>OODG01001991.1_pt1 | contig 13048 bp, 8 predicted proteins | sample 1671621 | NCBI WGS metagenome assembly OODG01 (sample SAMN06348175, study PRJEB24527) | human gut metagenome | biome: human gut; feature: ankylosing spondylitis patient; material: feces | host: Homo sapiens | place: China | collected 2015-10 | reverse complement strand
ATCTAATGCGTCTTGGTAAGTCATATAAATTATTCTATATTCTATATTCTATATTTCAAATACAAAGCTACACCATATTCCTAATTAACACAATTTTTAGGGATTGAAATTATGGACTATTTTTAAATTGGTATATCATCATTACCTTGGTGTATTTCAACAAAATAGAATTATTAGATAACACCAATTCTTCCAGAATTTTTAAATATGTACTAGACTCTCTCAGTTAACTATAAATTGCAAAATAAACTTTGTCACTTTTATACTTTGAGTTGATTATCCCCCACCACATCCACGAAAGACTTTTATTAGCATTTAAAAGTTTCATCTTTACAATTGGAGATCTATTTACCATATCATTTTTCCAAGTGACACGAACTTCCTCGATTGGTTCATACCCTTCTTTACTATTGGAGATAATACGTTCCAAAGTTTTGTATTTCTATTTTCTTAATCTGCTCGTTAACATCAGTTTTATTAACAACTTCCTCTTTTACAAACCAATGAAGACTATCATATACAATTACTTTAGGTTTATCAATAGGATTCCCTCCAGAATCAAACACGCCAATCTTTATTGCAGGTTCAACATACTGTGGTTGAGCTTGCGTCAGCAAACTGGTTCCAGATAAGAGCCCTAACAAACACACGAATTTTATTGCTAGATGTATCATTTCTTCATTTATTATTTTTTACAACATACTCAATTTCCTCGATTCCCGGATTAGTCTCCAAAACCATCCCATCTGGAGAAATCAAGTATAGAGTAGGCAAAAATTCTACCTTATAATCATCGGCAGTATCACTTCCGTTTATCTCCTGATCAACACGTAATTGTTCCCACATAGGTTGATCCTCTTCCACGGCTTTTAACCAATCCTCCTTTTTCTTGTCACAGGAAATAGCAATCACTTCAATCCCTAATTCTTGCAGACGATCGTATTCTTTTTTCAACTCCTTAATCTTCATGCGACATGGTTTACACCAAGAAGCCCAAAAGTCAATTAATAAATGTTTCCCCTTGTAATCCGACAATTTTACGTTTTTCCCCTTTAGATTCGGCAAAGTAAAATCCGGGGCTTTACCCGTTAATTGTTTTTGTTTTGCCGCCTCATATTTTTCCATGATCTCCTTTTTTATTTCCGAATCAGGCCTATCACCCATCACTTTTACAGCCCGTGTGAATAATTTAAAATCATAACTGATTATCCACATATTATCCTGTACCAACATGGCCGCCACGGAACTACCACTGAAATCAGTTACCATATCCAATAGCAGATTGTTCCCTTGTTTCCATAATCGTTCATTTTCTCGTCCCAATGACTCTAAATCCCCTTTGTCACTTGTTTCAGCTATTCGTTTTTGTAAATCGAATCTTTCCATCGAGTTCTTCTCGATCTTTTCGAGATGAGCGTTTAACCGGGATTGCATTCCTTCCCGCCCAGTCTCGACCAAATAGTTATTACCTATCTTTTTCAACTGGTATTCTCCGGGTTCTGAATAAAAATAAACTCTTCCACCATAGTTTCCCATATTTAAATAAAGCAAACGATTCTCCGCCTTACCTTTTAACGTAAAAGTACGATCCTCTCGTACCATACTTTTTGCAAGGGTATCAGCACCTTTCCCTTCCCCCGAGAGTAAATAAACTTCAGTGGCTTTACTATTTTCGGGCAGGATACCCTGAAGGGTATAACAATCCGAAGGTGTACATGCTAGGCACGCCACACCCAAGACAATACAATCTATAATTTTCATGTTGTAAGAGGTATATATTTCAAAAGAGACGCTTAAAGCGTCTCCTTTGAAAAACGATTCATTAAAAAGAATTAGGAAAATAATCGTAACTAACCATGGACATGGACGGGTCTACATAATGCATCTTTACCACTTTACCCTCTCCTTCCAACACACGCACCGGCTTGCCATAAGGCTTTCCCCCAAGAATCTCGTATAAATACACTTTATATTTTCCATCCTTATGGGTAGCAAATACCAAATAATCAAAGTTTTTATCTGCATTATCAGAACCTGACCAGTAACGATTACTAATATAAGTAATCTCTTCTCCCGTAGTCATATCCGTCGGACGAAGTAACTCTTCCGTATTCTGTATCAGATCATACATGTACAATTGATTATCGTTTACAAAATACATCACTTTAGCTGTTAGCTCATTCACTGCAAACAGATTCGCCCCGTTCAATTTAGACGAAGTTGCAACTTCCGTTACCTTTTCAATCGGGTTTGAAGGATCTATTCCTAACACCAACTGGTAAATATAATGTTTACCAGCGATATTCCCATCTTCAAACAAAGCATACCCCGTACTCTTTTTATCCATATAATTCTTTCCAAAGAATTTCAGATGGTGAGTTATACCATTAGGTTTGTTCGGCTTTTCTTCATTATTCTCGTCTAAATCATTATAAGTATGCAAGCTACCATTATAATCCAAAAACAAAAAACGTCCTTTCAATTCGTCTAAATAATAAAAACAAGAACTTGCGAACACGCCATTCCGGTTGGGCTTTGTTTCTTCGTCATCATTTACCATAGCGGGGAATCCAAATTTTCCCGTTCCTAACAAATCCCAAAGAGATGCTTGTGTGGAAAAGTAAACTCCCTTATCAGAAGTATATCCGACTCCATACGCATTTCGCCACACATAATACGGTTTTTCTTCGGGAGCCTCGCCACCAAGAAACATAGTACTATGAGTATAGATTGTACTCATATCCTCAATATTAGAAATCCGGACATCCTTCTCCGTGCAAACAGTTAAAGCCTTCGTGATCACGTGGTCAGCTGTAGTTTCATCAACGAAACAATATCCGGGATCTAACCCTAAGCTAACCGGCGCATCAGGCATATGTTCCCCATCCATTTTCAAGAAAATATTATCCACTAAACTGTTATCAGAAGCATGTAAATCCACGTCTGTTGAATTTCCCATATCTTTCAACAAGTAGAAACCTTCTGAAAATTTAGTTACCACGCTCAACGACATCACTTGATACATTTCTAGCTTATTGCTCTTATTCGTTACCCGAAATGTCAAATCATAAAACCCTTGTTTAATATTTACCGGAAAATCTAATACCTGATTAGTTCCGATCGTATCCAGTACTATTTCTATTTTATTAGAAGTCGTACCCGACCCTTTCGTCAGGTTCAACGTCCATAGATATTCAAAATCACTCTCCCCTCCCGTTGCCGTAACGGTTGGCTCCAGATGAAGAACATCCTGAAAAGATGTTTTCGTGTAACTCTTTTCCAATCCTTCAGTATTAATCGTACTGATTTCATGATAATCATAGTTTCCCTTGTCATCATAACATGCAGAAACAAGTAATACGAACAAACAAACTGATAATATATTGTATATTTTCTTTTTCATAACTTGTCATTATTACATTTCATATCGGGTAAATCTAACTAATGCACCTTCCGTTTCCCCTGGTTCCGGTACCTCTCGAAGGGGTTCTTCACCTCTGGCAACTCTAGCCTCATTTTCAGCAGCCAACTTCCGAGTGAAAAAATAGAACCAATAATCAGTCATTCCCATGTCAACGCTATTCGGATCACCAACCAACGAATAGAAAAAGTCATCATTCATCTTGATGCCTAAATCTGCTGTAGCATCAATCATAAACTGATGTTTCACTTTACCATATTTTCCTGCGAAATAATACGATGCATAAAAATTCCAATATTTCGGTTGCATCAATATATCTGCCACCCGAATGATTTTCTTCTGATATTTCTCGTATCCGGGAATAAAGTTTTCATTGTGACCGATCTGAACACATAGCGTCACCTCTTGTTGTTTTAATGAAGGATCACGTTTTAATATTATCGGAAAACGTAAGGTATTTTTCCCTGCAGGAATCTTATAATAATCGGCAACAAGCGGATCATCAAAAGCTATATAATGCTTTCCTGCCACGGCTTGTTCTCCCTCTCCTTTCTTCACTTGTTCCAACGCAAACGAACGCTCATGATCTTCAACATACCCCATCGTTTCAACTTTCAACCAAACGGTATCGAACACCCGGGTTTCAACATCGTAAACAAATGTACGAGGGATTACTGTATCGGCCATCGTGTACGGCTCATATATAAAATTCAAACGATTCTCCGGTGAATTATACACCTCCATCTCATCTTCACATGCGAATAATCCGAAAACCGGCAATAACCATAAAATATATTTATTCATCTTTTTCATAGCTTCCTACTTTTAATTTGCGGTTAATTCTGTACTTAGTAATGGCACGACATAGTCTTGTTCGCCAACTTCCCGATCTGTTTTCCATAACATATTCTTTATTCCCAAACGCTTATAAGTATAAAACATTTGTCCTTCACCAAAGAATTCTCTACGATATTCCCGGATAATCTCGGTCATCAACTGTTCTTGCTGTAAAGGAGACGCATCCACGTTTCTCGCTTTCATGTAAGGAATATAAAGGGCATTAGCCTCATTCTGCGTGGGAGCAGATTCAATAGCAATCAAGTACATTTCAGACAAACGAATCAATGGGATCACCTGTTTCTGCGTGGCCAATACTTCCATATCCATGTTCGTGGTTGAGGACGGTTGATTGTATTTTTTTAGTAAAGGTTTTACATTCCCTTGATTATCCGGAGTACGATCCCATACTTGAACTCGGTTATTTACAGCTGTCGATTGTCCGGCAAACAAATCGTTATTAAACTGTTTCTCTGTAAGATATATTTTGGTAGAAGTATTATCTGACTTAAACAAATCTCTGATATTATCCTCGATCTCGTAATTACTTAAAGCCAAAATACATTCTGAAGGTAAAGCAAAATTACTACTATTAATATCACCTGCTCCCGCCAATTCCAAAACTTTTTTACCATTCTTATCGACGGCATCAATAATTTCCCTTGCTGCAGTGTATGCCTCTGTTTTCTTTCCCATATACATATATAATCTTGCTCGAATAGCTTTTACAGCATAATAATTAAAACGAAAACGCCTAAATCCCATAAACTCATCCGCCAATTCAACATCATAATTTTTCGTATCAAAGAAATTATCCAATTCTTGGAAAGAATAACTAAATAACGGATCATGATCTTTAAATAGGGTTTCGGCTGCATCTAAATCAGTAAGAATTAAATTCGTGAAATCGTTAAATGAATAATACGGGATCATCACGGTTGATATGGTCTTGGCATACGGTAAAGACACCTGCTGACTAGCATTTTGCGGCATTTGTCCAAACAAACGTAAAATTTCCATGTGACAAAATGCCCGAATCGTTAATGCCTCTGCCTCTACAATTGCCCGCATATCCTCGTTCGTGATCACCTCCTTATGCTCGGGCATATTCTGTAGTATAATATTGGCTTGGGCAATTGTATTATACATCTCCCCGTAAATTGCGGATATTAATGTCTTCGGATAATCGTTTTCATATTTGAAAGCCTTGAGATCCTCTGCCCCCCGATAATTACTCTTCTGGTAACTCCAATGTTGAGCCATAAATTCAATATCTGTAATCGTCAAACTTAGCCCATATAAATTTGGGGAATTCAATTTAATATAGCAGGCAGTCAAGGCATTTTTAAATCCAGAAACCGTCTCGAACATATCTTTTTCATCGGTTTGAGTCTCCGGCTTTACATCCAGCCAATCATTACAAGAGGCTAGCGATAAAGTTGCGAATAACGTGATATATAGTAAAACTTTTTTCATAATACCATTATTAAAACATTAATGAAAGGGTTAAAGCCAGTCTGCGAGCAAACGGATAAGAAGTTCCTCTCTCACGCTTGATGGAAGAAATATAGAATATATCCGACATATTAGCCCCGATACTGATTGTCTCAACTTTCCACTTGTCACGCAAGAAATCTGAATGTAACCGATACTCCACACTGGCGCTTTGGAATTGGAACACGTTATCATCCATCACGAAACGGGAAGTCGCTTTTGTCTCCACGGAACCGTATCCCTTGTAAGGTTTCACGTCTCCAATATACTGCCATCTCTTTTTCAACACACGACTATCAACATTATTCTTATCAATTTCACCATTGGTCACTTCCACCTTGTTAAGCAAGGTCTCGTTATATTGTTGGCCTCCCCATTGATAAGCAAATGACAGATTCACGGAAAGATCTCTCCAAGCAAAATAAGTACTGATATTACCCCTGTATTTGGGTTCATCAACGCCAAAATAACGCTTGTCGGATGGATTCCATTTATCCGTGATATTCCCATTCTTATCCAAGAAAATTTCATATCCAGTACTCGGATCAATTCCCATGGAAGGAACAGCCCAAATTGAATTCTGTGCATACCCTTCATACAATAACTGATTAATCTCTACATCTTTTGATTTGTAAAGCTCATTCTGCCGTTTGATCGCTTCTGAGAGCTTGGTAATTTCATTCTTCGTGTAAGCTAATTTTGCTGTCATCGACCAAATGATATTCCGGTGCGTATCACGCATTAAATACCCGCTAATCATGGCCTCGTAGCCCGTATTTTTCACCTCTCCCACGTTATCCACGTAAGAACTGAATCCGTTCGCCAAAGGCAAATCCATTTGAGACAACAAATTAGAAGTCTTTTTACTATAAATATCGAAAGATGCCGACAAGCGTCCGTCGAAAAGTCCAACTTCAACACCACCATTTAATTGCTTGGTAACCTGCCATTTCAACTTTTCATTTCCTAATCCCATCAACTCAGCCCCGTTCCAAATAATGTAACGTTTTCCCGTGTAACTCTGGAAGGTTGACAACGCCTGATAGGAAGCAAACTGTTGAGATCCGGTTTCTCCGTACGATCCTCTAATCCGAAGATTATTCACGATATTCTGACTCTGCATGAACTTCTCGTTATGCACGTTCCACCCGATACCGGCACTCCAGAACGGGGCAAATTTATTTTTTGTCCCGAACAACGATGAACCATCCACACGGAAAGATAAATCCATGAAATAACGATTGTTATAAATGTAATTGACATTCCCGGTAAAACCAACCCGACGAGACAATTCTTCCGTACCTTTCGGTACCCCATTTTTCTCATACTGCAAAGCATTACCAATGAAATCCAATTTACCATCAGGAAATCCTTCCACGATAAACGTGTAGAAGTGATTTTTTTTCTGGGCTATAGAATAATCGAATCCGGCATATAGCTGGTGTTTTTCATGAAATATCTTTGAATAACTCAACGTCACGTTTGCATCAATATTAATATCCTCACCCGTTCCGTAAGTATACTTTCCTTTGCGAAAATAACTATCACTATCTGTAGCAGTCGCAAAAGTCGTGTGATCGGCAGGTAAATAATTATCAGAAGTACTATTTTTCTTTTGTAAGCCTAATTGAGCTCGTAAACGCAAATCATGATTAATGCTCCATTCAATAGAAAAATTATTCGTGATCAAGGTATATTTATCCTCGTCGATTACCCCCAACTGGGCGTTATAAAGCGGGTTATACTGTTTTGTCCCTTTTATCGTGTACACCTTGATATATTCTCCATTCTCATCTTTTATCCGGTAATACGGATTCATTTTGGCATAATCAGAGAATGTTCCATATTTACTTTCTTTTCCTTTATTTATATCAATACTAGTCTGATTCTTAAAGAGCACATTCTTCACGGAATATGACAAAGTTACCGTACCACTGAAAGTATTTCTCTCGGATCCCTTCATCGCTCCTATAACAGAATTATAAGAAATATTTGTTCCCCAACGAAAAGACTCATTTCCACCCTCTAGACGCAAATTATATTTCTGACCAATACCGGTCTGTACTGGTTGGCTCAACCAATGCGTGTTCACACCTTTCAATACCTCTGAATATAATTGACCATATTTCTCCTTTAACGCCCGATCGTTAACGACATCATCTTCATCATCATAGAGTCCGACAATCCGCTCCAATTCTAGCTTGTCACGGGCATTCAATAAATCGTATGAAGAAAGGTCAGGCATTTCAATATTCATTCCTCCTTGCACGTAAATTTTCAATTTACCGGCTTGAGGAGCCTTCGTGGTAACAACAATAACACCATTTGCACCCCGAGAACCATAAATTGCCGTGGCAGAAGCATCTTTCAGTATGTTGATACTTTCAATCTCCTCGTCATTAAAATCCATTAACTTCTGCAAAGTAATCTCGAATCCATCCATGATTACTAACGGAGCATTCAATTGTTTGGATGCTTGTTGATTTAATTCATCCACGCTCATGGGTAAAGAGGAATTACCCCGGATATTAATCTCTGGTATCACGTTCGGGTTACTTCCCAAAGCATTGTCCATCACGACATTGATTGAAGGGTCGATGTTACGCAACGTGGCTAACAGATTTTGACCTTTGTACATCTTCAACTCTTTGGCAGAAACGGCCGTAACAGCCCCCGTGTAACTTTCCTTGGATTTCGTGAAAATACCAGTTACAACCACGTCGTCCAATGTTTCCGAATCTTCGACTAACTTCACGTCTAGTTGCGTCTTCGAACCGACGGCAATTTCTTGAGTCTTCATCCCGACGAAAGAGAAGATCAAGACTTGCTCACTATCACCGGGTATTTCCAATTTATACTCTCCGTCAGCACCAGTTGCCGTTCCCAAGGTCGTACCTTTAATGATAACCGTAACTCCCGGCAACACGTTTCCTTGCTCATCCGAAACCTTACCTGTAATTGTTTTCGATTTTTTTTCTTCTTGGCTTACAGCCTTTTTACGAATAATGATCGTCTTACCATTTATCTCGTAACCGAGATTAGTCCCTTTAAGACAATCCGTTAAAATTTGCCCAACCGTTGCATCCTTGAAAGCGACATCCTGCCGGGCAAATGATTCCAGATTCACGTCACGATAAACGAAATCATAATCAGAATTCTTACGGATCTCACTGATAATCTCTTTCAAAGAGGCATTTTTCAGCGAAAACGTAATTTTTCTTTCCTGCGAATACGCATTCAGACTAATTTGGGTGGTGAAAATTAAGAAAAGGAGGAATAAAAACCGCCTCTTCCCGACGACATTAGAATTTTTCTTCATAACTTTGTTTTTTGAATTCAACAATTCCTCACGCCCCGAGTCAACAGGGTGTGAAATGTAAAAAGTAGTGTTAGCAGCGCTACTTTTTATCTTACAATAACCGTATTATCTTTTACTTCAAATTGTACTTCCCCAGTTTTACCAATCAATTCTAATACTTGGATAAACTCTTCGTGTTTTTTCATATTCAAAGAAAATTGGTATGAACGCAATTCATCCCGACTGTAAAATACATCAATGTTATACCACCGCCCCAAGTCGGTCAGAATTTTCTCCAATGGGCAATTATCATACACCAAACGTCCGTCTGCCCATGCCAAATATAAATCAACATCCACGTCCCGAACTTCCATCCCCATCGTTAATTTATTAAACAACACTTGTTTATTCGGAACAAGTTTCACACTTTTACCTTCCACCCTTACCGTTACTTGCCCACTTTCCAATGTGGTTTGTATATCCTTTTCGTCTTTATATGCCCGAACACCGAAAGTAGTTCCGGTAACCAGCACTTCCAATTCTCCGGCTGTCACGACAAAAGGATGTTCCGTATTTTTCGCCACTTTGAAATAGGCTTCACCGGTTAAATACACCTTACGCTCCTTACCCTGAAATTTCACGGGAAAGCTTAACGTTGATTCTGAATTTAAATAGATCATCGTACCATCTGATAGCGTAAGTAAATATTCTCCACCCCGTGGAATCTCCAGCGTGTGAAAAACTTCCGTAGTGTCAGGAGAATCAATATCTCTGTATTTTAAAGATCTGGTGCTAATCAATAATAAACTGTCACTCTGGGCCAGATCAGAACGTAACACCTCGTTTTCCAGATCAACTTTACGCCCATCGGGTAAAATCAAAACAGCCCGGGAACCGGGAAGTTGCACCTCATACTTGGCTACCGGAAGTATTTCGGCTTGTTTTTTATCCCCGAAAAAATAAAAAACACCTCCCACGCTTAATATTAACACAATAGCAGCTGCATACGGGAACCATTTTATCTTCCGAACAGATCGACCGGATCGTGCTTTCTGTTGGAGTTGCCGCCATCCTCTCTCCTTCTCTTCTTCCGTTTTCACGAAACGGGAAATACTTTTTTCCACGTATTCGCTTGACAACATTCGTTGAAAAAGTTCTTCATGCCTCGGGGAAACCGATCTCCATTCGTTCAGTTCTTTCTCCTGCGCATTGTCCGTCATTCCCTGTATATGCAGGAAAATCAACCGGGCTATATGTTCTTCTTTGCTTAACATCTTTTTTGGCTTTTATACTAAAGCGATTTGGGGTGCGTTTGGTGTAATAAAAAAATCACTTTTTTCTCACTTTTTTATTATCATCTCTGTATTTGCAAGTTAGCGTCTTCGTTTTCTGGCAATAGATGTCGAACAGATACAAGAGCATCTATTTAGAAATCATTGATTTATAATAAAGATATTTATAACGGTCCAAAAGATACAATCAACGGGGTTACAAGTTAAAATATAATCCATATTTTCGCGAGAGAGAATTCAAATGATCAAAACACAATAAAATGAGAAAACTATTATTTTTATTCATGCTGATCTGTACCATGCAGTTACACGGGCAGACAGTCAGGGAATGGATGGGATTACCTCCCGTCCCGGTAGAGTTTCCGGCTTTCGGGGACATGAAAAACGTGGAAAACAAAACATTTTCCCAAGCAGATTTATTAACTCTTTCCACGTTTAATATCGAGAACTTAACCCCTGCCGTGGGCGAACAAGAACTACAATATCACTCTCTAACTTGGGAAACTGCAACCGTGAATGATAACATTGTTATCTCTCAAAATAAAAGTGCCGTTCCGGCAATTGGATTGTATGCCGTTTACGCGGAAAACACGCAATGGATGAGCGGAAAACTGCAATTTTCATTTTACGGGAATGCCGAAGTTTACGTGGATGGAGTGAAAAAAATCACTTATACAAGCCATAAGGGAACCGAAGCCGTAAACCAAGAATGTACCCTGCAATGGGTTCCGGGAAAACATTCCATCATCGTGAAAAGCTTGCAAACGAAAGAAAGCGACAAACTATTTTCAGCTCAATTTATTGCAGATCCCGAATTCAAGGATACCCCGGTGGATTTTACCTTATCCCCCAAACGCGGGAAAAATATACTGGACGTACTGAACGGTCCCAGAATCGGAGGAATTCAAGTTTCTCCCAGCGGAAAATACCTGATCATGGCAGAAGGTGAGATTATAAAAGGTAAAAGCAGTTCCATGACGAACGTGTACAGAATTGCCGACAAAGAGATCGTGTACACGTTCTACGGCAACAATGTCAGTAACTTGACTTGGATACCCGGAGAAGACAAGTTATCTTACCTGATAAAAGAAGGAACGGGAAACTCCCTATACACCTACGACATTGAGCAACAAAAATTGGAACGCCTGTTTCGGGACGATCAGACGATCAGTTCCTTCTCATGGTCACCGGACCGGAGTTATCTTATCTATTACAAAAATGAAAATTACACCCCGAAAGAATGGGAACTCCGCAAACTCGACGGGATCGAAGATCGACAAGCTTATTATCGCAATCGGTATTTCCTATGCAAATATGATTTGGCAACGGGCATACATACCCGCTTAACTTGGGGTAACCAAACGACTTCCATCATGGACATCAGTCATGATGGTAACCAAATTCTGATCAGTACCGGACGACCGGACTATAACGAATACCCGTACCGGAAACAATCTGTCTATCTGTTGAATGCCCGCACGAACCAAATTGACACGCTTTGGAAAGGCCGTCTGGTTGACATTCAATGTGTCTTTTCTCCCGATGATTCAAAATTATTAATTGCCGGAGCTGCTGACGCTTTCGGACAAATCGGGGTAAAGATTGCTAAAGGACAGATCGTGAACGGATACGACACGCAGCTATACATTTATGACTTAAATTCCAAAGAAGTAACTCCGATTACAAAAGATTTCAATCCCGCTGTCTCCAACTACATCTGGCATACCGACGGGAATATCTATATCGTGGCCGGGGATACCGATTACGTTTACTTATTCCGGTATGGGAAAGACGGGAAAATCACGAGAATAGAATGTCCGGGTGATCTCGTACAAAAGATCAGTTTGGCTCAAAACGGGAATACCGGGATCTACACTGCCTCAGACGAGAGTTACCCGACGCGGGTCTATACCTTGGACTTAGCAACCCTCAATGCTCAGGAATGGGCCGATCCGCAAGGTGAACAATACAAAAATATAGAATTCGGACAAGTAAAAGACTGGGACTACAATTACAAGAAAGGAACCACGATAGACGGACGCTATTATCTTCCGGCAAATTTCGATCCCAAGAAAAAATACCCGATGATCGTGTATTACTACGGGGGAACAACCCCGGTAGAAAGGACTTTCGGAGGAAGATGGCCATTCAATCTATATGCTGCGAATGGATATGTTGTATACGTGATGCAACCCTCTGGTGCGACCGGATTCGGACAAGAATTTTCAGCCCGTCATCAAAACAACTGGGGTAAAATCACGGCAGACGAAATCATTGCCTGCACGAAAGCATTCTTGAAAGCACATCCTTTCGTGGATGCACAACGTGTCGTGTTGCGGCCGCAGACGCGGATGTCCTCGGCGCGGGTGCGGATAATCGTGCCGTCGTCGGTGATGAGCATCAGGTCTTCGTCCGGCTTGACCATCAGCAGCGCGGCGAGGTCGCCGGTCTTGTCGGTCAGCTTCGTGGCGATGATGCCCTTGCCGTTGCGGCCCTGCTCACGGTACTCGTCGGGATTGGTGCGCTTGCCGTAGCCCAGCGTCGTAATCGCCAGCACGTCTGCGCCCTGCTCCAGCGGCACCATATCAATGATGATATCGTCGTCATCCAGCCGCATGGACTTCACGCCCATCGACGCGCGACCCATCGGGCGAACGACTCGTAGGGGGCATACACCGTGATGCCATCCTCCTCGGGGTAGAACTC
>OODG01001989.1_pt1 | contig 13074 bp, 13 predicted proteins | sample 1671621 | NCBI WGS metagenome assembly OODG01 (sample SAMN06348175, study PRJEB24527) | human gut metagenome | biome: human gut; feature: ankylosing spondylitis patient; material: feces | host: Homo sapiens | place: China | collected 2015-10 | reverse complement strand
GCTTTAACGGGTAGCCCTATTACTCTCAGAGCGACAACCGACTCCGGCATGACGACCAACAATCCAACGCTGCAAACCACGCCAACCGATGACCAGTTCACCAATAATGGCGGTCGTGTCGATGCGGTGTACATTGTGGCAACGCCGGGTGAAATCGCTTTTATCAAACCGATGATCGCCATGCGTAACGGTAGCCAGAGCGGTGCAACGCTGTACGCCAGCTCCCGCAGTGCGCAAGGGACCGCTGGCCCGGATTTCCGACTGGAGATGGAAGGCTTGCAGTACAGCGAAATCCCGATGCTGGCAGGCGGTAATCTACCGTTAATGCAGCAGGCACTCAGCGCGGTGAATAACGATTATTCACTGGCTCGCATGTATGCGATGGGCGTCGATGCCTGGTCGCTGGCAAATCATTTCTCACAAATGCGCCAGGTTCAGGGTTTTGAAATCAACGGTAATACCGGAAGCCTGACGGCTAACCCGGATTGCGTGATTAACAGGAACTTATCATGGCTACAGTACCAACAAGGTCAGGTAGTCCCCGTCAGTTAACCACCAAACAGACCGGCGATGCGTGGGAAGCACAAGCGCGTCGCTGGCTGGAAGGCAAAGGACTGCGGTTTATCGAGCGTGGCGGCGAGATCGATCTGATAATGCGTGAAGGCCGGACCACCATTTTTGTCGAGGTACGCTATCGCCGCTCTGCGCTTTATGGCGGCGCGGCAGCCAGTGTGACCCGCAGCAAACAACACAAATTATTACAGACTGCCCGCTTGTGGCTCGCGCGTCATAATGGGAGTTTTGATACTGTGGATTGCCGGTTCGATGTGGTAGCCTTCACCGGGAATGAGGTTGAGTGGATTAAGGATGCCTTTAATGACCACTCATAATTAAGGTTTAAGGATTAGCGTGCAAGAAAGAATTAAAGCTTGCTTCACTGAAAGCATTCAAACTCAAATTGCGGCGGCAGAGGCGCTTCCGGATGCCATCTCCCGTGCAGCCATGACGCTGGTTCAGTCTCTGCTCAATGGCAACAAAATCCTCTGTTGTGGTAATGGAACTTCCGCTGCCAATGCACAGCATTTTGCTGCCAGCATGATCAACCGTTTCGAAACGGAGCGGCCCAGCTTACCTGCCATTGCACTAAATACTGATAATGTTGTCTTAACGGCGATTGCCAACGATCGCTTACATGATGAAGTGTATGCAAAACAGGTGCGGGCGCTGGGTCATGCGGGAGATGTATTGTTAGCCATTTCCACCCGTGGCAACAGCCGCGATATTGTTAAAGCAGTTGAAGCCGCCGTTACGCGTGATATGACCATTGTGGCATTGACCGGCTATGACGGCGGCGAACTTGCAGGTTTGTTAGGGCCACAGGATGTGGAGATCCGCATTCCTTCGCATCGTAGTGCTCGCATTCAGGAAATGCATATGCTGACGGTAAATTGCCTGTGCGATCTGATCGATAACACGCTTTTCCCTCACCAGGATGATTAAGGAGAATACATGAAGGCAGCTCTCCTGAAACAGTTCCACGCAGAAATCCGTGGCAGCTAGTGCGGAGGATTCGATCAGGGCTCCGTCGGTGTCGATCTCCCGGGCGGAGATAGCTTTGGTGAGGTCCAGGGCCTGGAGCTGCGGCTCACGGGCGCAGCCGGAAGCAAGGGCTGGGAGCAGCGCCAGAGACAGCAGCAGGGCAGCGATCCTTTTCTTCATCGGTCTGTCCTCCTTCTATTGCTTTCTGTCTATCAGGACGCAAAGGCAAGGAGGATGTGCCGCCAGAAAGGCAAAAGAGGAGGGACACGGAATGGTGCCGTGTCCCTCCTCTTTTTGCAGGGTCAACCAGGGATTGTGAAGCCCTGACAGGGGAAAATCCTATACAATAAGTTTTATTTCTTTCGACAAATACCATTAGGATTCGCGGCTGGGCCGTGGGACACCATCCAGAACCACCTGTGGAAAGAGATAGCGGAGTTTTTGCGCCAGCTCCGGCAGCTCAGACGCAGCCCGATCCATCTCCTCTGAGCGGACCTGGAGCAGGGCGTGGTCCCCCCGCAGCCGCAGCCGGAAATCGGTGTAGCCCAAGTCCATCAGAAGGCCCTCACCCTCCTCTACCCGCCGGAGATCCTCACGGGTGATGGGAGTACCGGCGGGGATTCGTGTGGCGAGACAGGCGTAGGAGGGCTTGTCCCACAGCTTGATCCCTGCCGCCCGGGCCTGGGAACGGATCTCCTGCTTGGTGATGCCGCACTCCCGCAGAGGGGAGCGGACTCCCAGCTCCCGGAGGGCCCGCATGCCGGGACGGTCCCCTGCGTCGTCGGAGGCGTTGCTGCCATCCAGGACCAGAGGGAAACCGTCGGCCCGGGCCTGGGCCAGCAGAGCTGTAAAGAGGGCCTGCTTGCAGAAGTAGCACCGGTCCTCCGGGTTTTCCGCTACCTGGGGAAGGGTCAATACATCCACCTCCAACACCGTCAGCGTTGCCCCCAGGGCGGCGGCGGTGTCCCTGGCATCCTGCAATTCGAAGGCAGGTTGGAAGGGGGTGCGGACAAAGTAGGCTTGCATGCGAGTCCCATAGCGCAGGGCCTCATGGAGGAGCCAGGCGGAGTCGATGCCGCCGGAAAAAGCTACGGCGCACACCGGGTTGGTGGCAAAAAATTCCGAAATGGTCATAGAAGGGCCTCCTGGAAAACAAGTATCTTTTCTGGTAACAAGATACCGTTCCCCGGCAGCTTTGTCAACTGCCCCTTACTGCGCTTTTTCCAGTGTACGGACCAAGTCCCGGCCGCTCATGTTGTCGGTGACATTATAACGGTTGAGCAGACGCAGGGAGGAGGTGTCGCCCCGAACCAACCGGTTGCTTCCGGGGCGGGTGGTGAAGGTAAGGGCAATGCCTTCCTGTTCCAGCAGCCGGTCTGCCTCCTCTGTCCAGTAACCAAAGGGGTAGGCCAGAGCGATAAGCTCTGTGGCTGCCCGCCCCTCCCTCCGCTGCCGGAACTTGGCGAAGTCCTCCCGCAGCACTGCCTGGTAGGCCTCATCAGATTCCCCCTCCAGAGGAAAAACTCCGTCCCGCCCGCTGTAGCCATAGCTGGCCAGCTGATGGAGGTCGTAGGTATGGGATTGGAGGTCCAGCACCCCTTTTTTTACCCAGGCTGCCGCCTCTTCGTAGGAGAAACGGGGCGGTGTCAGAGGCTTTCCCGAGTGGGCGTAGGTGGATTCCCCCTCGTTGATGCCGATGACAAACACGGTGGCACACAATCCCAGGTCCTCCAGAATAGGGGCGGCCATGGTCAGATTGCTGGTGTAACCGTCATCCATTGTGATGAGGACCGACCTGTCCGGAAGGGGTTGTCCATCCTCCACGTAGGCGCGTACCTGTGCCAACGTGACTGCTGTGAAGCCGGCGGCCTTTAGTGCTTCCATCTGCTCCCGAAATGCTTTGACGGATACCACCGTGTCCTCGTGACTCTCTTGATCAAAATGGTGGTACATCAACACGGACAGAACATGGGTCTGCCCGCGCTGGTGCAGAATATCCAGTCCCAGCAAAAGCAATAGTACGGCAAGGGCTACAGCGAGCCACTGTTTTCTTTTCAGCTGCATATGACACCTCCGTTCGTGCTTCTTCCAGCGGCGGCAATGAGCCTGTAAAGGGCGTGCTCCAGTCAGGGAGCAACTTTCAGGTCTACAAATATAGACCTATTCCTGTAGCCAACATAGCATATAGGTCTACAATTGTCAACTCAAATGAAAGGAAGCACAGGGTATACAGGAAGTGTACCCGGAGATAGCCACAGAATTTCCTCTGATTTTTTTCTTTTTGGCCTCGGATCGGCCTCAAAGCTGTAACAAAACAGGCGGCCCGGATCTCCGGACCGCCTGTTGAAGAAAACATGGCTGAGAGAGGCTTACTCCTTGACCTTCTTGAGCCGGGCAATGATGGGCCAGCTCAGCAGACCGCCGCACAGAGCGGTAACGCCCTGGGGCCAGGAGAACATGATGGAGAGCATGGCGGTCTGCTTCTCCGGAAGGCCTGCGGTGGCCAGGATCATCGGCACCGTCAGCCACAGGAAGGCGCACTTCACCACAGCGCCCACGATCATGGCGGGAACATGCCAGGAGGGGCGGCGGGCCAGCAGGCCGTAAATGATGCACAGCAGGGCGTTGCCCACTGCCACCATGGGGGATACCACCACCTGGCTGATGCCCATAAAGGCGGCCAGGAAGGCGGAGAGCACGCCGATGACCGCGCCGGAGGCAATACCTGCCCGGGCGGTGAACACCAGGAGGATGCAGTTGACCAGGGTGCCGGTGATGAGCTGCTGGACGCTGAAGGGCCCGAAGATGGTAGCGATGCTGGGGATGCGGCTGCCCAGGAATTGGGCCACTACCACCAGGGCGATGCCCATAGCGGTGTATGCGATCCATTTGGTAGCTTTACTGTTCATGGGAAGGTACCTCGTTTCTGTGAATTGAGTTTGATGAGATTATTTCTCAGTTTTGGCGTAGATGGTTTTGGTGGACACGCCGGGGAGCATCCCCAGCTTGCCGCTCATAGCGCTGATGACATTGTTGGGGGCGCACATGGCAATGCTGATGATGGAGAGGTTTTTCTCCCGGTAGGGGATGCCCATGCGGCCGATGATAGAGCCGCTGTACTCGTGTAGAATAGCGTTGAGCTGTTCTACGGCGTCCGGGTTTTCCACAATGATGCCCACCAGGGCGATACGTTCTTCCATAAAAGGTTCCTCCTGTCTGGTTGTAGGTAAGGCGGCGGAAAAAGAGGACGGCCCATGCCGCCGGGCATGGGCCGTCCTCCGCCTCAAAAAGGGCGGTATGACAACTGACTTCCATGCCTTTCCCCGCAGGACGAACCTTTGGGGGCAGAACCGGATAATATAATGTTTCTCTTACAGCCGGGAGGGGGCCAGCGGCATCTCCCAGGCGTGGTGGTCGGTGTGGAGCAGATGGTGGCTGCGCTCGCCGCAGGGCTTCTCCAGATACTCCCGGTAAAGGGTCCGGATCTCCTCATTCTCATGGCTGAAGCGGACCTTCTCGCCCTTGTCCAGATCCCACAGGGCGCCGCCCCGGTACTCGGCCATCTCCTTGCCGTCCACAATGGGCTGGCCGCCGCCGCCGGCGCATCCGCCGGGACAGGCCATGACCTCCACAAAGTCGTACTGGACATCGCCCCGGCGAAGGGCTTCCATCAGCTTGCGGGTACGGCCCAGACTGCTGACTACTGCCACCTTCACCACACCCGCGCCGGGGATGTTGAAGGAGGCCTCCTTCCAGGTGCCGTTGTCCATGCCCCGGACCGCACGGAAGGTGTCGGCGTTGGGGTTGCGGCCGGTGATCAGATAGTAGGCGCTGCGGAGGGCTGCGTCCATCACGCCGCCGGTGGCGCCGAAGATCACGGCTGCGCCGGTGCTGGCGCCCAGAGGACTGTCAAAGGGGGACTCCTCCAGGGTGTCCACTACGATGTGGTCGCTGCGGAGCATCCGGACAAACTCGCGGGTGGTTAGGACGACATCTACATCCGGGTCGCCGCAGGCGTCCTTCATGGGGGCCAGAGCGGCTTCCTCCTTCTTGGCGAGGCAGGGCATAATGGAGATGACCTTCACCTTGTGGGGGTCCAGGCCCATCTTCTCGGCAAAATAGGTCTTGGCTACCGCGCCGAACATCTGCTGGGGACTCTTGGCGCTGGAGAGGTTGTCGGTAAACTCGGGGTAGTTGGATTTGACGAACCGCACCCAGCCGGGGCAGCAGGAGGTGAACATAGGCCACTGGTAGTCCTCGCGGTGGGTAAACCGCTCCACGAACTCCGTGCCTTCCTCCATGATGGTCAGGTCCGCGCTGAAGTTGGTGTCGAATACGTAGTCAAAGCCCAGCCGTTTGAGAGCGGAGACCATCTTACCGGTGGTGGCGGGGCCGGGGGTGAGGCCGAACTCCTCCGCCCAGGCCACCCGTACCGCCGGGGCCACCTGGACCACAGTGGTGATCTCGGGATCTGCCAGGGCGTCCAGTACGTCCTCGGTGTCATCCCGCTCCCGGAGGGCACCGGTGGGGCAGTGGGTGATACACTGGCCGCAGAAAGCGCAGTCCGCTTCCCGGATCTTCCGGTTGTGGCTGACGTTGACGGAAACCCGGGAGCCGGTACCGGCCACATCCCAGATGTTCAGGCCCTGGATCTTGTCACAGACCTGGATGCAACGCATGCACTTGATGCACTTGCTCTCCTGACGGATCAGGGGAGCGGAACGGTCCCAGATCCCCTTGCGGATATCCATGGGGTAGGGGATATAGAGGAGGTTTGCCTCCATGGCCATCTTCTGCAGGGCGCAGTTGCCGTTGCGTACGCAGAAGGCGCACTGACAGTCGTGCTGGGAGAGGATCAGACGCAGGTTGGTGCGCCGGGCGGCACGGACCTTGGGGCTGTTGGTGTGGACCACCATGCCCTCCTGGACGGTGTTGTTGCAGGCGGTGACCAGACGGTCGATGCCTTCCACCTCTACCACGCAGACCCGGCAGGCGCCGATCTCGTTGAGGCCCTTCCAGTAGCACAGGCTGGGGACGGGGGAGCCAGCCAGCTTGGCGGCTTCCATAATGGTGGTGTTCTCTGCCACCTCCAGTGCCTTGCCGTTGATGGTGAGTCTTACCATTTTTCACGCCTCCCTCCCTTGAAAATACCATAGCCGAAGTGGTCACAGCGCAGACACCGGGCGCTTTCTTCCATAGCGCCCTGCTGGCTGAGGCCGCATTCGATGCATACAAAATCGTGCTTGCGCTCGCTGGCCTCCCGCTCGGTGGTGTTGACCCGGCCGTGAGGCATCCGGTCTCTCAGATCCGGATCAGGAATGGTCACGTCCACGGTGATCTCATGGCGGAAGCCCAGATACTCGTCGATATTGGCAGCTGCCACCTTACCGGCGGCAATGGCCTTGATGGCCGAGGCAGGGCCGGTGACGCAGTCGCCGCCGGCGAAGATGCCGTCCATATCCGCCTTGGCCAGCTTGCTGTCGCTGAGGGCATCGATGGTGCCCCGGTGGATGGGGATACCGGCGTGCTCAAAGGCGTTGGTCTCAATGCCCTGGCCAATGGCTACCACCACAATGTCCGCCGGGATGCGGACCTCGGCCTGATCGGCGGATTTAGGCACCGGACGGCCGGAGCGGATGTCGCCGGGCATCTGGGGCTGGACCCACAGGGCTACGGCGTGGCCGTTCTCGTCGGCCTCGATGCGGACGGGAGCCATCAGGGTGAGGAGCTCCACGCCCTCGGCCACGGCACCCTCCACCTCCTCCGGCAGGGCGGTCATATCCACCTGACGGCGGCGGTAGACGCAGGAGACTTTCTCGGCCCCCAGGCGTACAGAGCTGCGGGTGACGTCCATGGCCACGTTGCCGCCGCCGATGACCACCACCTTCTTACCGGTGAAATCGGGCATCTCGTTGTCGCCGATAGCTCGGAGCATCTCCACCGCGCTGACCACGCCCTGGCTGTCCTCGCCGGGGATGCCGGTCTTTTTGTCGGTGTGGGCGCCGATGGAGATATAGACGCTGTCATACTGGCTGCGCAGCTCCTCAAAGGGAATGTCCTTACCCACATCCACCTCTGTATACACGGTAATGCCCAGGGAGAGGATCGAGTCGATCTCCCGATCCAGTTTTTCCCGGGGGAAGCGATAGCTGGGGATGCCGTAGCGGAGCATACCGCCCAGCTGCTTGCGCTTTTCGTACACAGTGACCTCATGGCCCATGAGGGCTAGGTAGTAGGCAGCGGAGAGACCGCCGGGGCCGCCGCCGATCACTGCCACCCGCTTACCGGTGGGGGCGGCGCACAGGGGCTGGGGCACATCTCCGGCGGTGTCCACAGCGTAACGCTTGAGGCCGCGGATATTCATGGCGTCGTCGATCATATTCCGGCGGCAGCGGGCCTCACAGGGGTGCTCGCAGATGTAGGCGCAGGCCACCGGGAAGGGATTGTCCTTACGGATGAGCCGCACCGCGTCGTCGCAGCGGCCGGCGTTGATGAGGGCGATGTAGCCGGGGATGTCCACACCGGCGGGGCACAGGGCCACGCAGGGCACCGGATTTTCCAGACTGCCCAGACAGCGGTGGTTGTTGATATGTTCCCAGTAGTCGTCGGCAAAGCCCCGGATTCCGTTGAGTACCAGCTGGGCGGCGTGCTGGCCGATGGCGCAGGAGGCGGTTTCCTCAATGGAGCGGGCGGTGTCCTCGATGATCTTCATGTGGCGGGGCTTGGCCCGGCCATCCAGCACGTCGGTCAGGAGGATGGACAGCTGGGCAAGGCCTACCCGGCAGGGCACGCATTTGCCGCAGGTCTGGGCGTGGCACAGGTTCAAAAAATTCAACGCCATATCCACCGGACACAGGCCGGGGGGTGAGGCGGCGATCCGGCGCTCCATGTCGTGGTAAAGTTGTTCCACCACCATTTGGGCCCGGTCAGGCGTCTTGATGTCAAGTCGGCTCAAAAGCGGCACGCTCCTCTCTTTACAGCAATATCTGAATATGATCCCACAAAAATGATAAATGGCAAAGCCCGAACAGGCGCTTCGCCAAGTCTGACAGAATGATTATGACATCAAATGATGGATTTGTCCAGAGAAATATGTTAAAAAAATAACAAAAATTATTTCGAAAATAGCCGCCGGGGCCATAAGAGACTCCGGCGGCGGGGAAAGAGAGATAGGTTTTCGGAACAGGGGACAGGCTGCTGACGGCTTTTGGAGAGCGGGGCCTGCTACGCCTCAGGTGTGTCGGAAGGGGGAGCGGGCGGTGGAGGCGGGGTTCTGCGGCGGCGCCTCCAGGAGCGGATCAGGAGGATCACCGCCGCTGCCAGAGCTGCCAGGATCAGGAGGATGACCCAGTTGCGGGCAAGGCCGATGATCAGATCTTCCAGTCCGTCAATACCGCGGTGCAGGCCGGTGGAGAAGGCGGCGCCCAGCCGCTGGGAGAAGGTGAGGGCCGGCTCCTGGTCGGTGGACAGGCGGTAGACCTCCTGGAGGCTGACGGTAATGGTGGCGTAGCCGATGAGGCTGTCGTACTGCCGGAGGCTGCCGGTGAGGTATTCGATTTCCAGCTCGGTGTCACTGATGGCGCTCTCCAGCTCGATGATGTCCTCCATGGTGGCGGCCTGCTCCAGCAGGGCCTGGAGCCGCTCCAGCTTGGTGCGCTGGGTGGCGAGCCTGGCTTCGATGTCGTAGTAGCTCTCGCTGACGTTGACCTGGCTTTCGTCTTGCCAGGTGACGTGGGCGGCCTGGCCCGCCTGGTCCAGAAAGGCGTCGAAAGACGCTGCCGGGACCCGGACGGTGAAGCTGGCGCTGCGGTAGGTGCTGTGCTGGCGGATGCTGCGGCTCTCGCAGTAGCCCTCCAGCTCCTCCACCAGCTGGTCCAGGGCCGCCACGGCGTCGTCGAAGGCCTGGGTCTCCATCTCCATGCTGGCGGTGCGGATGATCTTTTCCTGGGACAATATCTCGCTGCCGGAGGGCGCGGTTTCCGAGGTGCTATCGGTGACGCTGTTCTCCGTGTCGGCGGCCCAGCCCATTTCGTCAGCGAGAGCGTCATCATAGGGGACAGAACTGCTGTTGCCGCTGCCTGCGCTGTCGGCAGCCGCTGTATTGCTGCTGCTGCCGCAGGCGGTAAAAAGCCCTGCCAGCACCAGGGCACACAGCAAAACAGCGCATATGTGTCTCTTTCGTTTCATCCCGTTGTCCTCCTCCTGTGAAGTTCTGTCTGTTATGACGCAAAAAAGAAGAAAATGTACCGGCAAAGAGGGAAAATATTTTTCCCCATGCTTGCCAATCTTGTCCCCACCGTCTTATAATGATGGCGAAACGATTGAATGCCAAGGAGGATCATACGATCATGACCTATCAGGAGATGCTTTCCGCCGCCAGAAGCTGTATCGGACCTTACTGCAAGGCCTGCCCTGTGTGCAATGGGCTGGCCTGCAAGAATACCATGCCTGGTCCCGGCGCCAAGGGCCTGGGTACCGGTGCTATCCGTAATTACCAGAAGTGGCAGGAAGTCTGTGTCAATATGGATACCATCTGCCCCAATGGGCCGGTGGATACTTCTGTCCAGCTCTTTGGACAGACCTTTTCAGTGCCGTTTTTTGCCGCGCCGGTAGGGGCTTTGAAGCTCCACTACGGCGACAAGCATGACGACCTGAGCTATGACGGCATCCTGGTCCCCGCCTGCCAGGCGGCGGGTACCGCCGCATTTACCGGCGATGGTACGGACCCGGCGGTGTTCCGGGGGGCGGCTGAGGTGATCCATGCGGTGCATGGCTTTGGCATCCCCACGGTAAAGCCCTGGGACCGGGATACGATTTTTGACAAGCTGGATCAGGTCCGCAATGCGGACCCTGTGGCCATCGCTATGGATATCGATGCGGCAGGGCTGCCCTTCCTGCAGAACCTGACGCCTCCTGCAGGCAGCAAGACCGTGGAGGAGCTGCGGGAGATCATCGCTTACGCCGGACGGCCCTTTATCCTCAAGGGGATCATGACGGTCCGTGGTGCGGAAAAAGCGGCGGCGGCAGGCGCGGCGGCCATTGTGGTGTCCAACCATGGCGGCCGGGTGCTGGACCAGTGCCCTGCTACTGCGGAAGTGCTGCCGGAGATCGTGAAGGCGGTGGGCGGCCAGCTCACCATTCTGGTGGACGGCGGTATCCGCTCCGGCCTGGATGTGTTCAAGGCGCTGGCACTGGGAGCTGACGGCGTCCTGATCGGCCGTCCCTTTGTTACCGCGGTTTACGGCGGCGGCGCTGAGGGCGTAAGTCTCTATGTGAATAAACTGCGCTCTGAGCTGGCGGACGCCATGGCCATGTGCGGCGTTCACAGCGTGGCGGAGATCGACAGCTCCTGTGTCCGTATCCCTAAAACGTGGTGAAAGGAGAAAAGACGATGACCATTACATGGCTGGGGCACTCCTGTTTTGTGCTGGAGAGCGGCGGCTTCCGGGCACTGCTGGACCCCTACAAATGCGTCCGGGGATTCCCGGACATCACCGCGGAGGCCGATGCAGTCTACTGCAGTCACGGCCACTTTGACCACGCCTATACCGAGGGCGTGACTTTTTCCGGCGGCAAGAAGAATCCCTTTGCCGTAAAGGAGGTAGCCACCCTTCACGATGACCAGAATGGTTCCCTCCGAGGGGAAAATACGGTCCGTGTATTTACCGCTGAGGGCCTCTCTGTGGCCCATCTGGGGGATCTGGGCCACCTGCTGACAGAACGGCAGGCGGCGGCCATCGGCCGGTGTGATGCTCTGCTGCTGCCGGTGGGCGGGACGTATACCATTGATGCGTCCAAGGCCAAGGCGGTGGTGGACCAGCTTTCTCCCCGGGTGATCATCCCCATGCACTACCGCCAGGGCGACAAGGGCTTCCTGGAGCTGGATACGGTGGACGCCTTCCTCAGCCTTTTCCCGGCGGAGCAGGTGCGTTGGTACCCGGTGAGCCGCCTGGAACTGACGGCGGATACGCCTGCTCAGGTAGCGGTGCTGGCCATGCCGTAACGATTGCATACCAACATAAAAAGGTCTGGGACGGTATCGTCCCAGACCTTTTTGCTGTTATTTGTGAGGCTGGATCATCAACCCAGGCTGATGCCCATACGGCGGGCGACCTCCAGCATACCGTGGCCCTCGGGGACCAGACGGCTTTTTCCGGCGATATCGGAGAGCTTGTTGGCCCAGACGTGGTTATTCTTCATAGCCACGGTGATGCCGTAGTTCTCATCTTCCACCATCTTGGCGGCATAGGAGCCAAACTGGGTGGCCAGAACCCGGTCATAGGGAGAGGGCGTGCCGCCCCGCTGCATGTGGCCGGGGACGCAGACACGGGTCTCAAAGCCGGTCATGGCCTCGATCTGTTTGGCAATGCGGTTGGTGGCGGTGGTGTAGCCTTCTTCAGCCCGCCTGGCAGCCCGCTCTTTTTTCTTCATCCGGGCTTCTTCCACGTCGTAGACGCCCTCAGCCACCGCCAGGATGGAGAAGGATTTTCCTTGCTTGGCCCGCTTCTCAATGGCGGCGCAGACGTTTTCGATGGCATAAGGGATCTCGGGGATCAGGATGATGTCGGCACCGCCGGCAATACCGGCATAGAGGGTCAGCCAGCCGGCCTTGTTGCCCATGATCTCCACCACCATGCAGCGGCTGTGGCTGCCGGCAGTGGTGTGGATGCGGTCGATGACCTCGGTGGCGATGTCCACCGCGGTGTGGAAGCCGAAGGTGACGTCAGTGCCGTAGATGTCGTTGTCGATGGTCTTGGGCAGGCCGATGATGTTCAGGCCCTCCTGCGCCAGCAGGTTAGCGGTCTTGTGGGTGCCGTTGCCGCCCAGGCAGAGCAGGCAGTCCAGCTTCATTTCTTTATAGTTCTTCTTCATGGCGGCGACCTTGTCCACCTTGTCGTCCCCCACCACCCGCATAAGCTTGAAGGGGGTGCGCTTGGTGCCCAGGATGGTGCCGCCCAGCGTCAGGATGCCGCGGAAATCGTCCTCGCACATCTCCTTGTATTCGCCGTTGATCAGGCCGTGGTAGCCGTTCAGGATGCCCACGATCTCCACATTATCACCCATCCGGGCATACAGTGCCTTTGCCACGCCGCGAATGTTGCGTTCAGGCCCGGGCAGTCGCCGCCGGAAGTGAGGATGCCCACGCGTTTTTTCATCTTTGCATATCCCCTTTTCACCGCGCGCCACAGCAGAAAAAGCAGGGCGCGTTTTTTCTAAATTTGTAGTTTAAGAGTAGTCCCACCGCGCCCTTTTTGTCAATGGGTTTTGAAAAAAAGCGGCCCGCAAAAAAATTTGAAAAGAGGTGTTGACAAACCCCCACAGCTTCGCTATAATAATAAAGCACTCGCGAGAACGCCTCGCGGCGCAAAACATATTGGAGAATTGTGTAAGGGTAGCACGACAGACTCTGACTCTGTTTGTGAGGGTTCGAATCCTTCTTCTCCAACCAAGAAACAGCAGCAGCGCGGCATTTGCTGCTGCTGTTTTTTTCGGGGTGTAGCGCAGTTGGTAGCGCGCCTGGTTCGGGACTAGGAA
>OODG01001985.1_pt1 | contig 13091 bp, 12 predicted proteins | sample 1671621 | NCBI WGS metagenome assembly OODG01 (sample SAMN06348175, study PRJEB24527) | human gut metagenome | biome: human gut; feature: ankylosing spondylitis patient; material: feces | host: Homo sapiens | place: China | collected 2015-10 | reverse complement strand
TGCCGGATGCCGAACCACTACACCGTCTGCCACTGTTTGCGGCGCTCTCTGTTTTGCGGGGGCCTGCAACCGGGGCGCGCCGGTCTTTCGGCAAATGACAGACACTCACAGAGAAAACCCGTGCCCTGGCTGTGGGGCCGGGGCGAGACTTTTTTTGCAGAAAAAAGCTGACATGCCCCCTTCGGGATCTGCCAGCTTTTCATTTTACGCGCTGTACTGTTCGTTCTCGTCGGAAAAGGCCAGGCCTGTCAGCGCTTTGTATTCCGCCAGAAAACTTTGTTCGTCAATCTCCTCCCCGGCCAGCCGGTCCTCTCCGCTTCGGAAAGAAAGGCGGATATAATGCACGCCTTCCAAGCTCATATCGGCCAGCTCCGGGTGTTCTTTTGCCCATTTTTCCCGGTCCAGCGGTTCGCCGTTCAAGTCCGTACCGTCCAAAAAGTTTGCAACAACAAGGCCGCCCGTGCAGGTACGCTCATACTCGTCCGTGAAAGCGCAGCGATAATACAGCTCCGCAATAACGGCGCCGCTGGCGCTGTAAAAATACACCACACTGTCATCCGAGCCGAGGAAAAAGTATTCCGTGCTGTCGTTAAAATCCAGTATGGCGCTCTCGATTTTCCCTTCATCCGCATAGAAAGCTGCCAGTATTGGCTGCGGCCTCCCGGAGAGCCGCCCGCTCGTATCCAGCAGAATGAGTTCCGGCTCGCCGTCCCCGTTTATATCACCGCTCGTCCAATCTGCCGCGCCTCTGTCGACTGCCGAGCGAACCATTTGGGCAGCGTCCGAACCGGCAACGCAGGAATAGTCTCCCTCTGCGAGAGCGGCCAAATCAGGATGCAAGTCTCCGTCGGTAGCGCAGGCGATGAACAGCATCCAGGTCATCGCCGTCAGAACAGTCAAAAGAACGATTTGGGCCAACTGTCTGCTTCTCATATGATCACCTGCGTTTTGCGTCGTTTTAAAAAAGTTTCGCTGCTGTATCTGCAACGATTCTTGCGAGCCTTTTCATTTCATCTCATCAAAGAGATTCGCGACACACCAGCCTGTGCCCAAAGCGCATTGCCATTTGACGGCTTTTCTCCCCTTTGTTATTATTGACTTGCGATGAAATTATAGAGCCGCCTTTCTGAAAAAGAACGCCTTTGGACAAAGATGCTTTTGTTATAGGCGCAGGGATCACGCTGATTGAATGTGGGTTTATTATGCAGATGAGGTGACAGCCATGTATGAAGCCTTGACCCAGTATATCGGGCAATTTGAAGATGTGGGCACTTGGATCATCGACCGTGAAAATGACGGCTCCAAAGAACATCCGATCCAAATGCCCTATATGTCGTATTCCAAGACCATTATGAACTTCTTTTCGGAAATGGATGCGTTCATGGTCTGCAACTATCAAGAGGTGCTAAAACGAAACGATCTTCAATGGGGAAGGGAAATGGGCAATGCTGATGTTTCGGGATTTGATGCTGAGGGTGTCCTGGCATTGCTGACCGGCGCCGTCCGCGCAGAACGATTTTGCGACGGTGCTTTTGCTTCTTTTGTTCGGTCCGGCGCAATCGACCGCTGGCTGCGGAGATTAAAGGAGATCGATGAATCATAAACCGCTTTCGAGAGGCCGCGGGAGCCGATTCTCTGCCCCAAGCAGATGTGCCTCTCGTGCCGTCTTTCCGCGAAGGCGAGACGCGTATGTTGAAAAACAGGATGGATTTCCGAAATCTTCACCGATAAATCAAAAAGCCGCAGGGAAACCTGCGGCTTTTATCGTTTTCAGGCACAGAAAAAACGGCCAATCAATGGTTGACCCGTTTGGCGGCGTGTCTTAACAAAAAAGATGTTTTGAGAAAATCGTGCGGCTTCAAAGGCAAAGAAGCGGCGTTGCCGTTATGGCAGCCGATGCAAAAGGATAACGTGTCCCCGTTCTCAAAACGCAAGGCCGTCAATTTATGACCTGCCCAAAAATCCAGCAGCGCCTTTGGACACCCTGCAAAGCTCCGGTTCCCGGGCCCTGCCGAAACCATGACCCTTTCGTCAATAAAGCATAACATACAGCAGAAAAACAAGATACAGCACCAGCATGTGCAGGGGATAAAATGCATAGCAAAAATATTGCCACCATTTTTTGTGATACCCACGTTCTCCGTTATACAGCCAGATAATCGGCAACGCCAGCAGGGCAAGCCCCTGCTGAACGATCTCCATTGTAACGCCGAATATATTTACTTCGAAATACAATCCCCCCAGCAATTCCACATTGATATAATACAAAATAATTATTTGGGCTAAATAATCCCACCATCTTTTTTTATGGAACGCATAGAAGGTCAGAACCGTCAGGACACCAAAGCCATAATAGTCCACAAAGGTGATCGTTCCTGTGATCCATCCCCCCAATACGATCAGGAGAATCAATATAACTTTTACCGCGATATTTCTGCTGCTCTTTGTTTTATCGATTCCGATCATGCATAGGATCGCAATCAAAAACGTCCATAATACATTTTGATGATACGGATATACCCATCCGCCCCCTGTCATAAGGTTAAACGGAATTTCAGAGAGAAGAGCAAAAATAAACAATCTGCCCATGTATTTTTTGACATTTCGGGTACGAAAATAACCTTCCGCGATCAGAAACGCAAAAATCGGGAACGCTAACCTTCCAACGTTTGTCATCCAATGCTGGTCGGTCAAAATCGTCGCCCACAAATGGTCCAACAGCATGAACACCATGGCCAAAACATGCAGGCCAAAAGAGGTTATCCCAATTTTTTTCTTTTCCAAATCATCAGCTTCTTTCATTTCTCTTTTATGCCTTATTATCTGAATATAGCGGCATGGTCGCAAGCGGCTCCCTGTTTCCATACTGTCCGACATATGCGTGGCGGAGCAGAGGAGCACTATGAGAGGGTCGAACTTTTTCTGCTGTTCCCGGAGCTGCTTTTTCTCTGCCGACTGGGGCTTATTCATAATAAAAATATTATTCTCCAAAAGGACTTACTCGTCAAGCCGGATTGCATTTGGCTCGTCACGCTTGCGCAATCAGGCCTGGGATCCGTCAGCCAAGTGGATGACAAGCGTATATTCCGGCGCCTCTTTTTCCAGCTCGAAAGGAATATATCGGAACACCGGTCGCTTTCATGATACACATGTATCTCCTGAACAGGTCATGTTCAAACTGCATCTGCCATTGGCGGTCGCTCTTGCAAAACGGCCATGATTTTCAACAAAAAACCGGCCAACCATTGGCTGACCGGTTTGGTGACATGCTTTAACAAAAAAGATATTTCTTTCTGTTGCCTCAGATCCGAAAGTCGCGTTAGACTGGGACCACAGGGGCTTGTGCAAGCAGGAACTTATCCCAAGTATTATCTGACCATTCCTTCTGATGTCGATAAGATGCCGCCTGCCACAAAGGCATGTATGATGATGTCTTTCGGAAATAAAAAAGCGCCTGCTTGGATAAATCCAATACAGACGCAAAAGCGATGATAGAAGTTTTATATTTGGAGGCTTTTATGAGGGTCCTACCCAGAATAACGAAAGCGACTTCCGATGCAAAAGAACTGACGAATCTTCTCGACTTTTATGGTGTTCCCTATAATGCAAATTACGGATTAGACTTTTTGCATAAAAGCAACGAGCAGGGACGGTGATGCCGTTCCTGCTCGTTACTATTTTTAGTGTTCTGTTGCTGGTTATTTGCGTTTGAAAATCTCTCGAGCCTTTTTCATGTTTTCCCGAATCTTAACACCGAACGGACAGTTGGGCTCACACCGTCCGCACATCAGGCAATCGTCCGCCGTAGCCGAAAGTGCCCAATAATGCTGTTCCACTGTTTCCGGTACAGTATCCTGCTGGGTCGCCAGATCCAGAAACTTGGTGACAGCTGCAATATCGATATGGGCAGGACAGGGCTGGCAGTGATTGCAGTACATGCAGCGCCCGGTCATGTGAATGGTATTTCCACCGCTGAAAATATGGGCATAGCTGCGTTCTTCATCGGTCACATCGTAGTATTTTACCGCCTCCAACACTTCTTCCACGGTGTGGCAGCCGACAATCACAACTTTTACGCCGTTTCGGTCCAGACAATACTGAATACACTGAGGAACCGTCATAGCTACGCCAAAGGGGGAGCTCTCCGCTTTCAGCAGCGTACCGGCTCCCAGGGACTTCATAACGGTAATCGCTACGCCCTTGGCTTCACAGGCAGAATATAGCTTCTGACGTGCTTCATCTACGACCAGGCCGCTCTTTTCCATGCCCTTAAATTCCATCAGGTCGTAAATATCGGTGTCGGCTGCCTCCATATCGTAGGCGGGGTTGATGCTGAACATCAAAACATCGATCCAGCCGCTTTCCACGGCTTTCAGGGCAATGTGCGGGTTGTGGGAGCTCATGCCGATATGCCGGATCACGCCCTTATCCTTCAATTCCTTTGCATATTCCAGGACAGGTCCTTCAAAAACGGTCTGGAAATCTTCTTCACTGTCAATGTAGTGGATCATACCGACGTCGATATAGTCGGTATGCAGGCGCTCCAGAAGATCGGCAAAGGAACGCTTTGTTTTTTCAATATCACGGGTACGGGTGTACTGGCCATCCTCATAAATGGTGCAGAGATGTCCCTGGATGATAAACTGATCCCGACGTCCCTGCAAGGCAATACCGAGGTTATCACGGGTAGGAGCCTGCGGCATGAAGATGTCAATGTAGTTGATTCCATGCTCCTGCGCAGCATCTACGATCGCCGTGCTTTCTTCAGCAGTCAGGCCGTTGAACCACTCGCCGCCCAGCCCGATCTCGCTGACCTTTAAGCCGGTTCGTCCCAAAGTCCTGTATTTCATAAGCCAAAATTCTCCTTTCTTTTGGTTTCAAAATTGCCGCAGCAGACCTGTAAAATCCACTGCGGCAATCTATCCGCTTTAGTCTTCCTGCTTGGTTTTGGCAATCACAATTTCACGGACGCAGACGTTCTGCGGCATCTGATAAGCAAACCAGGCGCAGTCCGCGATCTGGGAAGGCTCCAGTCCGCCCTCGATGCTCTGCTTCCAGAGATTGTAGTTGTCCTTGATCTCCTGACTGGAGGTATGGGAGAGAAGAGGTGTCTCCACAACACCGGGGGCAATCACGATCATGCGGACATTGCTGCCGGAAACCTCTTTGCGCATACTCTCGGTAATGGCATGAACCGCATATTTGGTTCCGCAATAAACCGAGTGGTTGTCAAAGGTCTTTCTTCCGGCAATGGAGCTGATGTTGATGATGGTTCCCTCGTTGCGGGCCATCATGTCAGCCAGCACAGCCTTTGTTCCGGCCAGAACGCCTTTGACATTGACATCAATCATGCGGCTCCATTCCTCAAAGTCCTGCTCCGCCGGATAGCCCAGCAGCATCAGACCGGCACAGTTGATCAGCAGATCTGTCTTTCCGTACAGAGCTTCCGCCTCTTTGATGGCGGCCTGCATAGCGGAAAGGTCGGTGACATCTACGCTGCGGCAGAGGCAGTTGGGCAGATTCAGCTCTTCCATCACTTCTTTTCTTCTGGCCAGCATCAGGACAGGATGACCCTCGCTGGAAAAACGTTTGGCAAACTCCATACCAATACCGGAACTGGCTCCGGTAACAACAACTAATTTTTTCATCATAAAATCTCCCTTCAATTCTGGTTTGTAATGGTATCACAAGCCTCGTTCAGCCGATCGAGCACGCCATCCTGCGTCATCAGCTCGCCCGGTTCGTATGCGGAGAAGGACAGGGAAAATGCCAGATTCCAATGCAAGTATTCTGCGATACAGCGGAATTGATCGTGGATCAGGCGGTACTGCGGATTCTCCAGCTCATTGGCGCCGACTACCATAACGCCGATTTTTTTGTGCATGGTCTTGAACTGAGGATCCTGGGAATAGAACTTGTCCACAACCATTTTCAGCTGGGCCGACATGCCCCACCAGTAGACCGGCGTGCCGAAAATCACCGCATCTGCCTGTACGATCTTCTGAATCACCTCATCGGATTCGTCAGGACAAATACAATGCCCTCCATTTCTTTTGCAGCTATCGCATGCACAGCAGCCGCTGAGCTTCAGGTTGCAGACATCCAGAACATCAACGGTGTTCCCGTCCTCCAGAATCGCTTTCATGGTTTGGAGAGCCGCATGGGTGTTGCCATGATGTCTTGGGCTTCCGTTCAGTATTAAAATATTCATCATTCAGCCTTCCTTTCGGTTCATGCAGTCATTAGCATCCCGGCAGCAAGGCCAAAGGCCACGGTCGTATGAGCTGCACGGTGAACACCATTTTTATCTTCCGCTCCGAAATATCTGGACACAACAACGCCAGCACCGGATGAAATGCCATTTAGGAACCCGATCAGCATGAAGATCAGGTTTCGGATGAGCTGACCGCAGCCAGCGCACTGCTTCCCGGAAAATCGCCTGCAATCAGGGAATCAACTGTATTGTACAGTTGCTGAAACGAGTTCCCCAAGAGAAGCGGCAATGAAAATCATACGTTTTGAAATCGAACCGCTTGTCATCGGTTCGACGGATTTTGCTATGGGATCCCCCTCGAAAAATCAAAGTATTATCTTGCATTATCGAAAAAATACGGTATACTTGCGATTATATAATCCTTCATGAATTACAACAAGTACGCACATTATTTTTAGAAAGTGAAAAAAACTTCACCATGGAGGTGAGATCAATGGAAAAAATCATGGTCACTTGCGAGATGGAAGTTACATTGAAGATGATCGGCGGAAAATGTAAGCCGCTCATTTTAGACAGCCTGATCCGTAACGGCACGCAGCGGTTCAGTGAGCTGATGCGGGAGATCACTCAGGTTTCTCAAAGGACTCTCACAAACCAGCTTCGCGAGCTGGAAATGGATGGTTTGATCGTCCGTACCGTATATGCGGAAGTTCCTCCACGGGTGGAATATTCCATTACTCCAAAAGGAAAATCTTTGGAACACATTTTGGAACTGATGTGTGAGTGGGGCGAAAAGAACATTGATGACCGTTTTGTCATGACGAATCCGCAATGTTCTGATAGTGAAGACTGATAACAAGGAAGGAGACACTGCCATGCTGAACGAGATCGTGCATATTGGAATTACGGTCAGCGACATGGAGCGTTCCATCTCATTTTACAGGGATATTTTAGGTCTCGAATACAAGGGCGAATTGATGATGGATGGACCGGAGACTGATATATTGTTCCGTTTATCCGGCTGCAAAGTTCGAGTCGCCTATTTGAATGGGAGTTCGGAGGTCTTTGCCCCGCCGGTAGAATTGATTCAATTTTTGGCTCCTCGTTCTGAAACCGGCCACCCGGATCTTCACAAAACTTCTATTTCCGAACTTTGTTTTCACTGTGAGGATATTGACAAGCTGTATCAGCATCTGAAGGAACATCATGTAGAGTGCTTATCTGAGCCACAATCTTTTGATTTTACAGGATACGGTTTTGGCAAGAGCAGGGCAATCTATTTCAAAGACCCAGACGGAATCATTTTAGAAGCAATTCAAGATATTGATGAGTAAAACAGGAAGTTTTTGCAAATCAACTGCCTATAATAAAAAAAGCCGTGGCAAAACCATGGCTGTTCCATCATTAAATTTTCTATAGAAGTTCGAAAGAATCCATAATTTGTTTGCAATTTCGCCGGGTCAAAAACTGAAAAAGCCGATCCGAACCAGTCAAAATTAGCCTCAAAATCGGTAGTCGTTAGTTCAAGCCCTCACCAAAGTCCGAAACAGGCGAAAAACATCTTTCAAACCGGAGCCTAATTTTGAGCACGAAAAAAAGCCAGCAAACGGCTTGTTTGCTGGCTTTTTCGGCCTTATATCTTTTTTGTTAAGGCAACATGGCGTGTCGTTCCAAAAAAGATATTTTGGGAAACCGGATGCTTTTGGCCCAGAGAGCCCCAATAATTTCATTGTTGGAAAGAATCGTGTGCGAACAAACATCACGTGAAAATTCACAGTATAAAATAAGTTTTCTAACAATCACAAGATTATACACCGTATTTTTCTCTCAGCGCATCAAGTGCTTCTTTTGCCGAAAGTATTTTTCCGCCGGAAACCTGTTTTTCTGCCTCGGCTAATTTGGCTTGAACTTCTGCCAAAATCATTTGTTGCTCATATGGGCTCATCGTCACAATCACTCCATCGTTTTAGGCTATATGGAAGAACCCTTCATGTCAAAACGTCTATTGCAAAAGGCGTACGGACGTATTCTTCCAAAAATCCGATAAACCATGCTAAAATTGCATATTTGTTTTTTCTGAAAGATATGCAATACCGTTTTTATCAATCAGGTCTAAATTTTTTCGAAAGAACTCCGTGATAAACGGCGCCACCCAGTATTGCGAATCTTCAGGAGGCTTCATCAAACAGTCCAAGTGGTCTACAAGATCCGTTGACATAATGAATACGGGATTGAACATTGTTAGTAAAAACAAAAAAGTAACCGTTACAAATCTCATATCGAACAAAAGATTTGAGAGATGTTTTGCCAAAACATTCTCTTTATAGGAATTTACGCTTCTGTTGTAATATGCAATTCCATTACCATGAACATAGTTGTTGAGACGATCCCTAATTTTATCCAAATATTTCTGTAAGTGATATTTCGTCACGGCTTCGGTTACCTTAGGCGATGTTCCGATTTCTTTAAGAATTTGACCAATCCCCAGATCGACGAGTTCGTTTCTAAGCCATCGTTGAATATTTTCCTCCATTTCCCTTGTCCTTTTCGAGGGTTCAGCTATTTTACAATCACTGTCATAAGCAACAAGGTAGAGGTAGAAAAAGAGATCATCCTTATATTTTCGCAGTAACGTGTTAGCATCTGCCAAACAACCAGACTCGCAACAGCTAATTATACTTCCTGCTGTAAATTCCAGCGAAGTAATAAGCCCTTGCAATGTAAAGGCTTCGCTTCCACATAGCATGATATCTCGTCCAAAGGAAAGGAAACCAAATTGATTTAAGAAATACTCAATTTCCTTCATACCTTTGATTTCTTTTTGGATGTCTTTGTTTTGCTCCATTTCCTGCTGGTTGTACTTCCGCATGGAAATATCGGGAAGGTTTATGCTGCCCATTTACTTTCGTATCTCCTCGTCCACTATTGACGAATAATAGAAGTTAACGCATCCAATAAAGGGCGAAAACCACTAAAATCAATCTGCTCAAAATTGTTTGTAATATATTGAGAAAAGATCTCTTTCCCGTAATGCTTTTCGATATCGTAGCTGTCTTTCAGGCACAAGCATTTCCCACCAATTGGTGTGCTACGCGTCTTTTCCGAGAACAAGTACTCGATTTCGCACTCCTCTTTCCCAGGAATTAGTGGATTAGTCAACAAATATAAGTTTCCTTCATCAAACACTTTTAAGTACAACTCTTTGTTTAGTTTTTGGACCTGCTCTTCTGTAAATTTCTGTTCGGCCAACAGTTTTCCTAAAGGACGCTTGCTTTTTGTTTCATTATCGAACAGAAGAATCGTTGGTTTCTTGGGTTGCGCCCCCATGCGTTGAAAGTAGGCAAAATAGTTTGGATAGTTTTTACTTTCTCTTCCTTTTCCTCCTACGAAATACTTATAAATACTTTGCATTGTGTCTGCGCCATCCAACTGAATTCCTAGGAAATACCGCAATCTTTTTGTGCGTTTAAAAAACACTATCTTGAACTCAAATTTTCCATCCTTCTTTTTTGTAATAAGATCAGGATAATCTTTATACAAAGCTTTCAACGCTGCTTTTAAATACCGAACATCAGTTATTCCTTCCGTCACAATGATTGGAATATCGTTTCCATAAAAGAATTTGTAAAAGAGGAAACGTTTGAATTCACGTTCACGTCCGGCTAAGGTTCCGAAGCTATGCTCTTTTCCATCTTGCTTGTTATTATGTTTATTCAGTTGATTTATAAAGGAAAAACGGCCTTCCAGTTGCTGAAGAGTGCCCGACTCACCATCGATGGTAAATCCACCGGTTTTATAAAGGGAATGAGCCATCGACTTTGTTTTTCTATAATATTCCTGCGCAACATTTACTTTTTCATTCACAACAAGTCCTGTGACCTTTTGTTGTGAATCTTTGTATACTAGCCTCGTTTTGCTTTCATTAACTTTAAAGCCTGCATACTCAATTTCTTTTTGAATTGCGCGAAGAAACTCGTCTTTATTCTCAACAAATATTTTGTCGTTTGTCGAAAATGTCAAATCATCGGCGTATCTCGTATAATCGAGCTTGTATTTCTTCGCAATTCCAAGTAGCCTATTATCCAAAATTTGGCAAAGCAGATTTGTAATAATAGGAGATGTGGGTGCCCCCTGTGGCAAGCATCCTTCAAAACATGTTAACTGCGCGAGCACAGTAGCAACTTCTATGGGCAAAGCAAAGTCTCTGTTCTTGTGAAAAAATCCTCTCACCCTACCAAAATGAAAGCTATCAAAAAAATCCTGCAAATCAATGCTTAGCACATATTTTTTATTTCTATGTATTCTAGCGTTTGTAACAATGCTTTTCTCTTTTTGAAACCCATGAGAAATGTTGGGATTTATTCCCTTACTCTCCCAAATGTCTTGTTGATATCGCCCTAACTCGCTTGCCAGCTTTTTTTGAATAGATTTCAGTTCCCCTGATGGAGCTTTAATTGTACGGACCCCTCCATTTTTCTTCGGTATCTCAAATGAAGTATAAAAGCTTCCTACTTTTTTGACGTACAAAACATACGTTAATACTTTTCGAGGAACATCTAAAAAATCTGCCAGCTCATTTCTTGAAGTAATATCGCAAAACTTTGCCATAGTACAATCTCCCAACAAAAGAGAGCATATGGCAACTCATTATGCGAAAAGGACAGCAATGTCACTGTCACGACAACAGATGGAAGAGCTAAACTCCCTGCCATTTTAGTCAACACCCGCGATACGCGAGTACAAAATCTTGCCATATGCTCACTTACAGTATAATATAAAAAGATTCATCTCACAAGGCAATCCAGTATGTCTCACTGCAAGTGTTCAATCAAATGCACCGCAAAGTTAGCACAAAAAGTTAGGTTGATTTTCTCCCCTGGTCGTGCTAATCTAAAATTAGAAAGAAGGTATAAAACTCCTTGGGTTAAGGAGGAACTAGAATGAGGCTAAAAGCAATCCAGCCTTCCCCTTTACTACCAACCAAAGTTGATATACTATGTCGTATGAACCGTCTTGATTTTTTCAAGGCGGTTTTTTGTTGTCACATTTCAGAAAGGAGCATTGATATGAAAAAGGCAAAGAATTCGTCTGTCAGCGGTCAGAACTCGAGTCGCTCGCCCCTTTCCATCAATCAGCACAAGGAGGAAACACTTATGAAGACAAATGAACATCCCATTGAACTGGTCCAGAAGTGCTGCGCCGAATACTATGACGGCAAGCCTGTAACAGAAATCAGCAAAGAAAATCAAGTGGCCCGCTGCACTATTTACCGATGGCTGAAACAATACAAAAACCTGTCACCGAATCTAATCCCCACCCAAAGAGCCCTCAGCGACCTGCGAAAAAAACAGCAGCGGACGGAGCAGATCTGCCAGATCCTGAAGTCGGTAAATTGCACGGCTTCCGATCCGGTTCCGATAAAACTCGCTGAGTTGGAAAGACTTGTGGATCAGTATCCTATCCGGGTCCTCTGCGATGCCCTGGAAGTAAACCGAGGAACGTTCTACAATCACATGAAAAGCAAACAGAAACCATCTCTTCGTTCTCAGCGAAGAAAGGAGCTCTCTGCAGCTGTTAAAGAGATTTTTGAGGAAAACCATGGGCTGTTTGGCTCCGATAAAATTCTTGCTGTACTGCAAAGTCGGGGATACAAAACCAGCAAAAAGACCGTTCTCGACATCATGCATGATCTGGGACTGTACAGCTTCCGCACCACTGCCAAGGCGGATTACAAAAAGTGGGTGAAGCTCCAGGGAACCCCCAATGTCCTGAACCGCCAGTTCAACGTTAGTGCGCCCAACACGGCATGGGTGGGAGACTGCACCCAGTTTGCAGTGTGCGGCAAGAAATACCACATCTGCGCCATCCTGGATCTGTATTCCAGAAAGGTGATCGCCTACAAAATCTCTCCCCGGGCAAGCACCCAGTTGGTGACCGCCACCTTCAAGCAGGCATTTGAGGAAAGGAATCCCGGCGAAAATCTGATCTTCCACTCTGACCGGGGATGCCAGTATACATCCCAGGCCTTCCGAACTCTTCTGCGCGATTGCCATGTGACGCAATCCTTCTCCAAAGGGGGCACGCCCTACGATAACGGTGTAATGGAGTCCTTCTTCTCCTCTCTGAAGCAGGAAGAACTGTACCGGAGCTCCTACCGGTCTGAAAACGAATTCAAGAAAAGGGTTTCTGAATATATGAAGTTCTACAACAAAAGGCGTCCTCATCGCGCCAACCAGTACAAAACACCAGATGAAGCGGAGAACGCCTTTTATGAAAAGAATGCCGGCTGAATCCGTTGCGGCAGCCGGTTCAAATAAGGGGGCTTGAAGCTGTTTGTGATCAAAAATGAGAAAGTTTGAATATTTGTGTCGCAGGAGGCCAAATGCCGGAAAACCTTGATATGACAATAAAAAATGGGAGTCAAGTTTCATCCGATCTTACCGGATCTTTCAGAACTTGACTCCCATTCATATGGTTGCGGGAGGCGGATTTGAACCACCGACCTTCGGGTTATGAGCCCGACGAGCTACCAGACTGCTCCATCCCGCGATATCAGCGTCCTCTTTTGAGGGCGCTTTATTAATATATCACACAGTGCCGGGGTTGTCAAGGATTTTTTTGCGTGATGACGCGATATTTCGCACAGGCTTCAGCCCAGATACTTTTTTAGGTATGCGCCGGCGCCTGTGCCGTCGCTCGCTGTCAGCCGCCAGCCGCCCGGGGCGCTCTCGTCCCGGGTGAGCACCGCCACCCGGCAATTGTCCAGATTGACGGACCAGAACTGGTCCAGCGGATTCGCCAGCGCCGCTGTGAGCATGGCATGGAGCGCTGCGCCGTGCCCCGCCACCAGCAGGGTCTGGCCCGGATGCTTTTCGGC
>OODG01001983.1_pt1 | contig 13121 bp, 10 predicted proteins | sample 1671621 | NCBI WGS metagenome assembly OODG01 (sample SAMN06348175, study PRJEB24527) | human gut metagenome | biome: human gut; feature: ankylosing spondylitis patient; material: feces | host: Homo sapiens | place: China | collected 2015-10 | reverse complement strand
TCCTTTGTAATACATTTTACGGGCAATGCCCGCAATAAACATTTAATGACGCCTCTCCAAATTGCGGATGCGTCCTTCGTGTTCCGTCAGTTTCTTTTCATGCTCATTGATTTGCTTGTCCTGTTCGTCGTTATGGCTCCAAATCCGTTTGTGGCTCTCCCGGCTGTGCTCTTCCTGTTCCTTGACATCCGCCCGAAGCTGCTCCACTACCGCCGTCAGCGTTGTAATCGTGCTGGTCAATGTAATGATCGGGCGGACCACCGCAATGCCAAAGGTGCCGAGCGTAATCAGCACCACCACTACACCCCATTCCGTCAAAACTTCTGACCTCCTACTCTCTTCGGTTCTGGTTTGTCAATAATATCAATTATTTCCGCCGCTGCCTCCACGACTGCTATCAATATAAGAACCGTTCGGGCTAATAATATCAGACGGTTTACACGGGATTCCACCGCCATCTTCATAAATCGCGTTCTTGCTGTTTGGATGATAAATTTTATCGGAACTTATATAGAGCTCGGCCTTCCTCGAGGATTATCGGCGCGGCGCGGGAGAATAAGGCCGTATCGGATTCCGCAACCGGCCTGCAACTCCAACCCCTTCCCGGTTCGGTTGGGACTTATAGATAGAGTTCGCAGGTCTTCCGCTCCGAACAGGCCTTTTTCAGCATACGGCCAACCAGCGCCAGCATCAGTTTGTTGACGTGTCGGGTACCGTGGGGGCAGACTGCTACGCACCGCATGCAGGAGATGCAGCGCGTCTTGTCTACACGCGTCGGATCGTCCGGGGCGATGGCTCCGACGGGGCACTTCGCCGCGCATAAACCGCACTTCACGCAGGCGCGCGTCGCCTTGGGCACGATGCCCGCACCCGCAGCCTTGCGGTAGGGATGGTTGCCGGGAATCTCCGGTTCACTTTGGTCTCCGGTGTCAATCTTCCGGCGAATCTGTGCGGCAAAGGTGCGTAACTGCGCTTCGTCCTCTGCGTCGGGACGCCCTGCGGCGTATTGGCGGGCGATCGAGTGCTCGGCTACGGCCGCTACGGCTGCAATGACCGTAAATCCGGCCCGGGAGGCCGTATCGCGCAGTTCAGCCAGCGTATCCTCATAGGCCCGGTTGCCGTAGACGCAGACCAGAATGGCGCGGGCGCCATTGCCGTGCAAAGCCTCCAGTCGTTCCGCGGCAACGGCCGGAACCCGTCCGCTGTAGGAGGGTACGGCAATCAGCGCCACATCCTCCGCTGTCAGCATCACGCGGCTGAAATCGACTTCGCAAGCCGTCAAATCGACCTGAATCGTCTCGTCCGCCAGCGCCTGGCTCAATATCGTCGCCACACGTTTCGTCCCGCCCATCGGGCTGAAACAGATTTCATGTATTTTCATAAACTGATGTTTTTACATTCGAATGATTACCTTGCCCTCGATGGGCCCTTCGTCCACGAGCCGCAGGGCGTCGTTGATTTGTTCCAGCGAGAAAACGCGGGGATCGACAGGCGGCGTAATGTGATGCTGCTCGACGATCTGCGTAATCCGGCGCAGCTGCTCACCGTCGGCATGCACGAAGAGGAAGCGATACTCTTTGCCCTGACGGCGGGCTGCCCGGTCAGCGGAATGGCGGCCGCCACGTCGAACGCGTATCCTGCAGGCATTTTCGCTACGGCAGTCTCCGCCACGACGACATATTCGGCAAAAGCGCCGATCCGCCCCAGCGGCAACCGTGTATAGACAGCATCACCCGGACGGAAGTCCCTGACCTGGCTTCCGACCCGCTCGACGACACCTGAACACTCGTTGCCCAACGTCTGCGGCAGCCGATAAGACTGAATCAGTCGGATACTTCCCGTGGCAATCAGCAATTCCAACGGATTGACGGCCGCAGTCCGCACTCTGATCAAAATCTCATCGGCCTTCGGCTCCGGAACGGGCATTTCCCGTACAACGAGTCGTCCGGCTTTTGCATAGCAATCCAATTGTGCAGCTTTCATATGTTTTTCTTTTCGGTATTTTCAACCCCCGAATCTTTTGCGGCAAAAGCCTTTTGGCGACTCTCCATGATGGCATCCATGTTCTCCATGGCCCAAGAGAGTAACTCATCGAGAATCGGACGAAGTGTTTCAGTCTGCGCCGTAAGCGCATATTCCACGCGGGGCGGGACCTCCGCAAAGAGCCTCCTTTCCACATATCCATCCTCTTCCAGCGTGCGGAGGGTCGTCACCAACATTTTCTGTGAGATGTCGGGCATGGCCTGCTTCAACTCCGTGAAACGCAGTTTTCCATGCTCTGAACGCAGCAGCAAATACAGGGCCAACAGAGTCCATTTGTCGCAAAGCCGGGCCAGGACGTTTCTCACCGGGCACGCCGGGAATGTTGCATCTTCGAGGATTGATCTTTTCATCCGTTCGTTTTTTATCCAGGGACGTATCCGGTTTACTTGAAAAAGCGTCTGTGACACGGTGTAGAATACGTCTGACTGTCCGCAAAGATACATTAGTTTCTTTTTTATACCAAATATATTTTATAAATTAATGCAAACAGATGGGAGGTTTTGATCTTCCGTAAAGGCATGGACGCGGAAACTGCCGCGGCCGACTGTGCAGACAGAACCCGCGACGGGAATCTCGCCGAAAAACGACAGAATCCAATGCTTTCTCAATTTATTGCACTATATTTAATGCACTTGTTGCCTTTGAATAAAATGTCAATCAATGTTGTGCATATGAAAAAATTATTGTTCTTTGCTGGATTGCTCGTTTCTTTCATGACAGCAACCGCCCAGCAGGCTGTATTGATTCGCAACGTCGAGATTTTCAACGGAGTCGACGAGAAGACGCTTCAAGGGAATGTACTGGTTGAGAATCATCTGATCAGCAAGGTTTCCGGAGATCCGATCGATGTGTCCGCTTTGCCGGACGTAACGATCATCGACGGACAGGGATTGTTTCTCATGCCTGGTCTGATCGATGCGCATGTCCATACCATGATGGAGTCCATGCCGTTGCAACAGGCTTTGGTTTCGGAGATTTCCTACATCAGTCTTTTTGCGGCCCATTCGGCCGAAAAACAACTGATGAGGGGCTTCACTACGGTGCGAGACATGGGCGGAAATCCCTTTGCCCTGAAACGTGCCATCGACGGAGGACTGGCAAAAGGTCCGCGAATCTATCCAAGTGGAGCCATGATTTCGCAAACCGGCGGTCATGGCGATTTTCGGATGCCAACGGACGTCCCGCCGATGTTGTGCGGGGCCCTGACCTACATGGAATACAGCGGTATGGCAGCCATTGCCGACGGACATGATGAAGTGCTCCGGAAAACCCGGGAACAGCTGCGTAAAGGTGCATCGCAGATCAAGTTGGCGGCCGGAGGCGGTGTATCGTCGGATTATGACCCGCTTGATGTGGCCCAGTATACCACGGAAGAGTTCAAGGCCGCAGTGGCTGCCGCCGAAAACTGGGAAACCTATGTTACGGTTCATGCCTATACACCCAAAGCTATCCGTACGGCCATAGAAGCCGGCGTCCGATGTGTGGAGCATGGGCAGTTGGCCGATGCAGGCATTGCCAAGCTGATGGCCGACAGAGGTGTATGGTGGTGCCTTCAGGTTTTTCTGGACGACGAGGATGTAACGCCTTTCCCCGAAGGGAGTGAGAATCGAGCCAAACAGATTGAAATGACACGTGGAACCGTTACGGCTTACCAACTGGCAAAAAAGTACAAGGTCAAGACGGCATGGGGTTCCGATTGCCTGTTCGATGCCAGACTGGCAGCCCGGCAAGGTGCCCCGCTGGTAAAACTGACCCATTGGTATACGCCTTATGAGGTACTTAAAATGGCGACATCGACCAATGCTGAGCTGTTGGCCCTGTCGGGTCCTCGAAACCCCTATCCGCACAAATTGGGTGTAATTGAATCGGGTGCCTATGCGGATCTCATTCTGGTTAAGGGAAGCCCGCTGGAAAATATCCATTTAATCGAGGATCCGGGAGCAAATTTCCTGTTGATCATGAAAGACTGAGTCATCTACAAGAACCATGTGGATCGCGCCGCAGAATAGACGACGCAGTCGGTTGCGCAACACGTTTCGGCCCAGCGCAAGACTGGTTTCTTGACGGAGTGCGAGGCAAAGAAGGAGATCTTCCGGCGGTCGAGCAGGGCGAGATTCCCGATGTAGATGTAATCGTACCCGAAAACCATAAAAAGATTACCGCATCTACATATTCCACATTCAGGTTTTCGCTTCCCTATCCGAAATAAGCAACACCGTTGACCTGGGTTCGGGCAACGAGAAGCGCACTATAACTCCTTGTAGGCGGTCGGCGAACAGCCGACCGCCTTCTTGAAGTATACACCGAAAAACGACTGGTTGGCGAAATTCAGCATATCGGACACCTGTTGGATCGTATATTGCCCGCTTTTCAATAAGGCCTTGGCCTCCAGAATCACATAGTCGCGGATCCACTCCCCGGCATGCCGTCCGCTGACGGTATGCACCACCTGTGAAAGATATTTGGGAGTCAGGCACAATCGTTCGGCATAGAAACCGATGCTGCGCTCCATGGTGCAATGCTGCCGAAGTTCCTCGATGAAACGGTCGAAAATCTGTCTCTTGCGCGAACCCTGCCGGGCATCCTGCCTCTCGACGTATGGGGCCATCAGTTGGCAGATTTCACTGTAAAGAACCTGCAAATAGCCTCTGAGAAGACCGCCCTTGAAGCGAAAATCGGGCTGTCGGAGTTTGTTATGCAGGGTTCGGTAGATAGCCAGTATATCAGCCGTTTGTGCATCGGTAAGCTGCAGAATTGACTGCTGCGAGAGAAACTTGCGGACGATGAGGGCCTCTTCTGAGCTGTTCTCCGTGATGACGTAGTCGTTCGACAGGGCTATGAGTACAATCCTGCAATCGGGCGACAAGTCGAGGCATTGGCCAATCGATCCCGGTGTGACTATCAGCAGCGAGTTGCGGTGCAGTTTATATTCGTTGAGATTCAGCCTGACGCGCATCGACCCGTTGAGACACAGATGTGCCATCGCAAACTGAATCTTGAATGGATACGGCATCGTAAGAAATGGCAGCATCGACGGATCGCGTGTCAGATCACGAGGTGGTTTCGTCTCGTCGAGATCGCCTGCAAGGATAAACCGGTTCTCGAAGATACAGGCCTGCTCGTCGAAAGGAATCGACGTTAGATTGAGTGCATCGAAATTCGGATTTTCAGCCATAGCCATTCACTTTTTCGTTGACAAATATACTTATTCGAATAAGAAAAAAGGGATATATTACCCGTAAAAGGCTATTTTTCCATCCTTTCAAACAATAAACCCACAACATGCGACAAAATCCATACGGGGAAAAGACAGAACTTTGCCAACGAAAAAAATCATAAAACCAAATACAAGGAATGAGGAGCATGAAAAGGAACAAAATTGGAGCCGTCCTCGTGATGGCTTTGCTGTGCAGTTGCTCGGGACGGACACCATCCGAACCGTTCGTCCAAAGCGTAAGTCTGACAAAGCCCGTGGCTTTGAGTGGAGAGACCATGCGCACCTATTCGGGCATGGTCAAGGCCGCACATGAGGTGAGCCTCGGGTTCAAGACCGCCGGGCAGATTGCCCGCATCCTCGTCACCGAGGGGGACTACGTGCGGCAGGGACAGCTTTTGGCCGAATTGGACGACGCCGACTACCGGCTGGCAGTCGAGGCATTGCAGATCCAGTATGACCAGCTCAAAGATGAGGTTGAGCGCACGAAACAGCTTTTCAACCAGAAGAGCGTCTCGGCCAACGACTTCGAGAAAGCCAGCGCCGGGCTGCGGCAGCTGGGCGTGCAGCTGCAGGCCAACCGCAACAAACTGGACTATACGAAACTCTACGCCCCGGCCGACGGATATATTCAGCAGGTGAGCTTCTCGCCGGCGGAGATGGTCGATGCCGGGACGGCACTCTTCACGCTGCTGGATGTTTCGCGCCTGGAGGTCGAGCTCAGCATTCCGGCCGGCGAATACCTGCGGCGTGACCGGTTCACGGGGTTCACCTGCCGGGCCGCAGGGCTGGAGAGCGCGATGCCGATGCGTTTGAGAGGCATTACGCCCAAGGCCGACGGAACGCAGCTCTACCACCTGACGCTGACATTCGCCGAGCGTCCCGACCGACGGCTGACGGCAGGGATGAACGTCGAGGTGGGCATCACGGTGGCCGACACCGCACAAACCGACGGTTTCGGCGTACCGCCCGGCGCCATCTTTCTGGATGGAGAGACCCCTTGTGTATGGGTTTTCAGGGCGGACTCCACCATCGAGCGGCGTCCAGTCACACTGCGCGACATGGATAGCGAGGGTCGCGCGATGGTCATCGACGGGCTGACCGGAGAGGAACAGATCGTGCGAGCCGGCGTTTCGGCGCTCGAAGAGGGTGAAAAGGTCCGTGTGATAGACACACCGAGTCAAACCAACGTGGGAGGACTGTTATGATGAAGATGAAGCTGACGGAGTTTTTCATGCGGCGTCCCGTGCTGTTCTGGTCGCTTATGGCAGCCATCCTCATTGCCGGCCTCCTGTCGTTCATCCGGATGCCCAAGCTGGAGGATCCGGCCGTGGCGGTCAAGCAGGCGATGGTCATGGTTCCCTACCCCGGGGCCAGCGCCCACGAGGTGGAGCTGAAGGCGGCCCAGCTGATGGAAGACGAGCTGCGGGCGCTGCCCAACGTCAAGAAAGTCAAGAGCGAGTGCCGCAACGGTTCGGCCATGCTGACCGTCGAATTTCAGATGACGGTGCTGAACCGAGACCTGGAGCAGCACTTCGACCTACTGCGCCGCAAGGTCAATGACGCCGCGTCGCGCCTGCCCGAAGGGTGCTACGACCCGGTGGTCATCGACGACATGATGGATGTCTACGGCATCTTCTACGGCCTGACGGCCGACGGTTACGACTACCCGGAGATGTACCGCTACGCCAAGTTCCTGCGGCGCGAACTGCTCGACGTGAAGGGTGTCAAGCGGATCCTCATCGCCGGCAACCGCGACGAGGTGATCAACATCATCCTCTCGAAGGAGCAGATCGCCCGCAACGGTGTGATCCCGACACAGATCATGTCGGCCCTGCAGCAGGCCGGCAAGACGGTCAATGCCGGGGCGTATCCGACCGGCAACGAACGCATAGCGCTCTATGTCGATTCGGCGGTCGACGACGAGGAGGAGATCCGCAACCTGGAGATCCGCACGATGGACGGCCGCCAGCTGCGCATCGGCGACGTGGCCCGTGTCGAGCGGGGTTATGCCGCGCCGCAGCGCAACGGCTTTTTCGTCGACGGACGCCCGGCGCTGGCCCTCTGCATCGCCATGGAGTCCTCGGCCATCGTCCCCGACGTGGGCCGGGCCGTCGATGCCCGGCTCACGGAGGCCATGCGGCAGCTCCCGGCGGGGTTCCAGACGGAAAAAATCTTCTTCCAGCCCGACAAGGTCTCGGAGGCCATCTCGTCATTCATGTGGAATCTGCTGGAGTCCGTACTGATCGTCATTCTGGTGCTGATCTTCACCATGGGATTCCGCAGCGGACTGATCATCGGATTCGGACTGGTGCTCACGGTGGCCGTCTCGTTCCCGATCCTGCTCGTGTGCGGCACGACACTGCAGCGTATCTCGCTTGGCGCCTTCATCGTGGCCATGGGTATGCTGGTTGACAATGCCGTGGTGATCATGGACGGCATCCTGATCGACAAGAAGCGGGGCTTGAGTCCGAAGGTCTATCTCTACCGCATCGGCCGCAATACGGCCATGCCGCTGCTTGGGGCAACCGTCATCGCCGCTTCGACCTTCTTAGGCATCTACCTCTCGCCCGATTCGGCGGGCGAATATGCCGGCGACCTCTTTCTGGTGCTGTGCGTGAGTCTGCTGGCCAGCTGGGTGCTGGCACTCGTCCAGGTGCCGATCTGTGCCAAGTCGTGGCTCCCGGCCCGCGAAAAACGGCAAACCGCAGCGCAGCAGCCCGCCGTGATGAATTCGCCGGTTCATCGCTTCGTGCGGCGCACGATCTCGTTCCTCATCGGCTACAAGCGGACGACGATTGCCGCGGCCGTGGCGGTGCTGGCCCTCTCGGTCTTCGGCATGACGCGCGTCAAGAACCTCTTTTTCTCCGACTTCGACTACAAACAATTCGTCGTCGAGTGCTTCTTTCCCTCGGCGACGGATGCCGACCGGGTACGCGACCGGCTGCTCGAGATGAGCGACAGCGTGCGGCGCAATCCGGCGGTCGAGCGCGTGGCCGTCAGTCAGGGCAGCGCCCCGGCCCACTACTGTCTGGTGCGGCCGATGACCGCGGGCGGCGACTGTTACGGCGAGCTGATCGTCGACTGCGCCGACTACCGGACCGTGCAGGAGCAGATTCCGACGATCCGGCGTCAGTTGCGCGAAGCCTTTCCCGAGGCCTACATCCGCATCCGCAAGTACAACTTCTCGATCTCGACGTCGCACACCGTCGAGGTGGAGTTCGCGGGTCCCGACCCGGCCGTGCTGCGCGATTTGAGCGCGCAGGCCGAGGCCGTCATGCGCCGCTGTCCCTATGTCGATGCCTACTCGGTACAGAACAACTGGAAGCCGAAGGGCAAGGCGCTCATCGCCGAGTTCAACCAGCAGGATGCCCTGCGGGCCGGGATCGGCCGCGGCGATGTGGCCAACGCCCTGCTGGCTGCCACGGACGGCATGCCGGTCGGTGTGCTGAATGATCAGGACCGCATGGTGATGCTGAACCTTCAGGTCCGCAACGACGACGGAAGCCGCATCCGCAACCTCGACGAGATTCCGGTCTGGAGCATGATGAACCTCCGGCTGAGCAACGAGGAGCTGCAGGGAGCACTGGCTGGCGGTCGGGGGATGAGCGAGCTGCAGGACCGCATGTTCCGCGCCATGCCGCTGGGTAACGCCGTGCGGGATATCCGTCTTGACTGGGATGAGGATGTCGTGCTGCGGATGAACGGCCGAAGGGTGATCGAGGCGGAGTGCGATCCGAATCCCGACAGCGACGAAGCCACGCCGGCCAAGGTCGTGGCATCGATCCGCGACGAGATCGAGGCCATCCCGCTGCCCGAAGGCTATACGATGCGCTGGGTCGGCGAGGGTGAGCTGCAGGGCGAGGCAATCGGCAACCTGATGAAGTACATGCCGCTGACGATCTTCCTGATCCTGGCCATCCTGCTGTTGCTGTTCAACAGTTGGCGCAAGGTGTTGCTCATCCTCCTGTGTTTCCCGTTCGTCTTCTGCGGCATTACCCCGTCGTTGTTCATCACGGGACAACCCCTCACCTTCATGGCCATCATCGGCATGATGGGTCTGATCGGCATGATGGTCAAGAACGCCATCGTCCTCGTTGACGAGATCAACCGCCTGCAAACCGAAGAGCACCGGACACCCTATGCTGCCGTCGTCGAGGCGACAGTCTCGCGCGTGCGTCCCGTGCTGATGGCCTCGCTGACAACCATCGTCGGCATGATCCCGCTGGTCGGTGATCCGATGTACGGCTCGATGGCCCTGACGATCATGGGCGGTCTTACGGTCGGCACGATCATCACGCTCATTCTGTTGCCGATCTTCTACGCGGCTCTGTTCCGCATTCGTAAACCTCAAAATGTATAAATGATGAATATCAGAATATATGCGGTCCTCGGGGCCGCACTGCTGTCGGGTCTTTCAGCCCGGGCACAGCAACTGTTGCCGCTCTCGCTGGCCGAGTGCCGCGAGCGGGCCCTTGCCCACAGCGAGGAGCTTCAACAGGCCGACAACCGGCTCGAACAGGCACGCCTCGATCGCCGGATTGCCGCCACGGCCGCCCTGCCCAAAATAGAGGGATCGGCCACCGGCGCATATGTGCTGCCCGATATGGATATGATGGGTATGGACCTTCGGATGCGCGGCACCTATATGGCCGGGCTCAACCTGACCCAGCCGATCTATGCCGGAGGCAAGATATCGGCCGCCCGGCGTATGGCCCGTATCGGTGAAGAGGTGGCCGGCGAGCAGCGGCGGATGACCCGCATGGATGTGCTGGTCGAGGCCGACAATGCCTATTGGACCACGGTGGCGGTTGACCGCCAGGTGCGCATGCTTGAGAGCTACGCGGCTCAGATGGACACGCTTTACCGCCAAACCGCCGCCGCTTTCGAGGCGGGCATGGCCATCGAGAACGACCTGATGCGTATCGAGGCCAAGCGCAGCGAAATCCGCTATCAGCTGCAGAAGGCGCAGAACGGAGCCGAATTGTGCCGCATGTCGCTGTGCCGAGTGATCGGTGCGGAGCGAGACCAGTATCCGGTTCCGACCGACACGCTTTTTCAAACGTCCGAACCCGGAGCCCTGCTGCCGGACCTTGCCTCACGTCCCGAGTTGCGGATTCTGGAGCAGCAGGTGGCTGTCGGGGAGCAGCAGATCCGCGATGCCCGCTCAGCGATGCTGCCTACAGTGGGTTTGTCTCTGGGTTATACCTACTACGGCAACATCAAGCTCAACAGCATGGTCGATGCGGGTAACGGAATGTATGTCCCCCATACGCAGGAGTTCCGCGACGGACTCGGCCTGGCCATGTTAGCGGTAAAGATTCCGATCTTCCATTGGGGCGAGAGCCGCAAAAAGGTGCGCAAGGCCCGGTACGAACTGCAGAACGCCCAACTTGATCTGCAGAAGAACACGCGTCTGATGTCGCTCGAGGTCGAGCAGGCAATCCGCAACGTCGAGGACGGCTACCGACTGATCCAGACCGCCGGGCTCGCGTTGCAGCAGTCTGAGGAGAATCTGCGCGTGATGCGCAACCGATATAAGGCACAGATGGCTCCGCTGACCGACCTGCTCGATGCCCAGTCGCAATGGCAGCAGGCCGCCAGCAACCGGATCGAGGCTCAGACGCAGTACCGGATCTACGAAACGGAATACCTGCGCGCAACTGGACGTTTGGAGTAATTCTCTTTTTTATCTGGATAACTATTCTAACAACCATCCTAGCCGGACTTTTCCAAGAAAAGTCCGGCTTTTAAATATCCTCGGACTCGTCAGCTCCACCTTGTTTGATGAGAATCTGATATACGCGTTTCATTTTTTCAAGTATGCAAACTGTTTCTTCCTCACAAGGTTGAGGCCATGTTGCGACATGCAATCGATTGAGAATTTACAATATCGGTCGAAAAAGAGATTGATCACGAACATGGGAACTAATCCTTTATTGTTGTGCTGAAACTGTCTTTAGAGTGTAAATCTAATACAAACACTTCTAATAAGGATACTTAATTATTTTGAAATTAAGACCTGAATCGAGTGCTTTATTTGTGGGAAAGGGAATCTCATAAAACCGATTATTGAGTCTTGAACATACAATTGCCTTCATTTTGAACAAGGGGACCTGTTGGATGCAGACCGTTTTCTCATGGTCAATGGGAAAATATTGATATGCATCTGAAAACTTTCGTTATATAGCGAATAGTTCAGTAAATATTGGCTTACTCCGGCCTGCAATATGCTTGATTATACATATGGGAAAGTCGCTATAATTCTATGAAACGATCATCGGGACTTATTTTTGTAGGAGGGGACAAAATTTGGCACAGATGTTTATCTATGATATTCTGCCTTGTCAGATTGTTTTTATCTGCAAAGCGTATGTTTCCCGCCATATAAGAGAGACTGAACAAGTTTACAGTCAGTTGGACGGAAGTACATAATTTTGTATGGAAAACACAGATGGTCCGATATCAAACTACAGAATATTCGTCTATGAATTTCTGCAAATAATTTGCAGATTGAATACATCTTGGAGGGTCTGTTTTCTATCTTGGCAAGATGTCCTATTATAGGTTATTCACAAAATTCTGAGATGGATGTAATCGTATATTTCTTCGTTCTTTTCCGACGAAGTCATGATTCATTGTACTTGCGCCATATGTAGCAAAGTCAAAGAAATAATATATGGGGCGATGTACCTACACTATATAAATAGCCAGACCTATTTTCTACATACTGTACAATTCCTTGGTAACTTATCTGGAAAAGCTCCTCAATGGTTAAACTTTTAATTAGTTTAATGAACCGCTGTCGCTGTTTTAGTTTTGTAATCCACTTTTATGTATCCATGCGGTTTATTGGTCATCGGATGCTCCGATAATACGTTTATTAGGAAACGTAGTGATAAGTCTGGTCCTGATAAATTCCCAATATGCAGATGAATAGAAAATATCAACGGTCGTGTTGAATCTTTTGCTTCTTGGCAATGCATGTGTTATTGAGATGCTCTTATTTTAAGACTATTACATCCACAACTATTGCATTTGTAGGTAAAGCAATCCCGTATTTTCGACGTTTTAGATAAACATAAGAAGCCGTATCTATAGAATTCTTTTATTTTCAGATGTCCCCGCTTGAAGTCAAATTGAAGGAGAGATGGCCGGTCTTTAATGTAAATCTTTAAGAAAGAATTAAAATTACATCGCAGAGAAAAGAAAAAGAGAATACGAGCTTTACTGTATTCTCGTCTCATATATATGTTCATTAAAGTAAAGTCAAACAAAGGGAAGAAAGGAGATGACTGCGCCATGTGACTTATTGGCTCCAGCAATTTTTTCTTTTGGCTGCGACTCTGTTGAGCAGGTGAGGGAGACTACGAAATTCAGTTTAGTTTAGGTGTTAGCTCTATATATAAGCTAAACCAAAGTAAACTATATTTAGATAAGTATATTTGCTTGTCAGTATGCCTATGGCTATTATTGTAAGAGTAGTTATGCTGACAAAAAAAGGCAGCGCAGACCAAACGATCGAGAGTTTTTCATTTTTGGCTGCAAGTATGTTTTCCATCAATGTCTTTCGAGCAGAGAGAATAACTGCTCACAGTAAATCATGGACTCCTTGTGCAAACAAGTGAAGGGAATGAAACCTAATGAAAATGGGAAAGGCTTGAATTTGCTTTAATTGATTGTTTTGTTTCTGTATTGTTCCTTAATCAAAGGGGTGAGAAATATTAGAATACTGATTATAAATAAATTATATGTGTGAAACCCTTGTTAATTGCAAATTTTCCAGATTTATCATATCTGATTTTCTCATAATGCCCGGCCTTGGCCTTACGCAGCAGCCCGCTCCTGCACAGTTCCTTGAGGT
>OODG01001972.1_pt1 | contig 13201 bp, 8 predicted proteins | sample 1671621 | NCBI WGS metagenome assembly OODG01 (sample SAMN06348175, study PRJEB24527) | human gut metagenome | biome: human gut; feature: ankylosing spondylitis patient; material: feces | host: Homo sapiens | place: China | collected 2015-10 | reverse complement strand
GAGCTGACCGGGCAGGGGAACATCGTTACCGATAGGGAACAACGGACGAGGACGGAAGGCGTCTACGCCGCCGGGGACGTGTGCGACAAGCGGCTGCGTCAGGTGGTCACCGCCGTTTCCGACGGGGCCGTTGCCGCTACCTCCATCGAGCGCTATGCGGCGGACATGCAGCGCAAGACGGGTTTGCGCCCGCAGCGCCCGGCAACCGCCCCGGCGTCTTCCGGAGCCTCGAAAGCCTCAGCCCCTTCCGGAAATGCCCGCGAGACAGAAGGCGGGTTCCTCACGGCGGAGCAGCGGGAACAGCTTACGGGAGTCTTCGCCCGCATGGAACGCCCGCTCATCCTGAAGGCGGAACCGGACAGCCGCCCGGTTTCGGAAGATCTGCGCCGGATGCTCATGGAGCTCGCGGCTTTGACGGATAAGCTGACCGTGGAGTGGACGCCGCCGTCTGACGGGCCGGAACGCCCCTGCGTGCGGGTTTTGCGGGCGGACGGGACCGATACCGGCATTGCCTTCCACGGCGTCCCCGGCGGGCATGAGTTCAATTCGTTCGTCGTGGGCCTGTACAACGCGGCGGGCCCCGGGCAGAGCATCGATCCCGCCCTTGCCGAGGCCATCGCCGCCATCGACAGGCCGCTGGATCTGCAAATCGTGGTTGCCCTGTCCTGCACCATGTGCCCGGAACTGGTCATAGCCGCGCAGAAGATCGCCGCCTCCAATCCGCTGGTGACCGCCAAGGTCTACGACGTGAACCACTTCCCGGAGCTGCGGGAACGGTACAAGATCATGAGCGTGCCTTGCCTCATCATCAACAAGGCGAAAGTGGCGTTCGGCAAGAAGACGCTCGGCCAGTTGTTGGAATTGCTGGCAGAACCGGAGGCCGGGCAGACTGGTTGATTTTCATGGGCCTTGAAAGGGGAGGGGTAACGCTGGGGAAGGGGGCTTTTTCTGAAGAAGGTTTCCCTTTCCCAAAACCAGTCAGTACGGCCTTCCTTCCTTCCTTCCTTCCTTCCTTCCTTCTCTTTCCAAGGCTGCGCGTATTGCGAAGCCCGGTGCTTTCACGGCACGGGGATCGCCTTTGGAATGGATACCTTTCAGAGGGCAAAAGCCGAGGGATTTCCTTAAAGCGTTTGTGCGGAGGTTTTCCGGCAAGCCTTGGCCGCAGCGATTCGCTGCGGCCTTTTTGTGCATTGGAGAAGTGCGCTGGTGGGAGCGCGCATTATCCGCAGAAATATAGTAGCGCATAATATTTTTATTATGTCAATTTTATTCTTCCGTTTTTGCAATAAGATAGGTACTGTAAAACACCTGTGGACATTCACAGTTTCCCATCTCTATGGACGCATAAAATGGACACTCAGAATATCCGTTCTCACCTGCTTGGAAACAGGCTTTCAAAATGGACGCTCACATTGTCCTTCTTGATCGGACGCTCATGTTATACTTATATAATGGACATGCAAAATGGACGCTCAATAAGGGAGGGTACGGTATGATTCCCTGTACAGCCGGGCCTGCCATTTCCTTCAAATGCCGGAGGAAGCGGATCGGGCTCCCTCCGGTATCTGGGATATCTCCCGTTTCCTTTCATGCCTGGAGGATGCGGCACCGTAAAAAAAGACGCCGCATCCCCAAGGAAATGCGGCGTCCGGAGGCGTTTCGCGGCACCCTCGGATCAGAGGATGGCGCTGAACTTCGTCAGAAAGTCCCGGGTGAAGAAACCGTTCTGGATGCGCTCCCCGAATGAACCCTTTGCGCCGACCTTATGCCGGGCATACGTTTCCTTGATGCCCGGGGCGGCCCAGTCCTCCACGACGCGGTGCTCCCTTTCGAGCCGGGCGGCGTGGCGCTGAGCGTCCTTGAGCCGGGATACCGCGGCATCCACGGCTTCGTTGTCCATGCAGGGGGCGAGCATGGCCCGGTAGTCGTCTTCCCGGATGGCTGTGAGCTTGTCGAAGGTATCGCGGTCGATGAACACGGGCCGGAACAGCTGGTTGAAACCGAACTGCTGCCGCGTCTCGCTCAGCAGCCTGTCGGGGAGCTTCGAAAGGTCAATGCGCCCGTCCGGCGGTATCGTGTACCCCTCTCTGCGCAGCTTGCTCAGGAAATCCTGCTGGCGCGGGGTGGGGCGGCTCAGGTCAACGACGGTCATGCCCGCTTTGCGGGTCCCGAAGCTGGCGTCGTTGTCGATGCCCGTGATCTTCACGGCCCCGGTTTGCGGATTGATGTCGATGAGGTAGTTGTCGCCGTGGCGGTCCACCTGCCCGGAAAGGACATCGGCCCATTCCATTTTGGACAGTTCGCGCATCAGGTTGGCGCGCATGGCGTCGAGTTTCCCGTTGGAGCGCAGGACGCGGCAGGTTTCGGGGAAATTGAGTTCCTTGCCGTCAGGCATCCGGCAGACGGGCTTGCCTCTGGCGATATCGAAGAAGGTCTTGCCGGGGGCGGCCTCCATGAACAGGCCGAGCTGCCCGTCATGGCTGCCGATGCTTGAGCGGGCGATGGTTCCGCCGCAGCCGATGGCGTCCGCCACGCGGGAGGCCGCCACGTTGAGCTGCATGACGCGCGCCCCGTTGCGGTAGCCGAGGCCGGACGCGCACAGATGGTCGAGGCCGCGCCGCGCGCCCACCTCGGGCTTGAACACAAGCTTCATGTCTTCGCCGTCTCTGCCCCGGTACGTGCACAGATGCACGGTATTGGCCGCGCCCTGCCCGAGCTTGCGGGTGTCGGTCAGGATGGCGTCGCCCGCCCGGAGTTCAAGCTGGTCGGCCATGATGCCGCGCAGGGAGGCTTCGAGGATGGTATTCATGTCCACATGGTGATCCAGCGCGGCCTGGATGTATTCGCCCCGCGCCTGCGGGTTGGCCCCGGTCGAGCGCAGCATCCCGGCGGCCTCCTGAAACTCGGAAACGAGGATCCCATCGCGCGTGAGCAGGGGCGTGTTTTCGATCTGGGCCGCGAGCCTTTTCATCTCGGACGGCACGAGCACGAAGCCGTTTTGCCCCACGCTCCGGCGCAACAGGTCCGCCATGCCGCGCGGGATGCGTTCGCCGCAGAAATGCTGATAGTAGCCGCCGATTTCCTTTGCGCCGATGGTAGGGTGCTCCGCGATTGCCATCATGGTCAGGAGCGTGCCGCAGGCCCGGCGAGTCTCCGGGGCCCGCAGGATGCGCACGGCGTCTTCCATTTCGTGGGCCAGCCGCTCGGGCGAGAGCGCCCCGGCATCGAGGCGGGTCATGATCTCGCTGACCTTGGCGTTGTAGCGGGCGAGCCCCGTGGCGAGCGGCGTGCCGAGGCCGCCGGGCAGGGCCGAGGCCGAGGGAAACAGGGACTGGTCCACGGGCGGCAGGATCGCGCGCACGGCGGACTTGACGCCCGCTCTGGGATCGGCGGAGGCAAGGGCGTCCAGCCGCTCGGCGGAACGGGCGAGCATGGCCTCGGCGGGGGCGAACAGGGTGCGGTCGGGGATGAGGACGGGGCCGCCCCCGGGATCGGCGTTGGGGTGTATCGCCCCGTCGATGCGGCCGCGCAGGGCTTCGAGATCGCCGCGCAACCGGGTGGCCGTATCCCGGAATTCGGCCAGCGGCATCTGCCCTTTGCGGCCTTCCAGCGCGTCGATGCTCCCGAAAAGCCGCGCCGCGTCGGCCCTGAATGCCCCGGCGACGTCACCGCTGCCGTGCATGAAGTGCGCCATGTCCAGCATGGCTTTCCCAGCCGTGGGCGCCTGCGGATCCGCGACGCCGGGGGCTATCTGCTGCCGCCGTTCGGCGGGCATCGCCGCGAGCTGCATGGTGGCGGCGAAATTCAGCGCCTCGGAAGCCCGGAACTGGGTGGCCTGCGCCAGCGAATCGAGCAGGGCGGCGCTGACGCCGCTGGCCTTCTGGAATGCGCCGATCTGGGTGTAGAGCTCGTTCTGCGCGCCGACGAACGCTTCCATCGCCGCGAAGGCGGCATCGGGAAGCGGATTGGCGTGGAAGTCCGCGATGGGGATGCGGCGCAGGTTCGCCGCCGCCACGTCGCAGGCGTTGGCGGCCTTCAGCATGGCGGAGTGGATGCGGAAGCCGCCGTGGAAGACTTTGGGTCGGGGGATTTCGGTTTTGATGGCGTCGTACAGATCCCCGCCGATGCCCCGCAGCCCGCCGGAACGGTCAAGGGCGGTGTCCAGCATCTGGCGCAGCCGCGCCTCGGCCTGGACGAGATCCTCATTGGGCGGGTTTCCGGGGGCCGGCGCCCCGTTCTGGGCGTCGTGGGGAACTGCGGGGTTTTGCTGCCCGGCGCCTTCGACGTCCGCATGGGGATCGACGCTGATGGAAGTCCCGGACGTCGCGGTGAAAATCGTGGAGCTCATGGTGGCCTCCGTGCGCTAGACGCGCATCCAGTTGACGTTGGACATGCCGACAAGCCCGGAATCGAGCCCCTGCATCAGATCCAGCAGGGCATACAGGCCTTCGCCCTGTTGCTGCACGTCGCCTTCCGGGGTGTCCAGACGCCATGCGCAGCGCTCGGCGTCGAGGACGACGTTCAGCACGCCCGATTGGGGCAGGCAGGCTTGGCAGGCCTCGATAAAGCTGCAAGCCGCCTCAAGGGACAGGCGTTCCGTTTCGGGATCGTTCCATGCGCCCCCCCACGGAAGCGACAGCCCGAGGCGCAGGCGGCCCGCATCCAGCAGATAGCGGAACTGCCAACTCTGGAGCCCCCCGCCGAGGAGCCCGCAGCCAAGATAGCGGACGGGGCCTTCCCTGAGGCCTTGCGGCGCTTCGGGGCTGTCGAAGACGGCGTCCAGATCCTCAAGGTAAAGCCCGGCAAGCCCGGAGAGCGGCTCGCGCCCGTCCGTGGCGAAAAACCATTCGTCGGTCTGTTCCAGTTCGTTGATGGCCTCCAGAGGCAGGGGAGGCAACGGCAGGCCGTTGTCTTCAAGCATCCCCGCGAACCCTTCCGGCAGCCGCAATCCCTGTATGGTAGCGTCCATTGTCCGACTCCTTGTCATGCCGCAAAACGGCGGAACATGCCGCACGGGCCTGCCAACGACGTTGCCGGGATTTCCGTGCGGGCGCTTCATGCAAAAGGCTCAAGCAAAATCCGTGCTCAGAGAAGTCATAACCAGCCGAAGCTGTTCCCGCAACACCTTCTCCGGATGCGGAAAAGGCGGTTCCCCGGACGATGAGGGCCGTGCCTGCCGTTCCCGCTTTTCCGCGGGATGCGGGGAAGCATCCGGACGGGAGGCCGCGCGCTTCCGGGCGGGGATGGCCTGCGCCGGGCCATCCGGGGCGGGGCCGCGCATGGGCTGGAGATCGCCTCCATCAATAGAGGCGGTGCCAACGTTTTTCCCGTGTGCCCCGGGTACGCTCCGCCCAATGCCGCCGGGCTCGCGGCCTCTTCCACGGGAGCCCCGGCGTGTTGAGGCGGCTGGTAGCATAACGCGAGGGAATATGGGGCATTATGGGGCGTTTCCCGGCGCGTGGAAGCGGGGCGGTATCCGGGAAGCCGCCCGCGGGCGCGGCATGGGCCTCTTGATCGGATCGGCGGAGAGGCCGATGTCCGGGAATGCGGAAGGCGAGGTTCCGTCAGCCGGAAACCTCCGCGAGGATGGCCGGGAGCGCGGCTACGGCCTCGCCGACCTGCTCGAGGATGGCCTTTACCGTGCGGGCGGGCACGTCCACGACCGAGGCCGCGGCGATCATGTCCTTGTCCGTGATGTCCCGCCCCTTGCCGTTGACCATGCAGGTCTGTTCCCCCCCCACGCCCCGCGAGGGGGTGAGGTCATAGGCCGGGGCCAGCCGCCAGCGGCCTTTCGCATCGAGGAGGAAGGAGAAGTTCTTGGAATGGTCGTCCTGATTGCCGAGCCGGACGTTGAACGCCATGAGCCGGACCAGCTTTTCCACGTCCTCGGGATTGCGGGTGAGGGATTTTCCCAGCCGGAACAGGTTTTCGTAGTCGAGGGAGGCGTACCGGTGCGAGGCGTGCAGCAGCCCGCAGGCGGTATGCACATGCACCTTGCCGCCGTCCTCGCGGTCGAAGCGCCGGACGCCGAAGTAGGCGGCCCCGTCCCTGCCGGGGAAGAGGGCTGTCTCCGGCATCTCGATCCCCGCCCGCTTCGCGGCGAGGGAACAGGCGTATTCCATCCTGCCGATGGCGGGATCGTCATGGCGCGCCGGGAACTTGATCAGCCACGGATCGCAGCCGGGCTCGGCGACGGCGTCGGGCACGATGAGCCGCCTGTCGCCGGACACCCGGACCATGATCTTGGGCCGCGCCCCGCAGGAGGAGCCGTTCAGGGCCATGAGTGTGCGCAGCGTCTCCACGGGCAGCGGGTCCTCATTGAGTGTGCGCCACGCCTCTTCGGCCACGCCGTCCAGATCGATGCGTTCGGGCAGCGGTTCGGGGTCCGGGGTCACGGGCTCATATTCCAGCGCGCCCATGCCGCCGCTCCCCACCAGCGAGAGCCGGGACAGGGGCGTGATCCGTTCCAGCGGCAGGCCGCTGCGCCGCAGCAGGCGGTCCAGCAGGAGCAGCCCCCAGCCGTCGGGCAGGCTGTCGTTGAAGACGCCGAACAGCCCGTCGAACGTCCGTTTCGGATCGGACGCCACCCCGGGCCGCAGGGGAAGCAGGAAAGGCGAGAGTTCAATGCCCGAATCGAGGAAGCGCTTGTCGTACTCGAACAGGATGTCCCCGCCGCGCTCCTCCAATAAGCCCACGAACCGCCTTTCGCCCCGGGCATTCAGATATACTTCAAGACGCATCGGGCCTCCTCGCGCGCTTGCGTTCGCGGGGCGCGGCTTCAAACAGGCTGTGCACCGGGGGTTCGGGGAACAGGGCGTCGAACCCGTCCATGCGGCGCAGGGCGAACGCGATTTCCACGAACGAGGCCAGCGCGATGTCCCCGGTCTTTTCAAAGCGCCGGAGCGTGGACAGGCTGATCCCGGCGGCATGGGCCAAGGCTTCCTGCGTGAGGTTCTGGCGCAGCCGTTCGGCCTTGGCCCGTTCCGCCAGCTCGAGCCGCACGTCGCGCGGGCTTTTCAGATAATCGTTCAACATAGAGCGGTAAACTCCGTTTATGGGAGAGTATCGTTCTTTTATGGATGGTTGTCAAAGCCTTTCGCGGATTCCGCAGCGCCGCAAACGGTGCGGAGACGGCGAGAAAGAGAAGCATCCGGGGGCCCGGCAGCGCGTCGGGCTGGACAAGCTTGCCCAGCCCCCGGAAAAACAGCCCGAACGTGAGGAACAGGAGAAGCATCTTTCCCTCGCGTATGGTTCCCCGCCTCCGCGCCCGCTCAGAACGTGTAGGTCAGGCCAAGGGTGAGGCTTTGCGTGTGCGTTTCCCCGACCATGGGGCTGTCTTTGACCGCGCCGCTCAGGAATGTCACCTCCCCCTGGCAGAACAGTTCCCACTGCTCCGTGAGGCTGTAGTCGATGGCGAAGCTTACATACGGGGCAAAGCCCGAGCCCGGCGCATAGGCGCCGAGGCCGCTCTTGCGGGCTTCCTTCCGGGTCACGCCGTAGTAATAGCTGTTGTAGCGGGCGTCGCTCCAGTAGGCGCCGACGGCGGGGAGCAGTTCCAGCGGCCCGAATTCTATGGACTGGATGAAGCCGATGTCGCCGTTGAAGCCGTTGCTGCGGCTGAGTACGTCCCCGGCCCCGCTGACATGGAACATGCCGTAAGGCGAGAGCAGGCGCAGTTCCATCCCGGCCTGGGCGGACGGGGAACGGTCCTCAAGCCTGCGCAGCCGCCGGTTGGAGGATTCGGAAGCCTCGAAAGAGGTGCTGTCGTATCCGGCGAAGGCGGAAAGCTCCAAGTAGGGCAGGTTGATGATCTTGACGCCCGCCGTATACCCCCGGATGAAGAACCGCTCCCCCTCATAGGTGATCATGGGGAACGGCAGCCAGTCCGGGCCGTAGCCCTTGTAGGGGGAGCTGCTCACGCTGCCGCCCGCGCCGAGGGTGAGTTCCCCGTCGAAGGGGAGGGTTGGGCAGCGCCTGGAGGGGGTGGACGCTTCGCCTTTCCATTCCATGTCTCCGGAGGGTGGGGTGCCGGATTCCGTCCCGTACGCGGCGTGGAGAGGCGCGGCGAGCAGGAGCAGGCCCAGCAGGGCGGGCAGGGTGAAACGGCGGAAGGCCGCCCCGGAAAGGCATGGCCGCCCATGTGCGCCGCCGATGGCGCTGGTGCCCCCGGTACCAGCGGCGGCATGGGGAGCGGGTGGGCCCGTGTCCGCGTTGGCGGGGCCGGTTCCGTTCGGAAAGGGCGTCATATCATTTCCTTTTTATTGATGATGTTGATGCCGAGCTTTTTGATGCGGTGCCACATGCTCCGCTCTGAAATGTTAAGCAGTTCCGCCGCCTTGACTTGCACGCCCCCGGTTTCTTCGAGCGCCCGCAGGATGAGGTCGCGTTCCGTTTCCGCGAGCTGCCGATCGAGATCGAGCGGGAAGGCGGAGCCGGGCGCGGAGGGGCGGCTTGCGTCCCCGCCGCCGGGCACGGCGCAGGAGGCCAGCCGTTCCGGGGTGATGGCGGTGCCGGAGGCGATGATCGTGAGCCGCTCGATGCAGTTCTCCAGTTCGCGGATGTTGCCCGGCCACGTATGGTTCTTGAGGATCTCAAGGGCCGCCTCCGTGAACGTCACCGGGACTTTGCCCATCTCCCCGGCGGCGCGGAGGGCGAAGTGCTCGGCGAGGAGGGGGATGTCTTCCTTGCGTTCCCTGAGCGACGGCATGATGATCGGGTAGACGTTGAGCCGGTAATACAGATCGCGGCGGAACTTCCCTTTTTCAATGGCTTCGACGAGGTTTTGGTTGGTCGCGGCGATGATGCGCACGTCGACCTTTTGCGTGGTGTTGGAGCCGACGGGCTCAATGGCCTTCTCCTGGATGCAGCGCAGGATCTTCGCCTGGAGCGCCAGCGGCATGTCCCCGATTTCGTCGAGGAACAGCGTGCCGCCGTCGGCCTGTGCGAAGCGCCCCTTGCGGTTGCTGGTGGCGCCCGTGAACGCGCCTCTGGCGTGGCCGAACAGCTCGCTTTCGAGGAGCTGTTCGGGGATGGCGGCGCAGTTGATGGTCACGAGGGGGGCTTTGGCCCTCGGGCCGCCGTAGTGGATGGCCTTGGCCACGACTTCCTTGCCGGTGCCGGATTCGCCGGTGATGAGCACGTTGGCGCTGCTCGCCGAGACTTCCCTGACGTTGCGCAGCAGGGCGAGGTAGGCCGGGCTTTGCCCGACGAATTGCCCGGCCGAGGCGGTCTGGAGCTGTTCGCGCAAATCCCGGTTGTCCCGCCCGAGCGCGTAATACCGCAGCGCGCTGGCGATGGTGGCTTCGAGGGCGTCGAGCTCGAACGGCTTCACCGTGTAGTCGAACGCCCCTTCCTTGATGATCTCCACAGCCTCCTTGAGCGAGGCGTAGGCGGTCATGATCACCACGGGCAGATCCGGGTTGGCGGCCTTGACCTTTTCCATCAGCTCGCGCCCGCTCAGCCCCGGAAGCCGGAGATCGCTCAGGACGAGGTGCACTTCCCGTTCTTCGAGTACGGCCAGCGCTTCCTCGGCCGTTTCCGCCGTGACCGTGCCGTAGCCCATGTTTTCGAGGGCTACGGCCAGCACTTCCAAAAGGTTCGCTTCGTCGTCGACGATGAGGATTGTATACATGATTCCGCCGTTTGCTGGGACAGCATTGCTTGTGAAATGATATTGGGGTGTTGGGGTGAAGCGCCTTTCCCGGAAAAGCTCCTCCCTCCTCAACCCCGCCGGAACGGAACCCCTCCCTTCCCCTGAAACCGTATGGCTTTCAAAAGGAAGCCGCCTTACCTGTTCAGGCACACGGTAAATACGGTCCCTTCCCCGACCGTGCTTGAGCAGGAGATGCTGCCGCCGTGTTCTTCAATAATGGCATAGGCTTTTGACAGGCCGAGGCCAAGCCCGTTCTTTTTGGTCGAGATGAAGGGCATATGGATTGTGGACAGCAGATTCGGGGGGATGCCGCAGCCCGTGTCCTTGAGTTCGATGCGGATCTGCCCGCCTTCCGCGTACAGGCGCACGGAGAGGGTGCCCCCTTGCGGCATGGCGTCCATCGCGTTCAGCCCGAGGTTGAGCAGGACCTGCCGGATCTGGCTCCGCTCGCCGAGGACCCGGTCGTCCTCCGCCTCGTTGGAGAAGCTGTACCGGATGCCGCGCTTGTCCATTTCGGCGGAGCTCAGTTCCGCGATTTCCTGTATCAGCGGGGACAGCGGGAAATATTCGAGTTTCAGCGGCGAGGGCTTGGCGAAGGCCAGGAACTCGGAAATCAGGTTGTTGATGCGGGCCACTTCTTCAACCACGAAGCCGAGCAGCCGGACTTCCCGCGACTTGACGGCGAGGGACGCGAGCACCACTTCGGCGGAGGTCTTGATGACCACGAGGGGGTTGCGGATCTCGTGGGCGAAGCCGAGGGCTATTTCGCCGAGCATACGCGAACGCTCCTGCCGGGCGGACTTGATGCTCTCGTGCCGCATGATTTCCAGCTGCCGCGCCATGACGTTGAAACCGGCGGTCAGCTCGGCGATCTCGTCGTTCCCCCGGACGGGAAGCTGACAGTCGAGCTTTCCGGCGGCGATGTCGCGCGCGCCCTCGTTGAGCTGGCGGAGGGGGCTTATCAGCCTGCGGGCCAGCACGTACCCGATCCCCGCCGAGAGCAGGGTCCCGAAGATGAAAAAGCCCCAGAACAGCACCGGGCTCGCCAGCCAGCCCCGGAAGGGGAGCAGGAGGGCGGAGGTGACGAACAGCGCCTGGACCTCGCCGTTTTCGCCGCGCGCCACGGCGATCAGGGAATGCGCGCCGGGGGTGTCGTCGGTCCAGTCGGGTTCGGGGATGAAGACGGTTGAGGCCCCTTTCCCGATCTCTTCCAAGGCGCTGCGCGGGATGTGGAAACGCTTATCCGAGGCCGAAGAATAGACCTGCCGGAATGTGTCGCCCTCCGGCAGGAAGATACGCAGGATCACCGGGCCGCTGGCGCTGCTGTCCGAGTAGTCGATGCTGAACCAGCTGGCAAGCTGGAGGGTACGGACCTTGCCGTCGTCCGCCGTGAATGCCCGTTCGCTCGTGACGGCGACCCGCCGCGTACCGTCGGCCATGAGGACCCAGCTGAACAGGGCGCCGGGATACAGCGGCTCCGCGATCCGGCCTTCGGGCAGGGTGGCGTAGAGCAGCCCTTCCTGCTGCTCGCCGTCGCCGACGATGCAGTAGACGCGGTAGTCCTTGCGTTCCATGCGCGCCGCCAGCGCCATGCCCACCGCCGCCGAAAGCCCCTGCCCAAGCGAGCCCGCGGTCATGTCAATGCCCGTGGTCAGCTTCATGTCGCAATGGCTCGGCAGCCTGGTGCCGGGCTGGTTCAGGGTGAGGAGGGTTTCCTTATCAAAGTAGCCCTTCATAGCCAGCAGGGTATACAGCGCGGGTCCGGCATGGCCCTTGGAGAGCACGATGCGGTCACGGTCGGGCCAGCCCGGCTCTTCGGGGCGCACGCGCATTTCCTCGTAATAAAGGTAGACCAGCGCTTCGATGAGGGACAGGGAACCGCCCACATGCCCGACACCGATCTGGCCGATCATTTTGGTGAGCAACTGCCTCGCTTCCTTGCTCAGCTCGGTGAGCTGCCGCAATTTCCGCTCGTTCATGGTTCAGCCTCGACTTCCTTACAGATGTTGTTCCGGTTCGGGGGACGTGCCCATCACGTCCCCCTGCCCCGTCGTTTCCAGAACCGACTGCCACAGGTCGGAGCGCACGCTCATGGTGCGGCGCTTGCGCGTTACCAGCTCCAGCGGCAGATGGACGAACTTGTCCATGATGTTGGCTACGACCATGCCCGTCTTCCCGCTCATGGCCGCGTGCACGGCATGTTGGCCCAAAAAGCCGCAGTACAGCCTGTCGTTGGCGTTGGCGGGGACGGAACGGATCATGTAGCTCGGATCGATGTATTTGAGATAGTAAGGTATCTTTTTGGCTGAAAAGTATTCGGCGATCTTCGCGCGCAGGAACCCGGTGATGTCGCCGAGCGCCTTGTTGCCCGAGGCGTCGCAGCGGGTTTCGTGCTCGGAAAGCAGATCCTGCCCCGCCCCCTCCGCCACGGCGAGCACGGCGTGGGAGTGCGCGGCAAGGCATTTTTCCAGAGCCGGGAACAGGCCCCGCTCGCCGTAGAGGCTGAAAGGGACCTCGGGGACGAGCACGAAATTGACTTCGCGCATGGAGAGGGAGGCGTTGGCGGCGATGAAGCCCGATTCGCGCCCCATCAGCTTGACGATGCCGATGCCGTTGAAGACGCTGGCGGCCTCGATATGGGCGCAGCGGATGGCGTCGGCGGCCTTGTCCACCGCCGTTTCGAAACCGAAGGAATGGGGGATGAAATTGATGTCGTTGTCGATGGTTTTCGGAATCCCGACAATGGAGATGTGCTTGCCGCGCCGGGCGACTTCCTGCTGGATGGACGCCGCAGCCTTCATCGTCCCGTCGCCGCCGATGATGAACAGCGCACTGATATTCAGGCGCTCAAGGGCGGTGGCGATTTCGGATGAAGACTGCGGCCCTCTGGACGTCCCGAGGATCGTCCCCCCGAACTCGTGGATGCCTTCCACATCGCGCGGGGCCAGCTCGCGCACGTCGTAGCGGTAGGACGGAATAAACCCCTGCAGGCCGTAGCGGATGCCAAGGACCGAAGGGACGCGATAGGCGTTGTACGCCGTCATTACGATGGCCCTGATGACGTCGTTGATGCCCGGGCACAGCCCGCCGCAGGTCACGATGGCGCATTTCGTCTTGCTCGGATCGAAGTAGATCCGGTCGCGGGGGCCCGCCAGCTCAAAGGACATGGGGCGCGGCGCGGCGCCTTCGTCCACCAGCTCCTCGTCCACGGTGAAGACCACGCGCCTCTCGCCCCCCGTCGCCAGATTGCGCGACAGCGGAGAATCGATTTCCGGCGTTCCGAGACTCTGAATGCGTATCTCTTGGGCCGCGGAGGGCGTAGCTTCACAAGTATTCATGCGGATTCCTTCCTTTTATTTTTCTTTGACCCTGCCGCAGGTCCTGCGCACGATAAGCTCCGTGTCGAGCAGGTACTGCACCTTCAGCGGGGTTTGCGATTCAATGGCCGAGATCATGATGTTCGCCGCCATCTGGCCCATTTCGTAGCAGGGCGTCTTGATGCTCGTCAGCGGCGGGTTGAAGTAGGCGGCGATGTCGATGTCGTCGAAG
>OODG01001968.1_pt1 | contig 13232 bp, 7 predicted proteins | sample 1671621 | NCBI WGS metagenome assembly OODG01 (sample SAMN06348175, study PRJEB24527) | human gut metagenome | biome: human gut; feature: ankylosing spondylitis patient; material: feces | host: Homo sapiens | place: China | collected 2015-10 | reverse complement strand
CGTTTACAGGTGGAGCATCCGATTACGGAAGAAGTGATTGGGGTAGATTTGGTAAAAGAGCAGATTAAAGTTGCCGACGGACAAGTGCTTCAACTGAAACAAGAGGATATCCGGCAACGCGGGCACGCTATCGAATGTCGTATCTGTGCCGAAGACACTGAAATGAATTTCATGCCAAGTCCGGGTATCATCAAACAGATTACAGAGCCGAACAGTATCGGTGTGCGTATTGACAGTTATGTGTACGAGGGATATGAAATTCCAATCTACTACGACCCGATGATCGGTAAACTGATTGTATGGGCTACCAACCGCGAATACGCTATCGAGCGGATGCGCCGCGTACTCCACGAATATAAGTTGACCGGTGTGAAAAACAACATCAGCTATCTGCGTGCCATCATGGACACTCCCGATTTCGTGGAAGGTCACTATGATACAGGATTCATCACCAAGAACGGCGAATATCTGCAACAACGCATCATGCGCACCAGCGAACATTCCGAAAATATTGCTTTGATTGCCGCCTATATGGACTACTTGATGAACCTCGAAGAGAACAACAGCGGTATGGCTACCGACAACCGTCCTATCAGCAAATGGAAAGAGTTCGGACTGCACAAGGGAGTGTTGAGAATCTAATTTTAACAAAGAGAATTCAATTATGGAAATTCATATAGGAAACCGTGTGGCCGAAGTAGAGTTGGTCAGCAAGGAAGATAACAAGGTGGTGCTTACCATTGATGGAAAACCGTTTGAAGCAGATGTAGTGATGGCGGAAAACGGCACTTGCAACATCTTGATGGACGGACGCAGTTCGAATGCACAGCTGATTCGCCGTGATAACGGGAAAAGCTATAAAGTGAATACGCATTATAGCAGTTTCAATGTAGAAATTGTGGACAGCCAGGCGAAATATCTACGGATGCGCAAGAAAGGGGAAGAGGAACAGAATGACTGTATCATTTCTCCGATGCCGGGCAAGGTAGTGAAAATACCTGTTGTAGTCGGTCAGGAAATGAAAGCGGGAGATACTGTCATCGTTATCGAAGCAATGAAGATGCAGAGCAACTACAAAGTGACTTCGGATTGCCGCATTAAAGAAATTCTGGTTCAAGAAGGTGATAGCATAACCGGCGAACAGACATTAATAACATTAGAACCGATTGCATAATAATAAGAACGGATTGCATTATGGAAGAAATAAATAAAGCATACGCCACGTTCGAGGAACGTGACCGCATCGCTTCTCTTGGTGGAGGCGTTGATAAAATAGAGAAGCAACATGAAAGCGGTAAAATGACTGCCCGCGAACGTATCGAGATGTTACTCGATAAGGGTACTTTCGTTGAACTGGATAAGTTGATGGTTCACCGTTGTACGAACTACGGTATGGATAAGAACAAAATTCCGGGAGATGGTATCGTATCCGGTTACGGAAAGGTGGACGGTCGCCAGGTGTTTGTTTACGCTTATGACTTTACGGTATATGGCGGCTCACTGTCAGCTTCCAATGCTAAAAAGATTGTGAAAGTACAACAACTTGCATTGAAGAACGGTGCCCCGATTATCGCTTTGAATGATTCGGGCGGTGCACGTATCCAGGAAGGGATCGAGAGCCTTTCCGGTTATGCTGATATTTTCTATCAGAATACAATGGCCAGCGGTGTGATTCCACAGATTTCGGCAATCCTGGGTCCTTGCGCCGGAGGTGCCTGCTACTCTCCTGCCCTGACCGATTTCATCTTTATGGTGAAAGAAAAAAGTCACATGTTTGTGACTGGTCCGGATGTAGTAAAAACTGTGATTCATGAGGAAGTAAGTAAAGAAGAGCTGGGTGGCGCAATGACACATAGCAGCAAAAGCGGTGTGACTCACTTTATGTGCAATACCGAAGAAGAATTGCTGATGAGCATCCGTGAACTGCTTTCTTTCTTACCGCAGAATAATATGGATGAAGCTAAGAAAAAACCTTGCACTGACGAAACAAACCGCGAAGATACTTCTCTGGATACAATCGTTCCGGTAGACCCGAACGTACCGTATGACATGAAAGACATTATCGAACGTGTTATAGACAACGGCTATTTCTTCGAAGTGATGCCGAACTTTGCTAAGAATATTATCATTGGCTTTGCCCGTATGGCAGGTCGTTCGGTAGGTATCGTAGCGAATCAGCCAGCTTATCTTGCCGGTGTTCTCGATATTGATGCCAGCGACAAAGCAAGCCGTTTTATCCGTTTCTGCGATTGCTTCAATATTCCATTGATTACATTCGAAGATGTTCCGGGATTCCTTCCGGGATATACGCAGGAAAACAATGGTATCATCCGTCACGGTGCAAAAATAGTTTATGCATTTGCAGAAGCCACTGTTCCCAAACTGACAGTGATTACCCGCAAAGCTTACGGTGGTGCTTATATCGTAATGAACTCCAAGCAGACCGGAGCTGACGTGAACTTCGCTTACCCAAGTGCAGAAATTGCTGTGATGGGTGCGGACGGCGCCATCAATATCCTGTTCCGCAAAGCTGACGAAGCAACAAAGGCCAAGGAACTGGAAGCCTACAAAGAAAAGTTTGCCACTCCGTATCAGGCTGCCGAGCTGGGATATATTGACGAAATCATTTATCCGAGACAGACTCGCAAACGTCTGATTCAGGCACTGGAAATGACGGAAAACAAGATGCAGACAAACCCGCCCAAGAAGCATGGTAATATGCCTTTATAACAACTAGATAAGGTGCGCAAAAGCACCACTCATACAACGAGCTTGCAAAGATTCTATGATATACTTTAGGAGATTTGTAAGCTCGTTTCTTATTTGTAAGCCTGCCGTTTCTTTATATGTGACAAAAAAAACGGCACCTCGATTCACATCGCAGCACCGTCACAACACAAACACAAAATAAAACACGACAAAACTACTATGCAATCTTCCTGTTATGCCGGGGAGGCATATCTTGCTTGACTTATCTATATTCACATACCCATAAGAAGCTTTATCAGGCGATTTGCATAATAAAAAACAGACTAATCCGGATTTTGTTCACAGAAGTTTAAAGAAAATGAGGCAGGAACGGGATTTTAACAAGGAAAACAGCAACCACACCTCTTTATTCCAACAAACAAAGACAGCACAAAACAGTAATCAGTTCTTCTTATTCTCCTCCTTAAATCGAGTAGGTGTCATTCCCTTGATCTGCTTAAAGGAAGTACTAAAATACCGAGGATAAGAAAAACCGACCTCATAGGATATTTCATTAATGTTCATATTAGTATTTGTAAGCAGAAAAACCGACTTCTCAATACGCAACCGATTAATATAATCATTAACTCCCAAACCGGTCAGGAACTTCACCTTATTATATAAAGAAGCTCTGCTCATAGCCAACTTGTCCGTCAGGAATTTAATAGAAAGTTCTCCACCCGCCATGTTCTCATGGATAAGCATATTGAGTTTATTGAGAAATTCTTCATCTTCCTTGCTGTTTTTCGCTTGAGTTTGTTGCCCAGTTTCCTCCAGTCGGCTATCATCCTCTTTTGATGAGATATCAGACAAAGGAGTTTCTGCAAAGTTATCTTCTTCACCTCGCTGTTTTTCTTCTTTACTACTGAGCATATCGTTTAATACGGCTTGCAGGAAATAGTTTACATTACCTTTCATATTGCGTTCTTTCCGACGATAATGAATATAACCTATGCTTGCAGTCATAATAATAAACAACACAGCAGCTACACCAATAAACCAAACTGTTTTATACCAAGGAGGAGTGACGATAATATGTATCAATTGTTTAGACGGAGTTCGGTTTCCATTCTTTGTATTGCACGAAACCCATATTGAATAATTGCCTGCCGACAAAGAAGACAAGTTCAACACCGGATCATAAGTTTCAATAGACTGCTTACCTCTGCCTTCAATAGTATATTGTAATAGGTATTTCTGAAACACATCTCTGTTCTTGATCCGGAAGTGAACAGAAAGAGAATTATAATTCCATGGTATTTTTATTGTGTTTTCCTTTACCTTCTTCAAAGAAGGGCTACCATTAAAAAGAATTTCGGACAGATATATTTCCGGAATTTGAGTTTCGGTATAAGGAATATCCGTATTAATTTTAACTAACCCTTCCGAACCTCCTAAATAAATATAATCCCTATTGGATTGCTTTTGGTACGCAAACAAAATTTCGTTAGGCGGGAAACCATCCGAACTGTTCCAAAGAATAAATCTATTCTCTTTAATGATATAAGAATATAAATGATTTTGGGCACAAATCCATAAACGTCCTTTTCCGTCAGCAATAAGGTAAGAAATACCATTGAAAAGTCTGGTACGGATACGGTGATACTTTTGACTTTCCAGATCAAAAAATCCAAGTCCTTTGTTAGTGCTGGTCCATATCATACGATTGTTATCGTAAGACATGGAAGTAATAAGTTCATCTTTCTCCAACTCAAACAACAGCCGGATACTATCACTTTTCTGATCGACCCAAAAGGCCTGATGAGCACACTTTAACAGAGAAAACCTATCATTGGAGTATGACAGGCAAAGTGCATCATTGGAAAAATCATAATCACGGTCAGTTTGCATCCTCGAAAATGTATGGTCATGAGTGTGGTATACATAAGTGCCGCAACTGATTATGTATATCTTACCGTCCGCCACCTGATTAGCCAGAGGAAGATAACCGTAAAAACATTCTTTCTTATTAGTTTCTTCGTCAACGATAGTAAAAGGACGGTATTTATGTGTTTTCTTATTGAACAGGAAAATTCCTTTGGTATATAAAGACACCATTAACTCAGTCTCAGACACTTCGGCAATAGAAACAACTTTATCACCATAAGTAGAGGGGAAATGGATAAACTTGTCAGTAGACGGATCATACAGATTAATTCCTCCGCCATCCGTTCCAATCCATACCTTGCCGTCCTTTTCTTCATAAAGGCTAATCACAGATTGCTCGCTAAGGCCGTTGGTATTGTTCAAGATAGCTTCTTTATAAGTCTTTATATACGTTTCTTTAATACTGAATATCCCTCCACGCACACTTCCAGCCCATAAATTATCTTTCATGTCCTTGTACAACAAGGTTATGGAATTGACCGGTAAGGAAGAATAGTCCCCCACTATGTGTTGTAATTGCGAAAACTGAAAGGTTCGGGGAGTAAATAAATTGATTCCGCTCCCGTCTGTTGCCAGCCATATATTACCATTATATTCCGCCATATCCAACACATAATTGTTTTTCAACCCGGAATTTTCTTTTGTGTAATGCTTCAGCATTTTTCCTGTCCGGTCATAACAGTAAAATCCATCTCCATAAAAAGCGGTATAAATGTGATGGTCTGCTGTTACGTATAACGATGTCAACAGATTCTGACTGCTTGGAATCAAAAGGGTGAATTGCCGGATGCGACAGTCATATAAATAGATTCCTTTCTTCCGGGTACCTATCAGAATCTTGCCATCTTCCAAATAAAGCATTTTCTGAATCCTATAATCCACCGGATTAATACCTTTGCCTTCTTCTTTTTCGATATGAATCGTTTTTAGTTCTTTGCTTTTGTAATCATAACAATGAATGGCATTCTCGCTACCAAACCACATACCACCTTCAACCCCCACAGATGAATAAATAATGGAGAAATTAACAGTGTTAAACTGGTCTTGTTCATCATCATACAGAGCTAGTCCCTTTGAAGTCGCTATCCAGAAATTCCCTAAAGAATCCTCTGTCAAATGATTAATATAGTTACTCGGAAGAGAATGAGGATCTCCCGAGTGATGAAGGTAAGTCTTTATCCCTTCCTGAGTATAGCTATTCAATCCGCTTTTGGTACCTATCCATAAAGTACCTTTATGGTCCAATAAGATAGATTGGGCAGTGGATTGAGAAAGTCCTTGCTCTATGGAGAGTTGGGTGAATGAGTAATTAACGCAGTGTTCAGAAGAAAGCAGTTTTACCCCTGCCAGCAGAAATAATATTATGATTAAGGTACGGTACATTATAAATTCATTTTCTGCAAAAATACATTTTTTTCTCATCACTAAAAATCTGCACCTCATTTTTTCAGCAACTATCCATTAAAAAAGAGAGGCCTTTTCTAAAAAAAATCATCAAAAGCATCCTATTTAGACAAGATTTGACTCGAATTATACGATTCCTGAGTCATTTATAAAAGAAATAGAATACGTTTGCAATGTTAATTTTTAAAGTAAATTCTATGAACCAAAATTTAAGCGTATGAAAAAGGTTATACTTTTATTGTTATCAGCATGTAGCATATTTGCTTGCACTCATACTCCCAAATGGGAATTGGTGTGGGAAGACAACTTTGACGGTGCAGAGCCCGACACTAGTGTATGGAGCCGCATACCTCGCGGCAAACCTGATTGGCAAAACACCCAGTCTTTTGACGACCGTTGTTATGAAATGCGTAACGGCCTTTTAATCTTGAAAGGAATCGTCAATGACAATACAGAGGCAGACGCAGCCCAATACCTGACCGGAGGATTATGGACCAAAGACAAACGTGCTTTCCACGGAGGACGTATCGAAGTACGTGCCAGACTACACGGAGCAAAGGGAGCATGGCCTGCTATATGGACATTGCCTTATGAAACAGACAAATACTCATGGCCTATGGGAGGAGAAGTGGACATTATGGAACGTCTGAACCATGACTCTATTGTCTACCAAACCGTACACTCGCACTATACCTATACACTAGGAATAGAAAACAACCCGAAACACGGAAACACTATTCCCATTAATCCCGAAGACTTCAATGTATATGGAGTGGATTTTTGGCCGGACAGTCTTGTATTCCATGTCAACGGAAAACGAAACTTTGTTTATCCTCGAATTGAAACCGAACAAGAAGGACAGTTTCCTTTTAATATCCCGCAATATTTGCTAATCGATATGCAGTTAGGAGGAAGTTGGGTCGGTACGGTAGATCCGGCCGACTTACCCGTAGAGATGGAAGTAGACTGGGTACGCCATTACCAATGGAAATAAAACGATAAAAGTATTCTTAGTTACAAGAAAATAGATAATAAAGAACTTATTAACTTGCTTAAACTTTAAATTTATGAACGGACAAAAACAAAACTTTTTCCGCATTTTCTTAGCGGGCGTTCTTATACTGCTCTCTTTCGCAGTATATGCACAGGAAAACACAGTGACAGGTAAAGTGTACGATGTATCAGGCGAACCTATTATCGGAGCCAGTGTAGTGATTCAAGGTACGACACAAGGGACTATCACCGACATGGACGGTGCTTTTCAGTTGAAGGCACAACCTTCACAGACGTTGGTCGTTAGCTTCTTAGGATATAAGGATGTCATCCTCCCAATAGGAAACAAAAATAATTTTAAGGTTACTTTGGAAGAAGACTCCAAGAAACTCGACGAAGTGGTCGTGGTGGGATATGCCACCCAAAAGAAAGTGAATCTAACAGGTTCCGTGGCTTCTGTGTCATCCAAGGATATCCAGGACATCCCGGTAGCCAATACAGCTACTTTGTTGCAAGGTCGTCTTCCGGGTCTGGTACTGACTCAAAACGGTGCACAGGCCGGTAATGACAATCCGGAAATAAGAATCCGTGGTATCGGTACTTTTGGTAACAACAACCCGATGGTATTGATTGACGGCGTGGAAGGCAGTCTTTCACAAATTTCCGAAATCCCCTCTGCGGATATCGACAATATCTCTGTATTGAAAGACGCAGCATCTGCAGCTATCTATGGTGTACGTGCCGCCAATGGCGTTATCTTAATTACTACCAAACGAGGACAGGCCTCAAGTAGAGTGAAAGTATCCTACTCGGGAAGCTATACATTACAGACTCCGGGTATCGTTCCCGACTATGTAGACAGTTATAACTGGGCTCTTATGAAAAACGAAGTGAACCCTGACACTTTCTCACCGGAAGCTCTACAAAAACTGAAAGATGGTTCGGATCCCGATCATTATGCAAACACCAATTGGTTGGACGCCGTATTGCGCAATGCCAGTATGCACCAGCATCATTTGTCCGTATCAGGTGGTAGCGAAAATACGCACTTCATGGCCTCGGTAGCTTATTCAAACCAAGATGGTATCATGGTAAAAACAGGTGTAGAGCGTTTCTCTTTTCGTTCAAACCTTGACACCCGCTACAAACGTTTCACATTCGGGCTGAACTTGTCCGGTAACAAAAACAACGTGACGGCTCCCGCTGTTGCTCCTTCGGGCGAAGGCGGTATCATGCGTTTCGTATCTTGGTTCACTCGCCCCACCGTACCGGTGATGTACTCCAACGGACATTATGGCTATGTAGACGGTTCGTCAATGAGCGCCGAAATGGTGAAAAACCCTGTAGAGTTGATGTCCTTAGGACATCGCAGCAACGAATATTGGCGTTTCAACGGTAAGGCGTTTGCCGGTATTGAACTATGGGAAGGATTGAAGTTCCAAACAAGTCTTGCTTATGCTTTCGACCTGAATGCGACTAAGTCTTACACTCCCAAATCTCCTGCCCGCTATGATGCAGACGGAAACATTGTAAAGGCAGCAGGAGAGACTAATAAGGAAGAGGATTATTGGTACCGCAACGCAACATGGACAAATGAAAACTTGCTGACTTATAACAAGCAATTCGACAAACACAATATCAATGTACTGTTGGGGCATTCGGTCATCGGTTCACGTTTCTACAAAACAACAGCATCCATACAGGGTTTCCCAACCGAGAATATTTATGAGCTCAAAGGAGGTACAATCAATCCGGGAGCAACGGGGGAATCAGAAGAATATAAGCTCCAATCATTCTTCGGCCGTGTAAACTACAGTTATGATGACCGGTATTTATTCGAATTCAATATTCGTCATGACGGGTCCTCACGTATGCCCAAAGCCAATCGTTATGCCACATTCCCTTCATTGTCTGCAGGATGGGTATTCTCGAACGAAGGGTTTATGAAAGACTACAGAAACTTCTCTCTCGGAAAGTTACGTCTGTCATGGGGGAAATTAGGTAATCAGGAAATTGGTAACTACGCTTATGCAGCTACTTTGGGTGCAAGCGGAAATTACTTCTTCGACCAAGGTGCAGACAAGCAGGCAGGTATGGTACAGACATCCGTCCCCAATGAAAACATTAAATGGGAAACAACCCGCTCTGTAAACATAGCTCTCGACCTTGGATTCTTCAACAACAGAATACAAACCACCTTTGAATGGTTCGACAAGAAAACTTCCGATATCTTGATGCAACTGGCTATGCCCGGCATTTTCCTGGGTTCTCTCTCCGCTCCTTATCAGAATGTGGGTGCAGTCCGTAACCGCGGTTGGGAATGGACTGTAAATTACTCCGACAGTAGAGGTGACTGGGCTTGGAACGCCGGTTTCAACCTGTCACGTGTAAAGAATGAAATCCTTGAAATGGGTGAATTGGAGGAAAAAATTGACGGCAATATAATCAACCGTATCGGCAACCCTATTGGCGCTTATTTCGGATATAAAGCAATAGGCATCTATCGTACGGAAGCCGACTTGCAACGTACCAACTCGAAGGGTGAAGTTATCAAACAAAACGGTGTGGCTCCCAAATTGGGCGATATCATGTACGCCGACCTTGATGACAACGGTAATATTACTCCTGAAGATCGCGATATTATAGGTAATCCATTCCCGAAATACTCTTATAGTTTCAACCTGGGCGCATCTTGGAAAAACTTCGATTTGTCTACTTTCTGGCAAGGGGTGGGAGGTATCTATCGTTACAGTTGGGAGACTTCTACCGACATTCGAGGCAACCTCACGAGCCGTTGGGTGAACCGTTATTCGGCTGACAACATAAATGCTCCCATGCCTGCACTAGGTAACACCATGAACGATTCTTATTCTTCATTCTGGCTTGAAAAATCAGATTACCTACGTCTGAAGAATCTGGAATTCGGCTATACTTTCCGCCAGGCCGAACTTGCCAAAGTTGGTATTTCCAGCATCCGTGTTTACTTTGCCGGAAGTAATCTATTGACGTTCACACCGTTGAAGAACTGGGATCCGGAAAAGTCATCGGGTGATACAAGAAATGACGTACATCCCAATATGCGTACTTATTCATTTGGATTAAACATTCAATTCTAATTACAAGGAGGACAAATATTATGATTAAGAATACAAAAAATATATGCAGAGTTTTACTATTATCCGGAATGTTATTATCTGCCAGCGCATGTTCGGACAGTTTTCTACAGACAGATTCTCCGAACCAGCCTTCCCAAACGACCTATTGGCAAACCGAATCGGATGCATTGATGGCACTGACCGCTTGCTACGACGCCATGCAAAGCCAAAACTTATATGACGACAACATTGACGGCTGGAAATTCGGATTTCTGGGACGCGAAACCAGCACAGACAATGGTGACCACACATGGGGTAACTGGATGCTAGGTAGTTCCATTTCACAATGTACCTCGGCTACCACCGATGAATGTTTTTCAATGTACTGGAACGCCAATTATGAAGTTATCAAGCGATGCAATATGTTAGTGGAAAACGTAGAACGCATACCAATGGAACAAGAAAAAATAGAAGCATACAAAGCTGAAGCAATAGCATTGCGCGCCCTGATGTATTGCAATCTGACTTCTGTTTTCCGCGATGTACCCTATCTGACAAAACCTCTCACTCTGTCAGAAGCCCAAGCACCCAAAACGGAGCGCAGCCAGATTATCTCTTCTTTGTTGGAAGATCTGAAAATATGGATCCCTAAGATCCCCGTGATAGGAAAAGCACAGACAGGACGTCTGACTCAAGAAGCAGCCTACGCTATTATGGGACGGATAGCCCTTTTCAACCAGCATTGGGACGAGGCTATAAATGCCTACAAAAACGTTGTTGGTAAAATACAACTTTTCAAATCGGGAGACGGCAGCGACCCGGCAGCTAACTTTGCAGACTTATTCAAGGAAGCCAATGAAACAGCTGGTGAAGTATTACTGAGTGTTCACTACAAAGGCCCGGGACTGGGTGAAGGTAATTGCTTTGGAGTTTGCTGGTCTGCTCCGATGAATGCCATCGAAGGATCAATGAATTTATGCGATGATTTTTATTGCACGGATGGATTACCTATTGACAAGTCTCCTTTATTTAAGGGTAGCCTTGACAAAGGAGCTCATACAAAAGAGAATCCGGATATGGGACGTTATGAGAACCGCGACCCTCGTATGAAGGCAACATTGATGCTTCCGGGAATGGAATGGAACGGAAAGTTGTACACTAACAACTTACCTGCCAGCTCCACATGCTGTATCCGTAAATGGTTTACTCCCGAAAATACGGCAAACGAATATGACGGTAGCTTAGATTTCTATGTCATCCGCTATGCAGAGGTACTATTGTCACTCTCTGAAGCTATGATTGAAAAAGGCGGTTACTCCCAAGCGGAAATTACCAAGTATATCAATGAAGTCCGCGACCGCGTAGGTATGCCTGCTGTAGAAGAGGTAGAAGGAACTAATCTGGAACAAGATGAACTACGCGCCATTGTACGCCATGAGCGCCGTGTGGAACTGGCCTTCGAAGATTTACGCTTTGCCGACCTTTATCGCTGGAAAGATTTTGAGAATGCTCAGAAACGTATGCAGGAAGACAAGTCATTCTATGGCTTCGGAGCAGTCGAACGCAATAATCTACGTGGAGCACAAGATTTAGTATGGCCTATCCCGCAAAGTGAGATTGATACAAACCCGATGTTGGAACAGCACAGCGAATGGAAATAGTACTACCTGATTGCAGTATATAAGTAAAGAGTGAGCACGAAGCCGGAATAAATTATGGTTTCGTGCTTATTCTTTTTTTAATGCAGCCATTTACTTGTTTCAAAAATTTCTTTCTGTCACATACATAAAAACGGTACCCCGATTCACATCGCAGCACCGTCACAACACAAACACAAAATAAAACACGACAAAACTACTATGCAATCTACCTGTTATGCCGGGGAGGCATATTCACCGACTCATATATACTCGCATACCTACAAGTAGTCATCAGGCGATTTGCATATATAAAACATTCCTATTTCGGTTTTGTTCACGAAAAAGATGTTTTATATTTATTTTTTCTCTTTATAATCTTTCAGAAAGCCCTCCATTAGCCATTTTGCCAATGCTTGACGATTGGAATTTATCACCAGACGGCGCTGGTCAAAAGAATTTTGGATATTGCCCAGCTCCACGAAAACAGAAGCGGGAGTAGTATGCGAAAGCACATACAAATTGCGTCCGCTCACTGTTCCGGAGAATCCCCGGTTCGGCTGGTGCTTTCCGTACTTTGATTCGAATGTGTCTTTCATATTATTCGCCAAGCGCTTGCTAACCGCTTTTTTGTTTGAATGATAGAAAAAAACATCAGTCTGCTTTCCCTTGCTACGGCTGTCTACATGGATGAAGATTGCCCGGCAGTAGGAATAATTCTTACGGTCTTTCTGGTAAAGGGCATTTATCTTGTTACAACGTTGCTGAAGACGTTGTACCTGATTCAACGGGATCACATCGCCCATGCAAGTCTCCCGTTTGCTGTTCGACAGGTACGAATCGTCTCGAATACCGTCTTTGGCATCTTGAATGATGATATGAACTTCCGCCCCTTCCTGCATCAGGTTACGTGCCAGGCGAAGAGCGATGTCGTAAGCATATTCGTCTTCGTGAAGTTCGTGCTTCCCTACCCGTCCGATAGCTCCGGGATCGGGTGGGCACTTCCGTCGGCGCTTCGGTCGGCTGCTCCGGCACGGCGTAGACAAAGCGCACCTCGCTCGGCGACGCATTGCCCATGCTGTCCACAAACACATCCACCACACCGGACGCAGGTTTGACAAGCAGATAATCCCACGGCACAACGCTGGAATTGGCGTACACTTGGGTAGTCGCGTTCGTCAGGCAGCTTGCGTACTGGAAATCCAGCTGCTGGCCATCCTCCGTCACATAGTACACCGGCACGTTGACGCTCTCCTGCGCGGGCGTTTCATACGCGCCGGGATAGGCGGCGGAGCGGGGTGGAACGTTCTCGGGCTCCGGAATCTGCTGCGCGGGCTTGGTGAAGCGCCTGACGAGCGCGCCGCACTCGGGGCAGATGAGCACGTTGTCGTCTACCTCTTTGCCGCAGTTATAACATTTCTGCATGAAGCATACTCCTTATATAATAATACTGAAATATCCTGCCTGT
>OODG01001963.1_pt1 | contig 13243 bp, 7 predicted proteins | sample 1671621 | NCBI WGS metagenome assembly OODG01 (sample SAMN06348175, study PRJEB24527) | human gut metagenome | biome: human gut; feature: ankylosing spondylitis patient; material: feces | host: Homo sapiens | place: China | collected 2015-10 | reverse complement strand
GCATCGCGGCGTTCCTGTTCCTCTGGTTCTTGGAGAACAACCGCATCCTCTACCGCCCCGACGGTTCGCGCCTCTTGGATAACAACACGCTGGTGGCCCTGACGCTGATGATCGCCGAGAGCCGCACCGAAGAGAAGGACGTGATGACGAAGGTGGTGGTGAATCTGATAAATAAGAATAATTAATTTTACTCTTATTCTCACTTCCCAATGGCCAATATTGAACCGCAAAAACCATGTCTATCAGGCTCGCATAGCAATTTGTGCTGCTTTACGGATATGGGTATGGCTATTCTTTAAAGGAGATTTGAGATAATTTCCCAATTTTAATTATAAGGGCTACGAGTTCTTCAGACTCTTGTACTCATCAAATTCTTAGATGATTAAGTCTTACTCACGACTTTTAATACATTGATTAAATATCTCTTCCAAATATTCGTTGGAGTGGAATCCAGTCTCGATTCTCTTATGAACAAATAGCTTTTGTTCGTATGTTACTTCAGTAAGCGAACACGGCAAATCGTTTTTGTCGTACTCATCAGGCTTGAGTTGCGTTACTGAAACGGGTTTAGAATCGCCGTTCACTTGTCCTTTCCATACATATGTGGCCCGAGACATTACAATTAAAGAACTCCCATCACTCGAATAACCGTATTTCGCAACTGAATATGTGCGATCTCCATCTTGATTGCGCCAAAAAACGGCATCGTCAGTCAGATTGGCCGCATACGCCGCCAATGGATTACCATCGAAATGTTGTGGAGTACATGGATATTCGCAAGGCTTATCATCAAAAAACGCCCTGACCTGAGCTGCTCCGAGAGTCAAAGACAATATGAGATTAGGGGTTCTGTCTTCTTCGTCTTGAAGCGCGTTGGATTGGTTATTTTCTTGAAAGCCCGGTTGTTTGTATCCCCAAACGCCTAATTGACCTTCTTCTATAAGTAAATCTGCCTGAGTATCGTGTGTTGAACCCTTGTCGGAAGTGGAGGTGGATTTCTCGGATGGATTGAAAACCCATGCACCCAACGAACCTCCGGAAGGCTCTTTATCACTTTCGGCCCACTCCAGCAATCGTTTTTTACTTACTTGCGCCTCAGCATTGGTTACAGTTCTCATCCATCTGAGGTCGGGTGGCAATTCATTTTCTCGCAGCAAGGAGGGATTTGCCAGAAACGCTTCAATGCTACCGCAGCGCAATATGATTCTCTTCCGCGTAATGGGATTGTCGAGTATATTTTCCAGCCGCGTAACCCAACGGAGATTCTCCACTCGGTTATTCCGACGATTCGTGTCGATATGGTCTACAACGTGTTCTTTGGTCGGCTTAGGGCCGAGGAATGCCGTTGCGACAATGGCATGGACTCGAACAGATGCGATTTCCATATATCCATGCACGATATTAGGTTTCCCGAATGTCCAGAAGTTGTCGTATTTGCGCGGACGCTTTCCATCACGCGGATAGCGAAAAACAGCACCATTATCGCGGACGGCATATCGTTCATCCTTGTAGATGCACTCTACCTCGCGGGTAAAATCATCAATGTCGGCCATAGTATGTTGTCAATACGGAACAACAGTATTCACAATATCGGCGTATGCAGTCGTATTGTCTATTTTCGTATCTGGATATATCGATTTAGTAAGAATTTTATCCATAACAGATACTGGCATTCTGCCGTTACCTTTAGCTATTAGATTATTGGCAAATAGCAATCTATAATACATTATTCTTAATTTCCTTGGAGTAAACTCTAACTTCTTATACCTTTGAATGAAAGAGTTCATATGGTGGCATATTTTGGCTTCCGTCAGTATAGAAATCTCTCCAGTTCCATAAGTGACACTGAATGATTCGTTTTGTTTTTCTTCGCTGTACGGGGGTGTATTATCATCATTTTTACTTGCTGTATTTTTAATGCCAGCTATCGTTTGAAGATATTCTTGATACTGCGATATATCCAATGGAGCTAATCCGACTCCAAAAATAAAGAGTTTGTCAATATGTTCTCGGGCTTCTGCTATTAGATTCTGATCATTGTTTCTCCCTGATTTTTGAAGACAATACCCGCGTTTTAATTTATCCGGATCGATGCTACAAATCACTATCAGTCGCTTCTGAATCTCGGGATTTTCGAGGATGATTCGCAATGAATTTATTACCTCCTGCATTTTGTCTGTAGAACACCTATCGATATCATCTACATATAATAGTAATTGTTCTTCTTGGGTTTTATTTATCATTGTTGTCACTAAAATCTCAAGATCCTTTTCCAGATCATTCTGAATGCCCAAATAACTTTTGTAACTCTTCCTCTGGCTGTGCTTTATGATATACTTATACGTTGGAACAGGGTTCTTAATGAAATTGTAAATAGTACCAAAAACCAAAGATACCCAGATTATGGGAAACTGTATTTCTTGTAATATCTCTTGAATATTAGGTGCCTTTACGAAGTATTTATACATTAAGAAATATACCAACCAAGCAGCAAGAACAACAAGCAAAAAGATTGCGATATTTCCCGATGAAGGAAGAGATGATTGAAGTCGATTCAACCATAATCTAATTTTTTTCCTCTTGTTTGTTTGGGCATATAGTTTCTCGTACAAATAGGCCCAAATGGCGGGAGTGTCCTGGTATTTCCAAGCATTAAATTCAACAATCTTGTATTTAATGTTATCGTTTCTGTCGGACAGCTTCTTTTTTATTTTATTGAAAAAATAGGTCTTTCCGCGTCCCCATGGTCCGAATATTCCCAGCATACAGAAATTTTCATTCTCGTGGCTGGCAATTTTATCCATCTGCTTGATAAAGCAATCGGCTAAGGCATCAACTCCGAAACAAGCCTCAGTTTTAAGGTCGTCAATGTCTTTATAATTTTCGGCAGCTTTATATAAGGTCTGAACATCGTCATTGAGGTGTGGTGTAGACTCCCCATCATCAGATGGTGTTGGCTCCCCTGTTGATGGCTCATTTGTAGGAAGACCTAAATATTCCTCTACATATTCAACACCCTCTGGGGTAATATCTGTAATAAGGCCGACATTCGAACTGTTATTGAATTTTACTTTTATGTAATTACTGCTGACAAGACTACGAAGAGCAATTACCAATTGAATAGTAGAGTTGTAAGCAATATTGTTTTTCTCGCATAGCGCTTTGGCCATTATTGAAACAGACTTCCCGCTTTTATAGAGTTTGTATATTGCTGTAATGATCTGATCCTTCAGTTCGTTTGATGTTGCCATATCCTCAAAGGTTTATTCTTCCAGTTTGAGTTTCGGGAGAGCGCGGACGATCTTCATCGTTTCGAGCGAAACGGTGATGAGGCGCAGCAGCAGGTTGTAGATGTATTTCGGGTCGTCGTGCTCCCGGCACCAGTCGTTCGGGTCGTTCGTAATCTGGCTCGCCGGGTCCGTCTTCACCACATAGCGTTCCATCACCCACTCGATCGCCGACTTGCCGTTCACCACGTAGTCGTAGGCCTCCAGCGGAATGCTTTCGATCGTGATCCCCGCATTGTAATGGATCACGCTCTTGTCCACCGTCTTGCCGTCCGCTTTGCCGAAGCGCATTTTTTCAACCCGATAATCGACCGTATCGTCTCCGCGCATCGAGGAAGCGAGGCGTATCCGGCACTCCGCGTAAGGTTTCACACGCTCATATCCGAGGTGGAGCTCGGCCAGGTCGCGTCCGGCACGGCTGAAGGCCCAGAAATCGTCGGGCGACTCGACCAGCGGCAGTCGGGGCAGCGACTTCTTGAGATCGGCGGCGAAGGTCGTGCGGTAGTCCGGGGCGTGAAGGATGCCGTAGACATAATAGAAGATGTCCTCCTTGGTTACTCGGCTGCCGTACTGTTTGCGGGCCGTAGAAAGTATCCAGTCGGTCACGCCGTCGCGGCGGACGTAGCGGTCTGCATCGCTCTGCTGGGCCGAGAAGAGGTCGGCAATATCCGCCGTGCTGTCATCATACCAATAGAGCGGGAAACATTGGGTTCCAGCATCAAGGCAGTTCAAATCGACAATACAATCGGAAATATAAGCACTATTTTCTTTGGTGCCCCCTAATCCCGAGACGCAAATCACCAGATTCTGATGGTTCGGCGTCGGGAAAAGTCGGGGTAACTGATATCGTTCTTGGTTTAAATCATCGTCAAAATAACTATTTACACGCATGAATGGGCGGTATAGAGCTACACGATATTCATTTTTGTTTTCGACGAATGGCTTATTTTTCTTGACTTGATTTAACCAGTCTCTTGTCCATGTTCCTTTTGTAGAATCTTTAATAGGTTCTTGAATCTCGCCTTTTGCTAAAAGTAAACGTTGTTCATTATAGTGCAGAATCGTCTTTTCTATATTTTTCTGTAATCGAGTTAATGAAAAATTGTAAACCCATGTATCTCGGTTGGTTGCTGTCCCTAATGAATAACTAACAAAGAATGATTTATTCCCTTTCCCGAACTTCTTTTCGGGCTCCAGTGGGGTGTAAAGTTTGAACAGCTCGCTACGCTTGTTGAGCCAGTCGCCGTGTTCGTTGGGGGTGATGGCGACCCACTGCATCAGCGGATTGCCGATGTCGCCCATATTGCGGATGATGTTCAGCTTCTCTTCGCGCGAAAGGTAGTCGCCGATGTCGTGGTAGTAGATGCGGGCCGCTTCGTCGGAAGCCTTCGGTTTCTTGACCAGAATCGTAATGGCAATCGGGGTGCGAGAGCCCAGACCGAAGACATTACCGGCCTCTTTGCGGCGGATTTCACCGCTTGTGCGGCAGTTGCCGCGCAGATTGAAGACATAGATAGCCGAAAATTCGCGTTCGAGGCATTTGCGCATGCCGTCGAGTCCGTTGGCATCGAGCCATGCGCCGTTGGTGACGAAGCCGATGACACCGCCCTCCTTTTTGTCGAGCCGGTCCGACGCCCAGCGGAAGGCCTTGATATAACTGTCGTAGGCCGATTTGTTGAGGGCGGCTTCCGATCGAGCGACATAGGTATTTTCGATGCGGCTTTCGAGTGTCGGATAGGATTCGTTCTGCGCATTGTCGTTGGCCGACCTTTGGCCGATGGAATAGGGAGGATTGCCGACGATGACGGTGATGCGCCGTTTTTTCTGCTCGATAACACGCCGCGAGTTGGTCGGGAACTGCTCGGAATAGAGGTTCTCGTCCGAAGCCTCCTCGCCCAGCTGGAAGGTGTCGGTCAGGCAGATGCCGCCGAAGGGCCGGTACTCCGTATCGGGGTTCATCAGGTCGTGGAAGACATTTTCGATGTTGACCGAGGCGATGTAGTAGGCCATCAGCACGATTTCGTTGGCATGAATCTCCCGGCCGTATTTGCGCTCCAGCGCCTCGCGCGAGATCAGTCCGCTCTGAAGCAGGCGCGTGATGAAGGTACCCGTACCGGTAAAGGGGTCGAGGATGTGGACGTTCTCGTCGGAGAGCGACCGCCCGAACTCCTTGTGCAGAATGTAACCCACTGAACGGATGATGAAATCGACCACCTCGACCGGCGTATAGACGATACCCAGTTTATCCACGGTTTTGGGAGAAGCAACCTTGAAGAACTTGTCATACAACTCGACGATAATACGTTGCCGTGCCTCGGCTTCGCGGATGTCGCCGACTGTAGTGCGAACATAATCGTAAAACTTTTGGAGTTTCTGGTTTTCCTCCTCGGTCCTGGTCTCGTCGTCGAGCAGGTCGAGCATCTTCTGCATCGAGCGCGAGATGGGATTGCTGGCAACGAACTGGTAGTTCTCGAAGAGGGCCTCGAAGACGGGACGCGAGATGATATGCTGCGAAAGCATCTCGATAGCATCTTGCTCCGAAAGTCCAGGATTGATGTTACGGCGCAAGCCCCGCATGAGCTGGTCGAAGGCCCGGCGATGCTTGTCATTGTCGGCAATCAATGTTTTGATGCGGTCGATATGCTGTTCGGCAATTTGGGCGATGTCCTTGGCCCAAAGTTCCCAGTAGCGTTTGGTGCCGACCTTGGTCACCAGTTTGGCGTAGAAGACGTTTTGCAGGTCGTTGAAGCTCATGGCCAACTGGGTGGCGAGCTGTTCGGCGGCGCTCTTGTCGCGCGGCGAACTGTCACCGTCGCTGTGCTGATCGTCATCCTTACGCGAGGCGCCGACCCCTCCGAAGATGATGTTCTTAGGCTTCTTGCGTGAGAGTTCGATCTTGTTGACCTCGGCATTGAAGCGGTCGTCATGGGCCCGCAAGGCGTTCAGTACGGTCCAGACCACTTTGAAGTTGGGGTGATTTTCGAGAACCTTGTCGCCCTCAGCCTCCGCTGGAACCACGACCGGAATGATGATATATCCGTATTTCTTCCCCTCGCTGCGACGCATGACACGTCCCACCGACTGCACGACGTCGACTTGCGAGTTCTTCGGGGAAATGAAGACCACGGCATCGAGCGACGGGACATCGACACCTTCCGAGAGGCAGCGGGCATTGGTCAGCATACGGCATTCGCGTTCGTTGTCGGGATGTTCCTTGAGCCACATCAACTCCTCGTCGCGTTTGGTGGCAGACATCGAGCCGTCGACATGGTGGGCAACAACATCGACCATCGTAGCGCGATCCTCCTCCTTGATGTCATCCATGTAAAGGTCCTTGCAGATAGTGAAGGCTTCAGCAGTGGCCTTCGAGGCCTTGATGTTCGAGCAAAAGGCCACGGCTCGGCGCATAGGCAACGGATCGGAACCCTTGACGAATTCCTCATCGGCGCCGAGCACCTTTTTCGAGAGGGCATTGATACAGCCGATGAGTTTCGAGGCATCGTCGGCGGGGATGGTGCTGCTCTTGTCGGTGATGGCATTCTGCAGTGTAGGCGGGATGTCCTTTTCACCCACAGCAAGAATGAGAACCTTGTAATCGGAGAGCAACTCCTGTTTGACAGCCTCTCCGAAGCCGATGCGGTAGATTTCGTCGCCGTACATCGAGCGATCGTCCATCGAGCAGAGTACGGCGGAGTTCTCTTCGGCGCGTCGCTTCGTCTCGTCGGTATAGAGGCGCGGCGTAGCGGTCATGTAGATGCGGCGTGTGGCGCGCAGGAAGTCGTTGTCGTGAACCCGGACGAAGGCGCTTTCCTTCTCGTCCTTGAGCGTGACGCCTGTGGTGCGGTGCGCCTCGTCACTGATAATCAGATCAAAAGTGCCGAAGGTGTCGCCGGTCTCCGAGAGCAGTTGTTTTTGAGCGCGGGAGATAACGTCGATGGATTGGTAGGTCGAGAAGACGACGGTCAATCCTTCGACATTGTGTTGGCGGGCGTGTTGCAATTGTTTGACGATGGAGGGAACGTCGGTCGAGGCCGGAAGCGCCAAGTCGACGACGCTCGTCGTGTCGTTGTCGTTTTTCTCAGACTGTTTCGAGACCTGCGGGTCAGAGCAGATGCAAACGGCCATCATCGGTTCCAAAGCCTGCTGCAACCACGACCGCAGGGTTTGCCCCAGCAGAGCGATCGAGGGGACGAGGAATAGCACCAGACCTCGGCCACCGGTTTCGGTCTCGGCAATTCGCAACGAAGTGAAGGTTTTACCTGTGCCGCAGGCCATGATGAGCTTGCCGCGCGTATGAGCGGGTTGACCGGTGGCTTCGTCAATCTTGAAATATGCATGGGTCTGGTCGATGGCCTGCTGTTGGTGTTCCCGTATGGTGAAGGGTTTGGAACGTGAGGCCACGCCGAAGATTCCCTGTTCGAGACTACTCCAGTCCACGTCGTCGTTTTCAAGGTCGATGAGATTCAGACGGGTGACTGGCGGATTCTGATTACGAATGGTTTGGTCGGCTGTGGAGCTCCATTTGTTCGTCGTCGAAATCCACAATCGTTGTACGAATCCCGTCGTGCCGGATTCGGTCTCGAAGAGCTTGCCCGATGTGGAGAGGAACGTGTCTACGTCGGGTTTATCGATAGACGTATCCGCCGCATAACATTTGCATTGGATGGCCCAATATGCTCCATCGACGGTACGAGCCACGAGGTCGATACCGGTGTCCTTGCCGCCGAACTGGTCGTGGAAGGGAAACTCCGTCCAAAGCCATACTTCCTCGAAGAGGTTGGCATACAAAGCTGTGGTCTTCAGATAAGCCTGCATGAGGCGTTCGAATCGGAAGCCTTTGTCACGCTCGGAAAAGGACTCCCGGCGGAATTTATTCAGAATATTAGCAAAAGTAGTCATTTACACAATCATATAATGTAACAAAGATAGCAAAGTTGCCATAAATAAAAAAGAGACTATTTTGCTCTTTTCTCAATTATTTATTTTAATTGCCCCATCTTTTCTTTGATCCTATTATTTTCTGCTTGCTTCGTTAATCTCGAAAAATCTTCCCACTTCGAAACTTTGCTCACTTTCAGTTCGGGGATATTTTCAACGCATTGTCTGTATAAATAAATTCAATTTATTTTGCCGCGAAGGGCAAGCCCCCTTGCCCGATCACTCTTTCAGCCACTCTTCCCGTAATCGTTTAGTCAGCTCCAATACCTGCTCCGAGAGGGCTTTCAACTCGCGCGTATAGGCTACCAGCGTGTCGATCTGGCGGGGCAGCATGTTGCGCGAGAGGTACGTGTTGATCGCCTTGACGACCTGATTGTAGTTGTTGCCCACGCGGGAAATCTGGGCGATATACTCGTTCAGCCGGACGATATAGCGCTGTTTCGTGGGGTCGGCCCTGACCACGCGGAACGTCTCGTCGAAGATTCGCCCGACGATGAAGCGGCTGCGGTTGTGCTCCAAGCCCGCCCTTCACAGCATCCGCTCGAAGCGGATATGCTGCTCCTCGGTCAGGCGGAAGGAGTATTTGCGGCTCTTGTTGTCCGATGCGCGGTTCTTTCTCATCGTTCTCTCGTTTTAAAGGGTTTTACATTACCGTATGCCGCGGCCCCGCAGGGCGAGCACCTTTGTCGGACAAACGCCGGTTTGTCGGACAAAGGTACAGCTCGCTGTTCCCGCTGCGGGAACAAAACGCCGCACTGCGGATCGCTCGTTCCCCGCATCGAAAATCATACGCGGATCACTCCGGCGACACTCGGTTTTCAGGGTGCAATATTACGACGCCGCGGCGAGAGCGGCAAACCCTTCGGACGGCCTCCGGCGGCCAGGAGCGGCCAGCCGATTCGGGGGCCACGATGGCGTATTATCTTGCGGACGGAAGTACGAAAGAACGGATGCGGGATCGTCCGCCGCCGTGCTTCCGCCCGTGCGAGCCGGCAAGACCGATTCGCCGCGAACATCTTCCAACAAATTCGTGAATGAATGATGGCTCGAACGGAGCGGGGCCGTAAAGCCTTTTCGTTCGTCGCCGACCGTTCATTCGCACAAAACAGACTGCATACCATGACGAAGAAAACCGTGATCGATGAAGAGCTGGTACGCCGTGCCATCGGAAACACCCCGTCGATTCTCGACGCCGACCCGCCGCCCTTCGACGAGCGGATCATAAAGACGGTGGAGGATTCCGACGAGGCTCCGCAAGCCGCCGAACGGCGCAGGAGAATCCTGCTTCCCGATTTCGAGCGGAGGTTCATGGCCCGCACGGAGATCCGCTTCCGTGCGGCGATCTATGTCGATGCCGAAACCAAGCGCAAGATACTGGACGTCGTGCGAAAGATCGGGCCCGACCGTATGACCGCAACCTCCTATGCGGACAACATTCTGCGGTGGCACCTCGAAACCTACCGCGAGGAGATCAACCGTCTGCACAACGACCGGAACTCCCGCGAACTGCTCTGACCCCGCCCCGCAGCTCCGGCCGGCCCGAACGGACATCCTCGAAAATGTCGGTGAGGGGCGGCCAGAGACGAACGGAGCCTAAACGCGCATGATAAGAATCGTGCGACGTTTCAAACAGAATGTACGTGAGCTATTATGCGTCGAATCCAATCATGAAAGGCGCTGCGAGCCGGCGAAGCCTTCACCGAGGGTGCGGCGATCGCCGCGTAAATGGCATCCGGCACACGGCGCACCCCTCCGAGGGCGGTTCTCAGGTCTGCGACCTCCGCTCGCCCATCGCACCGAGGAATCATTACCCAAGAGCCGCGGTCACTCCTTCTCCTCCTCGTCCTGTTCGATTTCTTTCGCCGCCAACGCCTGTTCGGCATTGAGTCGTGAGACAATCTTTTTTCCGGTCTGTGCCTCGATTTCGCGGCGGGTGTTGCCCGCGATGCGTCCGCCCTGTGCCGCCACGATCCGGTTGGCTGCAAACGTGCGCGGACGGCGCTCTTTGGAAATTTCGGTCGTCGTCGCCTCGGCGAGCATGTTCAGCACCAACTCCAAATTCGTCATGTTGTCGCGCAGACTTTCCGTTTTCAATCCTTTGTATCGCTTGTACTGCCGCGTCGTCATGCCCGACCAGCCCTGCGTGATGATGTCGGTCAGCGTGGCGAACTCCTGTCCTCGCTTGATGCCGCGCCGCTCCCACTCATCGGTCAGCTCCTTACGCACTTCGATGGATTTCAGGCGTTGGTTAATCCAGTTTTCGGAGTATCCTTTGCGGTGGTAGTATTCCAGCATCCGGTCGATACCGAGTTCGGGGTCGTCCAGCTCTTCCAGCCGCTCGCGCCCCAACGACGCCAGCCACAGCTTGAACGGTTCGGCTTTCGGCGAAGGGATCGACTGAATCAAACGAAAAAGCTGTTCCGTATCGGCCACGTCCGTCATGCGCATCTTCCCGTCGGCAGCAGGCATTTTCAAACCGTGACAACTTGTCACGGTTTCGTTCCCTTCCGCCTTCAACCGCTGTTTCAGTTTACGCCAATAGGCTGCGGCGTCGATGCTGTCGGTCAATACGGCAACGACATCCACAATGGCAACGTACCATTTCCCCGCATCGTCGTCCCACACGGTACGCACCTTCCACTGCTCGAAAAGCTGTATGGCCTGTTTCTGCGTCATAAGGGGGCTATTTTTCGATCCGGCTGTCGTAGTAGGCCAGCCGCTCCTTGCAGACCCGTTCGACCACATCGCGCAGCAGCTCGATCTTGGGCAGCAGAGCGTCGATGTCGGCCTTCGTTACGACGAACTTATCGTTGTAACGCGCCTCGATATAGGCGGCACGCAGCAGCTCGAACAGGCGTTTTTCCTCCTCGCAGTCGCACGGAAAGACGTTCGCGAGTTCCGTCGTGAACGGCTTGCTCCGCTCGCAGAGGAAATGCAGGTCGTGCTCCTTGTAGCCGTACAGACTATACACCAAGGGGATCGTCTTTATAAAATACTCGGCTGCCTGATGCAAAAAGAATGAACATTCAACATATTCTTTGTCGTCGTAATCTATCCGGGCATGATATAAAAATCTCTCTCCTCGTGTAAATTTTTTATTGTAATACTCCTGCGCCATTCTCGACAATTCGTTGTAGTCCAGCTTTCGCGGCGTCGCCAGCTCCTCTTTCGCCGAATTATAGAGCAGGATGCCCTGATTTACGATCTCGACATAGAAGTATCGCCCCTCGGAGAGCGCATGGTTGAGTTTGGTGAAACTTTCGTTGATAAGCTGCGGATAGGTCTGGAACTCGCCCTTGCCGGCCGAAAAACGCTCCTTGATCCGTGCATTGACCGTCGCCTCCCTGACACCCAGCCGCCGCTGCGTAACGACCAGCAGGTCGTAGTCGCTCATGTAGTAGGTGCGCACCCCGAAATCGTGCCGCTCGTCCAGATCGACGTAGGTGTTCTTCGCATAACTGCCGTAAAGGATAATCATTACGACATCCCTGATCTCCTCGCGGATCAATGCGACGAGTTCGTGCAGGTCGCGCTGCTTACGTTCAGGCAAAAATGTGATATCGCTCTTCATATTCACAAAATTAGCGATATTTTTCCAGAAATACACGGCTCTATCGGGTTTGATTCGAAAATCTTTCGTATATTTGCTTAGGATTCCTTGACGCGGTTCAGTTGTAGAGGGGCAGCACAGGCTGCCCGGGAACGAACCGAAAAAAGCAAGAATGATGCAACGATCGAGGAATTATCACGACTCGGCATAGCCGACGGACATAACATTATAAAGGGTAAACAACTCTTTATACCTCACTATGAACTTGGAGACCTCTTCGGAGGATGTTTATCAAAAGGTATAATAGTTGTCAGTCCCAGTTATGTCCCACTTTTTTATGGGTGGGACACGGCTGGGGCGCAGGACAGCTTCTTTTGATAGGTACTCCAAGACCTGTAGTGAGGGGCTGACACCGCGCCCCTTTTTCTTTTCCTTGCGGGCGCATGATCCATCGCTCCGAACGTTATGCGCCGTCTCGACCCGAATACAATAAAATATACGAACTGCACCTGCTGAACCGTCGGCCGGAGACGAACGGAAATCAAGCAACGCCGATTTGATTCATACAAAAAAGAGACGGAACATTATGTTCCGTCTCTATTATCCCTTTTTCGCAAAATAATGATTGGCTTTACTCCCAAGGAACAACGGAGAGTTCGATATTATGGAAAAATTCCTCCAAAGAGAGTTCATAATATCTGCAAAGGATGGCAACCGAATGAACCGACAATGATCGTTTTCCGCTTTCAGCACGACTTACATTCACCCCGGTATCCATCGTTACCCGCATTTGAGACAATCCCCGGGCTATGCGCAAATCTTTAAGTTTTTGCGCAAGAGCTTTGTTGAGTTGTGTATCTATCCGAGGAACACTCATATTTATTGCAAAAAAATCATCTCCCCGAATAAAAATCGCATACCGATCGGTATTGAATCGAATTTATTTGTTATATTTGCCTAACAAACCTTGAAATTAAGTACATAAATTATGCTACCTTTGCAACTGAACAACTCGGCATAGCCGACGGACATAACTCATAAAGGGTAAACAACTCTTTATACCTTACAGCGAACTTGGAGACCTCTACGGAGGATGTTTAATGTGGTATAATGGTTGTCAGTCCCGGTTATGTCCTACCCATTAGGGTAGGACACGGCTGGGGCGCAGGACAGCTTCGCATTAAGGGTTTCTCCAAGACCTGCTGTAAGGGGCTGACACCGCGCCCCTTTTTCTTTTCTCTGCGGGCGCATGATCCATCGCTCAGAACGTTATGCGCCGTCCCGCCCCGAATACAATAAAATATACGAACTGCACCTGCCGAATCCTCGGCCGACGGAATCGGCATGCGGGCACGACGCCTTCGTCCGCGACAGTTCGGTTGCTCTTCACGCTTGTTTTCACAGCGAACGCACACATCGTTATCTCGAACGTTATGCGCCGTCCCGCCCTGAATACAATAAAATATAC
>OODG01001961.1_pt1 | contig 13257 bp, 11 predicted proteins | sample 1671621 | NCBI WGS metagenome assembly OODG01 (sample SAMN06348175, study PRJEB24527) | human gut metagenome | biome: human gut; feature: ankylosing spondylitis patient; material: feces | host: Homo sapiens | place: China | collected 2015-10 | reverse complement strand
TCAGCTTGGCTGCCCAGCCTGACTTGGTTCAGGCGCGCCCATTGGCGTTTTTTCTCCATCGTTCACATTAGGAGGTTGTTGTCCCTTAGCAATCCTTTCTCTGTTCACCGCGTCCATTGCACCCTGAGCAATATCCCACTTGTCCGCTCGTACATTGTACTCAGGTCTTACTCCCTTTTCTTTTGGCGTGTATATTAACGGTGATGTGTCCTTGATTGGTTCACCCGTCTCTACCATCTCCCGACATCTCTGTTCTATTGTCTTGCCTTCATAGGCCTCCATCACGTAGAATCCCACGTTATGGCTTTTCTTGATTATTCTTGGTTTTCCCATATTGTTAATTATTACATTAATGGAATCTGAGCTGCGCTCATTACTCGTCTCGCAGTTACCCCGCAACCAATCTGTACCCAGAAGTCCCTGTTGGTATCCGTGTTGGTCGCAAAGATATATGTGTAGTCTTTTGGATTTATATATGTTGTGGCATTGGTGATTTTTCCCTCGTCATCCACATCGTAGATACGGTTCAATACCATATAGCTTTCCTGTTCACCTGCTGCGAAGTCTGCGAATGTCTTATTGAAGTTGGTCATGTAGTCCAGCCATGCAGGCTGCTTTCCTATTGCTAGCGACGGCTTGGCCAATCCGTTCATTTTGTTTTGCATCAAATCCTGATAACCGATACCGTCCAGCTGCGGCTTGTGTAAGTCATCCATAGTTTCCAGCCAGTTGTCCCAGTCATTACCCTGAGAGTAGTCTACCAGTGGCGTAATGCTTGCAATACCCATAATATAGCAAGGTTCGTTGACTTTAATCTTAATCCTTCCGCCTTTCTTTTGTCCGTTGAATCCACGTCCTGCCAAACTTCCCAATGGTTCTTCTACACCGCTCGCTGCACTTGCAGAGTTACTTACTACCGCCTCGAAGTCGATTATCGTTGACATACCGCCTTCGTATACTGGCGTCTCTGCTCTAAAGTAATAGTCTGTTGTGTATACGGTCTCGATCCAGTCTTTGTAACTTCCTCCTGATACCGCAATTCTGTTTAGCATGTTGTATACCTTCTGCGCAATATTCAGGCTGTCCAGGTTCAGTTTCCCGTCAGTAATTGCTACGTCAGTAATTGCTTTTATTCCGTTATCTCCGTCTACCCACTCTTTGTTTACCCAGTTGTTAAAGATGTCGCTCTGTAGTGTTTTCAGACACAGTCCGCCCATCTCCATCTGAATAATTGGCATCTTGGTTTTCGGTTCACTTGTTCCTGTGGGAGCTGTTCCTACCAGTACATCCTTAATGAATGATGTTCCTATCCATTCTTCTGTAGAATTAGCCTTTATTAGGACTTCCTTTTTGCCTTGCTTTAGAATGTATTCCCTTAAGTTGTCGATTTCTTCCAGTTTGTATGAGCTTGTGTATTTTTTAACGGTTGTCCCTTGGGTTACGGTTTTGCTCATTCCTGCAAGGTCGTAGGTTTGTCTTACACTTATATTTCCGCTACTGACTTCATATTTCGCATATTGTGTCCCGGTAAAGGTTATTGTAATATTTTCTCCTTCTTCGCTGGCGGTGTAGTTTCCATTAACTGGTATTTTTAATGATATTTCTCTTTCATCTGTCAATTTACACCACACCGTCATTTCTTCCGCATTTTTGAAACTTTCCCACAACGTTTTACTTAGGGTTACATTAAATTTTTTATCCATTTGGTCTCTATTAATGTATCCGTAGTCAGGAATTCCTTCGCCTTCCATTGTTTTTATGAAATTGCTTCCACTTTCTGTAGTTACGACTCCTCCGTCTACAGTCAGACTTCCTCCCATTATCATGAAGTAATCTTCCTGCTTATTGGCGTAGAAGTTCTTGAATACGTCGTAATACGCAAAGTAAGGCACTGCATTGACATTATTAACTTTGTCTCTAATAGGTTCATATTTCAATCCCAGGTATTCTGCCAGGCTTCCTTTCCCTGATTTTTTCGACTTTTTGTAAGGAGCCGTGTCATCTTTTAGTGTTTGGAAGTTATTAGCAAACTTAGGCAGTTTTACTTTTTTCATATCAAGCCCGATATTCAGTGCATTGTTATGTAATTGAGCCTGATATAATCTTATTGGACATGTGAATACGTCCAGTTGCATCTTGAATTGCCCAAATAGAGGCCCTACTGTTGGATGTGTCAGCACTTTTGTGTCCAGGTCGATGTCAAATGTATCTCCTGGTAACGCCAGTAACTTCATGAATGGCACTAGTGTTCCTACTCCCATAGGTGACCGCCATGCGTAAGATAGGTCATGGGTACTGCGTCCATATTCTCTTAGAGATACGGACATCTTATTGTTGTCACCCAGTGTGTTTTTCCCGATGTTTACTTTCATACTTCTTCTACTTTTTCCGGTTGATAATCTTTAAGAGTTGTAGCAATAGCAAGAGCAATTTTACAAATCTGTTCATAATCAGTTTTTTCCAGGTCTTTTATGCAATCTTCTTTCGTCTTGAATGTTCCACGTGAAACAATCATCTTGCCAATTACGGCAAACCATACATCTTCATCCTTTTCCTTAGTCTTTACAAGTCTTGTAATTCCTTTGTACAATTCGTTGTAATCACTGTTTTTCTTTTTCATCATTCGTATTCATATTAAAGTTAGTACTATCATTCTTTTGAGTTGCCTCGTTTTCCTGCGTTACGGATTGTGTGCTGTTTTGGTTATTCTTCTGAATGTTGAGACTTATCACACATCCTCCTAGTGTTGCTGCCATAATCCATGCTAGAACCATAATTCTCATTAATTTTCTTTCCTTGTTACTCTTAGCATTCTCCATTGTTTTTTTTCTAATTCTGTTAGATACTTTCCTAACTCTCTGTAGTTTCCGCAAGTGGTAGTTAGGGTTACTACTTGTCCTGTTTGTTCGTTAACGAATTCGACGTCAAAGATAATGAATAATTTTGTTTCTTCCATTAATGATTAATATTTTCCTCGGTATGACGTAAATACTGCTCTTAGCAAGTCTGTTATCGCATTAAGGCATTCTCTTTTTGTTCCTTGCATCATCTTGTCAAGTCTGTCTGTTTCTTCAGCTCCTGCTGCAAAGAATGTAATCTTCCTTTCAGCTGATGCTTTCGGCGTACTTCCGCCTGTTTCAATCCTCACACCTGAGCAGACAAAGTACTACTTCCTCTCAGGTTTCACAGCTAAGCTTGCAGGTACAGAGCGTGGCATCACAGAGCCAACTCCAACATTCTCAGCTTGCTTTGGTCAGGCATTCCTCGAGCTTCATCCTACAAAGTATGCTGAAGAGCTCGTTAAGAAGATGGAAATGAGCGGTGCTAAGGCATACCTCGTAAACACAGGTTGGAACGGCTCAGGCAAGCGTATCTCTATTAAGGATACTCGTGGTATCATCGACGCTATCCTCGACGGTTCTATCACAAAGGCTCCTACAAAGACAATTCCACACTTCAACTTTGAAGTTCCTACAGAGCTCCCCGGCGTTGATTCAGGCATCCTCGATCCTCGTGACACATATGCAAATGTTGCTGATTGGGAAGAGAAGGCTAAGGATCTTGCAAGCCGTTTTGTTAAGAACTTTGCTAAGTACGAAGGCAACGAAGCTGGTAAGGCTCTCGTTGAAGCAGGTCCTAAGGCTTAATTTGCCCGACTGTGCTTAACGCATCATAATTGGTGCAACCTTTATCTAAATAAAAATTTTCACCCGAAAGGTTTTTGAAAAAATTCCTTTCGGGTGTTTTTTATTGAGATTATACTTACAAAAATGCGGACATTTCTTTTATGTTTTCTTCTTCGGTTTCTAACATTCTTTTTGCGAGGAGGCTGACATGGGGGTCATTGCCGTTATATTCTCGGATTTTGCGTGACATTTTATTCACTCCCATTGTGTTGCCTTTTATCATCATTTCGGCAATGTGCGAAGATGACGAGTCACGCTTTAAATCCCTTTGTGCGGCATAGCGTGTCATTGCTTTTGTCATATTACTCACTCTGTGTGGCTCTGCACCTCGATTTTGCAACATTTTATTTGCACAATGATACAGCTTTCCGTATTTAATAAGATGTTCGCACAAAACACCGTCAACCTTGCTGTCCTTCAAACTTTTCCTCACGCTCGTAATTCCCTGACAGCCCATTTCGGCATTCTGCAAAACGCAGTTGAGCATTTCAATATCGTTAGTCATAACAAATCACCTCTGTAGATATTATTTACGGGAATTTTTGTATTTATGCAACCGTAAAAAATTAGGTTGCAACACAGCCGTTTTTATGGTTTAATATCTATTAGATAATAAAAAATAGGTGATTTTATGGCTGACGCAAAGTTACATACAATAAAACTTCCGTATCCCGACAAGGACGACAGAACCGTTTGGGTTTATGTTCCGTCACATTCCGACGGCGAAAAACTGCCCGTTGTTTATATGACAGACGGACAGAATCTTTTTGACGATAATTCAACTCCGCACGGTTCGTGGGAGGTTGCAAAAGCTGTTGAAAATGAGCAGAAAAGCGGTGTAGGCAACGCTGTAATCGTAGGTATTGACAACGGTAATGCTTGGCGTGACAGCGAACTTACACCGAAATCAATCGGTGAGGTTCAGCACCTTGAAATGCTCTGTGAGGATTTCAAACCAGAGGGCGAAATCTTTGACAATTTTCTTATGAATACCGTCATTCCGTATGTTGAAAATAATTTCCCCGTATGCACCGACAGACAGAATGTTGCCGTCTGCGGAAGTTCATCGGGCGGACTTATGTCATTTTTTTCGGCTTTTGAACACCCGGAAAAATTCGGCTATGCAGGTGTGTTTTCTCCTGCATTTCTCTGTTACACAAGAGAGGATTGGGCGAAATATCTTTCGACAAAAATTGTTGAAAGTATGCCGTACCTCTACATCTATACAGGTAACGGTGACGAGCTTGAAGAGATGATTTTTGAAAGCACCGAAATGCTCTATGAACTTTTGGAAGAAAACTTCTACCCGTATGACAGAATGAACGAGGTCATTCTTTTTGAAAACGCACACAATGAAAAATCGTGGCGAGAAATTTTCCCCGATTTTCTCCACACATTTTTGAGCAGACTTTGATAATATGAACAGCAAAATTGATATAAAAATATGCACCATTGATATGCTGACGGACCTGCAATATCTTTGCAGAACAACTTTTTCCGAAACATTTTCCGATTTGAAAAAAGAAATGAAAGGGTAAAATCAAAATGATTAAAGGAAAATAAAGTAATAAAAGAAATTGCATTAGATTGTCTGGGAAATAAAAAGAAAAGATTAATTATTAGAATATCTCTTTTACTTATCGCAGTAATTACTGTACTTCAAACGATTTTTGACCCCCCAATGAATGGTGGTTCAATTGATTTCATGACATTTATTTTTGTAGCTCTGGATATTTTGTTAGCAATCTTTGCAAGAAAAATACATGAATTGATTTTCTATATAAGGTCAAGTAAAGCAAATCCTTCTGAAAAACAGGGGGTTTGAGAATATATGTTTTTTGAAGATGGTATTCAGATAATTTCACCGTGGGTAAAAGGAATGAACCAATGGAATATGTTTTATCTTTGGGGCAATTATAAAAATTATATCTACATTCTCCATCGCTCAAACCATTTATTGTTGGTTGATCTCAGGAAGCTTTCTGTGAACGAAATAAATGATTTGACAAATCTTCTGAACAGACATCTCAGCTTTTGTCCCAACTGACCTTATTTTGCCAAAACAAAAAGGACAGCCTTTAAAGACTGTCCCAAAAATGTGATTTGGTTTAAATCGAAATTATGCGATGATTTCGCCGTCAACCGTACCGCCGAGAGCGGCTGCATTTGATTCGTCTGTGTCGATGTGCATTGCAGGAGCGTAGTTTGCGTTTACTCTGATTACAACATCACCGAATGTTGTTGCTCTGCCTGTATTTTCGCCAACCTTAACCGAAACGAGCTGTTTGTCTTTAAGACCAAACTCCTCGGCAGTTTTCGGATCAAGGTGAATGTGTCTTTTAGCGGCAATTACACCGCATTCGATTTCAACTTCGCCCTCGGGACCGACAAGCTTACAACCGGGTGTGCCTGCAATATCGCCTGATTCTCTGACAGGAGCGGCAATGCCGAGCTTACGAGCGTCCGTAAGAGAGATTTCAACCTGATCTGCACTTCTTTCGGGACCGAGAATTGACATTTTCATTTCACTTTTCGGACCTACAACAGTTACCTTTTCAACACAGGCAAACTGTCCGGGCTGTGAAAGATTCTTTTTGTTTGTAAGAGTTGCGCCCTTGCCAAAGAGAGCCTCAAGAGTTTCTTTGGTAACATGAACATGATGCGCTGATGTTTCAACCATTACTTTCATTTTGTGTACCACCATTCAATTAGAATTCGCCGTACGGCTTCGTGTTTATTTTACTACTTTATTCTTGGAATTTCAACATTTTTGATAAATTTAAATCTTTATTTTGGGAGAGAAAATTATGTATAATACCTGGGAAGAATTAAAATCGGCTTGTGAAAACTGTCACAGGTGTGAACTCTGCGAAACTCGCACAAATGTTGTTGTGGGCGTCGGCAACGAAAATGCAGAGGTTATGTTCATCGGTGAAGGTCCGGGTGAAAACGAGGATCTTCAAGGCGAACCGTTTGTCGGCAGAGCAGGCAAGCTGCTTGACAAAATGCTTGTGGCTGTTGACCTTGACAGAAACAAGAATATTTACATTGCCAATATGGTAAAGTGCCGTCCGCCGAAGAACCGTGATCCAAAGCCCGAAGAACAGGAAATGTGCATTGAGTGGCTCAGAACACAGGTGAGAATGATCAAGCCGAAAATTATTGTCTGTCTCGGCAGAATTGCGGCGGCAAGGCTTATTAAATCGGATATCAAAATCACAAAGGAACACGGTCAGTGGATTGAGAAAAACGGTGTGCTTATGATGGCAATGCTTCATCCTGCGGCAATTTTGCGTGATCCACGCAGAAAGCCCGACGCTTTTGACGATTTCTTAAAGCTCCGTGATAAAATCAACGAGGTTTGTGACCATACATATGAATAATTTTTTGCAGCGGAGGTTTAGTGTGACCTCTGCTGTTTTTATATGTATAATTTCAAAATATTGTACATACAGATGACGAATACGGTAAGATTTCTGTTGATATTGCGGTGTTAATTTGGTATAATTAGTATGCAAAGCACAGTGATTTTTTCTGTAAGAAACATATGAAAAGGGTGATTTTATGAGCCTTGTAGAATTTAATAATGTTTACAAAAGATACAAAACGGGTGAGATTGTCATCAATGCGGTTGACGGCATTTCGTTCAAGGTTGAGGAGGGCGAGTTTGCAATTGTAGTCGGTGCGTCCGGTGCAGGCAAAACAACCGTTCTGAATATTCTCGGCGGAATGGACAGCTGTTCCGAGGGCGAAATCATTGTCGGCGGAAAGGATATAAGCAAATTTAAGGACAAACAGCTTATTGAGTACAGACGGCACGACATAGGCTTTGTGTTCCAGTTTTACAACCTTGTTCATAACCTTACGGCAAAGGAAAATGTTGAGCTTGCCGCTCAGATTTGCAGTAATCCTCTTGACAGCGAAACTGCTCTTGACAGCGTGGGCTTGCTTGAAAGGGCAAACAATTTCCCTGCACAGCTTTCGGGCGGTGAACAGCAGAGAGTTTCAATCGCAAGAGCGCTTGCCAAAAGACCGAAGCTTTTGCTTTGTGACGAACCGACAGGTGCGCTTGACTACAACACGGGCAGACAGATTCTGAAATTGTTGCAGGAAACCTGCCGTAAAGACAAAATGACCGTTGTTCTCATCACTCACAACGGAGCAATAACACCGATGGCGGATCACATTATAAGAATGAAAAGCGGAAAAATTGTTGAAGATATTTACAATGAAAAACCGAAAAATGTTGAAGAAATTGAGTGGTAAAAAAATGAAAAGGAGGTGTCACAATGACTAAATCCTTGATAAAAAACACATTCAGAGAAATTAAAAATACAAAAGCAAGATTCATCTCAATTATGGCGATTATCGCCCTCGGAGTGGGATTTTTTGCCGGAATAAAGGCAACGGTTCCGTCAATGTACAATCTTGCGAGAACCTACACGGACGAGCAGAAACTTATGGATTACCGACTTGTGTCAACGGTTGGATTTGATGAGGACGACATAAAGGCGGTAAAAAATACGGACGGAGTAACCTCTGTTATGCCGTCATATTTCTGCGATGTTCAGACCGATGCCGATAGCGGCGGCAGGACAATGAGAGTCATTGCACTTCCCGAAAAATACGGTGATAATTCCGTTCAGAACAAGCTTGTTTTGACGGAAGGCAGACTTCCCGAAAAGTCGGGTGAAATTGCAGCCGATTCAAGCTCGTTCACGGCAGAGGGTTATAAAATCGGTGACAAAATCAGATTTGCAAAACAGACGGGCGATACAGATACTTCAACCGAACTTAAAACGCTTGAATACACTGTGGTCGGTCTTGTGCAGTCCCCTCTTTACATAGCATATCAGCGAGGAACTACGACGGTCGGCAACGGAAAAATCTCGGATTATTTCTACATTTGCCCCGAAGATTTCGCCTTTGAACGCTACACGGAGCTTTATGTAAAAACCGATATTTCGGATAAATTCTTGGCATACACGGACGATTATGATAATGCCATAGAGAATAAAGCCGCCGATTTTGAAAAGGTGGGAGAGAACAGGAGCAACAGCTTTACGGTTGAGGTTATCGACAAGGCTAAGAACGACCTTGCAGATGCAAAACAGGAGTATTCGGACAATAAAGAAAAAACCGAAAAGAAGCTTGCCGATGCAAAGGCGGCGATTGAGGACGGCAAAAAAGAGCTGAAAACCAAGACCGATGACGCACAGAAAAAACTTGATTCGGCAAAACAGCAGATTGAGGACGGCAGGACACAGCTTGAAAATTCACGCAATGAATATAACACAAAAATTGCCGATGCACAGGCTCAGATTGCCGAAAAGGAAAGTCAGCTTAATTCTGCCGAAAAACAATATAATTTTTCAAAAGCAGAATTTGATAAAGAAATTTCAAAATCACAGGCTGAAATAGAAAATGCGGAATATCAGCTGCAGTCGGCAAAGGATACATTTCAAACCGAACAGGAACCACAGCTTTTGGCAGGAATAAGTCAGGCTGAGGACGCTGTTTCGGCTTTGCAGTATCAAATCAGTCAGACAACCGATGAAGAAACGCTTGCTGTTTTGAACGCACAGCTTGAACAGGCTCAGCAGAAGCTTGACGAACTCAACGCAACATATGATTCCGCAAAGGCACAGCTTGAAGAAAGCGAAAGCCGACTTTCCGAAAGCAAGGCACTTTTTGAACAGAAAAAAAGTGAGGGACAGGCTCAGCTTGACTACGCATATTCACAGATTTCAAGCGGAAGAACACAGCTTGATGCCGCAAAAGCAGAACTTGCACAACAGTCGGCAGACGGTCAGGCAAAGCTTGATTCGGCAGAAAGCAAGCTGAATGACGCTCAGAGCGAGTATGACAGCGGTGTTGCAAAGCTTGCCGAGGAAAAGAAAAACGGCGAGAAAAAACTCTCCGATGCACAGACAGAATACGATGACGGTGTTAAAAAAGCCGATGAAGAATTCAAAAAGGCAGAGGATAAAATCAAAGATGCAGAGGAAGAAATTAATTCTCTTACAGAACCAAAGTGGTATGTTTTTGACAGAAGCGACAACCCGGGTTACTCAACATTTTCTTCAAATGCAGACAGACTCGGGGCTGTTGCAACGGTATTCCCCGTATTTTTCCTGCTCGTAGCGGTGCTTGTCTGCGTAACCACAATGACAAGACTAATTGAGGAAAAGCGTACCGAAATCGGAACACTGAAAGCACTCGGCTACAGCAATACAAGCATTGTAATGAAGTTTGTAATCTACTCGTTGCTTGCGGCTGTTATCGGAAGTGTAATCGGTATTTTAATCGGCATTTTCATCTTGCCGTTTGTAATTTATGATGCTTACAAAATTATGTACTACATCGGCGATATAACGCTGATACCCGACTATACAAGCATAATTTTCGGAATTGTTGCCGCAGTTGTCTGTACGGTTGTCGTGTCGGTTGTAGTGTGCGCAAAATCTCTGCACGAAAAGCCTGCGGCTGTTATGCGGCCGAAAGCACCAAAGGCGGGCAAGAGAATTTTGCTTGAACGCATAAAACCCTTGTGGTCACATATGAGCTTTAATTCAAAGCTGACCGCAAGAAATCTGTTCAGATACAAGGTAAGACTTTGTATGACTGTTATCGGTGTGGCAGGTTGTACGGCTCTGATTGTCGCCGCATTCGGTTTGCTCAACAGCTTTGAACCGATGACACACGATCAGTTTGAAACAATCTATAAATACGATGCCGTTGTTGTTCCGAAAGACAGCGGAAGTGCCGACAGTCTTTCGTTTTTGACAGATACACTTGATAAAAACAGCAATGTCAAACACTCAATGCTTGTTTCACAGCAGGAATGTACGGTAACACACGGCAGTAAGGTTAAGGACAGCGACACAAATCTTGTTGTACCGCAGAATCCCGAAAAGTTTGACGAAATTGTTTCTCTGCATACAAGAAAGGGCAAAGAAGAACTCAAGCTTTCGGACAGCGGAGTAATGCTCAGCGAAAAAATGTGCAGTGAGCTTGGAATAAAAACAGGCGACAAAATCACACTGAATGTTGACGGCAAAAAAGCAGAGGTCAAGGTCAGCGGAATTTTTGAACAGTACCTTTACAATTTTGTCTACATGACGCCCGATGCCTATAAGAGCTTGTTCGGCAGTGACTGCACCTATAATATGGCTGATGTCGCACTCAAAGATGCCTCGGATTCCGCCTGTGACGAGTTTGGCTCACAGGTTTTATCCGATGATAAAATTGCGGCGGTAAGCTACATTGCATCAAGCTTGAACGAATTTAGAAATATGCTCAACTCGCTTGATATGGTTGTTACGGTTATGATAATCTGCGCAGCGGCACTTGCCTTTGTTGTGCTCTACAATCTTACAAATATCAACATTGCCGAGCGTGTCCGTGAAATTGCAACCTTTAAGGTTCTCGGATTCTACAACCGTGAAACTTCATCCTTCATTTACAAAGAGAACATAATTTTGACTATTCTCGGAATTATCGTAGGTCTGTTTCTCGGAAATCTTTTGACAGGTTTCATCATTCAGACGGTTGAGGTTGACAACGTTATGTTCGGAAGAGATATTTATTTCACTTCATACCTCTATGCGGCAGGGCTGACATTCCTGTTTTCAATTCTTGTAAATGCGGTTATGAGCTTTAAGATTAAAGCCGTTAATATGGTTGAAAGTCTTAAAAGCGTTGAATAACGGAATATTTTGCCGTATGCTTAAAAAATCTTTTGTAAAATATTGATTGAATACAGCAATTGTGTTATAATACAGAAGAATAGGCTAAATAAATAGGCTGACAGGCAAAATATCTGTGAAAGGATAGTTACAGTAATGATAAAAGCTAATGAATACCGCACAGTCACCTGCGGTGAGTTAAGAGAAGAAAATATCGGACAGCAGGTCAGAGTTGCGGGCTGGGTGGAAAATATCCGTGACCACGGCGGTGTAATGTTCCTCGATATCCGTGATCAGTACGGTGTGCTTCAGGTTGTTGTTCACAACGATGAACTCCTTAAAGATATCAACAAGGAATGTACAGTAACTCTCAGCGGTACTGTTGTTAAGCGTGACGAAGAAACAATCAATAAGAAGATTGCAACAGGTTTCGTTGAAGTTCACACGGAGGACATCAAGGTTCTCGGCAAGTGTAAGAATGTTCTTCCGTTTGAGGTTGCAACCTCTACAAATACCAACGAAGAAGTAAGACTTAAATATCGTTTTCTTGACCTCCGTAACCCGAAGGTTCACAATAATATTATGATTCGTTCGCAGATTATCACATTTCTGCGCAACAAGATGAACGAAATGGGCTTTACGGAGATTCAGACTCCTATCCTTTCAACTTCATCTCCGGAGGGCGCTCGTGACTACCTTATCCCGAGCAGAAAGCACAAGGGCAGATTCTATGCTCTCCCACAGGCTCCTCAGATTTTTAAACAGCTCCTTATGGTGTCAGGCTTTGACAGGTATTTCCAGATTGCACCTTGCTTCCGTGATGAGGACGCCCGTGCAGACCGTTCACCGGGTGAGTTCTATCAGCTTGATTTTGAAATGGCTTTTGCAACACAGGAAGATGTATTTGCTGTTGCTGAAGAGGTTCTTTACGAAACATTCAAGAAGTTTTCAAATAAAGAGGTTTCAAAGCCTCCGTTTGCCCGTATTCCGTATGCAGAGAGTATGCTCAAGTACGGTACAGACAAGCCTGACCTTCGCAATCCGCTCGTAATTGTTGAAATCAGCGATATGTTTGAGGAAACAGACTTTGCTCCGTTCCGCAAAAAGACAGTTCGTTCAATCAATGTTCCGAACGCCGCAGGTCAGTCAAAGAAATGGTTCAAGAAGATGGAGGAGTTCGCTCTTTCAATCGGAATGAAGGGCCTTGGCTATGTTAAGGTTAGAGATGACCTCACATTTGACGGTCCGATTGACAAGTTCCTTAAAGATGGCGACCGTGAAGAACTTATCAGCCGTAACGGTTCAAAAGCAGGCGATGTAATCTACTTTATCGCCGATACTGCTCAGGAAGCTCCTAAGCTTGCGGGTCAGATTAGAACAGAGGTTGCAAAGCGTCTTGACCTTATCGATACAAGCCGTTTTGAAATGTGCTTTATCGTTGACTTCCCGATGTTTGAGAGAGATGAAGAAACAAATCAAATTATCTTCACACACAATCCTTTCTCAATGCCACAGGGCGGTCTTGACAGCCTTCTTAACAAGGATCCCGAAGAGGTTCTTGCTTATCAGTACGATATCGTTTGCAACGGTGTTGAGCTTTCATCAGGCGCTGTTCGTAACCACGATATTGAAATTATGAAGAAAGCGTTCGAGCTTGCAGGCTACAGCGAGGATGACCTCAAGGCTAAGTTCTCTGCACTCTACAATGCGTTCCAGTACGGTGCTCCGCCGCACGCAGGTATGGCTCCGGGTGTTGACCGTATGATTATGCTCCTTACAGAGGAAGAGAACATCAGAGAAGTTATTGCATTCCCGATGAACTCCAATGCTCAGGATCTTCTCCTCGGTTCACCGGGTGAGGTAACAGAACAGCAGCTCCGTGA
>OODG01001960.1_pt1 | contig 13258 bp, 16 predicted proteins | sample 1671621 | NCBI WGS metagenome assembly OODG01 (sample SAMN06348175, study PRJEB24527) | human gut metagenome | biome: human gut; feature: ankylosing spondylitis patient; material: feces | host: Homo sapiens | place: China | collected 2015-10 | reverse complement strand
GCCCACCCAGACCGTCTACCAGACCGAGCTGGACAAGCTGCGAAAGCAGATCTACTCCGTGCTGAACAAGACCACCACCTTCGAGGAATTTTCTGCATTGCTCATGCAGGAACACGGCATCGCCGTGAAGGAGAGCCGAGGCCGGTTGAGCTACTGCCCGCCCGGTCGGACAAAGTTCATCACCGCCAAGAAACTGAGCAAGAAGCTGGAAAAAGAGCTGGTGCTGACCGCCCTCTCCCAGAACATCCAGCTTGCCGCCATCATCCAGCCCAACAGCGAGAAGAAGCCGGATAAGATCAGGAAACTGGTTGACATTCAGGCGAACGTTGCTGCGGGCAAGGGCATCGGCTATGAGCGTTGGGCGAAAAAGTTCAACCTCAAACGCTGGTCGCAGACCTTGTGTCTCCTGCAGGAGAAGAAGCTGCTCAGCGAAGATGCTCTGCACCAGCGCATTGCCGAACTGCAAACCCAGCACGACGATGCACTGGCGGTGGTCAAAGACTTGGATGCCCGCGTGGTCTCCCTCAAGGAGCTGCGCGGGCATCTTGTGGTCTATCGGCAGTACAAGCCTCTTGCACAGAAGCTCCAGACTGTGCGGAACCCCGCAGCGTTCCGGGAGCAGCACCGTGCAGAGTTTGCTGTGTACGAGGCCGCTTGTGCCTATTTCAAGGCCAACGGGCTCAGGACGCTGCCGGACCTCAAAAAGCTGGATGCCGAATATCAGACCCTTTCCTCGGAGAAAAACGGGTTCTACACCCGCTACAAGAAAGCGCAGATCGAACTGCGTGAACTCCGCACCGCACAACAGAACGTGGAAGCCTTCTTCCGCAAGGAGGAGCGCAGCCACGCCGTACCGCAGCAGGAGGTCAAATGAACAACACTCTGACGGATCGATGTGTGAATAACCCCAACCTCACCCACGCCCCTCACCGGGCTTCGTCCTTTCGCCTGTACCCCACCCATTGGGACGGAGGGTAGCACCTCTGTCTTTTCGGACGTAAAGAACGCCATCTCGACCCGGCAGGCAGCGGAGCTGTACGGCTTCGCCGTAAACCGGAACGGCATGATGTGCTGTCCCTTCCACGGGGATAAACACCCCAGCATGAAGGTGGACAGCCGTTTCCACTGTTTCGCCTGTCAGGCGGATGGCGATGTGATCGATTTTGTCGGCAGACTTTTTCAACTTTCTCCCTATAAGGCTGTGGAAAAGTTGAAGGAGGACTTCGGCATGGCACTTGCCGACGGCAAGGTGCGGCTTGCTCCCCGCAGACCGCCCACCGTCCGGCAGCAGCTGCTGGACTATTACCGCTGTCTGCAGCGTTGGCGGGTCCGATATGCACCGCAGTCACCCACAGAAGAACTTCACCCCTGCTTTCTTGAAGCGATAAAGAACCTTGATATCGTTGAATATTATCTGGACTGTTCGGTGCTCCCGGATCCGCAGACTGAAAACGAGCTACGGAAGTATTGGGAGGGATTGCATGAGCGACTGGAAAAAGAGGAACGAAGATTGGCGTGATGAGGACGAACTGGAAGAAGAGGAGGAATGCGAATGCCCTTGGGTAGACAGCAAGGGCAAAGTGCGTGAAACCGCTTACTGCCAATACCTTTTAGAGAAACACCCCATGATGTGCCTGAAACAGAAGCTGTTCGACCAGAACGGCGAGGTAGACGAGGACGCACTGCTCTACGAAGTCCACAGCGACCTCCGTGACTTTGTGCTCGACAACCTTGCCAAGAAGGAGAAGCAGGTTCTGGACGCACTCCGTATCGAAACCTATACCCCTGAATGGAAACCCCAGCTTGACCGCATCCATCTCCAGAACGGAACCTACTTTCTGGACGAGCGGGGCTTTGTGCCGGAAAAGGAACTCTGCCTGAACCGGCTCCCCGTGGAATACCAGCCCGATGCCCCCGCACCGACCAAGTGGCTGGAATTTTTGGACGGTCTGCTGATCCCGGAGGACATTCTGACCTTGCAGGAATATCTCGGCTATCTCCTGATCCCGTCTACCAAGGCGCAGAAGATGCTGGTCATGACCGGCAAGGGCGGCGAGGGAAAATCCCGCATCGGCTTGCTGCTGAAGAAGCTGTTCGGGGAAGCCTCTCACTCCGAATCCATCCTCCGCATCGAAACGAACCGCTTTGCCAGTGCAAATCTGGAGTACAAGCTGGTCATGGTCGATGACGATCTGAACATGGTGGCGCTGCCCGAAACACGGAACATCAAGTCCATCGTCACCGCTGAAGACCGTTTGTGCATCGAGCGGAAAAACAAGCAGGCTGTCCAAGGCCTGCTGTATGTTCGTTTCATCTGCTTCGGCAATGGCAACCTTGTGGCTGCTCACGATGACAGCGACGGCTTCTGGCGCAGGCAGATCCTCATCACGGTGAAAGACCGTGACCCTGCCCGGGTGGATAACCCGTTCCTCATCGAAGAGTTGTCCGAGGAGCGACCCGGCATCCTGCTGTGGATGCTGGAAGGTTTGCACCGTCTGCTGGCGAACCGCTATCAGTTTACCATCAGCGAGCGCTCCATCCAGAACCTCGAAGCAGCCATGGCGGACAGCGACAACCTGACCCAGTTCATGCAGGCAACGGCGTATGTCCGCTTCAAGCCCGACACCGAGGAACGCTCCACCTATCTCTACCGCGCCTACACCAAGTGGTGCGAGGATAATCTGGAATCGCCTGTTCCGCAAAAGAAGTTCAGCCAGTTCCTGCTGAAAAATGCAGGGAAGTATGGCCTGACCTTTTCCAAGCACATCGAGGGAAAGTATCGCGGCTTCCGGGGCGTATGCGTCCACCCCGCCTTTGCTGCGGCATAAAACACACGAAAAGTGAAATTCTCCCGCCCCACGCGCCCCAAATCAGCAGTTTTTACCTACTATCGTTGTTTTCTCCGGGCGCGTGTCCGCTCCTTCTGGGCGGATGCAGGGCGGCAACACGCCCTTCGGGGCGGGAGAGAAGCCAGGATGCGCCCCAAAAGGGCGCATACAATTCAGCCATGCGCCCTGTAAAATCAGCACAGGAAGGTACTTTTGTGTGGTTTGGGGCGCGTAGGGCGCGTAAATTCAAGTTCTCGCACTTTTTTGGGCTGCTGCTTCGGGTCAGGAGCGGCAGGCCCTTACATATTTACCGGCCCACAGGGTGCAGCTCAACCGGAACTGCGCCGGGTCTGGAGAAGTGCAAAGGAGACATGCCTATGACGAATGTCCGCAAAAATTCCGCTAAACTGACCCGTGAGGACTTGAAAATCGCGCCCGAATCCCCTACAATGAAATTGTCCGAAACCCCTGCCGTAGAACCTTCTGACCAGACCAGCAAAACCGTCCGACACGCCCCGCTTGTCTACCGGGTGGAGGAGATTGCCCAAATGTTGGCGATCTCCAACCGTGCTGCGTATAACCTGTGCAACACCACGAAGGACTTCAAGGTGATCCGCCTCGGTACCAGCATCCGGGTAAGCAAGCAGAGCTTTGACGATTGGTTTGCAGCGGTCTGAGGGAGGGAACATCTATGGCATCTATTATGAAACGTGGCAACACGTATTCCGTCCGATACAACTACAAAGATCATGCTGGCAAGCCCTGCAAGGGCTGGGAAACCTTCAAGACCAAGGCCGAAGCGCAGGAGCGCAAGATCACGGTGGAGAAGGAACTGCTGGACGGCACCTTCCTCGTGCCCGACACCATGACGGTCGAGGAGATGCTGTACAAGTGGATTCCCATTCAGTCCAGCAAACACAAGTGGTCTCCCAAGACCTACACCCAATCTGTGGCGATGGTGCAGAACCTCATCGTGCCGTATATCGGAAAGCGGAAGGTGCAAGACCTCCGCACCTACGACATTGAGCAGTTCTACGCCACCCTGAGCCAGACCCCTTGCGGCCAGTACGTTCACGGCGAAAAGCAGGAGCTGACGGAAAATCAGAAGAAGCGGCTATTATCCAGCACGTCCATTCACGAAGTTCACACGCTCCTGAAGACCGCCTTTTCGTACGCCGTTGACTGGGATCTGATCCACAAGTCGCCTACTCCCCGTGAAGCCCCCAAGATCAACACCGAAGAACGCACCATCTGGGATGAGCGCACCATGTTAGCGGCGCTGCAGACCATCGAGAATCCCGCTCTGCATCTGGCTGTGCACATGAGTATGATCCTTTCCTTGCGAGAGGGCGAGATCCTCGGCTTGCAGCCGGGAGACCTCGACTTTGATGCAGCAGACGGACGGGGAACCATCTCGGTGAACAAAGCCCTGCAGCGTGCCGACAAGGTCGCCTTGTCCAAGATCGACCCCACCCAGATCTACCACACCTTCCCGGACAGACGGGAGGGGAGTAAGTCCTCGCTGATCCTTAAGCGGACTAAGACCAAAAAGTCCAACCGCATCCTGTACATGACCAAGCCCTTGAAAGAGGAGCTTCTGGCATGGCTGGAAAAGATGAAACAGGACGAACAGAATGCCCCGGAAAAATACAGCAACTGCGGTCAGCTGTTCCGCTTACCAGACGGCTTACCCATTGCCCCGGACGTTCTGACCAAGTGGTACCGTATGTGGCGGGCAGAGCACCCGGAGTTTGAGAAGATCGTGTTCCACGGTCTGCGCCACTCCAGTGCCACCTACCAGCTGCTGCAATCTGGCGGTGACTTCAAATCGGTGCAGGGCAACACTGGCCATGCAACCGCCACCGTCCTGATGGACACCTACGCCCACACGCAGGACAAGCCCCGGTTGGAGCTGACCGAGAAGATCGAAGCCGACTTCTACACGCAGGACGTAGCAGGTGCGAAGCCGCAGGAACCCCCGGAAAACAAAACGCCGGTGGCAACAAAAATCACAGGTAAAATGATCCTTGAAGCCATCCGGCAGATGGACGCAGAGGAGCGCCGCGAGCTGACGCGGGTACTCTTCGCGTAAAAGATTCTTTTTTGTGCAGCGAAATACACGCTGTGCAAGCGATGCAAAGAGTTCATGGCTTTTTTGTAAAGTGTGCAGGAGATGTGCAAAAGTGTGCAGACTCTGCCAGAAAAACAAAAAAGCCATGAAATCTTTCGATTTCACGGCATTTTCTGGTGCGATGGAAGGGACTCGAACCCCCGGCCTACTGATTCGTAGAAAGCCCTTATACGTTTTTTGACGTTTTTGGTCATTGCATTTTATATAGATTCATCGTTATTTTCGTTATTCTTCGTGCATCTTCGTTTCACTTCTTTTCGATTCGGTAAGGCAAAAATAAGGCACATTTCAGAGGGACTACCATCCCATAAACAGGACAGTATAAATAGAGCAAAAAAATTGACGGCTTACAGGAGCGGCAGAAATGCCCCTGTGAGCCGTCTTTTGTTATGCGTGGGTCTTTTCCTTGATACGGCTGAAAACGTCCGTCAGCGCATCCGCAGCCGCCGCATCGCTAGAACGGATGAACCCGGCGTAAATATCCGTGGTGGTGCTGGTCTTGGCATGACCCAGACGGCCGGACACCGTGGTAACAGGCACATGAGCCGCTATCAGCAAGCTGGCATTGGTGTGGCGCAGGCTGTGGAAGTGAACCGCCGGGAGATCATGGGCGGCCAAAAAGCCCGGAAACCACGATGTAACCGCGTTGGGGTCGAACGGCTGGCCGTTCCAGCGGGTGAACAGCAGGTCATTGTCTACCGTCTTGCCGTTCTCGATTTCCACCCGGCGCACCCACTCAGAGCCGACCTTGAACCGTTCGGCCTTCTGGTGCTGGCGGTACTCCCGCAGCAGCTGCACACATTCCGAGCCTATTTTGATGCACCGCCGGGAGCGCTTTGTCTTAGGTGCTGTGAATACCGTACCGCGCCCGGCGATGTTCTGCACTGTCCTGTTGATGGAGATCACACCCGCGTCAAGGTCAATGTCCGACCAGCGCAGGGCGCATATCTCGCCCCGGCGGGCACCTGTGAGCAAGGCCAGCTGTGTGATAACGCTGTACTGCGCTGGCGCGTCCTGCAGGGCTTCCAGCAGCTTCGCAACGTCCTCTTCCTGCAACGCTTCCACTTCGATTTCTGCCGCCTTGGGGACTTCTGTGCGCCGGCAGGGGTTTTCATCCACAAGCTGCCACTTGACCGCCTTTGTGAACACGCTGGACAAGAAGCGGTGATAGTGCAGTTGCGTGTTACCGCCCAGCTTACCACCCGCCCTGACCTTCTCGGTAAAGGCTTTGGACAGGGGCAGCCCGGCGGCATCGGCTACCTTCTCGGCAGTCTTGCGGCTGACAGGCTTGCCGATGCACAGGCCGCGCATGGTTTCCTCGCCTATCCCGGCGGCTTCCCGCACCTTTGCCCGCTGGCCTTTCGGCAGCAGCTTCAACAGGGCAGTCGTAGCCGTATAGGTGGAATCTTGCCGCACTCCGTCCTCGGACAGGTTTGCATAGAACGCCATGAGGTGCGCCGGACGGATCTGATTTACCTTCATATGACCCAGTGCCGCTGACACTCTCGGCACCAGCTTCCTGTATTCGGCGGCTGTCTTTGGCTTGAGCTGCTTATCTGCGTACTCGATGAACCAGCGTTCTATCAGCTCATCCAGCTTCATGGACGCATCCAGAGAAATACCGCTGTGGACTTCCTGTTCAAAGGCATCTGCCTGCCGTTGCAGCTCTTTTTCCAGCTTCTTCCCGGTCATGCCCGGCGGTGGGGTGAAGGTGCGGTTTACCAGCACCTGACGGCCCTGCTGGTCGTAGCCGTTGGAAACCCGGATGCAGTAGGAGCAAGTGCCATCCTTCTTTGTGCGCTTTGTTATTTTAGCCATGTTCTAGCATCCTTTCCCTCGGACACATCCCGGCGGCGTTCAATCCTCTGCCTTGCTTTCTACTGGCTCAGGGTATTCAAATGGGTCACCCTCTGTTTCATCTGGAGTAAGCGGCGCTCGTTGGCTGCTGTTTTGACTGCTCTCTTGATATTCTGGAATTTTGGCCAAATCTTCAATCAGCGCCATAGCCTTGCTTCTTCCAACTTCATTCATCGAACGATACACAGCAATCAGACGATTGTTTTCGTCCACAGCCGATGTTATCATACCAACCGCTTTATTTATTGATTCTGCGAGTCTCTCAGACATGATTTCGCCTGATGACATAAGTTCTTGGATTTCAATATTTAACGCATTTGCAATCTTTTTTCTTGTTTCAATCTTGGGAATCACTCTTCCTGATTCATATTTCCTTATAGCTGAATCAGCCATTCCGCATTTATATGCAAGCTCTTTTTGCGTCATTCCTTGTGAGGTTCGAGCTTGCTTTATAGCTTCCGCTACGGTCTTGTACATTAATATCACCCTTTTTTACTATAACAGCATTTAATTGAAAAGTCTAGACCAAATTATATCTATTTTAACCATTGACAGACCAATAAAGAGCTGTTATAATCAAAAAGAGACCACTTTTGGTCTGCATGGAGGTGAATATAAAATGAGAATCGATAAGCGAAAACTTGATATTGCACTTGCACGCAAGCACTGGAATCAACGCGACCTGCGTAACAATGCCATTGTCTCAGCTCAAACCATTCTGAACTTGAATAAAGGCAAATCCGTCCTGCCTGCTACCGTGGGCAAAATCGCTGCTGCCTTGGGTGTAGACGTTACCGACATCGTTGATGAGGATGGCTGAAACGGAAGCGAGAAAGATTCATTGTAATGATGAACCAATTTCATCCGTTCTTTTCGGCGTAACTGCATTGCATCATTCATCCAGAAAACAGGGGTGCATCCCTCTGAAAATCCTTGGTAATCCTTGACACTCTAGGATACTGGAGGATACTGGAGGACACCAGATGGCAACAGATGGATTTTGACGCAAGGGATTCTGTTCCAACAATGCTGCATCGCCTTGATTTCTGGTTGAAATTTGGCGGTCTTGCAATCCTTTTTCGCCCATGGTAATATGCGGTCACAGCGAACGAAACGACACAGAAACAAACAATTTTGGAGGTGAAAGGATGGGCGACACGATACAGTATCCCCGAATGGCCACAGTAAAGAAAGCGGCAGAAATCTATGGCTTGTCCCCGGCCTTTATCCGGCGGCTCTGCCGAACAGGCAAGGTGAGATATGTTGCTACCGGGCACAGATGGCTGGTCAATCTGGACAGCTTGGCCCGGTATTTTGAGGAAGGTGACCCGGTAGACAGCAGCCAGTCCGTTGAGGGCATCCGAAAGGTAGCGAGGTAAGTTGATGGCGAGTAGAAGAATGTTTTCAATCGATGTGACCGAGACCGACAATTTTCTGGGGCTGCCACTGACGGCACAAGCGCTGTACTTTCATTTGGGAATGCAGGGCGATGATGATGGCTTTGTGTCTAACCCGCGCTCTATCATGCGGATTACTGGATGCAGTGAGCAAGATTTGACAGTTCTTGTTGAATCCGGCTATATCATTACGTTCCGTTCAGGGGTCATAGTCATCAGCGACTGGAAAGTTAATAATTACCTTCGCGGCGACCGTCATAAACCAACCATATTTCAAGATGAGTTTTCTCAGTTAAGAGAAAGCACATCCAGACGTTATATTTTCAATGGTATACCAAGTGACAACCAACCGTCAACCGTTGGTATACCAAGTGACAACCAAATGACCACCCAGAATAGTATAGAAAAGAATAGCGTAGTAGTAGATGCCGCCACTGCCGCCGCCCCTCGCACGGATTCAGAACTTGCCGAAATCGTGCAGTATTTCCAAGCGGTAATTGGGCCATTTCCCCGCTCTGCTTTGGAGAAGCTCCAACGGTACCGGGAATCATTCTCGACCGAGCTTATTTGCAAGGCCATTGATGAAGCCGCTGAGAACGGAGTGCGCCGCTGGCGTTACGTTGACGGTGTCCTGAGTAGCTGGAAAACCGATGGCGTTCAGACTCTGGGCGATGTGGCAGCCCGCCGGGAAGCCCGGAAGAAGCCGGAACAGCAGTCGGAACGGAAGATGGAGGTGTTGTTGTGAACATTCACAAGGTTTTATTGGGCGCTCTCCTCATTAAGCCGGACCTTGCGCCCTACGCGCTGCCTGATCTGGAGATAGAACACTTCCCGGCAGACCTTCAGCCGGTGTTTGCGGCTCTGTCCGGCCTTTGGAACGCGACCGGAAAGCTGGACGCGGTAGGAGCCTGTGCCCGCTACCCGGAACAAAAAGCCGCTATTCTGGACTGTGCGCAGGAATGCGAAGCCGAATGCATCCGCATAACCCGTGAAAGCGTGGAGAACTGGACGCGGCTTATACTGGAACAGGCAGCCTTGACCCAGTTCCAGAGTCTGGCCCTGCAGGCTGGCAGCGCTCGGACCACCTTTGCAGACCTACCCGACTTGTACAGCAAAATGGGCGAAGCCTTGACCCTTGACCGGGAAGAACTGGATTTTAAGCCTATCGGGGAGCTGGTAGATGATTATGTTCGGCATTTGGACGAGAAACCACGGTACATTCCGGTCGGCATTCCGGTGCTGGACAAGCACCTCAAGCTGTCCCCAGGTAACTTGTTTATCATCGGCGGCAGACCCAGCGCAGGCAAAACGGCCTTATCCTTGCAAATGGCCTGCGAGCAAGCCCGGCGGGGCTTCCGGGTGTGCTATTTCAGCCTTGAAACCAACCCGGATACCCTGACCGCCCGCGTCATCGCGAACCGTCTGGCCGTTCCGCTGGCAGATGTAAAAAACAAGAGCGTTCCGCAGTCTGACCTTGACGGCCTCGTAGAACTGCACAAGCTGCCGCTGTTCATCCGCTCTGCATCCGGCAGGGGCGTTGGATGGATAAAGGCACAGGCGCAGCGGATGAAAGCGCAGGTCGTTTTTATCGACTATTTGCAGCTGCTGGCAGACGGCAGAGCGCGAGACCGCTATCAAGCTATCACGGGTATCTCCATTGCCCTGCATGAGCTGGCACAGACCACTGGTATCCTTGTGGTTGCGCTGGCTCAGCTGAACCGAAACGCGGCGCACGCAGCACCCAGCACCGCCGATCTGAAGGAATCCGGCCAGCTGGAACAGGACGCGGACGCTATTTTGCTCCTGTCTGCTGACAAGGAAGAGTATCAAGCCATCCTCGCCAAGAATAAGGAGGGCAAAATTGGCGAAATTCCTTTGGCCTTCGACAAGCCCCGCCAGCGCTTTCTCGCTGTCACGAGTGAGTTGGAAGGGAGGTGAGCACATGAAGCGCAACCCAAGCCGCCCACGCCGCCGGGAGCCGTACCACTACGATGCAACCGGCGCGCAGTATATCGCCTGTATCGAAACCGCCTTGCAGCACGGCCAGAGCATCCCTGTGCACGTTTTGCAAGTGGTCTATCATATGCTGCTGCCGTATATGCACAACTGAACCACCGACCGTACTCTGGCGGTGTTTATATTTGCGTGTGCCTGTAGAGGGCACGGAAAGGGAGTTTATCATGCTGACCACTCTGAGATTTGAAAATCGCCCCGTCCACCTGTTCAACATCGCTGGCCGTAAATACTACGTTGCCCGTAGCTCTGCCCCTCAGACGGGAACCGTTGCGCTTTCGTCTGCCAATGGAGCCGCTGCCGTGCTTGCCCCGGCAAACATGAGTTACCAGCAGGCAGCCATGAAGGCTGCACAGATCTGCCTGACCCTCTGAACGCCCGACAAACGCTCGAAGCGCAGCCCCTGAACGCGAGAAAAACGCGAGAGGGAAAAGTCCTTTGAACCGTGGGCGAACGGAGAGTGAACAACGAGAAAAATATATTTTTGGAATTTTGGGAAGCCCTAAAAAGAGAGCCGTTTTTTCGTCCGAACAGGTGAGAAACAGGTGAAACCAAATGCAGAATGGAGTGAATCATAGAACCATGCCCAAGACCAAAGACGAAGCCTCTGAAGCTAGCCAGACTCTGCTTCAGATCATTGAACAGAACTCTGCTGACAACGCCAAGTTGGCTGACAAGCTGAACAGTGTAGCAGGAGCCGCCATTGATACCATTGTCAAGGTGATGCAGGCCGCCGATACGCCAAACGAATCGAAGCTCAAAGCCGCGCAGACCCTACTGAAGGCTCGGCAGGATGTTACAGACCGTCTATTGAAAGATGAGGAGAAGAAACGAGAAAACAGTCTCTCCCTTTTTGGCTGACCTTGAGCAGCCCCCTGTATCGAACTCCGAGCGAACTCCGAGGCCAAACACCCCGCCGGACGAGGTGTAATAACACACTAGACCTTGTTCCAAGGTCTGTGTGCCCTTGCAGGGAGCTTTTCACAGCTTTATCGCGGCTTCACTTACACCCCAGCATCCACCTGCAGGCGCGATACACGGCCAGCGTGTTATCGTGCCTGCTATTATTTTCCGTCAATTCCGACACCTAAAAAAGAGGGCCGAATAATGGAACAGAAATCACAGCAGACCGACCAACAAGCTACAAACGCAGCTCTTGCCGCTCTGGCTGCCACCGGGAACGACTTTGCTTTGGGGCAGCTCTGGGAGGTCAACAAAGGCTTTCTGCATCAAATGTTCTGGAAGTGGTACGACAAAAACAAGTCTGTTGCTGACCGCCACGGCATCACCTTGGAAGATTTTGACCAAGAAGCATTCTTTGCTGTGCAAGCCGCTGCGCAGGCTTACGACCCGGGAAAAGGCTCCTTCACAACGCTTCTGGGCTATTGTGTGCAGACGCAGATAACCCGCGTCCTCTGCGGCGAACACAGCCGCCGTATCACCGCCGATGATGGCCGACAAGTACAGGTGTCTGCCAATCCTCTGAACAGCTGCACAAGTCTTGACGTACATCTGGACAGCGATGATGAAGGCAGCAGCACCAGATGTGACATTATCGAAGACCCGGTGGCATCTCAGGCGTTCCAGAAATCCGAGAATGAAATCTATACCGAGGAGCTGCATACCGCACTGGAAGAAGCGATGACCCAGAATCTAACCGAGCGCCAATCGTATATCCTGCGCCGCCGCTATTACGACTGCCAGAGCCTGCAAGCTGTCGGCAATGAGCTAGGAGTGCAGCGCGAAACCATCCGCCAAATTGAGCGCTGCTGCATCCGAAAGCTCCGAGAACTGCCCAAGCTCCAGCGTTGGCACGATGACATCATTTCAACGAGGGCATGGCGCGGGACAGGCTTTGGTGCATGGAAGCGCAGCGGCAGCGTTCAGGAGCGCACTGTGGAATATCTGGAAGAGCAGAACAGTGAACAGTATATTACCCTCTTGGAAGAAGCCGCCCAACTTGCCCCTGAGCATCGCGCCACCATCGAAGAGATGAAAGCCGCGCATTACGCCCGGCTGGAACAGAGCGGCTACTATGATTGCTATCCTGAGAAGCGGCCTAACGCCGTAGCGGTGGAATAGCGATGAAAATCTGGCCACTGCAAGCAGTGCGCCGTGGTACCACCATAGGCGCTGCAAGCAGTGTCTTTGTATGTACAAAGCCCCTTGCCTTGCAAGGACTTGTTGGGCAGCATCCCAAACCCTTTGAACGTGCAGCACCCGCCGGGCGCAGCACTTCAGCCACACGATTCTGTTGACCTCAACAAAATCGCTGCATGACAAAGCCCACAGAACGTGTCAGCGCGCGCCTGTGGGCTTTTCTTGTTGCTTGTGGGTAATTTTCCTTACCGTGGTCTTATCTACGCTCTGGCAGCCCCGGCGGGCTTATGCCGCGCAGTCAGGGAAGTTCACAACGGTGATCTCTGCCACGGCCTTTTCGACCGTCTGCAAGATGTGCTCTATCTTCTCCACCGTGTTAGCTGACAGAACGACCTCTCCGCACTGTTCGCACTTCAGACAAGGCACATTCTTGATGACCACGACACAGTTCTTCAGCTGAACCGTGTGAATGGTCGTGCTAGGCTTCATTTCGCCCTTGCAAAGTGGGCAAGTCATTTTAGAACGTCTTTCCCTTTGGCAAGTTTCTTTTCTTCAGACTTCAATCTGCGTTCCAGCTTTTTAATGTCCTCTTCTGGCGGAAGATCCTCAGGCCGAATACCACGATCTAATAGCATTGAGCGAACACTCGAATTGTTTTGGACATGTTCATGCGTGATAAAACTTTCTCCCTGAAGATCTTTTTGTTCAACGTTCAGGTTTGTCATCTCTGTTGCAAGGTTCTTCGCAGCCAGAGTAACAGGCGGGAGAACATCCGCAAGCGGTCCGCTCTTCACTCCATACTGCATCTTCATTTCTTCTGTTGTCCGTCCACCAAACAGTGCGCTGTCGCCCTTTGAGCGAATCCGTGCAAAACCACGGTTATCTCATCATTTCTTGCTACTGTAATGTCTTTTGTGAGTACGCCTACAGCC
>OODG01001942.1_pt1 | contig 13345 bp, 10 predicted proteins | sample 1671621 | NCBI WGS metagenome assembly OODG01 (sample SAMN06348175, study PRJEB24527) | human gut metagenome | biome: human gut; feature: ankylosing spondylitis patient; material: feces | host: Homo sapiens | place: China | collected 2015-10 | reverse complement strand
ACCCCGGCTACTAATCCCTGCAAAATATCATCTACCGAGGTAGGAATCTTATTTTCGAAAGCATCTTTCGTCAAAACAGCCACTGATCCGGCAGCCTTACGCTTCGTGGTCTCGCCATATCCCGTGATAACCACCTCTTCCAATTCCCCCGCTTTCTCTCGCATTACCACGTTTATTTCCCGCTGAAAATCAACGATTTTAATCTCCTGTTTTTCCATTCCGACAAACGAAAATGCCAGCACGATTTCCCTCTCCTTCGGAACAGCAAACGTGAAACGCCCGGCTGTATCTGTCACGACACCCATGTTCGTACCTTTAATCAATACCGTCACACCCGGAAGAGCATTACCATAAGCATCCAGCACCCGTCCCTTCAAACGTTCCTGTTCCACCTCTCTCTGGGGCACATCCTTCATTCTCACTATAGCAATAACCCCGTTCACCAATTCGTAAGTATACCCGCTTCCCTGCAATATTCTCGTCAATAAATCATCCAATCCCACATCCTTCAAGTGTAAAGTTACACGCCCCACTCGTTCCAACTCGTTACCATTATAAAGGAACCCTTTCCCCGTTAATTGCTCCACCTTTTTTATGCACGCTTTCAGATTTGCATTTTCCACCTCGTACTCCGCAATTTGCTGGGCTTTCACCACCGAGAATCCGTTTAAATTAAATGCCACAAGCAAGATAATCAAATACTTCATGGCAAGGAATGTCCTATTCCCTTTTAAAGGAATGACCAACTCCCTACATTTTGATTTTTTTTTCATAAATTTGTAGAGTTTACTTTGTTAAACATCATATGAGATTGGCAGAAGGTTGTGGTTAGCTGTTCTGCCGATCTTTTTTATTTATCTATATAAATCATTTTTCCCCTTACCTCAATTTTCAAATCGGAAACCCGTTCAATCAAATCAATGATAATTTGAAGATTGTCAAAACGAGGCAATTTACCAGTGAAAAGCTCCTGCCGGACCTCCACATTAGCATAAAAAACCTGAATATTATACCATCTTTGCAGGATCGTGAAAACTTCCTCCACGGTATTATTATCAAACTGAAAAGATCCATCCCGCCAAGAAACAAACACGTCCACATCGACCTCCTGAACATTCATCTCCCGGCTATCCCTATGGAATAACAACTGTTCTCCCGGCAAAATATCTACCTCTTTTCCCGGGTTCATCCGGTCACTTAACCGCACGTGTCCGCTACAAAGTGTGGTATGAGCCAACGGGAAATCAGAATAAGCTGAAATATTAAAAGAGGTTCCCAGCACCCTAACGTTGAACTCATCCGTCTTCACGATAAACGGTTTAGCTTCATTCTTCTTCACTTCAAAATAAGCTTCCCCTTTCAACTCGACTTCCCGAGTATCTCCCCCGAATGCCACCGGATAACGTAATTCAGACATCGCATTCAACCAAACTTTCGTACCGTCCGCCAGCGTTAGGGAAAACTCTCCCCCTAACGGGGTACGAATCATATTGTATTCCTCAACCATCACGCTATCTTTTTTCTTGTGGTAATAAACCACATTCCCTTTTACTTGAATATTGGAATTCCTTTCCCGAAGTTTAATCTCCATCCCTTCATGCAAATCCACCTTCTGCCCGTTTGCCAAAATCAATTCCGCATATTTTCCACCCGCTGACAGGGCAACCGGAACCTCCTCCCGAACTTCCCCTGAACGATTCATTAAAAAACAAAAAGCTCCACTGAACAAAAGTAACACGGTTGCCGCATATGGCAGAAGCTTTTTCATCATCCTGTTCGGAACATCTTGACGCAAACGACGTTGATTTCTCCGGAAAGCCTCCAGATCGGAAGAGCGTCGTCCACCCCCTCGTATTGCTCGTATTTATATTTCAATTCGACAGCAGAAGATAACTTTTGATAGAGAACTTTGTTCCGGTCATTTTCCTGAAGCCATCCCTCCAATACAAAGTTCTCCTCTTCCGTCAAAGTTCCCAAAACTGACTTTACAATTATACTCTTGATTTTCTCGTTATCCACATTCATACCACATCATATTTACTATACATACACGCAAAACAAGGAAACGTGCAAATCATTTCCCTATTTTTTTGAAAAAATAATCTTTATTATTTATCACAACCAGCAATACACTGATTTACAAAATGATATATACATAATCTACTCAAAAGCACATTATTCCCACAAATTCTATAATTACAAGATATCAAATGTAACAAAATGTTATAAAATTATGACCAAATTCTTATCATCATGCAACCCGCTCCCATTCCGCTCCCATTCCTCCCCTATTCCGCTCCTATCATTATAACAATATATTACACTTACATAGCAAGTATTAACATGATAATAAATATTTAATAATAACTTGATAACACGATAAACACAACTTGTAAACTTCATCAAAATAGTTCCGACGTTTATCTTTTTATGAACCTTCAACAAAAAAGATGAATTCAAAAATCACACCAATAACATATTAATCCCAAAATATAGAAGCTGATAACATTATTTTGTAGTAACTCTTTGCCCCTTCTCAACTGGCTCCTGACGGTTTCTTCCGATATTTGAAGCATATCAGCAATTTTTTGATTTTCTTCCCCGTCCAGTTTCAACAAAAAAATCTGGCGACAACGTTCAGGCAGTTTTTGGATGGCAGCATACAACTCTCTATACACCTCTTCTTCCATCATTTCCCGCAAAAAATCCTCGTCAGACTGTTTTTCAAAACCCTCGATAGAAACAGAATGGGTATCCCTTAAATAATTTAACGAACGATTGCGCACAGAACTATAAATATAAGCATGAAAGGATTTGTCATTTATCAACCTTTTACGGTCCTCCCACAAACGACAGAAAAAATCCTGTACAATATCTTCCGAGGCATCCCTATTCTTCGTGAATTTTATGGAATAAAGTAATAGAGGGGTGTAAAATTCATGAAATAAAGTCGCATACGCCTCCCTGTCTCCATTCGACACCTGCCTCACTAATATTTTCATGGACTCCATCATAACCTTTTATTATTGTATCACACCCATCATCAAAATTGGATCTGTTCAAAACCTCTAAACGCCTCTATTGATTTTAACAATTTCCAGATACAAATATCAAATTTATAAATAAAAATGACAATCCCCATATATGATGAAAAATAAAATGTCCACTCCCAAATAACGAGGAAGACTTCACGTTACTATATAAAACAACTAACCACCCCTTACGGAGTGGTTAGTTATATTTTTCATCCACCTGAATAAATTAATACTCGTCCTCGTTGAAGAAAAAGTCATCTTTACTCGGATAGTCTGGCCAAATATCTTCAATACTTTCAAATATTTCCTCATCATCCTCGATATCCTGAAGATTTTCGATCACTTCCATAGGTGCCCCGGAACGAATGGCGTAGTCTATCAACTCATCTTTTGATGCTGGCCAAGGCGCATCTTCCAATTTTGAGGCAAGTTCTAGTGTCCAATACATAGTTATATCGTTTTTAATGTAATTTCTTATTTTTGCCGCGAATATATAGTTTATTTCTAATAATACAACTTCTTTTTTCTAATAAGAAGTTATTTAGACACATTAAATCTAATGTATCGAGATAAATAACGCAAAACGATCCAAATTGTTACACTAAAAACTATTCATCATCGGAGAAGTGAATCAACACTTTTCGATACGTGTTGAATATCTTCGCTTTAGAAACAAAACCAATATATTTATGATCTTGAAGGACGGGTAGATTCCACGCTTTCGAATCCTCAAATTTCTTCATGACTACCTCCATCGAGTCATTAATGTCAATCACCACGGAAGGCGTTGTCATGAAATCCCGCACGTAGGTTTTCGAATACAATTCCTGATTAAACATCACCTTACGAATATCATCCAGCAAGACAATCCCCAGCAATTGCTGGTTGGAATTCAAAACAGGGAATAAATTCCGGCTCGATTTGGAAACCACCTTTACCAGATCACCTAATGTCGCATCCACTTCGATCGTCTTGAAATCCGTTTCCACCACCTTGTTCAATTTCATCAAAGTCAACACGGCTTTATCCTTGTTGTGAGTCAACAGGTCTCCCTGCATGGCTAAACGACGGGCATAAATAGAATAAGGTTCCATCCCTTGGCTGGTCAGGTAAGAAATAACCGAGGTCAGCATCAAAGGTAGGAATAAGGCATAACCACCCGAAATCTCGGCAATCAAGAACATGGCTGTTAACGGGGCCTTCATGACCCCGGACATCGTTCCCGCCATTCCCGCCAAGACGAAATGACTGGGTTCCACGATACGGATTCCGCTCATATTAATCAACATCGCCAACAAATACCCGGCAACACCACCTGTGAACAAACTCGGAGCAAAAACACCGCCAACACCCCCACTACCATTGGTTAAGGCCGTGGCAATCACTTTTACGAATATCAACCCGACCACGAAAAGAATCATCATCCAGGCACTATCCCGAAAACCGAAGAAATAAGTATTATTCAATAATTTATCGGAATGTCCGGCCATCATATCATCCAAAGCCGTGTAACCTTCACCGTATAGAGGAGGAAACACGAAAATAATGACACCTAACAAGGCTCCACCAATAGCTATTCTTTTCCATGTATGCTTGATACGCCCTAAGAATTGTTCTACCCGGAGATTCATCCGAACGAAATACACGGACAACACCCCGGCAAAGATTCCCAGTATAACGTAGTAAGGGAAATTTGCCATCACGAATTTATCCGTGATCTGGTAGGAAAACACGAAACCATCCCCCATGAGGAAGAATGTAACCACATACGAGGTAATAGCAGTGAACATCAACGGTACCAACGAGGCCATCGTCAGATCAAGCATCAACACCTCCATCGTGAATACAATCCCGGCAATCGGAGCTTTAAAGATCCCGGCAATGGCACCTGCCGCTCCACAACCGATCATCAAGGTCATCACCTTGTAGTTCATCCGAAACAAGCGTGCCAGATTCGAACCTATGGACGCCCCGGTCAACACGATGGTAGCCTCCGTCCCAACCGATCCTCCGAAACCAATGGTCAGGGTACTGGCTATCATCGAGGTGTAATTGTTGTGCGGCTTGATCATACTATTTCGACGGGAAATAGCATACAAGACCTTTGTCACACCATGACTGATTCCCTCTTTCACGAAAAATTTCACAAATAATGTCGTCAGCAAGATTCCGATAAAAGGGTATATAAAAAAAAGCAAGTTACCACTGTCCACCTGCATCCGTTCTGTGAAAAACATATGAGTAAAATGTACCATATTTTTCAGCACAACTCCCGCCAAGCCAGTAACAATACCGACCAGAATACTCAACATGACAATAAATTGCTTTTCTTTGATGTAACGGACTCGCCACACCAAAAATTTCCCCAATAACCCCTTTTCGTTAATCGCCGCCATGATCTAAAAGTGTATCAAACTATTTTTTCATTATACCTTTTATAGAACCATATTGCGGGTAGAAATCAATAGAAATACCTTCGTTATTGATGACATCCAAAGGGAATTGTTTGATGAATCCGAGTTGTGGTATAACACTCCGAACAGTCATCACTGTCTCTTTTCCTTTCAGCAAGCATAAATCGGCAACAGCCGGTTCTCGATAAGAGAGAGACGGTACCGGACGGGAATTCCCAGCCTGTTGGGCATCTTTCTTCGGAACATAGATATTTTTCAATTCAACAATATAAGGGATAGCAGACACGTTATTTTTTGCCGTGATCCCGTCGTTCGCAGAAAAACGGAACAAAACAATTGATTCATCGGCTTTTTCCGGAACAAAAGAGATGGTTTTAACAACTTCACGGGTTTCCCTTTTCCCCATGAATAAACTCATGTAATTTGCCTCAAGTTCATCCAGAGCTTTTAAAGCCTCTGCTGTGGCCGAACCTCCGGCCAGTAATTCCAATCTCTTTTTACGAATATTGAATATCTCTGACGTGATCTCATCCACGTAATCTTTATTTTCTTTTAACACGTGCCGTTCTATCGGGTCCCATACCCGGCGCATCTCACCTTCAACTTCCATCTCCGTGAAATTGGAATCAAGTACTTCCTTCTGGGTGGAACGAATACCGAAATACACGTAATTAATACCTGTTCCCACGCTTTTCTCCTTTTCCTCGTAAACAATCTCTTCGTCACGAGTCTGGTTCGTGCTGCCACTTCCTACACCGGCTAAAAAGCCTTCAGGAGTTACATTCAATAAAATAGAGTTATATTCTCCGACAGCATTCACAGTATAAGAAGCTTTCGGGTCAGGCAAGGCCCGCGGAATAAATTTGATGTTTTTAATCATCCATTCTTCGCCTTCACTCGTGATTTCCGGAGAAACACCTAACTGTTGTTCGGCATATTGTCGGAAAGGTCCCGGAATCAAACGACTACATTCCATCGTAATAACCACGTCGTAACTGATCTTTGGTAAAGTATAATCAACTGACACCTGCGTGGTCAATTCTCTCTTTTTCTGTCCCGAAACAGACAGGGATACTAATCCCACTAACCCGATTATAAAAAATAACTTTTTCATCTTTCTATCGCTGTTTAGCCATATTATATGTTTCCATCTTTTTCCACACCCAACCCAGTTTATCAGCAATATCCCCGGCTCGTGTACCTCTCATCCCCTGCTCTTCTGCGGCCAAATCACCGGCCCAACCGTGGGCATATACTCCGATTATCGCTGCATCCAATGACGAATGTCCACTTGCCAGTAAAGCCGCAATAATACCCGTCAACACGTCTCCTGCTCCTCCTTTAGCCATTCCCGGGTTACCGGTCATATTAAAGTAACATTCACCCTCCGGAGTAGCTATTACCGTATGCGCACCTTTCAGCACGACATACACTTGGTGTAGACGTGCAAAGGTGCTTAATTTATTTAATCTATCAAAATCATTTACACTTTTTCCTGCTAATCTTTCAAATTCTTTCGGGTGAGGAGTCAACACGGCTCCTTCCGGCAGCAGTTCCAGTAATCCAGAATCCAAGGCTAACAAATTCAAGGCATCAGCATCTAACACGATCTTTCCTCGCCATACGGATAATAATTGACGAATTCCCTCTGCCGTGACAGGTGAAGTCCCGATTCCCGGACCAATCCCGACCGCCTGAAAACGGAAAAGATTGTCTACACCAGAAAAACAAAATTCATTCCGATCCACTTCAACCAGTGCCTCCGACACGGAGAGATGAATCATTTCTTTTAACTTACGGGGGACATGCACGGAAAGCAGTCCCGTTCCGGACCGAATAGCCCCCTTGGCTGCTAACACAGCTGCCCCCATCATGGGATAAGAACCCGCTATTAATAAGGTATTACCCAAAGTTCCTTTATGAGAAAACTTTTCAGGTATCAATAACCGGGATGCAACCACTTCTTCTGTCAGATAATAATAAGCAGCAGGATACTCCCGCAATATAGCCGGATGCAAACGGATATCTAACACGTCCCAATGCCCCACGTAAACTACATTTTCCGGAAACATAAAGGCTAACTTGGGAAATTGAAAAGTAAACGTATAATCAGCTTTTACGATCGCCCCGTTATTTTCCCCGTTATCCTCTCCCATCAAACCGGATGGAATATCTATTGCCACAACCGGATGGGACAAACAATTTATCCGATGGATTACATTTCCCAAAAATCCCGTTACTGGACGGTTTAACCCGGCCCCGAAAATGGCATCCACGAGCACGCTATTTTCATCCGGCTGCAAATTATCTGGATTTTTCACCTCAATATAACATCCTCCCATATCAATGAATCGTTTCCTGTTCACAGCACAATCCGGAGATAGGACACTGTTTCCATGCAAACCGAATACCTTGACATTCAATCCTTTTTTTAACAGTAATCTTGCCACGACATACCCGTCACCCCCGTTATTTCCGAAACCAGCCAGAATGTTAAAAATATGGTTATTGGGGAAAAAAATCAATAATTTTTCTGTAAAAACAGTAGCTGCCCTCTCCATCAAATCCAACGATGTTACCGGCTCATTCTCAATCGTATATTTATCCAATTTTTGTAAATCCGAAGTCTTGAAAATTTTATTATTCTTCAACATAGCGATAGGTTTCAAACGTTTTCAATGACTAAAGATAAAAAAATAATTTATATTTGCAGACTATTAGCGTGAATGAAAAAATTTAATTATTTACCAATACAAATTAAAAACAAAAGTTATGTTCAAAAATCATCCTAAAGGGTTGCTTACTGCGGCTCTAAGTAATATGGGAGAACGTTTCGGCTATTACATCATGAATGCCGTGTTAGTGTTATTCCTATGTTCTAAATTTGGTTTGAGCGAAGCCGCCAGTGGTACCATTTATTCCTTCTTTTATGCTGGTATTTACATTTTAAGCCTTGTCGGAGGTCTTATTGCAGACCGCACGCAAAACTACAAAGGAACCATTAAGACTGGTCTTGTAGTTATGGCAATAGGATACATTATCCTATCTGTTCCAATCCTTGCGACATCGCAAAATACAACTTGGTTATTGACTCTTACTTGTGTTGCCTTGTTTCTTATTGCATTTGGTAACGGTTTGTTCAAAGGTAACTTACAGGCCATCGTGGGTCAAATGTATGATAATTTTGAAGCAGAGGCAGCAAAACAGGGGCCAGAGGCTCTCAAAATCGCAAAAGACAAGAGAGATTCAGGTTTCCAGATTTTCTACGTATTCATCAACGTGGGCGGTCTAATTGCTCCGTTCATTGCTCCGGTTTTACGCCAATGGTGGTTGGGTGTAAACGGATTATCTTACAACGCACAACTTCCAGCCCTTTGTCACGAGTACGTTAATAATGCTGCAAACATGGCTCCCGAAGCACTTGCCAACTTACAGCAACTTATGACGGCTGCTGGTGGAGCTATTACCGATATGACTGCTTCTTGTCTCCAATATCTGCAAATTTTCAATGAAGGAATTCACTACTCATTCATTGCCTCTGTTGCAGCCATGCTTATTTCTCTTGTAATTTTCTTTGTTTCACAAAAAACATTCCCGAATCCAGCAAAGAAAGCTGCTGCGCAGAGTGTAACCTACACGGCAGAAGAAAAAGCTGCTATGGCTAAAGAAATTAAACAAAGAATGTATGCCTTGTTTGCAGTATTAGGTATAGTGATTTTCTTCTGGTTCTCGTTCCACCAGAATGGAATGTCTCTTTCATTCTTTGCCCGCGATTTCGTTGATTCTTCCGCAGTTGCCCCTGAAGTATGGCAAGCTATCAACCCATTTTTTGTCATCGTTCTTACCCCAATGATCATGGCTATCTTTGGATTCCTTGCAAGACGTGGTAGAGAAATCTCAACCCCAAGAAAGATCGCAATCGGTATGTTCATTGCAGGTTTGGCTTTCTTGTTCCTTGCAGTGTTCTCAATGATGAAAGGCTATCCTTCTGCAGACACTTTCAAAGGTCTTCCTATCGCAGAACAAATGGCAGCAAAAGCTCATTGGTGGGTTCTTATCGTTACTTACTTCTTCTTAACTGTTGCAGAGCTATTTATCTCTCCTCTAGGATTGTCATTCGTATCAAAAGTTGCTCCAAAGAGCATGCTTGGTTTGTGTCAAGGCCTGTGGCTTGCTGCTACCGCTCTTGGTAACCTTCTACTTTGGATTGGCCCGCTCATGTACAACGCATGGCCGATTTGGCAATGCTGGTCAGTATTCTTGATCGTATGTCTTGTATCTATGGGAGTTATGCTTGGTATGGTGAAATGGCTTGAAAGAGTTACAAAATAACCTTATTTATCAACAATAAAAAAGAGTTCAGAAAATTCTGAACTCTTTTTTATATCAAAATCAGTTCTTAAAAATTGATCTGAAGTCCTACCCCCAACACTTCCTTAAACTGCACTCTCGGCCCTGCCGTTCCGTCTTCTTGGGCGATCTTTACATCATTATCATATAACAAGTTTGTTGATAAAGTCGTCGAAAACCATTTATTAATGGCCATATTTAATTGAACCTCCCAGCGAACATCAATGTTCTGAGGATCTTTCAAATAATTAGAATACAATTCCAAACGAGAATAAACCTTCATATTAGGCAAAAACTCATAATTCACTTCTGCCTTCAAGTTTGCACCAAACTCAGATAACAAATGTTTTCCCTTATCCACACCAAAAGCTCCTTCATCCGACAAACGGCTATCAGCTACAATAGTTCCCCTCCAAGAAGCCGGGGTAAAAGTGGCCGTAAATATCTTATTCGGACTCCAAGTAACACCGGTACCAATCATCAAGTATCCCGGAGCCATGAACTTTGAAATAAAATCAGAATCCTCAATATTATAATCGTATCCTTTCGCAAACTGCGTATTAAAGTTCAATAAAGCACTCCAGTAAAGTGTTTTATAAATCTGATACCCATAAGTGGAAGCAAAATATATCTTATCGTTTGTTTTCCGGGCGCTCTTACCATCATTTTTCGTCAAACCGTATCCCAGTTCCAAACGATTTTGCCACAACTGACGATCTCGCTTAAAATCGGCACTATATGTTATCTGGCTATCAAATGCCAAAGCAGACTCACCTCCGGCAGACCAACTACTCAAACTTACTTGTGTTAATTTTAACCCGAAGTAACCGGCTTTTGTCCACGCCGTATCTCTTACCGGCTGCGCATACAATTGTCCCAAACCCAATACAAATAGGGCAATAACAAAGAATCTTTTCATCATACTCTTATTAAATTATTTAGGTTTAAATTATACTATCTTTTGACTGATAAACGTGAAACAACAAAGATTTGTTATAAAAAAAGCAGGTTATTTTCTAACCTGCTTTAGAAAAAGTCTTTTTTCACTTATATTTTAGCACATAGTTCGGATATCTTCACAATCACATTTACGATTTTTTCCATAGAGGACACGGGTATATACTCGTAACGTCCATGCCCGTTATGTGCCCCATTGGACAAATTCGGTGTAGGCAATCCCATAAATGACAATCTTGCCCCATTAGTACCTCCTCGAATAGGAGCAATCAAAGGTTTAATCCCCAGTTCTGACATGGCCTGTTTTGCTATTTCCACGATATATCTTACCGGTTCCAAACGTTCTTTCATATTCGCATACTGATCCTTCATTTCCAAAAGTACTGGTAAATCATACTTCTTTGAATATTCACGAACTCCATTTTCAATGACATCCTTTCTCCATTCAAAACGTTCCTTGTCAAAATCACGAATCAATATTTCTAGCAAGGTCTCTTCTACAGTCCCCTTGATAGAATAGATATGGAAGAATCCTTCGTAACCGGAAGTGTATTCCGGAGCATCCTTTTTAGGAAGGCTAGCCATGAATTCATTAGCCACCTTGATTGAATTGACCATTTTATTTTTGGCATATCCCGGATGGAAATTACGCCCTTTAAACGTCAAACGAGCTAAAGCCGCATTAAAATTTTCATACTCTAACTCACCGATTTCTCCCCCATCCAAAGTGTAGGCAAATTTAGCCCCGAATTTTTTCAAATCAAAATGATCAACACCTTCCCCGATTTCTTCATCCGGCGTAAAACAAACAGCAATACGTCCATGCTTGATTTCCGGATGTTGAACCAGAAACTCCATTGCCGTCAGGATTTCAGCAATCCCCGCTTTGTCATCTGCTCCTAAAAGCGTGTTACCATCCGTAACGATCAAATCCGTACCGACATAATTCATCAGTTCCGGAAAATCATCCGGTGACAAAGTGAATCCCTTTTCCTTGTTCAACAACACGTCATTTCCCCTGTAATTCTCGATAATCTGAGGTTTCACGTGTTTACCCGTCATGTCCGGACTGGTATCCATATGAGCAATAAACCCTATCGAAGGACACTCTCTGTCAGCATTAGAAGGTACAAAACCCATGACATATCCGTAATCATCCACGGCTACATCCTGCATTCCCATTTTCTGCATTTCCTCGCAAAGAAGATAGGCAAACTGCAACTGTCCCGGAGTACTCGGAACTAAACCTGTCTCCCGATCCGATTCCGTGTGAATCTTAGCATACCTGATAAAACGCTCAACTACTGGCAGCATAAAATAATTTTAGATTTTAAATTTTAGATTTTAAATTGTTGAATTTAGATTCTAGTTTTTCTCTCGGCTTGATTCATTCAATCTAAAATCTAAAATCATTCAATTTAAAATTAGTAGGCTCTCGCAATCAATACCCTCTTATGAGAAGGTTTACCTGTTACCATACATTTACCCTCCTCTTCGGGAGCATCGAATGGAATACAGCGGATGGTTGCTTTCGTTTCGTTCTTGATAAGTTCTTCTGTTTCCGGAGTTCCATCCCAATGACACAGGAAGAATCCGCCTTTCGTGTCCAACAAAGTCTTGAACTCCTCGTAAGAGTCCACTTTTGTAATCAATTTAGAACGACGTTCCAAAGCCAGTTTGTATATATTTTCCTGAATTTCCTCCAACAACGTCTCGATATGTTGTTCCACACCTTCCAATGGCAATGTTTCCTTGGTCAAAGTATCACGACGAGCCACTTCAATCGTACCGTTTTCAAGATCACGTTCCCCCATAGCCAGACGTACCGGAACTCCTTTCAACTCGTAATCGGCAAATTTCCAACCCGGTTTCTGTGTGTCACGATCATCAAATTTCACGCTGATTCCCGCAGCCTTTAATTTATCCATCAAACCGCTAACCGTTTTACGGATTTTTTCTAATCCTTCCAAACTCTTATAAATAGGCACTATTGCCACTTGCAACGGGGCTAATTTCGGGGGTAATACCAAACCGTTATCATCGGAATGTGACATGATCAGCGCTCCCATCAAACGGGTAGAAACTCCCCATGAAGTTGCCCATACATATTCCTGCTTTCCCTCTTTCGTGGCAAATTGTACATCAAAAGCTTTCGCAAAGTTCTGGCCCAAGAAATGAGAAGTTCCAGACTGAAGAGCTTTCCCATCCTGCATCATAGCTTCGATTGTCAAAGTATCCAATGCACCGGCAAAACGTTCCGTTTCACTCTTATGCCCCATAATCACCGGCATTGCCATCCATTTCTCTGCAAATTCTGCATACACCCGAATCATTTTCTGAGCCTCCTCAACAGCCTCCTCTCTCGTCGCGTGAGCAGTGTGCCCTTCTTGCCACAAGAATTCGGCCGTACGCAGGAACATACGCGTCCGCATCTCCCAGCGCATCACGTTCGCCCATTGATTACAAAGGATAGGAAGATCACGATAAGACTGAATCCAGTTTTTATAAGTATTCCAAATAATCGTTTCTGAAGTCGGACGAATAATATATTCCTCTTCCAATTTAGCTGCAGGGTCCACAACAACCCCA
>OODG01001928.1_pt1 | contig 13394 bp, 9 predicted proteins | sample 1671621 | NCBI WGS metagenome assembly OODG01 (sample SAMN06348175, study PRJEB24527) | human gut metagenome | biome: human gut; feature: ankylosing spondylitis patient; material: feces | host: Homo sapiens | place: China | collected 2015-10 | reverse complement strand
TCCCTTTCTTTTTATAGTTTCTTTTTTTGCATTACTTCTGATTTACACTATCTTTGTGCTCTCAAATCAAGATTTTAATCAAAACAAAGTATCAAGATATGCTTACCATCAAACAAATTACAGAAAACACCAACGCGGTGATCCGCGGACTGGAAAAGAAGCATTTCAAAAATGCAAAAGAAACAATAGACCAGGTAATTGCCTTTAACGACAAAAGACGTAGCACACAGTCTATATTAGATAATAACCTCTCTGAAGTAAACTCGATTTCCAAATCCATCGGACAATTGATGAAAGAAGGAAAGAAAGAGGAAGCAGAAACTGCCAAAAGCCGTGTAGCCGAACTTAAAGAAGTCAACAAGACTTTGCAGACTGAAATGGATCAGGCTGCCGAAGACATGCAGAATCTACTCTATACCATTCCTAATGTACCTTATGATGAAGTACCCGAAGGTGTAGGTGCTGAAGATAATGTAGTAGAGAAAATGGGCGGTATGGAAACCGAACTCCCCAAAGATGCACTGCCTCACTGGGAACTGACAAAAAAATATGATTTGATAGATTTCGACCTGGGCGTAAAGATAACAGGAGCCGGTTTCCCGGTTTATAAAGGAAAAGGTGCGCAGTTGCAACGCGCGTTGATCAACTTCTTCCTGGACGAAGCCCGCAAAGCCGGTTATCTGGAAATCATGCCTCCGACAGTAGTTAATACCGCTTCCGGTTACGGAACAGGCCAGTTACCCGACAAGGAAGGTCAGATGTACCATTGCGAAGTAGACGATTTATATCTTATTCCGACAGCTGAAGTTCCTGTAACAAACATCTATCGTGACGTGATTCTGGAAGAGAAGCAACTTCCTATCAAGAACTGTGCTTACACGCAGTGTTTCCGTCGCGAAGCAGGTTCTTACGGTAAAGATGTACGCGGCTTGAACCGTCTGCACGAATTCTCTAAAGTAGAATTGGTACGCATTGACAAACCGGAACATTCCAGACAATCTCATAAAGAGATGTTGGATCATGTGGAAGGATTATTGCAAAAACTGGAATTGCCATATCGCATCCTTCGCCTATGCGGTGGAGATATGAGCTTTACAGCTGCCCTTTGCTTCGACTTTGAGGTTTACTCCGAAGCACAGAAGCGTTGGCTGGAAGTAAGTTCGGTTTCTAACTTCGATACTTATCAGGCCAACCGCTTGAAATGCCGTTACCGCAGTGGAGAAAAGAAGACAGAACTTTGCCATACATTAAACGGATCCGCATTGGCATTGCCGCGTATCGTAGCTGCATTGCTCGAAAACAATCAGACACCGGAAGGTATCCGTATCCCGAAGGCATTGGTGCCGTATACGGGTTTTGAAATGATTGACTAAAAATAGCTGCGCTATACAAGCGGGTGAATAATAATTCGCTCCTACATAGGTAACCACAGGCGTTTATATGATTACGTCTATACAACCTGGTAGGGGCGAATTATCATTTGTCCACATCAGTTATACAGCTTTTTAGAAGAAACTTTCTTTGTTTTTACCAAATAACCCGTATCTTTGTAATCCGTAACAATCTGAAAGTAATTACGTAATTATACCAACAAAATTTATAGATAATGAACAAAATCATTAGCAAAGAACATTTTTCTGAAAAGGTTTTTAAATTAGAGATCGAGGCACCTTTAATAGCCCGCTCACGCAAGGCAGGACACTTCGTCATTGTACGTGTAGGCGAAAAAGGCGAACGTATGCCATTGACTATTGCAGCGGCTGACACCGTACGCGGCACTATCACTTTGGTAGTACAGGAAGTAGGCCTCTCCTCTACCCGCCTTTGCGAACTGAATGAGGGCGATTACATCACCGATGTGGTAGGTCCGCTGGGACAAGCTACTCATATTGAAAACTTCGGAACAGTGGTTTGTGCAGGTGGTGGTGTAGGCGTGGCTCCCATGCTCCCTATCGTACAGGCTTTGAAAGCTGCCGGTAATCGCGTTATTGCCGTACTTGCCGGACGTAGCAAAGAGCTGATTATCCTTGAAAAAGAGATGCGCGAAAGCGCAGACGAGGTCATCATTATGACCGATGACGGTTCTTACGGACGCAAAGGATTGGTAACCGAAGGCGTGGAAGAAGTCATTAAACGGGAGAAAGTAAACAAATGTTTTGCCATCGGCCCCGCTATCATGATGAAATTTGTTTGTTTGCTGACTAAGAAATATGAAATACCGACTGATGTTTCGCTGAATACAATCATGGTGGATGGTACAGGTATGTGCGGTGCTTGTCGTATTACCATCGGTGGAAAGACCAAATTCGTTTGTGTAGACGGACCGGAATTTGACGGCCATCAGGTAGACTTCGACGAGATGTTGAAGCGTATGGGTGCTTTCAAGAGCATCGAACGCGAGGAAATGCACAAGCTTGAAGAAGACGAATCCTGCAAAGCTGTACCGGAACCGACACAAGAAGTTGACGAGAAAAGTCGTAATGCCGCATGGCGTTTGGAACTTCGCAAGGCAATGAAACCCAAAGAACGTACCGCTATTCCGCGTGTTGAAATGAACGAGCTCGATCCGGAATACCGTTCGCACAGTCGCAAAGAAGAAGTAAATCAAGGACTTACAGAGGAACAAGCTCTGACGGAAGCTAAGCGTTGCCTCGATTGTGCAAATCCAGGCTGTATGGAAGGCTGTCCCGTAGGTATTGACATTCCTCGTTTCATCAAAAACATTGAACGTGGAGAAATACTAGAAGCTGCCAAGACACTAAAAGAGACCAGTGCTCTGCCTGCCGTTTGCGGCCGTGTTTGCCCGCAGGAAAAACAGTGTGAGTCAAAATGTATCCACCTGAAAATGAAAGAAAAGCCGGTAGCAATCGGCTATCTGGAACGCTTTGCCGCTGACTATGAACGTGAAAGCGGGCAAATTTCCGTACCGGAAATCAAGGAAAAGAATGGTATCAAGATTGCCGTTATCGGCTCCGGACCTGCCGGACTTTCTTTTGCCGGAGATATGGCTAAATATGGTTACGACGTTACTGTCTTCGAAGCCCTTCACGAGATAGGCGGTGTATTGAAGTATGGTATCCCTGAATTCCGTCTGCCGAACAAAGTGGTGGATGTAGAGATTGACAATCTTGCCAAGATGGGAGTTAACTTCATAAAGGACTGCATCATAGGCAAGACTATCAGTGTGGAACAGTTAGAAGAAGAAGGTTTCAAAGGTGTATTCGTAGCATCCGGTGCCGGATTGCCTAACTTCATGAATATTCCGGGAGAGAACTCCATCAATATCCTGTCATCCAATGAATACCTGACACGCGTCAACCTGATGGATGCAGCAAGCGAAGACTCTGATACTCCAGTGCCTTTCGGTAGAAATGTAGCCGTTATCGGTGGTGGAAATACAGCAATGGACTCAGTGCGTACTGCACGCCGCTTGGGTGCTGAACGTGCCATGATTATTTATCGTCGTTCCGAAGAAGAAATGCCTGCACGTATCGAAGAGGTAAAACATGCAAAAGAAGAAGGTGTTGAATTCCTCACGCTGCATAACCCTATCGAATACATCGCCGATGAGCAAGGAAAGGTAAAACAAGTTATCTTGCAAAAAATGGAGCTTGGCGAACCGGATGCATCCGGACGCCGTAGTCCCGTAGCTATCCTAGGTGCAACGGAAACCATTGATATAGATCTGGCTATCGTCAGCGTAGGGGTTTCTCCCAACCCGATTGTACCTTCTTCTATTCCGGGACTGGAAATGGGACGCAAAGGTACGATTGCCGTAAACGAGAACATGCAGTCATCTATTCCGACCATTTATGCCGGAGGTGATATTGTTCGTGGTGGTGCTACCGTTATTCTTGCTATGGGCGATGGACGCAAGGCTGCTGCCTCAATGCACGAGCAGTTGAGCAAATAAGCAGAAAAGACATTACTTGTCAAGAGCAAGTTTACATAACATTAACAAAGCGGAAAGATTTCGGTCTTTCCGCTTTTCTTTTTCCGGAACAGATGATCTGTTTACTTCGATTACATCATTCATTCGCTCTAAACAGATGGTATGTTTCGAGCGATTACATAGTATGTTTTACCCAATTACATGGTATATTATGAACCAAAACATAGTATCTTCCGAAAAATCCTACATACAGACACAAAAAAAAGAGGAGCAACTAGCATCACTCCTCTTACTATCTTCGTTCCCGAAACTAAATTAGGATTACATGGGCAAAGATACGGAATCAAACAACTAAAGTCAAGCTTTCCACCGCTTTTCTTCCCGTTTATTTCACCACTTTGTTCGTTGCCGGATCAGGGAAAATCACCGACGGCTTGAACGACTTGGCTTCTTCAAAGTCCATCAAGGCATACGACATAATAATGATGATATCGCCAGGCTGTGCCTTACGGGCAGCAGCTCCGTTCAGACAAACGACTCCCGAACCTCGTTCACCTTTAATGATATACGTTTCAAAACGTTCACCGTTATTATTATTCACAATAGCGACCTTTTCGTTGGCAATCAGGTTAGCTGCATCCAACAAATCCTCGTCGACAGTGATACTCCCGATGTAATTCAGATTGGCTTCCGTTACCGTCACCCGGTGAATCTTTGATTTAACTACTTCTATAAACATACGATCTGATTTATGATTGATGATTTATGAATTATTGAGTTCTACTTGTTTCTCCAACTTGAAACTTTGGTTTCATAGGCATGGAACTTTGGTTTCACTTACGGGAAACAAATCATAATTCATAAATCACAAATCCATATTTAGTACTTAATATTATCTATCAGACGAACCTCTCCGCAATAGACCGTAATACATCCTACCGGATAAGTCGTATCGGACCAGTTCTTGATGGACTCCATCGTATTGCCATCTACAATCTCATAGTATTCCACACGCATAACAGGGTCGGCATTTATCGTGTTGATTACATAGTCGATCACCTCCTGCACGCTCTTTTCGGGTGCAAAGTTAGCACTTTCTTTTAACGTACGAGCTATTAATGGAGCTTTTTGACGTTGTTCAGGTGTCAAGCGCACATTACGGCTACTCAAAGCCAAACCGTCTGCCTCGCGCAAAATCGGACAGTCGTTGATTTTCACCGGTATATCCAATTGCTTCACCATAGCACGGATCACAGCGATCTGCTGGAAATCTTTTTCACCGAAATAGGCGTTATCCGGTTCGACTACATAAAAAAGTTTGCTCACGATCTGAGCGACCCCATTGAAATGTCCGGGACGGCGCGCCCCTTCCATTACGGCCGAAACAGTGCCGAAATCGAATGTGCGGGTATCAGGCTCCGGATACATTTCTTCTGCCGACGGAGCGAATACATAGTCACAACCAGCCGGTTCCAACAGAGTACAGTCTTTATCCAACGTACGAGGATACGTTTCAAGGTCGTGCTTGTCGTTAAACTGGGTCGGATTGACAAAAACACTAACTACACACACGTCATTTTCTTTCACACAACGTTCAACCAGGCTCAAGTGTCCGTCATGCAATGCTCCCATAGTGGGGACAAAGCCAATTTGTTTGTTATTACGCTTTTCTTCAGCGAGATAACTCTTCAATTCTTTAATGCTGTTTACTATTTTCATCCTTTAGATGCTTATTGACGGTGCAAAGCAAATAAATAATTGCGGTAAATGAAAGAAATTTTGTATCTTTGTAGCGTCTTTATAAAACTAGTTTACAGAATGGATGCAAAAAAAATCTTGTTTATAGCTCAAGAAATAACACCCTACCTTCCCGAATCAGAGATTGCAACGATATGCAGAAACCTGCCACAAGGCATACAGGAGCGCGGTCGTGAAATTAGGACTTTCATGCCCAAGTTCGGTAGCATTAACGAACGCCGCAACCAGTTGCACGAAGTAATCCGGCTTTCGGGTATGAATCTCATCATTGATGATACCGATCACCCGCTGATTATAAAGGTAGCATCCATTCAGGCAGCCCGCATGCAGGTATACTTCATTGACAATGAAGATTTCTTCCAAAGAAAGCATACTATCAACGATGATGATGGAAACGAATACGAGGATAACGATGACCGTTCGATCTTCTACGTTCGTGGTGTATTGGAAACAGTGAAAAAGCTCCGTTGGATACCAGACGTCATTCACTGTCATGGTTGGATGTCAGCGCTAACAGCACTGTACATCAAACGTATGTATGCCGACGATCCTTGCCTCAAAGATGCAAAGATCGTATACTCTATTTATAACGATGACTTCAAAACACCGTTCAGAAAAGAATTTGCAAGCAAGTTAAAAATGGATGGAGCCAAGGACAGCGACTTGAAAGGTATTAAAACCGATACAAGCTTTACCGGGCTGACCAAGCTCGCCATCGATTTCGCAGATGGTGTGATACAGGGTAGTGAAACGATCAATCAAGATGTGTTGGATTATATTGCCACTAAAAAGCACACTCCATTCCTGCCTTATCAGTCGTCGGACGTTTATATGGATAAATTCAACGAATTCTACGATGTCATATTAGGCACAAAATAAATTTAGAGAAATGAAAATCAAGCTTTTTATACTTGGCCTGAGTCTCGGGATCTCAATTCTGAGCGGGTGTAATGATGATTTGACGCAGGTAGGAACAGGTATTCAACCGGAGAATGACAGACCGCTGGTATATGCGGACACATTTTACATGAAAGCAAAAACATTACAGACTGATTCTGTCTATGCCCGGACAATTTACGGTTCATTAGGGGAAATATACGATCCTTTGTACGGAAACCTGAAGTCTGATTTTATGTGCCAGTTCTACTGTCCGGAAAATTTCCGGTTCAGGTATACACCCTACAACGGCATAATAGATTCGGTCGAATTTAAAATATATTATAGCCGAAGCTGGACAGGTGATTCTCTAACTCCGATGCGTGCACAACTATACGAAGTAACAACTCCGCTAACGAGAGATTTTTATACGAATATCGATCCGGAACAATACTGCAATATGCAGAAATCATTAGGTATGCAGACATATACGGCACGTGATCTAAGTGTTTCGGACTCTCTTTGGAATGATAAAAATTCAAACAACGTACTGACTTATCAACCGAGAATAACCATCCGCATGCCCCAGGAAGTAGGTCAACGTTTCTATGACGCGACAATCAAAACTCCGGAAGTTTTTAATGACCAGAATACGTTCAATCAGTTCTTTCCCGGTATTTATGTCACAAATACATACGGTACAGGAAACATTCTGAATATCGAAAGTTCCCAAATGAACATTTACTATAAGTATACGGTAAAAGGTTCCGCCAACCAAGATTCAATCGTGCAAACTTGGGAGACATTCAGTGCGACATCCGAAGTCATCCAGTTGAACAGATTCGAAAATACAGACATTGATCATTTGCTAGAACCTAACGATAGCATCGCTTATCTGAAAAGTCCGGCAGGCGTATACACCCGGTTGACAATTCCTGCACAAGACATTGCCCCGATTATCAAAGGACGTATTGTCAGCAATGTAGACCTTTCTCTAAAAGCTCTTCCGCAAGAAGACTGGAAATTCGCATTTGAAGCTCCGGCTAACGTGCTGATACTCCCGAAAGATTCAATGGATACATTCTTTAAAAATAATAATGTAGAAAATAACATCACTTCTTACCGGGGATCTTATGTGGCTTCTACCCGGACCTATTCATTCGGAAACATAGCAAAACTGCTAAAAACCCACATAGAAAACTCTCCGGATGAGGATTTGGAAATCAACGTTATCCCCGTACAGCGCAGAGTAGGAACGACAACTAACTACTACGGACAGGCAAGCGAATACACTGTCGCTATCGAGAACTATTTGAAACCTTCCGGTGTAAAACTTCGAATCGACAAAGACGCTATGGAAATGCGTATCGTAACAATCGAATATAGATAAACAGATCGACTATTTAATATCTATCAGATATAAAAAAAGAGGCTGTCTCAAAACAAACTAGAGATGGCCTTTTTTTCATTTCAGATTGAAGTTATTTGGATAAGTGCTTGTTGTTCTTGATGTTTCCAAATACGGCTTCCACATCCTGTGGCCGCTGACTGCGGTATTTAAGACCTTCCGGTGACAGGAGCTTTTCACGTTCCCTTTCCTTGATTTTTCTCAGGCGGTGATTCACCTGTACTATCCTTTCTGACCGGCTTCTGTGACACCGGCATCTTAACGGGCAGGCGTTACAGTTACATGCCCTGTATCTTGATATAGTCTGCACAAAAACGTTGTCTGTTACCCGCTTTGCATCGGAGAGTCTTTCCATTCTCTGTCCCATCGGACAGTACATGCCGTCGGTTTCTTCATTATAATAAAAGTTGGCAGACAAGAACGGATCGTTCTAGGGGATAAAATCGCCTAAACATGGAGGTAAAAGCTGATTATCGTTGGAGGTGTAACTTTTAAACATTATCTTTGGGCTATTGTACTTGATTCCCTAAGATACAAAAAATTAGGGACACGGGCAAGTCTTGGCTGAGCGAAGTTTGGGCTTGCCCATTTTTTGCAGACACAAGTGAGACCATCCCAAAATCATTTTGAGACGGTCTCGTTTTTGGAAAAAATATTATAAGTTAGTAACGTGTCACTTTATTTGTAGTTGACTTCAGATATTCGAAACGATTAATCATCTCACCCAACTTCTTCGGATATTTATCTGCCAAGTTTTCCTGTTGACTTATGTCCTTCTTCAAGTTATAAAGTTTATATCCATATCCCAAGCCGATAAACTCACCGTCTTCTTTGCTATAAGGATTAAAATAAGGAGGAATCAACGCCCAGTCACCCTGACGATATGCATAATTGAACATGCCTTCGATAACAAGTTCTTCACGTCCTTTTTTACTCTTTCCGAGGAAAGCATCCAACGTATTCTCACTATCCAATTTTTCAGGATAAGTTTGTCCAAGCAAAGATGCAAAGGAAGCCAGCAAGTCCATTTGGCATACAAAGACATCAGAAACCTGCGGCTTCACTACTGCCGGCCAACGAAGCATGAAAGGGATACGTGTACCACCGTCAAACATACTTGTTTTTCCTCCGCGAAGCGGACCTGCTATCTTATGATCGCCTATCAATTCCACTGCATCATCCTTATATCCGTCATCCAGCACTGGTCCATTATCACTAGTTAACACTACAATCGTATTCTCCGCCAATCCCAACTGGTCCAGTTCTTTCAGAAATTCAGATACACACCAGTCTGCTTCCAGAATAGCATCCCCACGCGGTCCCATAGGCGACTTTCCTGCGAAGCGTTCATTTGGAACACGAGGAACGTGTGGCTGATGTAATCCGTAATAGAGAAAGAAAGGAGCATTTTTATGGTCGTTGACGAACTGTTTGGCTTTATCTAGAAATAATTCCGCCATTTCTTCATCTTTCCATTGTGCCGCTTTACCACCTTTCTGGAATCCGATACGAGGAACCCCGTTTACTATCGAACCGGCATGACCTACACTCGGATGCATACGAAGCAATTCGGGATTATTCTTTCCTGTCGGTTCACCGGGAAAGTTCTTACGGTAATCCACATACAACGGATCGTTAGGGTCTAATCCCACTACACGTCCATTTTCGAGAAAGACACATGGAACACGGTCATTCGTAGCTGCCTGAATAAATGAATAATCATACCCTATTTCGGCCGCACCAGGATGAACATCCTTATTCCAGTCTACATTACCGTCTCCCAGTCCGATATGCCATTTTCCTATGGATCCAGTAGCATAGCCTGCCTGTTTCATCAATTTAGGCAAGGTTATCTTTTCCGTATCAATAATCAATGCTGCATTGCCCGGAAGAATTTTTGCGTCCTTACTTGTCCACGGATAAAGTCCTGTCATAACAGAGTAGCGGCTGGGGGTAGAAGTAGCTGCCGTACAGAATCCTTGTGTAAAGCGGATTCCTTCATTAGCTATACGGTCCATACCCGGTGTAGAGATGCGATGAGCACCGTAGCAACTTAAGTCACCATATCCAAGGTCATCGGCTACAATCAGAATGATGTTCGGTTGTTGCTTGTTGATCGGCTTTTTTCTCGGTTGTGCTTGTCCTGCCAATAACGTGTTAGGTATCGAAGAAATACCTACTAATGTACAAAATACATACTCTAAGTTTCTCATGCCTTATTTAATTAAGATTTATCACTTGCTATAAATACACATCAAATTTTGATGTTCCCCACACAAAATCCCTGTTTCTATTCATAATTTATGAATTTAAAACGTTACTTGTGTTTTAGCACCATTCGCTGCAATAGCATTTACTTTATAATCTTCGGGTAACGTAGTGTTTACAGTAAACGAAGATTGCGGTGATACAAATATTACTTTTCCTGCATGATCGCTAACTTCATAAACAGCCACATTCCGCCAACCATACATTGATAGTTTGGAACCGGAACGGGTAGCTGTTCCGGCAACTACGGCTGCATTATTTATATAAGCCTCTAAGTTACTATCACAGATATATTCCAGCTTATGTTTCGGAACAGAATATCCTAAATTTCGAATTCTATTTTTAAGAGCACTTACCTGAGCTTCCGTCACTACCACTTTTCCATCGCCATAAGAGTCGTTGAATTCATATGAACCAGATTTCAGAAAACCCCATTTTACAAAGAAATCCGTCAAATCCAATCCTGCCGCCTTACTACAATTATAGGCGAACTCTATTTGACGTTCACCATCGGTAGGCAAGTCCTTATTGACACGTATATATTCATATACATCCTTATAAAAATCCGTTTTTCCTAATACATATTCCATATATAACTCTAACTGCCAAAAAGGTACTAATTTATCGAATACATCTCCTAATTTTGCATGAAAAATATCATTATTCCCGAATGCTAAAGTCATTGCATGCTCGTAGTAATTACTGTAAGCATTACTTGGCGTTGTAGTTAGCAAACGGGAATTAATTCCATATAATTTCTGAATGTACATCGAACAAATATTGTTTGTTACTTCGGTCATTCCAAACCATTTCAGTCCCGGACGGGTTTGATTACTATGCCCTACCTCATGGGCAGGCCCCCAGTTGTTAGTCTTCATTTGATCTACACTGCACAGATTATCCATCGTTGAAAAATGATATGCCGTATGATAAGAAGTGGAATACATATAATCTCCCTGTCCGTACATGACATTGAAATACATACGGTTTCTGAACATACGATTGTCGGTATCCGTACCGATGCCACCATTATTGTTGTATTTTCTCAAACCCATGAATATCTGTTCCTTATATACAATATCATCAAAAAGGTTAATTAAATCTCTCCCATTAGATGTACTTTTTAGTTTGCTGACAGGAAAAGTGAGATGAGCATAATTCCCTACAACATCAAAATAGCCATCGACAGCTCCGTTTAGTAAAGTACCCCACTGTTCACGGGTATGTTTTGCTACATCAAAGTATCCGTTAACACTTCCTGACGCAAAGTGTATCTTTACCTCGTCATAGTCTACCGGATTACCATTGACATGATACATCACATAGATTAACCCTTTCTTCTCCGAAACAATTTTATTTATACCTGTGCGTAAGCTATAAGAAATGCTGTTATTGAAACCATCAGCATTAGGGGTATCCATGTCCTGTACTCTTAGACTCAAATGTTGCCCGTGCGTTTCACCTACCATGACAATCAATGTTTCTCCCGCTTTCACAAAGATACCCGTAGGATTATCCAATAGACTATAAGTGCCTGTCTTATTGATAGTAGCCTGTATATCTGGATGTTGATAAGGTTTGAAATCCGCAATACGGAAGTCAGCCGGATATTTATCTTTCAGCATATAATAAGCTATGTTCTTAAAAAATGGATAAGTACAGGCCTTTATCATTTCCTCTGTTATATCAGACCGTAACTTGGAACAAGTAACATCCATAAAAAGGGTCAATGGGTCAAAACCTTCCGGATTCCTAGCAAAGAACTTCATTTCCGCACAGGAAGCATGCCCATTCACACCGGACTTAATAATCAGGCGAACTGCCTTCGGTTTCTGTATTGTGTTATCAAAAGAAAAAGATACTACCGCACCTTTGGAACCGAAATCGAAATTGGTTTCATTCGTTACACTTTCAAAAGCCGGGTGTTCTTCAGTCGATACCTGAATTTCCACTTCACCAAAATTCCCGTTCGAACCGCTTATACGCGGATAATAGATAAAGTAATCAAGTGCTTCCGTATTTTCCTTGAAATAGTAAGTCAACATGACCGGATAATGGCTTGTAACCCCTTCTGCAAAAGGATAATTAGAATGATAAATAGTACTCATATCACTATCAAAAGATTTTTCAATCCCTTCACCACCATGTGCCGTAGATGCTTCCCCTCTGACTACTTCCAACTGAACATCATCCGCAATTCCTTCAGTATCACCAAATGTATATCCATCCAATCCATTCTGAATAACTGTAACTTCTGCTGAAATATTAGAGTTCTTATCCTTTATCACTATCTTCTCCGTACGTACACTACTTCCCTCATGAGTATCTACGGTAAACTTATAAGGTATTTCAATCGTTGCAGCACGTGTGTCTACCTCTTTCTTTATCCAAGAAGGATAGGTGACATCCAGTTCCGCTTCCGTCAGATTGGTAGTGACAGTAAAAGCGACTGTTCCACCTACCGGAGGCAAAGTAAAAGCGAAAGGAGATACTAAAATATCAGTATCAGTACCTAACTGACGTACAAGAATCTTCTTATTCAATTTTCCATTATTGATAACCACCGAAGCATTACGGACAGTTTTGTTCGGGTTACTTATCACACTAATCTTCACACCTGCACCCGAATTGACAGGTTCAGTCTTACACCACTGTTCTCCTTCCACATCCACAGAAGCGGTCCAATCTGCAGGAAGTGATTTTACATCAATAACAACAGAGCCTGCTTCTTTATAAAAATCTGCATTTTCCAAACCTAGTTCCAATACAGCCACCACATCCTTATCATCTTTACAGGACGACAAGGAAAAAAGAAACAGGGATATGAATACATATAAAAAATAATTCTTCATATTCTTTTCGTTTAAAAAGGACTGACTAAAAAGAATTTATGCATCACTGCATTATCCCCTTGCCAGCCCTTAAGATTAATTATTTGTTAGATTTAAGAGAGAGCAGTTATTTACCATATAATTCAAACTCCGAGAGTGCCCATGTATTAAATTTACTCGGATTAGTAGAACTATGAACCTCAAAACGAACATAAGTATATGAATCGCCTAGCAACATCGTCGGACAAGTATCATAATAAGTGGTAGCCGATACTGGAAGACCGTCTGCTTCTGCGGTAAATACTTTTATTATTGCTGTCCGCTAAAACTCAAAAGGGCATAAATATTCCGCCCGAAGCCC
>OODG01001927.1_pt1 | contig 13395 bp, 12 predicted proteins | sample 1671621 | NCBI WGS metagenome assembly OODG01 (sample SAMN06348175, study PRJEB24527) | human gut metagenome | biome: human gut; feature: ankylosing spondylitis patient; material: feces | host: Homo sapiens | place: China | collected 2015-10 | reverse complement strand
CCGCCCAAGGACAGCCCCACACCGGACACCGCAAAAAAATCGCGCTGCGAAATCTCCGAAGCCACCCCCGGTGCGGCTCCCGGCCGATCCTGCTGCTGGACGACATATTCGACAAGCTCGACCTGCAACGGGTCGGCGAGCTGATCCGCATCGTAGCCGACAAGCGGTTCGGCCAGATACTGATTACGGACTGCAACCAAACGCGGCTCGAAGGCATATTGCGCGAAAGCGGGTGCGCGTACAAGCTGTTCCGGGTATCCGGAGGAATCGTGGAGGAATCATGAGGCGCAGGGACCCCGTACGCATAGGCGACGCGCTGAACGACTTTTTCAGCTCCACGCCCGTCATCGCCCGCAAGATCGCCGAGGCGAAGATTCCCGACCTGTGGCCCGTTCTGGTGGGAAACGTCATCGCCTCCTATACGACGAAAATCGAGCTTCGGACGGGCGGACGCCTGTTCGTTCATCTCAGTTCGTCGGTGGCGCGCAACGAGGTATTCATGCGGCGTTCCGCGCTGATGGACGCGATCAACGAGGCCTCGGGCATCCGGATCGTATCGTCTGTCATCGTCAAATAGCTTTCCGCCCGCACACAAAACGCCATGCCCTTCGGCCCCCGTTCCGCGCCGCGCGGTCGGGGCTCTTCCGCGGTAAAAAACGGACCGTGCAGGAAAGAGCGTTCCTGCACGGTTCGGAAAAGATCGGCCGGAACGGGACCGTGCCCGAAGGCTTGCCCCGAGAGCTGCCGGCCGTATCATTTCTCCTGTATGAGGGAACTGTAATCGGCCCACTTTGCCCGATAAACCGCTCCGGTCCCCTGAGGAACATAGATTTTGTAGGACACCGGGTCCCATCCGCCGGGCTTCGGGAACACGCCCCGCTGTCCGCTCTCCAGCACGGGAAAATCGCCGGAGGAAATATCGTCGAACAATACGGTAACCGACTCCAGCGTCATCTGGTCCCAGCTGCTTCTCGTATTGAACGCCATGTCGCCGATACGCCGGATGCCCCGGCCGATGACGACCCTCTTCAACGCCGTGCACTCGGCGAACGCCCGCTTCGCGATCTCGGCGACACCGTCGCCTATGACCGCTTCTTTCAGGCCGGTACAATAAACGAAGGCGGCCTCGCCGACGTAAGTCACGCTGGCAGGTATATCGATCCTCTCCAGCGCGCTGCAACCGTCGAACGCGTTGTATCCGATCGATTCCAGCCCCTCGGGCAGGGCGATCTCTTTCAGACGATCGCAATAGGAGAAAGTCCTCAACTCCAATTCCCGGATTTTATTTCCCTCGAAAACGACCTTCTCCAGCGGCGAGCCGCCGTTGCTTTTCCCCTCGAACGCCGAAGCGCGCAACAGCTCCACGCTCCCGGGAATGACGACTTCGGTCAGCCGGGTCTTGGAAAATGCGAACTGGTCGATCTCGACGAGCGTTTCCGGCAGGACGATCTCCTCCAGCCCGCTGTTATTGAACGCATTGCTTCCTATATACTCGATCCCCTCGGGCAAGGTCAGGCTTTGCAGCGCGGTCTCTCCGCCAAAAGCGCCGGGCTCCACTTGCGTTACCGTGCCCGTATAGCCCCACTTCCCCTCTCCGGTAACCGGATCATAGGAACTCAGCCCGTCGATAAACTCGCATTCCTTGCCCCGGAAATACGGATCGCCGGGGAAAGACTCGTTCGTCACGCGCAACTGCTCGGTCGCCCGGTAGCGAATATACTTCGCTTGCTTTACGACCAGCTTGCGCATGATGGTGCGCTCATCGTCGGATGCGAAAACCAGAATCTCGCTCTGCGGATCGGCTACTGCCGCCGGATCGTCCGGCGCAGAGACGAGGATTCTCCTGTCGCCCTCATCCACGGAGACCTTGTAAGCGCTGTGCGAAATGCACTCGATGGCGACCTGCGCTTCGGCAGGCGTCAGCTCGTAACGAACTTCGGCCGTTTCTCCCGCCCCGCAGGCAATCTCCATCTCCTTCACCTTTTCCGTATCCGATTTTTCGAACAGCAGGTCGAACTTCTCCCGGTAGCGCGGCAATCTGATCCGTTCCCCGGTCTCGGCCAGCGTCAGAACAACAAAGTCCGGATCGGAAACGTCGATGTCGCTGAACATCGAATCGCCGTCCTGACCGGGCCGTGCTTTTGTTGGAGGACGGAAGGGAAATTCCGCTTTCCCGGCTTGCCGTCCTGACCGGGCCGTCCGTCCTCCCCCGTAGCCTGGCCCAACCGTACCCAGTCGTCGTCTCCGTAGGAAACGTACCAGTAGCCGTTCTCGATCTTCAGCTTCGGCGTGTTTCCGTCGTCGCCTTTGTCGCCGGCGGTCCCTTTCAGCGAGGCGAGCCATTCCTCCTCCGTTCCCCGATAACCGTTTTCCACGGCCAGTTCATAAGCGGACCGGCCGTTGTTGCCGTTGAGCGAGGCCAGCCACTCCTCGAGCGTGCCCCGGTAACCGTTCTCCACGGCCAACTCGTAGGCAGACCGACCCGCCGGCCCCTGCGCCACGACCCGGTCGCCGCGACTGTCCTCCAGCCACTCGCCGTCGAGCGTCCAATAGTAAAGGCCGTCCGTGTCCTGTTTCACGCCGATCACGGGAGTCGCTCCGCTCTGTCCGTCTTTCCCGTGATAGATCGTGACGGGGCCGCTCCGGCTGAAAGAGATCGTGTAGCCGATCGTCTCGCCGTTCTCCACGACGGGAGCCACGCCGGTCACGTAGTCATTGGCCTGCAACGCTTCGACGATCCGCTGCAACGAGGCGATGTTGGTATTCATCCGATCGCACAACCTCTCCAGCGCGGCCAGACGCGAGCCCATATCCTCGTTCTTGTTCCACATGGCCACTTCGTCGTACTCCGTGCAGGACGCCAAGGACATCAGGCCGAAAATCAAAAGGGTTACTATCTTTTTCATCACGCTCTCCGAATTTAGAAATTAACGCCCATCCTGATCAGGAAGCAGCGGTTCCTGACGTTTTTGTATCCGATCATCCGGCTGTCGTTCCCGTACACTGTGTCGGACTTGTCAATATCGATCAGTCCGGCTTCGTAAGCGACTCCGAGGCTGAAGCGACTGAACGCCAAGTCCACGCCGCACGAGAATCCCATGTCGTGACGCGAGAATCCGCCCTGACTTCCGAAAACGGACACCGCCTCCCGACCGATTTCGCGCTTGCCGCCCACGCCGACGGCATAATAGAGTCCCGCCCCGGGTACGACGGCCCATCGCCTGCCCAAGGAAACGGCATAGTCAATGCCCACGGGAATCTGCAAGTAATTCATCGCGGTACGGCTGTCGTCGAATCCGTTGATCTCGTATCCCTTGCCGATGAAAATCAACCCCGTCCGAAAATAAAACGGCAACCGCCGGCTCAGCCCGACCCGATAGGTCACGCCCGCCTCGTAACCCGGTCTCGTCGAAGAGGAGAGCCCGTAAGAGGCAATCCACGAAGCGCAGTATCCCGCATGCAGTCCGATGACGTGCTTAGGAAACGGATGAACCGGACCGGAAATTCTCTCCATGGGCGACTCGGTAGGCAGCGCCGTCGCATGGGAGACCGAACCGTCGGCCGAGCCGGTCGCATCGAGCCGAGGAGCCTCGCCGTTTCCGGATATGCCGGACACCGTCCGCTGCGGTTCTTTCTCGGGGCCTTTCGCCTCGACGCACAGATAGAGAGCGGTATTGCTGCTGTTGCGCAAATCGGGAAAAAAATGTTCCAGCATGTGTCGGTAAGGCTCTCCCCCCTGCAAATCCATCAGCCGCTTTTTCCGCCCGTCGACGATCTTGCCCTCGGCGTCGTATATCCATACGGGCGTACGATCGAGAATATCCAGCACCTCGCTGCGGTAGGAAACGTCGGAAGCGGCGATCCGTTCCCGAAGCATCCCCCATGCGATGCCCTCGGCATGGTGCTCGACCAGCGCAGCAGGAAGGAATAAATAGGATACCCGTATGCCTTTTGCAGTCATACCGGACTGTATTCCAACGTGTTTATCCGCTGCAATAGGCGGACGAGAAGACGACAACGTTAAAATGACGCCGAATGAAAAAATGTCTGTTATTATGGCTCGCGTTCGTGCTTGCCGCGAGCAACGTGCAAGCTCAGAAAGCGGTGGACTCGATGCGGGTTTTCTACCGTCGGGGCTTTCATGACGTCGATCCGTCGTTCCGGGATAACCGCGCGCGGCTGGATCGTTTCCTGAATTCGGTCGACAGGGCGCTGAAAGAGAACCGCGTCGGAAAGATCGTTATCCGCTCGTATGCCTCCCCCGACGGGACGGCGAAAGCCAACGAGCGGCTGTCGGAGCGCCGGGCGGAGGAGCTCAAAGCCTACCTTGTCCGCGAGGGAAACGTTCGTTAAATCGTTGGTTTACAACTGCAAAAATATAAAAACGACGATAAAAAACAAAAATCGGCGTATCTATAGGTTTTTTAGGCTCATGAGGAAATCTTCCTCCGCTTCATACGGAGCTTTGATCGCGTCACTTGTAAAAACGAACATATAAATCGAATCCGAGTAAGGGCTGTCGGAACGATTCCGGCAGCCCGTTTCGCAACTCGGCAACGGGAAACGATAAGCGAGAAACGCATTGCAGAAACTTAACCGGCAGCAGGGGAAGCGATCGCAATCGAACAAAAAACAAACTGCAACGCACAGAAAACCGCCGAACGAAAGCTCAACGGAAAAGACAAGGGTACGGGAGAACGGCAAGGTCAACGTTTCCTGCGGACGGAGCTTTCACTATATGCGCCTGACAATCGTCAGGAAGGGAAAAAACAGGACCGAATCCGGAGACTTTTCATCGTTCTCTTTGCGAGTATCGCTGCCGACGGACGGAATCGTCGCCGGACGGGCGATCCCCCAAACCGCACAAAAAAGCAACAGATCGATTTCTCGATCTGTTGCAGTTTTCGATAGGCTATTCCGGAGGAAAGCCTTCCGACAGTCGTTTTCCGCCTGCCGGACTATTTCTTAGCCTCTACCGGCTGAATGTCGAGCAAGTCCACGTCGAAAACGAGAACCGAATTGGCCGGAATGCGACGGCCCATCGGACGGCTGCCGTATCCCAGATTGGAAGGTACCCACAGCTTGATCTTGCCGCCCTTGCCGATCATCTTCAGACCCTCGGCCCATCCGGGAATCACGCGGGCCATATTCAGTTTGGTCGTGTCGCCTTCGGCGGAACGATCCTCGATGACATTGCCCTTGCGGTCGGACAACTTGTAGGTCACGAATACATTGTCGGCCGAATCGGGCTTCGCGCCCTCGCCCTCGCGTACGATCTCGTACAGCAGACCGGACTCGGTTTTCTTCACATTCTTGTTATCCTTCTCGACCTGAGCCAGGAAGTCCGCGTTGGCCGCGCTGTCGATACGCGGCTTGCGCACCATGTAATACTCCTGAATGAAATCCATGGCCTGCTGACGGGTCATCACCGAAGTGTCGCCCTTGGCTACGTCTTTCATCGCAGCGACGACGGTAGCCAGATCGAACTTCATCTCCATGACGCTGTCCATGTTCTTGACGTACTCGCCGAGCTCCATGCCCATCGTATAGGCCAGCGTGTCGGTTACGTTCTTGAGATTTCCTCCCTTGGTGCCGCACGAGCTGAACACGAGAGCTGCCGCGCCGCCTAAAATAAGTAACTTTTTCATTTTCTTAACCAATCATTATTTGAATTGAATTGTTTCTCGCTTCCGCGTACCCGCGCGCCTTCCGACTTCGCGGCGGGAATGCAAACATAAGCAAATTAAGTGAATAATACTGCATATTCGAAAAAAAACATCGAATTATTTTACTACGTCTCCGAAGCTTTTCCCCTCATCAGAAACCTCATGCCCAACAAGCTGACTCCGATCGCGGAGAACGACGCCGCCAGCACGGCGATCTTTCCCGACGCCACGTAGACCGGATCGCCGAAAGCCAGCGTATTGATGAAAATCGACATCGTGAACCCGATTCCGCCCAGACACGAGACGGCCAGCAGGCCGCGCCACGTAGCCCCTTCGGGCAGCGCTCCCCATCCGAGCCGCACGCACAGACGGCTCAACAGGAAAATGCCCAGCGGCTTGCCGAGCACCAGACCCAGAAAAATGCCCAGTCCCTGTCCGGAAGCCAGCACCCGCAAATCGCCCAGCCCGTCTACCGTCACGCCGGCATTCGCCAGCGCAAAGACCGGCATGATGAAAAACGCGACCGTATGATGCAGCCCGTGCTCCAGCCGCTGAGACGGACTGATCGACTGGAGGGCCACCCGGCTCAGCCGCTCCAGGTCCTCCATCTGCGCGCGGTTGGACAACACCTCGGCCCCCTCCCGGTCGTGCCGGCGGAAGTCGTCCATGCAATGACGGCTCTTGTAGCCGAAATAGCGCTTGGAATAGCGAGGCGTCGCAGGAATCGTCATCGCGATCAGCACGCCCGCAATCGTCGCATGGACGCCCGAATGAAGGAAAAGCACCCACAGCAGGATACTCGGAATCAGGTACAGGCACATCCGGTAGACATTCAGCCGGTTCAGCACGAGCAGCAGGGCGAATACCCCTCCGGCCGCCGCCAGCAGGCCGTAATCGATCCCCGTCGAATAGAAAACGGCGATCAGCACGATCGCCCCCAGATCGTCGACGACGGCCAGCGCCGTCAGGAACACTTTCAGCGAAACGGGCACGCGGGGACCGAACAGCGACAGCACGCCGAGCGCGAAGGCGATGTCCGTCGCCGTCGGCACGCCCCATCCCGCGGCATACGGCCCCGACGGATTGATCGCGAAGTAGATCAGCGCGGGAAAGACCATACCGCCCAGCGCAGCGGCCAAAGGAAGCGCGGCCTGCCGGAGGCCCGACAGACGGCCGGCGATCACTTCCCGTTTGATCTCCAGCCCGACGTAAAAGAAGAAAACGGCCATCAGCCCGTCGTTGACCCACGCCTCGAGCGGCTCGTCGAGGGAGAAACCGTCGAAACCGATCCGCAGACGGGCTTCGAACAGATGGTGATAAGCGGACGCGGTCCACGGAAGATTGGCCAGCACGAGCGCCAGCACCGTAAACAAGATCAGCACCACGCCTCCGGCCCAGGGCGCTTCCAGCCCACGGGCTGCGGACAAATTTCCGCAGCCGGGCAAGGCGATTGTAGAAATTGCGCTTATGCCTGAAATCGAATGCTCTGGTCATCGCTCCGGTATATTCCGTTCCTCGCGCCGCGCGAGCCGGCGCTCAGGCCTTCCGCCACGCAAAAGGCGTTCCACAGATACTGTTATCGTACGAATGCCGCCCGCCCCCGAACGATCCGGACCTCAACGCTCCGCGTCCGGCCGACCGCACCGCCCTACCATAAGACGCCCGTCACTCCGACGACAGCGCGAACAGACAGAGCTTGTACAGCATTCTCGCTCCCACGTTGGCGTCCCACTCGTCATCTCCGGAAGGAGCCGGAGCCACTTCGCACAAGTCGAACCCGACTATCCGGCGCCCGGACGCCGCGACGCGCGACAACAGATAGACCGCCTCGTCGAAAGTCAGCCCTCCGGGTACGGGCGTTCCCGTATGGGGGCAATACTGCGGGGTCAGGCCGTCGATGTCGAAGCTCACGTACACTTGCTGCGGCAACCGGGCGACGATCCGTTCGCAGAGGGAATGCCAGCTTTCGCCGGCGAACTTCGAGGCCGACAGCCCCGGCCCGTCGAACATCGTCACGCGCGGATCGTCCGCCGCCAGACGGGCCTCCTCGTCGCAGAAGTCCCGGACGCCGACCTGCACGAGCGACGCAAGAGACGGAGCCTCGCACAGCGCGTTGAACATGATCGAGGCATGCGAGCGCACGAAGCCCTCGTAGGCTTCCCTCAGGTCGGCATGCGCGTCGACGTGCAGAATGCCGAGCCCCGGATGCCTCTCGGCGACGGCCCGGATCAGCCCGAGCGGCACGCTGTGCTCCCCGCCGACCACGCCCACCGTCTTGCCGGCATCCAGCCAGCGGCAGGCCTCGGCGTACACTTCGGCCTCGAGCCTCTCCGCCCCTTCGTTGACGCGCCTCAGCCGCCGGCGCAGCGATTCGCTGTCGGGCGATCCGCCCGTCTCCCAATGCTCGATCACGCGACGCGCCTCTTCGCGCAGCATCCGGCTACGCAGCGGCCATGTATCGTCCAGTTCGGCCGTGCCGATCCCCCGTTTCCATGCACCCGGACAATGCACGTCGTACAAGTCGACCTGCAAGGACGCGTCCAGTATCGCCCCGGGACCGAGCGCCGTCCCTTCGCGGTAGGACACGGTGACGTCCCACGGCACGGGAATCAGCACCAGAGAGGATTCCTCCGGCGCAAAGGGCAATCCGAAATAGCTGCCGTTGGCTATGCCCGGACCGTTCGGATCGAAACCGTCCGGAATACGGGCCGTGTTTTTCTCTTCCATAATCGTCGCTTCTGATCCGGCAGCGGCCCGAAATCCGTCGTTTCGCGCCGGGCCGCCGACAAGGCAAAGTTAGCAAAGATAAACGATCCGTCCTACTCCCGATTCCCCGGCCCGATCCTCAGCCGGAACGCAGCCGCGCCGCCGATTCGTTTCCGGAGCGTACAATACGACGGCGCTCCGTTCCGTTCTATAGACAGATTTCCGATAGCGTTGCGATAACGGGGTCGGGGAATTTTTTTCATAATCATTACATTAAGTTGGGTGACCCCGCCGCGAGCTTTCGCGGCGGGGGTTTTCACTGCAAATCCGGCGAACGAAACGGTGTTCTTTAATCCGGATATTCCGCAGCGGGAGCACGCCGCAGGCCCGATCACCGCGCACTCCGAAACCGGCCTCGATCTTCCGGCCATCTTCCCATGCGCCGCCCATCCGGAACGCTTAAGGAGCGCGAGCCCGCAGAAACGCTCCCGGGGCAAACAAGTTTCGGAAGTTATTGCTACCTTTGCGGGCACGATAAATGCAGAGCGCTCAGGAGATGACCGACAAACCCCACATCATTGCCGACTGCGACATTCCGTTCCTGAAAGGCGTACTGGAACCCTATGCCGACATGGAGTACCTCAAGGGAAGCGAAATCTCGCACGCCGACGCCTTGCGCGCCGACGCGCTGATTATCCGCACCCGCACCCGCTGCGACGGACGCCTGCTCGACGGGACCCCGGTCAGGCTGATCGCCACGGCCACGATCGGGCACGACCACATCGACTCTCCGTACTGCTGCGAACACCGGATCGAAATCCGGACGGCGGCGGGATGCAACGCCCGGGGCGTACTGCAATACGTGATGGCCGCGCTCGCAGCGCTGGCCCGGCGCGACGGCTGGACTCCCGCCGGCAGGACGCTCGGCGTCGTAGGGGTCGGAAGCGTCGGATCGCTCATCGCCCAATACGGCGAGCGCTTCGGATTCCGGGTGCTGCGCTGCGACCCGCCCAAAGCGAAGCAGGACCCGGCGGGCGACTACACGGAACTGAACGAAATGCTGCCCCAATGCGACATCGTCACATGCCACGTGCCGCTGAGCGTCAACGGCGACTACCCGACGAAAGCCATGGCCGACGCGAGCTTTTTCGCATCGATGAAGCCCGGCGCCGTGTTCGTCAACACCTCGCGGGGCGGGATCGTCGTCGACGAGGACCTGATCGAGGCCCGCCGCTCGGGCCGGCTGTCGCACGCCGTGATCGACACATGGAACGACGAACCGCACATCAGCCGCGACCTGCTCGGACTGGCCTCGCTGGCCACGCCCCACATCGCCGGCTATACCGTTCAGGGCAAAGCCGCCGGAACGGCCGCTGCGGTCCGCGCCGTCAGCAGACACTACTCGATGCCGCTTGACGACTGGTACCCGCCGCAGGTAATGCCCGGCAAGCCCGACCCGTCGATCGGATGGGAGCGGATGAGCAGCGCGATGCCCCGCTACTTCGACATCGAGGCCGAAACTTCCCGGCTCAGGGCGCACCCCGAACTGTTCGAGACGATGCGTAACAATTACCGCTACCGAAACGAATTCTTCTGACGGACTCCGCCGCGCCGCAACGGCCTTTTCTGCCGCAGGCAGGACCGCTGAAACTCCCTTAAGGTCCGCCGGCAGCTCGCGGCCCGCAGAAATCTTACGCGAGGAACCGGCGCCAAGACGGGAAACGCTTTATTGGGAAATAATTCATACCTTTGCGCAAACTTATTTCACAGCCGCCCCATGTATAAAAAAATCATACGTCCGCTGCTGTTCGAGCTTTCGCCCGAGCTGATACACCGTATCGTCGTGGTGATGCTGCGGGTCGTGCATTACGTTCCGGGAGCGCGGCAACTGCTCCGGACCTGTTTTACGGTCCGGCATCCGTCGCTCGAGCGCGAGGTGTTCGGCATCAAATTCCCGAACCCGGTCGGCATCGCCGCCGGATTCGACAAGGACGCCGAGGTGTACGACGAGCTGCTGTCGCTGGGCTTCGGTTTTACCGAAGTGGGGACCGTCACGCCCAAAGGACAGCCGGGCAATCCGCGGCTTTTCCGCCTGCCGCTCGACAAGGCGCTGATCAACCGGATGGGCTTCAACAACCGGGGCATGGAGAATGCCGTGCGCAATCTCCGCCACCGCAAGCGCCGTCAGGTAATCGGCGCAAGCCTGGGCAAGAACACGGCGACTCCGAACGAATCGGCCCCGGCCGACTATCTGAAGCTGTTCCGGTCGCTCTACCAGTACGTCGACTATTTCGTCATCAACGTCAGCTGTCCCAACGTCCGCAACCTGACCCATCTGCAAGACAAGGAGACGCTGAAGGAAATCCTGCGCGGGCTGCTCGACTTCCGGCGCGGACAGAACCAGTACCGTCCGATCCTGCTCAAGATCTCCCCCGACCTGACGACCGCCCAGCTCGACGACGTGATCGCCCTGATGCAAGAGGGCGGAATCGACGGCATCGTAGCGACCAACACCACTACCAGCCGCGAAGGATTGGCAACCGATTCCCGCACGCTGGCCGACATCGGCAACGGAGGAGTGAGCGGAGCTCCCCTGACCCGGCGCTCGCTCGAAACGGTTCGCTACATTCACGAAAAGACCGAAGGCCGTTTCCCGATCATCGGTGTCGGCGGCATCATGACCGAGGACGACGCGGTAGCCATGCTCGACGCAGGCGCCGATCTGATACAGGTCTATACCGGCTTCATCTACAACGGCCCGGCTTTCGTCAAACGCATCTGCAAGCGGCTCCGCTTCGAGGCCGACAAACGGTCGGCCGGAGAGCAACGGACCGACAACGCCGGCGAATAAATAAGAATAGGCCGCATCCGGACAAGCCGTCGAACGCCTTTCCCGCCTTCCGATCCGCCCCGCCGCTTCGAAAGGCGGGGCGACAAATCATTCCGCAACCATACGGAGAGGATTACGCATGCCGTAGCGGCCGGCGGCCCGAAGGCTCGTACCGACGATAGAAGACCGTAAGCAACACGAAGCCGGCCAGCGCGAACGGAGCGCCGATCAAAGCCGGATACTCGTATCCCAGACCGGCTTCCAGCGGCAAGCCGCCGCAATAGGCTCCGATCGCATTGCCCAGGTTGAACGCCACTTGGACGCTGGCCGCCCCGAGCAGCTCGCCGCCCTCGGAATGGCGCAGCAGCAGGAGCTGCTGAGGACTCGACACCGCGAACAGCCCGGTCGTGCAGACGCACATCAGCGCGACGGCAAGCCATGGAACCCGCGCGCAGAAAAAGGTCAGCAGCAGGGCAACGCAAATAGTCCCCTGCGCCCAAGCGGCCACCCGCCCCGGCGTATAGCGGTCCGACAGGCGGCCGCCGGCCAAGTTACCTGCGAACATGCCGAAGCCGGCCAGCACCATCAGCGCCGAAACGCCGGCCGCCGGGAAACCCGCAACGCGAGTCAGCAGCGGATTGATATAGCTGTACCAGCAGAATACGCCTCCGTTGCCCAGCAGCGTCGCTCCGAGCAACAGCCAGGGCGCCTTTTTGCGAAAGAAACGGAATTGCCCCTTGAAGCCGGTATCGGGCAAACCGCCGACCTGCGGCACCCAACGCCAGACGAACAGCAGCACGACCAACCCCCAACAGCCCACCAGCAGGAAAGTAGCCCGCCAGGACAGCACCTCGCTGAGCGTCGTGCCGAGCGGCACGCCGAACAGGTTGGCGACCGTCATGCCCGCGATCATGATCGACACGGCCTCGGCGCCTTTTCCCTCGTCGGCCAGCTTCTCGGCAACGATCGAGCCCACGCCGAAATAGGCTCCGTGAGGCAGTCCCGAAACGAAGCGCGCCAACATCAGCACGCCGTAGCCGGGCGCAACCGCAGCGCACAGATTGCCCGCGATCATCAGGCATACCAATATCAGCAAAATCCGCTTGAGCGGAAGCCGACGCGCGAAAATCAGCGCCGGGGCCCCGACGCACACGCCGAGCGCATAGGCGGAAATCAGATGCCCGGCAGTCGCTATGCTCACATGCAAGTCTCCGGCGACATAAGGCAAAATCGCCATCATGACGACCTCGGCTATGCCGAGCGCGAGCGTTCCGAAAGCCAGCGCGACAAGACTCTTTTTCATACGGTCCCCTTATTTTTCCGGCTGCAAAAGTAATACAACTTTGATTCCCGGAACACGTCGCCGGGCCCGTTTTTTTTAAAAAGAGCCCCGACGAGGCATGCAGGGCACGACGCGCCGGCATCCCTGCCGCTCCTCCGGAAACAAAAGGCGGAAGCCGCCCGCGAGAGCTTGGCTATTCCGAAACAAGAGCGTACCTTTGCCGCAGCATACGGCACGGAAGGCATGCGGCCGGACACCCGCACAAGGCCTCTGGCTCGGATGCGCATCGTTTCCGTAACATAACCATTACGCACTTATGCAGGCAGAAATCATTACCATAGGCGACGAAATCCTGATCGGACAGATCGTCGACACGAACTCGGCCTGGCTGGGCGAGAAGCTCAACGCGGCGGGCATACGAATCCACCGGATCACATCGGTCTCCGATACGGCCCGGCACATAGAGCAGGCCGTCGGCGAGGCGCTGAAGCGCTCCGACGTCGTGATCTGTACCGGCGGCCTCGGCCCGACGAAAGACGACATCACGAAACATACGCTCGCACGCATGTTCGGCATGGCGCTCGTGCGCGACGAAGCCGTCTACGAGCAGGTACGCAGGATGACCGAGCTGCGGCATATCGATTTCAACGAGCTGAATCAGGCTCAAGCGCTCGTGCCCGAAGGCTGCGTCGTGCTGCCGAACCGCTGCGGAACGGCTCCCGGCATGTGGTTCGAGCGCGACGGCCGCGTGCTCGTCTCGCTGCCCGGCGTCCCGTTCGAGATGAAAGCGCTCGTCGACGAGCAGGTGCTGCCGCGCCTTTGCGAGCATTTCCGCTTCCGGGCCATCGTGCATCGGACGGATAAATCTTGCTTCGCTGACCAACTCGTTGATTCTTGTTTCGCTTAGCCCT
>OODG01001926.1_pt1 | contig 13399 bp, 10 predicted proteins | sample 1671621 | NCBI WGS metagenome assembly OODG01 (sample SAMN06348175, study PRJEB24527) | human gut metagenome | biome: human gut; feature: ankylosing spondylitis patient; material: feces | host: Homo sapiens | place: China | collected 2015-10 | reverse complement strand
GTTGTGCAGCCGCACAAGGACTGACGAGCCAGGCTCTATCGGTAAGAGATATCGCCGTCAGGACGAGATCGGTACACCATTCTGCATCACATATGACTTTGATTCTGTTGAGGACGGCTGTGTAACAGTAAGAGACAGAGATACAATGGAGCAGGAGCGTATCAAGATTGACGAGCTGGTAGCTTATATCGAAAAGAAGATAGCTTTCTAGTAAAATAAAGATCTTTGCGGGCGGACGGTTTGTTCGCCCGTTTTTTATGCCCGTTTTTACAATAAAAAGCTTTACAAAATTGGCGAGTTGTGATATAATATGTTTGTATATTTTTACGAAAGGACGTCCTTGCCATAAAAAATATATTTGACTCACATTGTCACTATGACGATCACGCTTTCGATGAGGACAGATACGAAGTCCTTGACAGGCTTCTTTGCGACCCTGACTCTCCTGTAGACAAGGTCTGCCATGCCGCAACGGACGAAAGATCGTCTTTGTTCGGAATCGAAACTGCGAAAAAATATGAGAATTTCTATACCTCTGTGGGCTTTCACCCTGAGTGTATGGATACTCTTCCTGAAAATTATATGCAGGTGCTTGACGAGCTTTATTTGAAAGCCTGCTCTACTCACAAGCTTGTTGCGGTCGGTGAGATAGGGCTTGACTATCATTATGAGGGATATGACAAAGAAAGACAGATAAAGCTTTTTGACAAGCAGGTGGAATATGCTGTGAAGAAAAGTCTGCCTGTTATAGTTCACTGCCGTGAAGCCACTCAGGACTGCCTTGACGTGCTGAACAAATATGCGCCGTCAGGTGTAGTTCACTGTTTTTCAGGCTCGGCGGAGACTGCAGAGATAGTGCTTGGGCTTGGTATGTACATCGGGTTTACAGGTGCGCTTGCTTTTAAAAATGCTAAAAAAGCCAGACGTGCTCTTGAAGTTGTCCCTATGGACAGGCTTCTTCTTGAAACGGACTGCCCCTATATGGCGCCCCCTCCTTACAGAGGACAGAGGTGCGAAAGCCCTATGATAGAAGAAGTGGCAAAGGTCGTGGCTGAGATAAAAAAACTCGATCCGCAGGAAGTGCTTGACATTACAAATAGAAACGCCTGCCACCTGTTCGGGATCGAATATGAGAAAGGATAAGAGAACAAAATGACAGAAACTATGTATGTAGTGATACCATGCTACAACGAAGAACAAATGTTGCCTATCACAGCGAAAGCGCTTATAAAAAAGCTCGATGAGCTGAAGGCAGAAGGTCGTATCGCACAGAACAGCAAGGTCATGTTCGTTGACGACGGCTCAAAGGACAAAACGTGGGAGATAATACAGAAGCTCCACGAAGCAAGCCCTGTTTTCACGGGTCTTAAGCTCTCAAGAAACAAAGGTCATCAGAATGCACTGCTGGCTGGTCTTATGACGGCGAGAAACTATGCTGATATCGTTGTTTCCATGGACGCTGACTTGCAGGACGATATAAACGCTATTGACGGCTTCCTTGATAAGAGGGCAGAGGGCTGTGATATTGTTTACGGCGTTCGTTCATCGAGAGAAAAGGATACCGCTTTCAAGCGTGGAACTGCTCAGGCATATTACAAGCTTTTGGAGCATATGGGCGTTGAGATAACATATAATCACGCTGACTACAGACTTATGAGCAAAAGGACTATAGACGCTCTGGCAGAGTTTAAGGAAGTAAATCTGTTTCTGAGAGGTCTTGTGCCTATGGTTGGCTTCAAGAGCGACATCGTTAAATATGTAAGAAACGAGCGTGTGGCGGGCGAATCTAAATATCCGCTGAAAAAAATGCTTTCCTTTGCAGTTGAGGGAATAACCTCACTTTCTGTAAAGCCTATAAGATTTATCACCACTATCGGTATAATAGTATTTTTAGTATCACTTATAATGCTTATATATTTCCTTATAACATGGGCAGTGGGACACACTGTTCAGGGCTGGGCTTCAACTATCACGTCTATATGGGCGATAGGCGGACTTCAGCTTTTGGCTATAGGCATTATCGGAGAGTATATAGGCAAGATCTATTTGGAAACAAAGGCTAGACCTAAATTTATAATCGAAACAAATCTTGAAGAAACAGACAAGGAGTAATTAAAAATGGCAGAACTCAAGGCTAACAATCAGAAACCAAATTTCGACAACAACCCTAAGCTTATAGAAGCTATCGCAGAAATGAGAAAGAATTTCTGTGCCGAAACTCAAAACAAGGTAATAAACACAGCACTTGCCTGCACATTTCTCGTGCCTGCAATGGTAGAAAAGACAACAGAGCTTGTTGCCGACGCTGAAAATCATGTTAATTTTGAGGACAAGAGCAAGGCTAAGTTCATTCTTCTCAACAATAACAAAACAAACGGCACATTTTTCCCTGTTTTCACTTCCCCAGAGGAAGCTAAAAAACTCCAGTATGACAAACCATTCCAGAGCTTTGCAATGAGATTTCAGGATATAGCTGCTCTCACTGAGCAGACGCCAAAGGTACAGGGCTTTGTTGTAAACCCATTTGGCGAGAACCTTCCTTTCACTCAGGAAATGCTGGAGTCTATCAAGCAGACCCTTATAAAGGTAGCAAAGGAGCGCAAGGCGGCTAGAGAAGCTGCTGAAAACGGCGAAGCTCCTGACATTGCTGTTACAAACAACGAAACAGCAGAGTAAAATACTTAAGCATATCGGAGGACGGACTGTGTTCGTCCTCTTTTTTGTTCCCATATTGGCATTTTACAGAGTAAAACAGCGTAAGATACATGGGATTTCATTTTACAAAAATCAAGTTGAATATGGTTGACAAAAGACGTACTGTGTGTTATAATTGTAGTAATATGGTGGGAAATATAGCGTGTTATTTGTGCAGTGTTCACTATCACGCACCACGCAAAAGACTAAAAGGTTCTTCTTTTAGAAATTTTTTCGTGATCTGAGGGAGTATATATGGCTAACGAAACTGAGCTTGAAAAAATTGACCGTGCTGCCGAATACTTTGAAAGATATTTTGAGTTTGAGGACGCTGTAACGGTCAGCAAGGAAAACAAGGAATACCTCAAAACTTATATCCATGACAACGATTATGTTGTTAAAAACTTCAATATAAAAAATAAAATAATTAAGTCTTTAGGCATAAGCATCGGCATTGGATTGGTGGCTTTCCTGCTGCTGTGGCTGCTCCTTGGCACAAAGCTTATTATAGTGGGCATTATTGCAGGTGCACTTATTTTTATCGGTGCAGGCGTGTTCGGTATCGCACTGAACAAATACAGACTTACTGCTGCTGAACAGAAGCAGGTTGAAGTGAACGAGGGCATAAACGAACAGATAATAATGCTTGATGACAGAATAAAGCAGGTAGAACGTCAGAGAGATGATTATTACAAGGCTCTTGAAAAGAGAGTGCCTTTCATGTCACTTGACTATATGAAGAACGTTCAGCAGATAAAACAGTTTCTTGTGGACGGCAAGGCTGACACCTGCGAGGAAGCTGTGGATATGTTCGAGGAGTCGATGCTTTTACAGCAAATGACGGATATCATGACAAAGAGCGAAACTATCGAACCTGTCAAGGACGATAAGGAACGTTTCGGCGACCCTTTGAAGATAATAAAGGAAAACAAGAAGAAACGCAAAAAGGAAAAGAAAGCAAAAAAAGACAAAAAGTAACTTTCGACCGCAGCAGCATTTTACGCCGCTGCGGTCTTTCTGTGAAAATACGATAGATAGGATAATATATGAACGAGAAAAAAGATATTCTGACAAAAACATGGGTAGTGGCTGTCCTTGCGTCCATATGCTGTATGCTGTGGGGAAGTGCATTTTCCTGCGTGAAAATAGGCTACAGCCTTATGAACATAACCACCAATGACAGCGGTTCGCAGCTTGTGTTTGGGGGCATAAGATTTTTTGTGGCAGGGCTAATGGCTCTTGCCATGGGAAGCGGAGCAGAGAGAAAAATTCTCCTGCCAACAAAGACGTCCATACCAAAGATCATGATAATAAGCCTTTTTCAGACAATTTTGCAGTATTTTTTCTACTACATAGGTCTAGCCCACACAACGGGGGTAAAGGCAGCGATAATAGTTGGGGCGAACGTTTTTATTGCGATACTTGTGTCATCGCTTTTATACAAGCTTGAAAAGCTCACCGCTGTGAAAATAGCAGGCTGTATACTTGGTTTTTCGGGTATCATTGTTATAAATCTCGGGGGACTTTCGGGGGTAAGCTTCAATTTTCTCGGGGACGGATTTATTTTTCTTTGCACCTGTGCATATGCTTTTTCATCGGTGTATATGAAGCGCTATTCCGAAACAGAAGACCCTGTTATGCTTAGCGGCTGGCAGTTCGTTTTCGGTGGAGCAGTTCTCACTGTCATAGGCTTTTTAATGGGCGGCAGGCTTGGTCACATGAGCGCAAAGGCTTTTTTGATGCTTTTGTATCTTGCCTTTGTATCAGCGGCGGCATATTCTCTGTGTGCAGTGCTTTTGAAGCACAACCCTGTTTCAAAGGTGGCGATTTTCGGCTTTATGAACCCTGTGTGCGGAGTGCTGCTTTCAACTATCCTGCTTGATGAAAAAGGCATTTTTGGCATTCAGGGGATAGCCGCACTTATCCTTGTATGCTCGGGTATCTTTATTGTTCAGAGAAAAGGAAACAAATAATATCAGGCTCATTTGCTTATTGCATATGAGCTTTTTTATTCAAAATCGTTCTAAAGACTGTTTAAAATGTTGATTTTTATATGTAGCTGTGTTATAATGAATTGTGTATGGTTTTTTACCAATATATTATCAGTAAAGAAAAAGAGGACAAGACAATGTTTAAGAAAAACGGACTTCTAAAAAGCCCTGACAGCAAGCCAAAAGAAAAGTATCTGCTGCTGTTTGCGGTGGCTTTTATCGGCATGATGATCTCGTTCATACCGTCAATGATAGTGAACAAGGGCATCTTTCTCTACTATGGCGACTTCAACTCACAGCAGATGATGTTCTATCAGCACTGTCATGACGCTGTTCGCAGCGGAAACATGGGCTGGGATTGGGGAACGGACTTAGGCTCGAGCTTTGTTGGCTCATATGCTTTCTATCTCCTTGGCTCGCCATTTTTCTGGCTCACCACACTTTTCCCGTCAGGTGCAGTGCCTTATCTGATACCATGGCTCCTTGCGCTGAAAACGGCTATCGCCGCAATAACAGCCTACGCTTACATCAGATTTTTTGTTGACAACACAAGCGCCTGCTTTATAGGCGGTCTGCTTTACGCTTTCTCAGGCTTCCAGACCTACAATGTGTTCTTCAACCACTTCCACGACGCAACTGCGTTCTTCCCTCTCATGCTTTTAGGATTTGAACTGCTGGTACAAAAGAACAAGAAGGGTCCGTTTGCGGTAGCGGTAGCTATATGTGCGACCATAAGCTATTTCTTCTTTGCCTGCGAGGTCGTATTCATTGTTATCTACTTCTTCCTGAGATGCCTTGACAAGGACTTTGAAATTGACATGAAGAAGTTCGGTCTGCTTATCCTTGAGGCTGTTATCGGTGTGATGATATCCGCTGTTATCTTCCTGCCGTCAGCGCTGAGCGTAATGGGCAACTACCGTGTAAACGAAAGACTTTATGGACTTGACCTTGTTATATACGGTGAAAATGTAAGAATACCAAGAATTATCCAATCATTCTTTATGCTTTCCGATATGCCTGCAAGAATAAATATCCTTAACTCAGACAAGGCAAGATGGGCTTCAATGGCAGGCTATCTGCCTATGTTCTCAATGGCAGGCGTTATAGCGTTTATGAGAACAAGAAAGAAAGGCAAAGACAGTTGGCTTACAAAGGCTATTATCGTGTTCGGCATAATGGCTTGCGTGCCTATATTGAACTCCTCTTTCGTCCTTTTCAATGCGTCATATTATGCAAGATGGTATTATATGCCTATACTGCTTATGTGCCTTATGACAGCAAAGGTCATTGCAGAAAACAAGGACGATCTGAAAAAAGGATTTGTGCCTGTTTGTGTAGTATGTGCGATATTTATTGGCATCGGTCTGCTTCCGACAAACGAAAACGGCGTTGTATCCTATGGCAAAGTCCCTGAATATATCGAGCTGTACTACATTCAGGCTATCGTTACCATAGTAATGATAATAATGCTTGGCACGCTTATATATGTGGTCGCAGAGAAGAAGCTCGACTACATGAAGATCGCTTCTGCAATGACGGCGGTTGCGGTGGTCATCTGCATGACTTCTTCTATCGTATACGGCGTAACCCAGGGTACTGACAACACCGACTACATCAACAGAGCAATAAACGGCGGCGACAACATCAACATGGATAAGCTGGAGTCTGGATCAGAGAACTACAATGCTGACAATAATTTCTACAGAATAGATACCTCAGAAAATGTTGACAACTGGTGTATGTTCTGGAAGCTTTCATCAATGAGATGCTTCCACAGCGTTGTTTCAACATCAATCATGGATTTCTACAGCTCTATCGGACAAACGAGAGATGTTGCATCAAGAATGGAAACTAAGGTCTATCCGCTAAGAAGCCTGTTTTCCGTAAAATACTATTTCAATGAACTTACCGAAAGCGAGAGAAAAGGTATCACAGAGGTATCGAAGCCTGAAACTCTTGCAAATCTCTACGGCTTTGAATATGTTGATACTCAGAACGGTTTCAACATTTACGAAAACAAATATTATGTACCAATGGGCTTCACATATGATTACTACTGTCTTGACAGCGACATTCAGAAGGCTTCAGAGGTAGACAAGACATCAATGCTCATGAAAGCCCTTGTGCTTACCCCTGAACAGGCTGCAAAATACAATAATATTCTCAGCTACTACAGCTTTAAGGGTACTGACTACTCAACAGATCAGTATTATCAGAACTGCCTTGACAGACGTGCAAACAGTTGTTCATCATTCAGTTATGATTCTTACGGTTTCAACGCCAAGATCGACCTTGACAAGGATAACCTTGTGTTCTTCTCAGTTCCATATGATGACGGCTGGAGCGCAAAGGTAAATGGTCAGGACGTGGAGATAGAAAAGGTGGATTACGGCTTTATGGCTGTTCTTTGTCCTGCGGGATCAAACGACATCCAGTTCACCTACGAAACAAAGGGTCTTTTCTGGGGCAAGGTAATAACAGCCGTTGGCTTCGGCTCGCTTATCGTTTACCTTGGCGCAGTGAGATTTACAGGCAGAAAGAAAAAAGAAGAAGCTCAGCCTGTTGAAAAGAACGCATAAACCTGAAAGGGAGGATATAAAATGTATCAGAACGAAAAAACTATCAGTGAAAAAGAGATATACAAGGGCAGGGTCGTTCACCTGACTTGTGATGAAGTGGAGCTTGAAAACGGCTACAAGACGCTTAGAGAGGTCATTCATCACCCCGGCGGAGTTTGCATCGTTGCTCTTGACGAGGACGAGAATGTTTATTTTGTGAAGCAGTTCCGCTATCCTTTCAAGACCGCACTTATGGAGATACCTGCAGGAAAGCTTGAATACGGTGAAGATCATTTGGAGTGCGGAAAGCGTGAGCTTAAAGAGGAGATAGGTGCAACGGCAGAAAAAATGACTTATCTTGGCTGTATTTATCCTACAGTGGCTTATGATACCGAGATAATCCATATGTATATGGCAGAGGGACTTGATTTCGGTGAGCAGCACCTTGACGAAGGCGAATTTCTTGACGTAACAAAAATGCCTCTTGAAGAAGCCTACAAAATGGTCATGGAAAACAAGCTCCCTGACGCAAAGACAACTGCGGCTATACTGAAAACTTATCTTATCAAAAAGGGTATGTAGTACATAATATTTTAACCATGCAATAAATGAAACGGGCGGATGCTGTTCGCCACTGCATATATAAAGGGTACTGTCAACGTGGCAGTACCCTTTTTTTGTGGTGAAAAAAAGAGCGCCCACGCACCGAAGTGCATGAGCGTCTTTTTTATAGTAACTTAGATTACTTTTCCTCAGTATTGTAAAGCTTAGCGTATCTGAGCAGATAATCATATCTGTCCTTAGCGTTCTGAACAGCCTTACCAAAGAGCTTCTCAGCTCTCTCAGGATTCTGTCTAGCAAGTGCGTTGTAACGTACCTCGCCCATGATGAAGTCCTTATAGTCAGCTGTTGGAGCCTTAGAATCAAGGATAAATGGATTCTTGCCCTCTGCCTTAAGACGTGGGTCGAATCTGTACAGATGCCAGTAACCAGCCTGAACAGCCTTCTTCTCCTCTGTCTGAGCGATTGACATACCACCCTTGATACCATGGTTGATACATGGAGCATAACCGATGATGATTGAAGGGCCGTGATAAGACTCAGCCTCGTGGATAGCCTTGATGCACTGATTGTAATCAGCACCCATTGCAACGTGAGCTACATATACATAGCCGTAAGACATTGCGATACCTGCGAGATCCTTCTTCTTAACTTCCTTACCAGCTGCTGCAAACTGAGCGATAGCACCTGTTGGAGTTGACTTAGATGACTGTCCGCCTGTATTTGAGTAAACCTCAGTATCGAATACGAAGATGTTTACGTCCTCGCCCTGAGCGATAACGTGGTCAACGCCTGAGAATCCGATATCGTAAGCCCAGCCGTCACCGCCGAAGATCCACATTGACTTCTTTCTCAGATAGTCAGCGTCCTTAAGGATCTCCTCAGTAGCCTTATTCTTTGTCTTCTTAAGAGCAGCGATAAGGTTATCTGTAGCTGCTGAGTTCTTCTCGCCGTCATCTACTGTTTCAAGATACTCTTCGCAAGCCTTCTTGAGAGCTGCAGCCTTAGTTGTCTTAGACAGCTCAAGAACCTTAGCGATAGTTCTGTTTCTGATAGTTGACTGTGCAAGGAACATACCGTAACCATACTCAGCGTTATCCTCGAACAGTGAGTTAGCCCAAGCCGGACCCTTGCCGTCCTTGTTTACTGTGTATGGAGTTGAAGGAGCAGAACCACCCCAGATTGATGAACAGCCTGTTGCGTTAGCAATGTACATTCTGTCACCAAAGAGCTGTGTGATGAGCTTAGCATAAGGTGTTTCACCGCAGCCTGCGCAAGCGCCTGAGAATTCAAGCAGTGGCTGCTTGAACTGTGAGCCCTTAACTGTTGTTGCCTTAAACTTCTCGAATACTTCCGGCTTTTCAGCAAGTGTAAGACCATAGTTGAATACTTCCTGCTCAGCGAGCTGAGTTTCAAGTGGCATCATGCTGAGAGCCTTGTTGCCCTTCTTACCAGGACAAACATTTACGCAAGAACCGCAGCCTGTGCAGTCCAGAGCAGACATTGTCATTACGAAGTTGTAACCAGGCATACCTGTCATAGCTACTGCCTTCTCCTGAGCAAGCTTAGGAGCCTTCTTCAGCTCAGCGTCTGTCATTACAACAGGTCTGATAACTGCGTGTGGACATACATATGAACAGAAGTTACACTGGATACAGTTGTCACCATTCCATGCAGGAACGTCAACAGCGATACCTCTCTTCTCAAATGCAGCAGAACCCTGTGGGAATGTGCCGTCTGCCATACCTGTGAATGTTGAAACAGGGAGCTTGTCGCCTTCCTGAGCGTTGCAAGGGATCTGAATGTTGTTTACGAAGTCCTGAAGTGTCTTATCTGCACACTTAGCGGCAGGCATACCCATTGGAGTATCCTTGCACTTCTTCCAAGATGCAGGAACTTTAACTTCGTGAACCTGCTGACATCCAGCGTCGATAGCGTCATGGTTCATCTTAACGATAGCGTCGCCCTTCTTAGAATAAGAAGCTGTAGCAGCGTCCTTCATGTACTTGATAGCGTCGTCGATAGGAATGATGTTAGCAAGCTTGAAGAATGCAGACTGAAGAACAGTGTTTATTCTGTTGCCCAGACCGATCTCCTTACCGATCTTAACGCCGTTGATAGTGTAGAACTTGATGTTGTTCTCAGCGATATATCTCTTTACCTGACCTGGGAGGTGCTTATCCAGCTCTTCATGCTCCCACTGGCAGTTCAGGAGGAATGTTCCGCCTGGCTTGATATCCTGTACCATGTTGTACTTAGTGATATAAGACTCGTTATGGCAAGCAACAAAGTCAGCCTGATTGATAAGGTATGTTGACTTGATAGGTGTCTTACCGAATCTCAGGTGAGAAACTGTTACACCGCCTGACTTCTTAGAGTCATATGCAAAGTATGCCTGAGCATACAGATCAGTGTGGTCACCGATTATCTTGATAGAGTTCTTGTTTGCACCAACAGTACCGTCAGCACCAAGACCCCAGAACTTACAAGCAGTTGTGCCTGCTGGAGCAGAGTCAAGCTTGCCCTCAGTTTCGAGAGAGAGGTTTGTAACATCGTCTTCGATACCGATAGTAAATCTTGGCTTATATGTATCCTTCCAGCTTGCATTCCAGTAAACAGCCTTGATCTGTGCAGGAGTTGTATCCTTAGAACCAAGACCATATCTGCCTGAAGCGATAGCTACATCATGGAACTGTGTACCCTTAAGAGCAGCAACAACGTCAAGATAAAGAGGCTCGCCTTCAGAACCTGGCTCCTTAGTTCTGTCAAGAACTGAGATCTGCTCACAAGTTGAAGGGATAGCTTCAACGAGCTTGTCAGCACGGAAAGGTCTGTAAAGTCTAACCTTAACAAGACCGAGCTTTGTGCCTTCCTTCTCGTTGAGGTAATCGATTGTTTCTTCGATAGTGTCACAAACAGAACCCATAGCTACGATAACGTGTGTAGCGTCTGGTGCGCCGTAGTAGTTGAACAGCTTGTAGTTTGTGCCGATCTTTTCGTTTACCTTGTTCATGTAATCCTCTACGATGCCAGGGATAGCGTCATAGTATGGGTTACAAGCTTCTCTTGCCTGGAAGAAGATATCAGGGTTCTGAGCTGTACCTCTAAGTACAGGATGCTCAGGGTTAAGAGCTCTCTTTCTGAACTCCTCGACCTTCTCGAAGTCAACCATATCTCTTACGTCTTCCATATCCCATGTCTCGATCTTCTGGATCTCGTGAGATGTTCTGAATCCGTCAAAGAAGTGGATGAATGGTACTCTGCCCTCAATAGTTGAGAGGTGAGCAACTGTACCCAGGTCCATTACCTCCTGTACGTTTGAAGAACAAAGCATAGCAAAACCTGTCTGACGGCAAGCATAGATGTCAGAATGGTCGCCGAAAATATTAAGTGCGTGTGAAGCTACACATCTTGCAGATACATGGATAACGCAAGGGAGAAGCTCACCTGCGATCTTATACAGGTTAGGGATCATAAGAAGAAGTCCCTGTGATGCTGTATATGTTGTTGTGAGCGCACCGGCTGCAAGTGAGCCGTGTACTGTACCTGAAGCACCTGCCTCAGACTGCATTTCTGCAAGCTTTACAGGAGTGCCAAACAGGTTTTCCTTACCCTTGGCAGCCCACTGGTCTGTTACTTCTGCCATAACAGATGATGGTGTGATTGGATAGATAGCAGCAACTTCTGTAAATGGGTATGACGCCCAAGCAGCAGCGTTGTTTCCGTCCATGGTTTTCATTTTTCTTGCCATTTTAGAATCATTCCTTTCTCGATATTTCAAGCAAAAGCTCAAAACTCAAATTTCCTTTTTAGCGTACTTTTTCAAGCACGTCTGTTTAAGGACAGCAGATATTTTCTTCAAAAGTAAGCTGTAACAAACTTTCTCAGGATACATCTGTTTTAACTCTTATAGTATACCACTTATTTTTCAATTTGTAAAGACCTTTTACCACATTTTTTCTTGATTTATACGCTGTAAACCCCCTATTTTCGGTTAGTTATGACTTCCTCATATTTCAGACGTGCTGTATTACGGAGATAAAAAAATGCCTGCCAAAACAGACATTTTTCATATATATAAAGTATAAAACTAGCAGTTCATAAGAAGTTCGGCGAGGGCATTGAGTATCTTATCCACATCAACATCAGAGCTGAATTTTACATCAAGCTTTGAGCCGCCTTTTTTATCCTCGCTTAAACTTACACGAAGCTTATCGGTGGCCTGATTTACTCTTATCTCAAACTCAGTGTACATAGGATTTGTGATAGTACGCTTTATTTTCTTTTCAGCTTTTTTATTTGTTTCCAAAGCGGCGATAGCTTTTTCAAGCTCTCTTACCGTCCAGCCCTTTTCTATGCACTCGGCGGCAAGCTTCTCCTGAGTATCCTTATCCGCAACGCCTGCAAGCACCTTTGCGTGACCCTCGGTGAGCTTTTTGTCACGGAGCATTTTCTGCACATTTTCGCTAAGGGAAAGAAGTCTGATAGAGTTTGCCACAGCGGAACGTGAACGTCCAACAGCTTCTGCCACCTGCTGCTGAGTAAGACCATAGGTTTCCATAAGTGTCTGATAAGCTGCGGCCTCCTCAAGAGGTGTAAGGTCTTTACGCTGGATATTTTCAATAAGGGATATCTCAGCTGCTTCAAGATCGGTAAGCTCCTTTATATAAACAGGTATCTCATCAAGTCCAGCCAGACGTGCTGCACGCCACCTGCGCTCGCCTGCAACTATCTTATATCCCCCATTGTCAAGAGGTCTTACAAGTATAGGCTGCAAAACACCATGCTGTCTGATATTTTCCGCAAGCTCATTAAGAGCGTCCTCATCAAACTCAGAACGTGGCTGATTTTTGTCAGGCTCGATAAGAGATATCCTTACTGTGGAAATGCCATTTTCGTCATTATCATTTTTTACCGATTCACTATCAGATCGTGTGACCTCATCTATAGAATTATCAAAGAACAGGCTATCCAAGCCTCTGTCCATTTTGCTTTTTTTAGCCATTGTATTTTCCTTTCACATTATAAGATACAATGTTCCATGTGGAACATTATTTTTTTCTTTATTTTTCTTTATTCTTTGCCGCTTTTTTCTTTTCTCTTTTAGCTATTTCTTTTGCAAGATTTTCGTATGCCTTTGAGCCTTTTGCCTTCTTATCATAATAAATAGCCGGCTCACCAAAGCTTGGGGCTTCCGACAAAGCAACGTTTCTCGGTATGGTAGTTTCAAAGACTTCCTTTGCAAAATGCTTTTTGACCTCGCTTATTATCTGACCTGTTATCTTGTATCTTTCAACGCACATTGTAAACAAAATGCCCTCGATATCAAGGTCAGGATTGAAAGAAACTTTTACTCTGTTGATAGTATTGTGAAGCTCAACAAGACCCTCAAGTGAAAGAAACTCGCATTGGAGAGGAATAAGTACAGAATCAGCCGCCGCAAGTGCATTTATTGTGAGCATATCGAGAGTTGGGGGACAATCTATAAATATGTAGTCATAAAATTCTTTTGCAGGCATAAGGGCATTGCGAAGCTTCATTGCTCTGTCCTTTTCATTCACAAGTGATACAGACGCACCTGAAAGGTCCTGAGTT
>OODG01001922.1_pt1 | contig 13420 bp, 13 predicted proteins | sample 1671621 | NCBI WGS metagenome assembly OODG01 (sample SAMN06348175, study PRJEB24527) | human gut metagenome | biome: human gut; feature: ankylosing spondylitis patient; material: feces | host: Homo sapiens | place: China | collected 2015-10 | reverse complement strand
TCCGATGTTCTGGATGACCCGGCCCATCTCATAGTCGAGACGCTCTTTGATCGCCATATTTTATACTCCTTTCCTTACTACAAACCTACTAATCCGCCAGCTTTTTTAAATAGATTGACAAAATAAATTTGTCCTTTGCCAGTGACCTTCGTTGTCTTAGTTATCTTCGTGCTTTCGTTTGGCAGAACAACGGTGGTTTCTTTTATCTCAAATAGCGCCATATCCATAGCGCGCTGTGTCGGGCTATTTTTAGAGGACCCGTTTTTGATTAGATAGCCATTTTCTCTAAGCCACGCAAATAAACGTTTTTGGCCTATGTCATAACCGTTTTGCTTGATCAGCTTTGCAAGGTCTCCGATTAAGATTGATGTTTTTGCCGTTGCCACAGCGTCCGCAAATATACACTTAGGTTTCGCCTCTTCAAGTTGTTTTTCTACCATTTGTCGTTTGTCAAATTCTTCCGCCCACGCTCTGGCTGCTTCGGCAGGATTTTTAAAATTAGGTAAAGCTAAAGTTTGTCTATTTAATCTTTCCTCCATTTCGTTAAAAGCTTCAATATATTTCATTTTCCATTGCAACGCTTCTTTGCCTGTGAACCCCATTGCTAAAAGCGTAAAGCCGTCACGGTTCATTAGATAAATTTTTTGCAGTCTGCCATAAGTATCAGGTAAAGTCGTTTCACAGAAAAGATTTGCTGATTTTTCAGCCGATGTTAAAATATCTTGAATACTTTGAATAACATTCTTATGTTGCTTACTAAAACTCTCAGCAACCTGTCGGCTTGATACTACAACCTGATTGTTTTTAATTTCTACTAAATCGTTCATTGCTATACCATCTTTCTTCTTTATCACACTTGCATTTTTGTCCATATCGTCTACGCTGTTATACAGGGTACCTTAAATTCATTAATGCTAGTCCGATTGAAATCATGTTGAAAATTTTTAAAGTGTTCACACTAAATTCCTTTCAACTATTATTGATTGGCTAATAAAACCCCTAAGCATAACGAATAAATTATAAGAAAAAAAATCTTGTACCAATCCGCTGTTTTAAGAATCTTCCATATGATGACAGCAAAATGAGCTGTTATAAGTATTGATAGAACTATTAATTTCAAAATAAAACTTAACCTCCTCTAAAGTTAAATCCATTTTATTCACATTACGTGTACATTATCTGCAAAAAAAATTTCCTCAACACTTTTTCCATAATATTTTGATAAAGATAACTTAATTTCATCACGCGGAATTCTTTTTCCTAATTCATACATGACAAGAGCTGATACACTGATTCCATTTGCTAAAGCCACTTCCTCTCTACTTTTAGTTCCTCTAAGATTTATTAATTTTTTACCAATAGCTACTGCATCCAAAACACTCACCTCCTTGTTTACATTTCGTGTACAAAAACAATGTACCACGAACTTATCCAATTGTCAACACATATCGTAAACTTTTATTGACTAAATTCACGTATCGTGTTAATATATTCTCAAAGTTAGGAGGCGATAAAAATGTCTTTTAAGGATATGTTAAAATACCTTCGTACTAAAAAAGGATTATCTCAAGATAAACTTGCCGAGGAAACTGGGCTAAGCAAGAGTACAATTAGTATGTATGAAAATGGTAACCGACAACCAAATTTTGAAACACTAGAACTACTAGCAGATTATTTTAATGTTGACATGAATACTCTCCTTGACCACAAAAAAAATTTTAATAAAACACCTATACCTATTCTTGATAATCCCAATTTAAGAGCTGCAGCAAGAAAAAATCTTGAAAACAATCCTGTCAATCAAGATTTTTTAGAGAAAATTTTGCGTAACGCTATTGATTTCATGGAACAAAATACCTCAGGTAAGAAAAAATGAATGATTTCAACTTATCAAAGCCAAGATTTTCTTATGCCCAAAATATGGCTTTAAATTATTTAATAAAAAAATCTAATAATATACTTCCAATTTCCCCAGACTTCTTATTACAACAAGAGTGCTGCAGTTTACAAACATATCAAACCCATAGTAATATTACTAATTCAGATATAGAATATTTATCTAAAACCTTTGGTTCAAAAGATGCAAAAACATTTTATTGGACAGATAAAAATTTCGGCATTGTGTTTTTTAATGACGATCAGTCATATTATAGAAAAAGATGGACCTTCTCACACGAACTGGGACATATTGTGTTAAATCACTATATAGACTTTGATTTAAGTATTAATAGTACCCTTCAAGATGATGAATTCAAACTATTAGATAGAGAAGCAGATGCTTTTGCATCAAATTTATTAGCACCAAATTCTATAATTGCTCTTTTTATGTTAAAATACGGAATTCAAAAACGTGATATAGTTGGTATATACACAATATTACGTTGTTTCTTTCGATTAAGTAAAGATGCCTCTTTTTATAAAGCCAAATACATAACCCAGTCAAGTAATATCAATTTTTCTGAAATAGATCAAGAATTAATAAAAAAATATCAGCCTCATATAAATTCTGTTTTTCACGATTTCCCTTTATATGCATTCGAGGCTTTAGTAAAAACTAAAAGTACTGAATTTGACTCGTACCAATATTATATAAATAGTAAAAAAGAACCGCTAAGTATTGGTGATTTGTTATTTTTAAATTTATACACTTAAATATCCATCTTTAAGGAGCATATAGAATTGAAATATGAACAACATTTAGAATCTTGTGAAACTTTGAATAATATTTGGAAAAATAAATCTAAATATCTAATTATTCACTACGCATGCGAAAGTTTTTATGAAAAATCTATGGCAAAGACTCCACGTATAACAGCAATAGCAATAAGATCATTTGAATCAGGTCAAACTCACTCTTTCTCAATGCATCAGACAGCCGAATTATTGAATATCGATACTTCTGATATAACTACTAAATATGACGAAATAGAGTTTGAAATGTTAAAGATGTTTTCTATATTTTTACAATCATCAAAAGAAAAATATTGGATACATTGGAATATGCGTGATGGCAACTATGGTTTTCAAGCAATACTCCATAGGTATAAAATCCTGCGCAATAAATTTGACCCTAATGGTCAATCCAGTCCCGAAATGCTAGAAATAAATGATGATAACAAATATGATTTATCACTGCTCCTAATACGAAAATACGGATCTGGATACATAGGAAATCCTAGAATGGTCATGCTTGCCAAAGAAAATAAAATGTCTATGAAAGACTTATTAACTGGTTCCGAAGAAGCATCCGCTTTTGAAAATGGAGAGTTTCATAAATTACTACTATCAACATTGTCAAAAGTGACTTTATTTTCTAACATTTTACAAAAAACTATAGATAATGACCTGAAAACTCAATCAAGGAAATCAGATATCTATGATAGTTGGAAAATCCGTGTTATAAATTATATTACTAAAAATCCATATGGTGTTATTGGCTTCCCAATAACTACAACAATTTTAGGGTATATTTTAGGAAAATATTTCTAGAAATAAAAAAAGACCGCCCCTGCGCCAACAGGAACGGTCAACGTAACGCCTTACAGCCAACCTTTAAAAACAACACTAATTTCAGTATATTATATCAATACCTTTATCAAATCATTATATGAGTGGAATACCTTTATTTTTTCGGTTATTTTAAATGTATTTGGTTGACACCTTTATTTATTAAAGGTATTATATTAACACCTTTAATTTTTCTTATAAAATAAAGGTGTTGAAAAGAGGTGTAACTATGGTTTATGATAAAAATACTCCTTACAACAATTTACCACTACTCCCACCCAAAGAAGAATTGGAAAATAAAGCTATACTAAAAAAAGCTATAAGTGCTAATAAAGCCTTAGCTGAATTAAGAGGTTGGACTTTTACTCAACCGAACCCATTACTTTTATTACAATCCATTACGTTGCAAGAAGCAAAAGCCTCAAGTGCAATAGAAAATGTTGTAACAACTAACGACGAGCTGTATCAAGCTCTTTCTGCTCCACAATCCGCTAATATTTCGCCATCAGCAAAAGAAGTTATGTACTATAAAGAAGCGCTTTGGCACGGCTATAAACAAATAGTTGATGGTTATCCCCTAACAATCAATACTTTTATTGATTTATTTCGAATTGTAAAAAAACGTTCAGATGGTATTCGAAAACTTCCAGGCACATGCCTAAAAAATTCTTTCAATGAGATAGTCTATACTCCTCCCGACAATGAGCATGATATTATGCGGCTACTTTCCAATCTAGAAGGTTATATAAATGATTCTCTAGATGACACAGATATCTTGGTAAAGCTAGCCATCATTCATTACCAATTTGAATGTATTCACCCATTCCCTGATGGTAATGGAAGAGTTGGGCGTATTATAAATGTATTATATTTAGTTCATCAAAAGCTTTTATCTTTTCCAATTTTGTATTTATCGAAATACATTATAGAAAATAAAAGTGAATACTATAAAGCATTAAAAAATGTCACTGAAAATAGGCATTGGGAACCATGGATTATATATATATTATCGGCTATAGAAGAAACTTCCATTAACACATTAGACATAATTAGAAAGATTTATATTGCGCAAGACGAAATGTGCAAAACCATTAGTGAAAAAGCACCACAAATATATTCTAAAGAACTTGTTGAACTTCTCTTTGAACAACCTTATTGCAAAATTGATTTCTTAGTACAAAAAAACATCGCCAAAAACCAAACCGCTTCGAAATATCTAAAAACTTTATATGAATTAAATATTTTAGATTTACTTGTCAAAGGAAGGGAAAAATATTATATAAACAAAAGTCTATGGAATATTTTAACCCGACAATAAAAAAGACCGCCCCTGCGCCAACAGGAACGGTCAACGTAATTGCCCCACTTCGTCGCAAGCGAGCTGATTACTATAAATATTATAGCACATCAGCTCTGCTACTGCATACTCAAATTACAGTAAAGGAGCTGACTTTTTTATGTCTATCGTGAAAAAATCTGGACGAAAAAAGCCATATTATTATGTAATCAGTACCGGTCAGAAATTGCCAAATGGCAGGTACGAAAAAATATGGTCTACTACCGGTTACTTAACATCGAAAGAAGCATTAGATGCTGAAGCAGAAGCTCGAGTAGCAATCAAGCAACGGACCTATATAAAGCCGGAAAAAATATCTGTAACTGCTCTCTTAGAAAAATTCATTGATACTAAGATAGAAATAAGGCCTGCTACACGGACACAATATACCGCAGCTAAAAACCGTGTAGCCAAGCAGCCCTTAGGTTCAAAAGAAATTCAAAAAGTGGATGTCTTTGATGTCGAGGCATATCGTCAGTGGCTGCACAAAGACACTAAACTTTCACAGCAAACTATCCGTGAAGAGCTATCCTTTTTACGTTCAGCTTTTACCTGGGCAGCGGATAATGACATTATAGTAAAATCACCTGCCAGACGATTAAAGTTACCACCGAAACCGGGGCCTAAAGGAATTCACGCAGAGCTGTCCTATCTATTAAAAATATTAGACATCGTAAAAAAAGAGGCTTATGCTGATCTTTATATTCCATGTCTGCTTGCAGGTTTTTGTGGGTTACGAATATCAGAGATCTGCGGTGTTGAATTACAATATATTTCTGAATCAGGTGTACAGGTAAAACATAACTTATTACGTATTGATGGTATCCCAACACTTGCACCTCTAAAAACCAGAACATCAGAACGTTTTGTACCTTTCCTGCCCTTTGTATGGCGAGAAATAGCAAAGTACATGGAATTCATCAAATCTTGCCATAAAAATGCTCTTAGGCAAAGAATGGAGCTTATACGGGATGGAAAACTTGATCCAACTCATTCTGATCCAGCATGGCAGAATACCCTTAATTTATTATACGTTTTCCCTGAAGATGGTCGTCCCCACATCAAAGATTTTATAGAACGCCGCTGGCGAAAATTTAAAGAACAAAACGAAAAAATGCAGGAGCTATTTAAGAATCAGCCATACCTTGCCGGTATGAGAATTCACGACTTCCGTCATTCTCTCGGCGCCAATATGCGCGATCAGGGTGTAAGTATGGCAGACATATCAGAAATACTTGGCCATTCTGATGCAGAATTTACCAGAGTAACTTACGCAACACCTCTTAAAGACACGCATGCCAAAGCTATGCAAAAATACGGAGAAAATATACAACAATTTTTATCTTAACTTAGGTACACTTAACTATTATTGTTGACAAAATTGTTGACAGACCACTTTTTAGACATATTTCAAGCAAAATAAAAAAGCCGCAGATACGCTCTGCGGCTAACTTTTTAAGTGGTCGGGGCGGCGAGATTCGAACTCACGGCCTCTTGTACCCGAAACAAGCGCGCTACCAAACTGCGCCACGCCCCGACTTAAGTTACATCACTTACTGCAACGTGAATATTATATAAAATAACAAATAGTTTGTCAATGATATTTTTTATATTTTTAAAATAAAAAGCTTCCCTGCTGCCAGAGAAGCTTTTCAGACATCAGCCTTGTGTAACTACACGAATATTAGTAACGTTGAATGCTTCTGCGATAGCAGGCAGACATTCGCGTTCGATATTAGTACGGTGCAGCTCATTATCGGCGACCAGCATGATCCTCGGTCCGCTCAAATTGATATTATGCACATTACTGATCAAGCGTTTGAAACTGTCTTCTCCCAAGATCTCTTTCAATTTGGCAAGGCCTTCCATCAGATACGGCTTTTCTTTAGCCATACGCTGTTCCAGCGGAGTAAACGGCACTGTAACTACACGCGCATCTTTAGCCAGTACAAAATTTTCCTCATGCTCGCCTGGTACTACTAAGTCATCTCTCATGGTTTTCCCTCCTTCACTGCCTAATTGTTACAGAATTATTATAAATTATTGACGATTTGCAGTCAAGCCGGCAGGATTATTATAACTTAAAGCGAATATATATAAAATATTTTGAATTTATGATGGGAGTTGTTAATATGTCTTTTTTTGAAGAGTTTAAAAAATTTGCTATGCGCGGAAATGTTATCGATCTGGCAGTCGGCGTTGTTATCGGCGGCGCCTTCGGCAAAATAACATCATCTTTAGTAGATAATATTATTATGCCCCCTTTGAGTCTCTTATTTGGCAAAGTGGATTTTTCCGGACTATTCATCAGCCTGAACGGACAGCATTACGATACTTTAAAGGCTGCTCAGGATGCACATGCCCCTATTTTAGCCTACGGTCTTTTTATAAATACTATCGTTAATTTCCTGATCATTGCTTTTGCTATTTTTGTACTGATCAAACAAATCAACAGGCTTACGCCTCCGCCGGCTCCGGCTCCAGAACCGCGTTTATGCCCCTTCTGCAAAACTGCAATCGCTGACGATGCGACCCGTTGCCCGCACTGTACTTCGCAATTATAAAAACAATTCATTTTTGTGCATCAAAGGCGCTTCTTTCAGGAAGCGTCTTTTCCTATTTGCGAAACCAGCCCATTCGTTGTATAATGTTTAGAAGATTTGCTTCTTCACTTTATCACGAGGAAGTTTTCAGTAATATTAGGAGGTTATTTCATGTCCGTTTATGACGTATTAAAGGAACGTGGTTTTTTAAAGCAACTCTCCCATGAAGATGAGATCAAAGAGCTGCTGGAAAAGGAAAAAATCACTTTTTATATTGGTTTCGACCCCACAGCCGACAGCCTGCATGTAGGTCATTTTATTGCTTTGATGGTTATGAGCCATATGCAGCGTGCCGGACATCGTCCAATCTGTCTTTTAGGAGGCGGGACCGGTATGGTTGGCGACCCCAGCGGCAAAGACGATATGCGTAAAATGCTGACTCCTGAATTTATCTCTCATAACATAGCCTGCTTTAAAAAACAGATGGCACGCTTTATCGATTTTTCTGAAGGCCAGGCTATTATGGTCAACAACGCCGACTGGCTGCTTGAACTGAATTATATCGAACTGCTGCGCGATGTCGGTGTACATTTCTCAGTAAACCGTATGCTGACAGCGGAATGCTTTAAAAAACGTTTGGAAAAAGGCCTGTCTTTCTTCGAATTCAACTATATGATCATGCAGTCTTATGACTTCCTGCAGCTGTTTAAAAAACACGGCTGTATCATGCAGCTCGGCGGTGATGACCAATGGTCCAATATGCTGGCCGGCGTTGAACTGATTCGCCGTAAAGAACAGAAACCAGCATACTGCATGACCTGTAAATTACTTACTACCAGCGATGGACGCAAAATGGGCAAAACAGAAAAAGGAGCCCTGTGGCTCGATCCAGAAAAGACTTCACCATATGATTTCTACCAATACTGGCGTAATATCGACGACAGCGACGTTGAAAACTGCCTGTCACTCCTTACCTTCCTGCCTATGGAAGAAGTACGCCGCTTAAGCTCCCTGCAGGATGCTGAGATCAACGAAGCAAAAAAAGTTCTGGCTTATGAGGTAACAAAGCTGGTACACGGAGAAGCTGAAGCTGAAAAAGCACAACAGGCTGCTGAAGCACTGTTTGGAGGAGGCGGCGCACTTACCGATGTCCCGACTATTGAAATCACTGCTGCTGACGCCGAAGGTAAAATAATTGATGTTTTGGCCGCAGGTAAAATATTCAGCAGTAAACGTGAAGCCCGGCAAATGATCCAGCAAGGCGGACTTTATATTGGCGAAAATACAGTGTCCGATCCTGAGGCAAGCTTTGCGCCTTCAATGTTTGATGCAGAAAAAAGCCTGCTTATCCGTAAGGGTAAAAAGAAGTATTTCCGCCTCATCATCCAGTAATTTAAAGGCTGCCTGAGGGCAGCCTTTACTTAATAGTAGAATTATCAGAATTTTATATCTATTCACGATGGGAGACTTTTTATGAAACAGAACCTGACGTTTTGGGAAATCTTACCAGTAGGGTTGATGCTCTTTTCGTCCTTTTTCGGTGCCGGCAATCTAATCTTTCCACCAGCATTAGGCCAAGCCGCAGGCGACCATTTCTGGTCAGCTGCGATTGGCTTCTGCGTTACCGGCGTAGGTATGCCGCTTTTGGGTATTATTGCTATGGCACTAACTAAAAACGATAACCCCAATGCCCTGGCAGATCCTGTTCATCCGAACTTTGCCAAAATCATAGTTATGCTGGCAGTACTGACGATTGGCCCGTTGTTTGCGATTCCTCGTACAGGTGCGGTGTCTTATGACGTCGGTATCAGACCTTTTGTCCCTGAAGACTACTATACCGCAGGTTTGGCTATTTATTCGCTTTTCTTTTTCATCGTAACCTATGTCTTATCTATAAATCCATCTAAACTGGTAGACTGGCTTGGAAAAGTTTTAACGCCAATGCTGCTATTAAGTCTGGCTGTACTTATCATCAACGTTCTGCTTGCTCCAATGGGTCCTATGCAGCCGGCAACAGGCAGTTATATAAACCTTCCTTTTCTCAGCGGCTTTCAGGATGGTTATAACACAATGGATCTTCTGGCGACGCTTCTCTTCGGCGCAACCGTCATCAATGCCATTAAACTCAAGGGTATCACCGATGACCGTCTGCTGACAAAAATCTGTGTCTACTCCGGTTTGATCGCAGCATTTTTCCTAGCTCTTATTTATGTAGCATTGGCTTATACCGGCGCTACCAGCGTCAGCATTCTTGGAATTTCTCCTAACGGCGGTGTAGCTTTAGCTGATATCGCCAACTATTATCTTGGTGCGGCCGGCAATGTTGTTTTATGTCTAATGATCTTTTTTGCCTGTCTGACCACAAGTATTGGCCTGACAGCTTCTGCAGCCTCTTATTTTACCAAAGTAACACACGAACAGGTCCAATACCAGCGGTTTGTAGTGGCGATCTGTGTTTTCAGCTTTGCTGTTTCCAACGTTGGTCTGACTAATATCATCTCTTTTTCGATACCTATTCTCTGCGCCCTTTATCCGATTATTATTGCTTTAGTTCTGTTGGGAGTAACCTCTAAGCTTTTCCATGGCGATAAACGAGTTTATCGCTGCTGCCTGTTCTTTACAACTATTTTTGCCCTGCTGGATGGACTAAAGGCAGCAGGTATCAAACTTTCAGCCTTAGAAACCATACTTGGCAACACAATCCCCCTTTATGCCGACGGCTTCGGCTGGATCGTACCTTCAGTCTGTGGCGCTTTATTAGGATTGCTTTGGAAACTTCTGGTTCCAGCACAAACTAAATAATCCATTTTCAAATTTATGCGCAGTTTTTTTAACTGCGCATTTTTATTTCACAAATAAAACAGCATCTATCAAGCAGGAAAAGAGTTATAATAAAGAAAAGGAGTGTGATATTATGACACAGACGAACGGCTTTTTTACTACCTCAGACCAGGCGCATCTTTATTATGAAGTTCATGGTAAAGGTCAGCCACTTTTTCTTGTACATGGCTGGCAGTGTTCTTCCAGATTTTGGCAGCACAATATTCCAGAACTTTCCAAGCACTTTCAGGTAATAGTTATGGATAACCGCGGGCACGGCAAATCCTCCAAAGGTCTGCAGGGCCAAATCGTTGCCCGTTACGCACAGGATATCCGCGAACTTTCTGAATTTCTGGGTCTGAAAAATTTTATCCTCATGGGCTGGTCTTTAGGCGGACCTACAGTGCTTTCCTATTGGCAGCAATATAAAACCGACAGCAATCTGATCGGTCTGGGGCTGATAGATATGACGCCATTTCCTTTCAGTCCTGAAGAATGGAACAGTCAGGGTTTGCGCAACTACAATATGGAAGGGTTCAATGCACAGGTCAACCGATTGGTCAACGAACGGGAAGAATATTTTGAATTTTTTGCAAACGCAATTTTTAAAGACGGCAAACGACCAGCCGGCACAGACTGGGTAATTGAAGAATTCCGCAAGCTGCCGCCCTGGCTCTCAGCAGCCATCTACAGCGACTATATTGCAACAGATTTCACTAACGTTCTGCCAACAATAACTGTTCCCACGCTGGTCGTCAACGCCGACGGACCTGTTTTTGCCTGGGGAATCAAGCAGGGCACTTACCTGACGTCTCTAATCCCCAATGGTAAATTTGTAGCTTTTACAGAAAGCGGTCATATGCTCTTTTATGAAGAAGCAGAAAAATTCAATCAAACAGTCAGTGATTTTATCAAAGACTGTCTGCCCCAGAATGTTTAACTAAAAAAACAAAAGGCTCCCGAAAATTCGGGAGCCTTTAACTTTTTAAAATCGGCGCAAGTGCTTCAGCAATGCTGCGCATCCCGCTTTGATCTCCGCATACGTAATTTCAAAATCACCAGTATACCAGGGATCAGCAATGTCACGCGGCAACTCGGTAAAATCCAGCAGACGATGCACCTTTTCCTGCGGGTCACTGCCTATGATCCGCAGAATATTACTGATATTGGCACGATCCATACCCAAAATAAGATCATATTTTTCATAATCTTCTTTGGTAAGCTGCACAGCATATTTACCCGCCGCACTGATATGATCCTGCGCCAGTTTTTTACGTGTTCCCTGATGCACAGGATTACCTATTTCTTCCCTGCTTGTACCTGCCGATGCAATCACAAACCTGTCCGCAAGCCCTTCTTTTTTGATCATGTCCTTCAGCAAAAATTCTGCCATTGGCGAACGACAGATATTACCGTGACAAACAAACATGATACGATGAGTTCGTTCCATAAAACCTCCTCAAGTTCTGCAAAACAATGTAATAAGAACAATATTTTAACGCTGTCATATCAATAGTTTTTGATATGCAAAATTAATGATTATCTGCTTAGTAATCTGGCTGCTTTTATTATACTAAAGGCTGATAAAATTAGAAAGAAAAAACTTTATGTTTTATTTATTCTCTCCCCCATGCTCCGTCCCAAACGATACGACGATAATTTTCTTTATCAGTATCGCCTTCGGTATTGAAGCACAACACCACCGAGTTTTCGTCCAGCTGCAAGGCCTGTTTCAGATCACTTAAGCGCTCGTCGCGCATGGCTTCTGCCACCAGTCCCACGGTCGCCGCACCGCTTTCACCTGCACTGACTTTCGTATCACCCGCCAGCGGATTTCCCAAAATACGCATTCCCTGAGCAGCGGTATAATCAGGACAGCTGATAAAACCATCGCTCAAATTTCCAAGTATTTCCCAAGCAATACTGTTTGGCTCTCCACAGGCCAGTCCAGCCATAATCGTCTCAAGACGGCCTGTTACACTATGCAAGCTGCCGTCATTTGCCGCGGCTGTCTGATAAAGGCAATCTGCCCCTTTGGGTTCAACTATAAAAGTCAGCGGGCAGGAACTGCCATAAATATCAGCAAAAAATCCCTGTACAGAACCTGCCAAAGAGCCGACCCCGGCCTGCAAAAAGATATGCGTAGGCTTGACCGGCAGCTGCTCATACGCTTCCAAAGCCATTGTCATATAGCCCTGCATGATCCACAGAGGTATCCTTGTATACCCATCCCAAGCTGTATCCTGTACAATGATCCAGCCGTTTTTCTGTGCCAGCTCACTGGTATATCGTACTGTATCGTCATAGTTCATATCTGTGATTTCGGCCTGCGCACCTTCGGCACGAATATTGGCCAGACGTTCTGCCGCAGAGCCCTGAGGCATATAAACTATAGCCTGCTGCTTCAATCTGTTGGCTGTCCAGGCAACACCACGCCCATGATTACCGTCAGTAGTTGTAATAAATGTTTTGCTCCCCAACAAACTGCGCACCTCATCTGAGACCAGACGCATATAAGGTAAATCATCTATATCTTCACCTAATTCATTAGCGATATAACTACCAATAGCAAAACTGCCGCCCAGAACTTTAAAAGCATTGAGTCCAAAGCGATAGGATTCATCTTTGACAAAAAGGTTTTTGATACCCAAATGCTGCGCCAGACTGGTAAGTTCTATCAGCGGTGTTGGACTATACTCTTTGAAACTGCTGTGAAAACTCCGCACTCGACGTGCCTGCTGCTCAGTAAAAACTTCCGTTTTCGCTGCAATTTTCCGGTTGCGCTCACGCAGCACCCACTTAAACCTTGCTTTTTCCATAGTTTCCTCCCTGCACATCAGTTAACATTATAAAAAATGCCGCGACAGAAGTTACCATCACGACATTCTCATCATTTAACCAATATCAAATTCTGCCGCTCCGGCAGCCTATAATATGCAAACACAAATAGCAGTATTTATTCACCAAAAAGCCTTTATAATTATGTCGACTTCCTCCGGAAAATTCTGCATTCCTGTTCACCGCAGCACCTTCAGCTTGCAGCAAACGATACCTGATCTAGAACATTATGTCGCCGGGTTCATAATCAACGGTCGTTTTGACAAAGGCCAATTCGTTGCAATACGGATATTGCGGGCAATATACACATTCTTTCCAAACCTTCTGCGGGAGCTTTTCTTTCGCCGTTTCGATATAATCACATTTTGCAAAAAAT
>OODG01001915.1_pt1 | contig 13444 bp, 8 predicted proteins | sample 1671621 | NCBI WGS metagenome assembly OODG01 (sample SAMN06348175, study PRJEB24527) | human gut metagenome | biome: human gut; feature: ankylosing spondylitis patient; material: feces | host: Homo sapiens | place: China | collected 2015-10 | reverse complement strand
CTGGCCTCCCCCAGTCTTCACATCCTTCCTCGCCTCTTCCCTACTTCTTTCCCACGCAGAAATACGCAAAGCCGCGCTTGCCGAGCACGGAGGGCGAGTAGAGATTCCGCCCGTCAAAGAGGACGGGGGCGACGAGGGATTCCTTTATGCGATCGAAATCGGGGTTGCGGAACTGGTTCCACTCGGTGGCCACGAGCAGGGCGTCGGAACCTTCGCAGATGGCATATGGATCATCTTCGATGAACACCAGCGGATTGTCCGCCAACAGCTTCCGGGCGTTGGGGGCGGCGATGGGATCATAGGCCCGGACGCGCATACCGCGTGAAGTCAGCTCCTCAATGATGGAAAGCGCCGGAGATTCGCGCATATCGTCGGTATTGGCCTTGAAGGCAAGCCCCCATAAGGCGAGCACCTTGCCGAACACCCCGCCTTGCGGCTCAAAATAGTCGGCCACCCGGAACGCCATCGAGCGCTTCTGACGGGCATTCACGCCCTCGACGGCCTCCAAAAGTTCAGGACGCATACCTGCCTCATGGGCGGTATGGATGAGCGCCTTCACGTCCTTGGGGAAGCAGGAGCCGCCGTAGCCGCAGCCCGGGTAAAGAAACTTGCTTCCGATGCGCGCGTCGCTGCCGATTCCCTTGCGGACCATGTTCACGTCCGCTCCGACGATTTCGCACAGGTTGGCGATGTCGTTCATGAAGCTGATGCGGGTGGCGAGCATGCTGTTCGCAGCGTATTTGGTCATCTCGGCCGAGGTGACGTCCATGAAGATTACCCGGAAATTGTTCAGCAGGAAGGGGCGGTACAGCCGACTCATCAGTTCTTTCGCGCGCTCGCTCTCGACTCCGACCACTACGCGGTCGGGGCTCATGAAGTCTTTGATGGCGCTGCCTTCTTTCAGAAACTCGGGATTGGAAGCCACGTCGAATTCGACTTCGGCTCCCCGGCGGGCGAGCTCCTGCCGCACGACCTGCTGAATCCGGCGCGACGTGCCTACCGGAACGGTGCTCTTGGTGACCAGCAGCGCATATTCCTTGACTGCCGAGCCGAACGTACGCGCCACTTCGAACACGTAGCGCAGGTCGGCGTCGCCGTTCTCGTCCGGAGGGGTTCCTACGGCGATGAATACGATCTCGATGCCGTCCATGCAGGAGGCCAGATCGGTCTCGAAACTCAGCCGTCCCGACTGCATGTTCTTCTGCACGATCGCGTCGAGTCCGGGCTCGTAGATCGGAATTCGCCCGTTCTTGAGCTGTTCGATTTTCGAGGCGTCCGTGTCGATGCAGACCACCTCGGCGCCCATTTCCGAAAAACAGGCGCCCGAGACGAGTCCGACATACCCGCTTCCTACCACTGCTATTCTCATTTTCTGAACGGTTTTTGATGTTCTTGTTCTCGGCCGGGCTCTCTCTGGGGTATCCGTCGGCCGCGAACGGTGAACAAATATAGTCAAATGTTCCGAATCGGCCGTGTCGTGCGTCGGGGTATTTCCCGGGTTCGGACGGCGCGGTGCGTGAGGGGCGGGGCGTGAAATTTATCGCCCGGCGCAAGGCGGTATTCTGAAACTATTTTTATATTTTTGCAAGGCGTATTACAAACCGGTCAATGGAACTGAAAATTTTCGTCATCCTGACTTTCGTCATTTCGGCCTTGTCCGGGTGGCTGACCATACCCAAGATTATCCTGATCTCGAAAAAGAAAAAGCTTTTCGACGAGCTTTCCGCGCGCAAGTCCCATCATGGAAACGTTCCCCGTTTGGGAGGAGTCTCGTTCTTCCCGTCGTTTCTTTTTTCGGTGACTCTGTTGCTGGGCATGTGCTACTATCAGGGGCTGACCGTAGCCGCATCGCCTGTCGAGGCGGCGGCATTCAAAGAACTGTTTTTCGTCATAGCGGGCGGGACGCTGCTTTTCTTCGTCGGTCTGGCCGACGATCTGAGCGGCCTCTCCTATAAGCCGAAGTTCGTGGCGCAGATACTGGTCGGCGTGCTGCTGATTTACGGCGGCGTGGGAATCGAGAATCTGGGCGGACTGTTCGGTCTGTACCACATTCCGTCGTCCGTCGGGTGGGTGCTGACCGTGCTGGTGACCGTCCTGCTGGTCAACGCTTATAACCTGATCGACGGCATCGACGGGCTCTGCTCGGGGCTGGCCCTGCTGGCGTTGGGGGCTTTCGGCGGCTGGTTCTGCTGGAATCATCTGTATGTGTACGGGATGATGGCGATGGGCATCGCGGGCGTGGTGAGCGTTTTTTTCTTTTACAACGTGCTGGGACGCCGAATGAAAATCTTCATGGGAGATACCGGCTCGCTGACGCTCGGCTTTCTGATAGCCTTTTTCGGTCTGAAATTCTACAACCTGAATATCAATACGGATATGTTCGGCATACAGGCGACGCCGGCTGTTTTTCTGGGTATCGTCTTCATTCCGGCTTTCGATACGCTACGCGTGTTCTGTGTCCGGATCGCGTCCGGCCTTTCGCCGTTCTATCCCGACAAAAGGCACATCCATCACAAGATGCTCCGTCTCGGCCTCACCCATTTCCAAAGCGCCATGCTGATCATCGTGATGCAGACTTGCTTCATCCTGATGAACGTGCTGATGAAGAACGTCAATATCAACTTGCTTTTCGGGATCGACCTGCTGTTGGGGGTGCTGCTGGTCTGGCAGCTCGACCGGATGGGCGATCGGCGCGAGCGTAAAGGAAAGGCGTAGCGGTCCGCCGCTTGCCTTTTTTCAAAAAAATGAGAATAATATGCTTATGAACCGGATAGTCAAACTCATGCGATGCGTCGTTTTCGCGGCGGCGCTGTACGCGGGCAGCCTGTCGGCGCAGCAGGTCACGCCTGCCATGATCCAGCGGGCCAAAGCCATGGGGGCCACCCAAGAGCAGATCGATGCCGCGCTGGCCGAACGGAACGAACGAAGCGTCCGGCCTTCGTCGACGCAGGCGCAGGGCAGCGAAGTGGTTCGCTCGGACCCGGACAGGCAGACGAAGGATACGAGGCAAAGCGGCGATCCTGACGGCCGTTTCTATTCCGCAACGGAGCGTGACGGTTATGCTGCGGGCCGTCCGGAAGCGGGTCGTCCCGGTTTTTCGGAGCAGGGGAGATACGCGATGCGCTCGGACACCGATTCGGTGACGCGCCTCGGAATCATGTCCGTCGACCCGCGCGCGTCGGTGTTCGGCCGGGAGATTTTCTCCGCCCGGAACCTGACGTTCGCCCCGAGCTATAATATTCCGACGCCGCCCAACTACGTGCTGGGCGCCGGCGACGAAGTGGTCGTCGAGGTATGGGGAGACGCCGAGTCGACGATGAAGCACCGGGTTTCGCCCGAGGGCAGCATCAGCATTTCCGGCGTCGGTCCGGTCTCCGTGGCCGGTCTGACGATCGAGCAGGCTCAGCAGCGCATCCAGTCGAAAGTCGACCGGATCATGAGCGGACAGGTTCGGGTTTCGCTGGGCGAGATACGGAGCATCAAGGTGAATATCTCGGGCGAGGTCGCCGTGCCGGGGACCTACACGCTGCCGTCGCTGGCTACGGTGTTCAATGCGATCTATTCGGCCGGAGGTGTCAACGACATCGGATCGCTGCGTCGCATTCAGGTTTATCGCAACAGCCGGAAGGTCGCCGATCTGGACGTTTACGACTATCTGGTCAACGGAAAGTACGAAACCAATATCCTGCTCGAGGATAACGATATGATTATCGTGCCTCCGTACGACAGCTATGTCGCCATAGGGGGAAAGGTGAAGCGCGAGCGTATCTATGAACTGAAGAAGGGCGAGACGCTGGGCAAGCTGATCGAGTACGCCGGAGGTTTTACCGGAGACGCTTACGCCGAGCGGCTGACGGTATACCGCAAGAGCGGCCGCCAACGCAGTCTGGTCACGGTGGAAAAAGCCGATCTGGACGCCTTCCCGATGATGGACGGCGACTCGCTCCATGTGGACGTCGTGTTGCCGACCTATTCCAATATGCTGACCATCCGGGGAGCCGTATGGCGTCCGGGGGATTATGAGCTCGGGCCGGACGTTCGGACGCTCTCGCAGCTGATCGCCAAGGCCGAGGGACTGCGCGGGAGCGAGTTCGCCTCGCGGGGACAGATTTCGCGGTTCGACAGCACGACCAGTATCTATACCGTTATTCCGTTCGTCGTGAGCGACGTGGCGTCGGGTCGGACCGACGTGGAGCTGCGCAACCGCGACGAAGTATACATTCCGAACGTTTTCGACCTGAGGGAGGATTATTCCGTGACGGTCCGGGGCGAGGTGAACGCGCCTCAGACGCTCGATTACCGCGACGGCATGACCGTCGAGGACGTGATCGTGCTGTGCGGCGGGCTGCGCGAGTCGGCTTCCCGGGCGAGAGTCGAGGTGGCGCGGCGGATCAAGGACCCGACTTCCACGTCCTATTCGCCCCGACAGGCCGAAACTTTCCTGTTCGACATTTCGGAGGATCTGGCGATCGCTCCGGCCGACAAGAGGTTCGTGTTGCAGCCGTTCGACGAGGTGTATATCCGGCGTTCGCCCGGCTATTCCGAGCAGAAGAACGCGGAGGCCGACGGGGAAGTGCTTTTCCCCGGGCAATATGTGCTGGCCCATGCGTCGCAGCGGTTGTCCGATCTGGTGCGTCAGGCCGGCGGATTCACCGAGGAGGCTTATGTGCGCGGAGCCAGCGTGCAGCGCAAGCTCACGCCCGACGAGATGGCGAAAGTGAAGGCTACGCTCGAAATCGCCCGGACCAATCAGGATCGCGACTCGGTCGTGCAGGATGCCGTCGAGATTCCCGAGTATTATTCGATCGGAGTCGACGTGGAGCAGGCCGTGAAGAAGCCCGGAAGCAGCGAGGACATCGTCCTGCGGGAAGGCGACCGTCTGTTCGTGCCGAAATATAACGGGACTGTGCGCATATCGGGCGCCGTGCTGTATCAGAACTCGGTCGCGTACGAGGGGAAAAAACTGAAAAACTATGTGGCTCAAGCCGGCGGTTTCAAGCAGAGGGCCCGTCGTCGTCCGTTTATCGTGTACATGAACGGGAAAGTGGCTTCGACGCGCGGAGGGTTCCTCTGGAAACGGTATCCTGCGGTGGAGCCCGGGTGCCAGATCGTCGTTCCGATGAAGCAGGAGCCTAAAGGCAACGGACTGGCGAACGCGATAGGCATGATGTCTTCGACCGCTTCGCTGGCCGCCATGGTCGCTTCGATCATTAATCTGAGCAAGTAGGGCCGGTTGCGGCGATGCAACGTTTGTCGGGCCGCAGGGAAGCACCCTGCGGCCCGATCTTTTGCCGGCGGTCGTTTCCCGTGAAAAATCGCTTCCGCGAGCCCGCCGGACCGAATCCGTTTTCTCCGTCCGGAACCGGATGCAGCGGGCCATGCCGGATTCCGGGCGGCGCATGGGTCGATCTCCTGCGGCGGTTATTCGTCGCTGCGGGTTCGTTCCTGCCGACGGCGGCATCGATCCGACTTTGTCGAGAGAATAGAATCCGGTCGGTTGGGTTGTCTTTTTGTGTCCGGTTTCCCGTTCGTACGCTCCCAAGGAGTCCCGATATGCTTTTATGTGTAGTCGCATTATTGCGTACAACTGATCCGGATGATATTTTCCGTCCGGACCTTTCCTCGGTCTCGGGTTTGCGGCAGAGTACGAAAAAGCGGCGGTTCTCGATCGAGACCCGCCGCAGATAAGGAAACCGGAACGGGTGCTACTTGCGGATAGCCGCCACGCCCGGGAGCTCGATGCCTTCCATGTATTCGAGCAGCGCGCCGCCGCCGGTGGAGACGTAGCTGACCTGGTCGGCCAGGCCGAACTTGTTGATGGCCGCCACCGAGTCGCCGCCGCCGATCAGCGAGAAGGCGCCCTTCTTCGTGGCTTCGACGATCGCCTCGGCCAGCGCACGCGAGCCTTTGGCGAAATTGTCCATCTCGAATACGCCTACCGGGCCGTTCCACAGAATGGTTTTCGATTCGGCGATCACTTTCGAGAACGCTTCGATCGCTTTCGGGCCGATGTCGAGACCTTCCCAGCCGTCGGGAATGTCGTTCGACGGGCAGATCTTCGTCTCGGTGTCGTTCTTGAACTCTTTGCCGCAAACGGCGTCCTCGGCCAGATAGATCTTCACGTTCAGCTCCTCGGCTTTCTTCAGGATGTCGAGGGCCGTCTGGAACTGGTCGGGTTCGCAGATACTCGTGCCGACCTTGCCGCCCTGAGCGGCCTTGAACGTATAGGTCATGCCGCCGCCCAGAATCAGGTTGTCCACGCGCTTCATCAGGTTCTCGATCACGCTGATCTTCGTCGAGACCTTCGAACCGCCCAGAATGGCCGTGAACGGGCGGGCCGGATTGTCGAGCACCTTGTCGATCGCTTTCAGCTCGCCTTCCATCACGTAGCCGAACATCTTGTCATTGGGGAAATACTCGGCGATCAGCGCCGTCGACGCATGCGCGCGGTGAGCCGTGCCGAACGCGTCGTTAATATAGCAGTCGGCATATGAAGCCAGCCTCTTGACGAACTCCTTCTGGCTGGCCTTCACTGCCTTCTTCGCGGCGGCTTTCTCCTCGTCGCTGGCGTCGTCGGCCAGTCCGCGGGGCTTGCCCTCCTCCTCGGCGTAGAAGCGCAGGTTCTCGAGCAGCAGCACCTGTCCGGGCTTCAGCGCAGCGGCCTTTTTCGCGGCCTCGTCGCCCATGCAGTCGTCGGCGAAGTCGACTTTCACGCCCAAACGGGCTTCGATGCCGGGAATGATGTTCCTCAGCGAGAACTTGGCCTCGGGGCCCTTTTTCGGACGTCCCAAATGCGACATCAGAACGACGGAGCCGCCCTTTTCGAGCACTTTCTTGATCGTCGGGATAGCGGCGCGGATGCGCGTGTCGTCGGTAATTTCCAGCTTCTCGTTCAGGGGCACGTTGAAGTCGACGCGGATAATCGCGCGCTTGCCCTTGAAATCGTACGTGTCGATTGATTGCATAATCGGTCTGTATTTACGGGTTAAACTTTTTAAATATATTTAAGAACTCTCCAAAGTTACGCAATCTATTCATATTTTTCGCATTCCGCTATAAGATTTTGCCGGAAAAATGTAACTTTGCTTATAATTTAACTTCTTGGAGGCATGTACGGGAAAATGAAACAGCATCTGCGCGCCGAGCTCGACTCGCTCGGCGAGGCCGGGCTGTACAAGCGCGAGCGGGTGATCGTCTCGCCCCAGCGCGCGGCGATCGGGGTGGCCGGAGGAAAAGAGGTGATCAATTTCTGCGCCAACAACTATCTGGGGCTTTCGGACCATCCCCGTCTGATCGAGGCGGCCAAGCGGGCCATGGACAGCAGAGGCTACGGCATGTCGTCGGTGCGTTTCATCTGCGGCACGCAGGATATCCATAAGCAATTGGAGGGCGCGATCGCCGACTATTTCGGCACGGAAGACACGATTCTCTATGCCGCGTGTTTCGACGCGAACGGCGGCGTGTTCGAGCCGCTGCTCGACGAGCGGGACGCGATCATCTCCGATGCGCTGAACCATGCGTCGATCATCGACGGAGTCCGGCTGTGCAAGGCCGTACGCTACCGCTATGCGAACGCCGACATGGACGAGTTGGAGCGTTGCCTGAAGCTGGCTCAGGCCCAGCGGTTCCGGGTAATCGTTACCGACGGAGTCTTCTCGATGGACGGCAATGTCGCTCCGATGGACCGCATCTGCGCGCTGGCCGAGCGCTACGACGCGCTGGTCATGGTCGACGAGTGCCACTCGGCGGGTGTCGTAGGGCCTACGGGCCGGGGAGTAACCGAGTTGTTCGGTCTCCGGGGCCGGGTCGATATCATTACCGGCACGCTCGGCAAGGCGTTCGGAGGCGCGATCGGCGGATTCACGACCGGTCGCCGGGAGATCGTCGAGATGCTGCGCCAGCGTTCGCGGCCGTACCTTTTCTCGAACTCGTTGCCGCCGGCTGTCGTCGGGGCGGGGATCGAAGTGTTCCGGATGCTCTCCGAGAGCGACGCGCTGCACGACCGCTTGACGGTCAATGTCGAGCGTTTCCGGGGGCGGATGCTCGCGGCCGGGTTCGACATCAAGCCGACGCAGTCGGCGATCTGCGCCGTAATGCTCTACGACGCGAAGCTGTCGCAGGACTTTGCGGCACGCCTGTTGGACGAGGGCATTTACGTGACGGGTTTCTACTACCCGGTCGTTCCGAAGGATCAGGCGCGGATTCGCGTGCAGGTGTCGGCCGGGCATACCGAGCAGGAGCTGGACCGCTGCGTCGACGCTTTCGTGAAAGTAGGACGCGAGCTGGGCGTACTGCGTTAGCTCCGCGGAGCGGAAGCGGGCGGAAGTCCCGGCTCGGCGGTCGGGGAGTATACTAAACTTAACGAACGGAATATTTATGGCAAAGATTTCATTGGATGCGATCGATCGCAAAATACTGGGGTATCTGATCAAGAACGCGCGGATGCCGTTTCTGGAAATCGCGCGCGAGTGCGGTATTTCGGGCGCGGCGATCCACCAGCGCGTCAAGAAGCTCGAGGATGCCGGCGTGATCCGGGGTTCGAGACTCGAGGTCAATCCGAAAGCGCTCGGCTACGATGTCTGCGCCATTATCGGCATCCGGGTTTCGGACCCGACCAAGAACATGCTGACGGTCGAGAAGCTGCGTCAGGTGCCCGAGATTACCGAATGCCACTTCATTACCGGCAAGTACAACATTTTGGTCAAGCTCTACTGCACGGACAACGAGCACCTGATGCACACGATATTCGACCATATCCTGCAACTGCCCGAGGTGTCGCAGACCGAGACGTTCATCTCGCTCAGTGAGTCGTTCGGTCGTCAGGTCGAGATACCTAACTTGGGAGACGAGTAGATTATGGCCGTTATCCGTCTGACAAAGGAATTTTCGTTCGAGATGGCGCACACGCTCGACGGTTACGACGGTCCGTGCCGCGAGATACACGGTCACTCGTATCGCCTGTTCGTGACGGTCAAAGGCCGTCCGAAAGACGATCCGTCGGATTCGAAGTGCGGCATGGTAATCGATTTCGGCGACTTGAAGCGGATCGTCGCGGAGCAGATCGTCGGACGTTACGATCACGCACTGGTCATGCGGCGCACCGAGTCGAACGCCGGGCTCGTCGAGGCTCTCCGCTCCCGCTACTCGAAACTGGAGGTAACCGATTACCAGCCTACCTGCGAGAATATGGTGGCCGACTTCGCTGCCCGGATCGCGGCGCGTCTGCCCGAGGGCGTGACGCTGCACAGCGTCCGGCTGCACGAGACGGCCACGTCGTTCGCCGAGTGGTTCGCGGGCGATAATCCGTGAGAAGCGGAGATGAAATTTCCCGTGCGGAATATTGACGGGCTCTCCGGTAGGAGGACGGGCCTGTTCTGACTGAGTTTTTTGAAAGAGGACCGAGTTCTGGCGGAGACATTCGCGCAGCGGTCTTATGCGGGCGCCGCGCGGCATGAGTGCTCGGCACGGATCGGAGCGGGGACGTCCTCCCGGCGGGGAAATCTCCGCGAAAACAGCGCTCATCGAACGCATAATCGAGCGGCAGATACGTTCTCGCCGCGTTCATACCGGAGGGTTTATGGAGAAAGTTTTTCTGGTCGATGCCTACGCATTGATTTTTCGTTTCTACTATGCTTTTATCGGACGGCCGATGCGCAATGCGGCCGGCGTGAATACGTCGGCCGTGTTCGGGTTCGTCAAGTTCCTCAAGGACCTGATCCTGCGCGAGCGGCCGCATTACCTCGGCGTGGCGTTCGATCCGCCGGGAGGCAATTTCCGTCACGAGCTCTACGCCGACTACAAGGCCAACCGCAGCGAGACGCCCGAAGACATCGTCGCGTCGGTTCCGTATATCAAGCAGGTGCTCGAGGCGATGCGCATTCCGGTGCTCGAGATTCCCGGCTACGAAGCCGACGACGTGATCGGCACGCTGTCGCAGAAAGCGGCCGCCGCAGGTTACGAGGTGTTCATGGTAACGCCCGACAAGGACTACGGGCAACTGATCCGGCCCGCGGTCCGGATTTACAAACAGCGCAAGGGCGGGGCCGACGGCATCGAGATCATCGGCTGCGAGCAGATACGCGAGCATTACGGCATCGACGATCCGTGTCGCGTGATCGACGTGCTTGCGCTGTGGGGCGACGCGTCGGACAATATTCCGGGTGTGCAGGGCATCGGCGAGAAGAGCGCGATCAAGCTCGTCTGCCAGTTCGGCACCGTTGAGAACCTGCTGGCCCATACGGAGCTTCTCTCGGGCAAGCAGCGGGTCAACATTGAGGCCGCCCGAGACCAGATCATGCTGGCCAAGCGGCTGGCTACGATCCGGCTCGACGTGCCCGTCGAGTTCGAGCCCGAGAAGCTGAGGCTGGAGGCTCCCGATACGGAGCGGCTGGCCGAGGCGTACCGCGAGCTGGGCTTCCGCTCTTTCCTCGCCGAGCTGCGGCCGGGCGCCGCGGAGACCGCAGAGAAGTCCGAGCCGGCTTCCCCGCAGCAAAGCAAATCGAAGACTGCCGTTCCGGCCCGCGACCTGTTCTCGGCACAGGAGACTCCGGCCGCGTCGGCGGAGGGATCGCTTTTCGATGCGCCGGCCTATCAGACGATCGACACCGTGCCGCATGTCTATCATACGGTCACGGACGAGAAGGCTCTGCGCGAGCTGGCCGGCAGGCTGGAGGCTTCGTCCGAATTCTGCTTCGACACGGAGACGACCGGATTCGACGTGTTCGGCGACCGACTCGTGGGCCTGTCGTTCGCCGTGGAGCCGTTCGAGGCGTGGTACGTCCCGTGCGATCCGGCGAACCTCGGACAGGTGTTGTCGATCCTGCGCCCCGTGTTCGAGAACGAGCGGATCGCCAAGATCGGCCAGAACGTCAAGTTCGATCTGATGATGCTCCGCAGCGCCGGAATCGACGTGCGAGGTACGCTCTACGATACGATGATCGTCCACTATCTGCTCGATCCCGAATCGCGTCACGGCATGGATCATCTGGCGCGCATCTGTCTGAACTATTCGCCCGTGCCGATCGAGGAGCTGATCGGCAAGGGGGCGCGCCAGATCACGATGGACCGCGTTCCGGTCGAGCGTTGCGCCCGGTACGCGGCCGAGGACGCCGACGTGACGCTGCGGCTGAAGCGGCACTTGTGGCCGAGGCTCGAGGAAGCGGGTCTGACGGAGCTTTATCTCCGCATCGAGGAACCGCTGATCCGCGTGCTGGCCGACATCGAGATGACCGGCGTGAAGATCGATTCCGAGGCGCTGGCTGCCTCGGGGCGCGAGCTGACCTCCGAGCTGGCCGGTCTGGAGGACCGTATCCGCGAAATGACCGGAGACCCGTCGCTGAACGTCAATTCGGCCAAGCAGCTCGGCGACGCGCTGTTCGGCCGCATGAAGATCGATCCGAAGCCGCGCATGACCAAAACGAAGCAATATCGCACGGACGAGGAGTACCTGCAGATGCTTGCCGACCGGCATCCCGTCATCGGGCTGATCCTCGAGTATCGGGGGCTGCGCAAACTGCTTTCGACCTACGTCGAAGCGCTGCCGCAGTTGGTCAACCCTCGTACGGGGCGTATCCACACCTCGTTCAATCAGGCCGTCACGGCCACGGGGCGGCTCAGTTCGACGAATCCGAATCTGCAGAACATTCCGGTCCGTGACGAGCGGGGCCGCGAGATTCGCAAGGCGTTCGTCCCCTCGGACGGCGACCGTCTGCTGCTGTCGGCCGACTACTCTCAGGTCGAGCTGCGCCTGATGGCCCATCTGAGCGGCGACGAAGACATGATCGCGGCTTTCTCGCACGGCGAGGACATTCATACGGCGACGGCCGCCAAGCTGTTCGGCGTACCGCCCGAGCAGGTCACGCGCGAGCAGAGACGCCGGGCCAAGACGGCCAATTTCGGCATCATCTACGGTATATCGGCTTTCGGGCTCGCCCAGCGGCTGAACATTCCGCGGGCCGAGGCCAAGGAGATCATCGACGGCTATTTCGCAACCTATCCGGGCGTACGCCGCTACATCGACCGGGTGATCGCCGATGCCCGCGAGAAGGGTTACGTGGCGACTCTGTTCGGCCGCAAGCGGATGCTGCCCGACATCCGCTCGGGCAATGCGGTCGTGCGCGCGCTGGCCGAGCGGAATGCGGTGAACGCGCCGATACAGGGCGGGGCGGCCGACATCATGAAGCTGGCGATGATCGCCGTCCACCGCGAGCTCGGCCGGCGGGGCCTGAAGTCCAAGATCATCCTGCAGGTGCACGACGAGTTGGTGATCGACATGCTGCGCAGCGAGGAGGAACAGGTGCGCGAGTTGGTCGTGCGCTGTATGGAAGACGCGGCCGAGCTGCGCGTGCGGCTGATCGCCGAGTGCGGCGTCGGAGCGAATTGGGTCGAGGCGCATTAGCCCGTTTCCTTGGCGGCAGGGCTTTTCGCCTCTCGATTCGCAGGTGAGAATTGCGTTACGGAGGCCGGAATTATTCTGCCCAGGCGCGAAAATCGTTGACAGTTACAATTTTTTATTATAGCTTTGTGTTGAAATATCGACAAACGCTATTTCAAACTTTAAAAATTACCGCAAATGAAGAAAATGATTTTGGCTGCTGCGGCCCTGATGATGGCTGCGGGCGCATCGGCTCAGATGCCCAGCTTCGAATGGGGTGTCAAGGCCGGTCTGAACGTTTCGGGAGTCTCCAACATCGACGATTCTAAAATGAAAGCCAGCATCTACGTCGGCGCATTCGCCGAATTCCACGTGAACGACTGGCTCGGCATTCAGCCGGAGGTGATCTATTCCCGTCAGGGATTCGCTGTTGATGATAACAGTGTCGATTACGCCCGTGCTCGTCTGAACTATCTGAACATTCCGATCATGGGTAAGTTCTATGTGCTCGACAATCTGAGTTTCGAGACCGGTCCGCAGTTCGGTTTCCTTCTCAACGCACGGGAAAAGATTAAAGCCAACGGTACTTCGGTTAAGGCCGATATCGACGGCGCGAAGAACTTCGACGTATCGTGGGGCGTGGGCGTGTCGTACCGCATTTTCGATCCGCTGGACGTGACGTTCCGCTACAACATCGGCCTGACGAAAATTTGGGATACCCAGGACAATACGCCTAAGAACGGCGTGATCCAGATCGGTGTCGGCTATCGTTTCTAACGGTCCGCGATTTGATATAACGGTCTGGCACAGGAAAATCCCATTCCAAAGGGACGTTTGTGTAGGCCATGAAAAGAAAGGCTTTCTGAATCTCGATTCAGAAAGCCTTTCTTTTTTCGTGCCGGAACGATCCATGTGTTTTTCTGCTTGATACAACCTGTCCGGCATGTTTAGCGAGAGCAGATCGCGTCAGCCGATCTGCTCCGAGATGAAGTCGATCTCCTCGCACGAGCGGTCCGCGCCGATATAGTCCGTTCCCAAATAGTACTGCATCATGGCGGCCAAGCTGAGTAC
>OODG01001912.1_pt1 | contig 13453 bp, 10 predicted proteins | sample 1671621 | NCBI WGS metagenome assembly OODG01 (sample SAMN06348175, study PRJEB24527) | human gut metagenome | biome: human gut; feature: ankylosing spondylitis patient; material: feces | host: Homo sapiens | place: China | collected 2015-10 | reverse complement strand
AGGCGGTGCTGGGCTCCATGCTCATCGACGCCGACTGCGTCAAGGACGTGATGGATAAGCTGCAGGCCCAGGATTTCTATCTGCGGACCAACCGGGAGATCTTCGAGACGATCTACCATATGTTCGTCTACTCCCAGCCCATCGACGGCGTCACCGTGGCCGGCGAGCTGGAGAAGAACGGCCTGTATAACGACAATACCCGTTCCTATCTGCTGCAGCTGATGGAGGTCACTCCCACCAGCGCTAACGTCATGGAGTACGTCCGCATCGTGCAGGACAAGTCGCTCATGCGCCAGGTGGCCCAGGCCGCCGGCAGCATCACCGCCATGGTGCAGGAGGGCGGCGGCGCCGCCGGCGATATGCTGGAGGCCGCCGAGCAGCAGATCTACGCCATCCGCCGTGGCCGCAGCGCCCAGGGCATGGTGACGGTGGGCATGGTGCTGGGCGACGTGATGAGCCAGTTGGCCGAGCTGTCCGCTAACGGAGGCCGGACCGTGCCGGGCCTGTCCACAGGACTCTCCGCTGTGGATGCCAAGATCAACGGTATGAACAAGTCCGACCTGCTCTTGCTGGCCGCCCGTCCCGGTATGGGCAAGACCAGTATGGCCCTGAACGTGGCCCTGTCCGCCGCCCGCGAGTCCGGCAAGACCGTGGCCATCTTCTCCCTGGAAATGTCCAAGGAGCAGCTGGTCACCCGCCTTATCGCCAGCGAGGGCCTGGTGGAGAACCAGCGCCTGATCACCGGCAACCTGCGGGAGAGCGACTGGCAGCGCATCGCCGAGGCCGCCTCCGCCCTTAGCCGCATGGACATCCGTATCGATGATAACCCGCTGCTGACCGTGGCGGATATGAACGCCAAGTGCCGCCGCCTGGAAAATCTGGGCCTGGTGGTCATCGACTATCTTCAGCTGATGACCTCCGCCGGCGGTAAGGGCTATTCCGGCGAAAACCGCCAGCAGGCGGTGTCCGATATCAGCCGTATGCTGAAGATCATGGCCAAGGAGCTGCAGGTGCCCGTGCTGTGCCTGAGCCAGCTGAGCCGTGCCAATGAAAAGCGCGAGGATAAGCGCCCTATGCTGTCCGACCTGCGCGAATCCGGTGCCATCGAGCAGGACGCCGACATCGTCATGTTCCTCTACCGGGACGACTACTATAACAGCGATGCCGAGAAGCGCAACGTGGCCGAGTGCATCGTAGCCAAGAACCGCCACGGCGAGACCGGAAAAGTTGAGCTCCGCTGGATGCCCGAGTACACCGCCTTCGGCACGCTGGAGACCCGCTATGACGAGGATGAGTGAGCCCCTGGACCTGACCGCCTGGATGACGCGCTGGCAGATGTTCCCACCTCCCGGAGGGCTGATCCTCTGCGCCGTGTCCGGCGGCCGCGACTCCGTCTGCCTGCTGGACTGCCTGTGGAAGCTGGGTCGGGCCCGCGATTTCCGCGTGGCTGCCGCCCACCTGAACCACGGTATGCGTCCCACGGCCCAGCGTGACGAGGACCTGGTCCGCGCCCTCTGCGCCGAACGGGACATTCCCTTCTACACCGAAACGGTGGACGTCTACGCCTTGTGCGCCGTCTGGCACCTGACGGTGGAGGAGACGGGCCGCCGCGCCCGCTACGACTTCCTCCGCCGCACGGCGGATGCCCTTGCCGCGGATTTTATCGCCACCGCCCACCACCGCGACGACCAGGCCGAAACGGTCCTGCTGCAGCTGCTTCGCGGCACCGGCCCCCAGGGGCTTACCGGCATTCCCCCTGTCCGTGACGGCATCATCCGCCCCCTACTGGATACGCCCCGCGCCGCTATCGATGACTACATCGCGCAGAACCGCCTCCCCTACGTCACCGACGAGACGAACCTGGATACCCACTACGCCCGCAACCGCCTCCGGCTGGACATCATGCCCCAGCTGCTGGCGATCAACCCCGCCGCTGCGGCGCACATCGCCCGCACGGCGGACATCCTGCGCGCCGAGAACGACCTCCTGGACGCCCAGGCCGCCGCCCTCCTGCCGCCGGAGGGCACGACGCTCCCCTGCGCCGCGCTCCTCTCCGCGCCGGAGGCTCTGCGCCCCCGTATGCTCCGCCTGCTGACGGACCGTCTCGGCGCGGGCAAAAAGGACTTCACCGCCGCCCACTACCGGGCGCTGGAGACACTGGCACAGACCGGCGGTGCCCTTTCCCTGCCCGGCGGCGCGTCCGCCATCTGCCGTGACGGCGCCCTGACCCTCTCCGACGCGCCCGCCCCACTGGACGAGGCGGCGCTCCGCCCCGGCGATAACCTCGCCGGCCTCTGGCGCATCACCCTCTCCGACGCGCCCGTCCCCGACGCCATGGCACTGCGGTCCGGGCCCTGGACCGTTCGGCCCTGGCGCCGCGATGACCACCTGACCCTGCCCGGCAGCCGCGGCAGCCGCAGCCTCAAGCGCCTGTTCGCCGAGCGCGGCATCGCCCCGCCGGAGCGCGATACCTGGCCCGTCCTCTGTCTGGCGGGCCGTCCCGCCGCCGTCTGGCGTGTGGGCATTGACCAGAAAGCCCTGCCGGAGTGTTCCGGCAACACCATATACATCACCATCACAAAAAACAACGGAGGATAACAAGCAATGGCAAAAAGTAATATGGATCAGGATATCCTGAAGGTCCTGCTGTCTGAAGAGGAGATCAAGGCCCGTGTCCAGGAGCTGGGCGACCGGCTGTACGACAGATTTAAGGACAAGAACCCCATGTTTGTGGGCGTTCTCAACGGCTGCTTCATTTTCATGGCGGACCTGGTCCGCGCCGCCCAGCTGAAAAGCGAGGTAGAGTTCATCGGCCTCTCGTCCTATAAGAACGCCACCAAGTCCTCCGGCGTGGTGCAGATCACCCGCGACCTCCAGCGCGACATCAGCGGCCGCGACATCATCATCGTCGAGGATATTCTGGACTCCGGCAATACCCTGTATTTCCTGACGGAGTACTTGAAGACCAAGGGCGCCGCCTCCGTTACCATCGCTACCCTGCTGGATAAGCCCGCCCGCCGCGAAAAGCCCATTACCGCCGACTATGCCGGCTTCGAGGTCCCCGACGAGTTTGTGGTGGGCTATGGCCTGGACTACTGCCAGCAGTACCGGAATATGCCCTATATTGGGGTCCTCAAGCCCGAGGTCTACAGCAAGTAAAACCGCGTCTCTTCCGTTCTGCCATCGCCGAGTCGGCTTGCTGTACACAAAGTACAGCGGCACCGCCCCGTCATCGGCAGAACGAAAGATCCGGCGGTTTTAGGGGGGGGAGAGGTGTCTTTTCCGCCAATACTTCGTTACGGCTCCTCGACGTACACACGGTACGCCGTCGTCGCCGCGCCTCGTCTTGGCGAAAAATCCGGTTTCTCCCCGCGCCGCAGGCGGAAGAAGAGCACGCGCCGGGAGGGCGCGGAACATCCCTCTTAGCATTTGAGAATAGGAAGTGAAGTATATGGAAAACAAAGGCGGAAAGCGCCTGGCCCCCACCGGTGAGCCGGTGAAAACCACACCTCCGGCCACCGCGGCCGACGAGGTAAAGATCCCCGCGGAGCAGCCCGCCCCCGCGGAGAGCGCCGCACCCGCCCCGGCGGAGACGGCGGCCCCTGCGGCCAAGCCCGCCAAAAGCCGCGGCCGCAGACTGTGGGACGACTACGGCTACCTGCTGGTGACGCTGGCGGCGGTATTCGTGCTGTTCAAGGTGCTGCTGCAGCTGGCCTATGTGCCCAGCGGCTCCATGGAGACCACCATCCCCACCAAGTGCCTGCTGGTGGGCTGGCGGCTGCCCTATGTGGTGTCCGATCCGGTGCCGGAGCGCGGCGACATCGTCACCTTCTGGGACGAGGAGCTGAACAAGGTCCTGGTGAAGCGCGTCATCGGCCTGCCCGGTGAGACGCTCTCCTTCAAGAACGGCTATACCTACGTCAACGGTGAGAAGCTGGACGAGAGCTATTTGCCCACCCAGGGCATCACCACCCTGCCGGACAGCATGGCCGAAAAGACCTTCACCGTGCCGGAGGGCTGTATGTTCGTCATGGGCGACAACCGTACCGGCTCTAATGACAGCCGCCTGCTGGGCGAGCCCTATATTCCGATAGAGGCCGTCCAGGCGCGGATGCTGGTGGCCATCTCCGTGGGCAGTGACCAGAGCTGGCAGGGCATCCGCTGGATCGGCTGAGAAGGGAGACGGGGAGAAATGGAAAGAAGACGTTTCAGCGGCGTCATGCTGCTGTTCATCGTGCTGGCGGTGGTGCTCATCACCCAGGTGGTGGGCAACCTCGGCCGTTCCGGCGACGTGAGCTACAGCGATATGCGCGCCTATTTCACGGCGGAGAAGGTCAAGTCCTTCACCGCCACCGACACGCGCCTGGTGGCTAAGCTGCAGGACGGCTCCAGCGTCAGCTGCGCCCTCCACAGCTTCGACACGTTTTATAACGACATGAACGATCTGGTGGTGTCCCAGGCGGAAAAGGGCGTCATCACCAGCTATGACTACGCCGCCGGTAACGAGAACGGCTGGCTGCGTACCCTGCTGCCCTATGTGCTGGCGGCCATGGCCTTCATCCTGCTGATGAACCTGATCGCCCGTATGGGCGGCCTGGGCGGCGGCGCCGTCAACGATAAAATGGCCCGCTTCGGCGAGGCCCGTATCCAGGATATCCCCTCTGACGGCAAGAAGGTCACGTTCAAGGACGTGGCCGGTGCCGATGAGGAGAAGGAGGAGCTGGAGGAGATCGTTCAGTTTCTGCGCGATCCCCAGCGCTATACCGAGCTGGGCGCGCATATTCCCAAGGGCGTGCTGCTGGTGGGCCCTCCGGGCACCGGCAAGACGCTGCTGGCCAAGGCCGTGGCCGGCGAGGCGGATACCGCCTTCCTCTCCATTTCCGGCTCCGATTTTGTGGAGATGTATGTGGGCGTGGGTGCCAGCCGCGTCCGTGACCTGTTCGAGCAGGCCAAGAAGCAGGCTCCGGCCATCGTCTTCATCGATGAGATCGACGCCGTGGGCCGCCAGCGCGGCAGCGGCCTGGGCGGCGGCCATGACGAACGCGAGCAGACCCTGAACCAGCTGCTGGTGGAGATGGACGGCTTCGCCGCCAACGAGGGCGTGGTGGTCCTGGCGGCTACCAACCGCGTGGACATTCTGGACCCGGCGCTGCTGCGCCCCGGCCGGTTCGACCGCCAGGTGTTCGTGGGCCTGCCGGATATCAAGGGCCGCGAGGAGATACTGAAGATACACGCCAAGGGCAAGCCCCTGGCGGAGGATGTGGACCTGGGCTCCGTGGCCCGTGCCACCTCCGGCTTCACCGGCGCGGATCTGGAGAACCTGCTGAACGAGGCGGCGCTGCTGACCGGCCGCCGCGGCCAGCGCTTCATCACCGAGGAGGCCATCCACCAGTCTGTCATCAAGGTCATCGCCGGCCCGGAGAAGCACAGCCGCGTGGTGCCCGAGGCCGAGCGTCGGCTCACTGCCTATCACGAGGCCGGTCACGCCGTGGTCATGCAGGCCCTGCCGGACCTGGACCCCGTACATCAGATCACCATCGTTCCCCGCGGTCAGGCCGGCGGCATGACCATCTATCTGCCGGAGGAGGACCGTTCCTACCTGTCCCGCCGCTATATGCTGGACCGGGTGGCCGGTCTGCTGGGTGGCCGCGCCGCCGAGGAGATGATGCTGGGCGATATCTCCACCGGCGCCTCCAGCGACATCCAGCGGGCCACGGCCATCGCCCGCAAGATGGTAGGCACCTACGGTATGTCGTCCAGGCTGGGCAACGTGGCCTTTGACGCCGGCACCGACGAGGTGTTCATCGGCAAGTCCATGGCCCACACCCGCCCCTACTCCGAAAAGACGGCGGCGGAGATGGACGCGGAGATCCGCGCCATCATCGACGAGGCTTACGAAAAATGCCGTGAGATACTGGCTCGGTACAAGACGGAGCTGACGGCGGTGGCGGAGTACCTGCTGGAGCACGAGACCATGGACGGCGATACGTTCAAGACATATTTCACGCAAAGCGGCGAAAGCCGTCAGTGAGAGTGATATAACGATATGCGGAACCGGCAGGCGCATCTGCGCCCGCCGGTTTTTTGCGCAAAAGCGCCACCGGTTTTGTGCACAATGACGGGACAGACCGTCCGCCATAGGGAGACAATCAAGGGGGAAAGTTTACCAACACAGGGCGTTTGTCCTCTGAACAAGGACATACTGGCGATCATTACGGATTCTTAACGCCATGTCGCTGATGCAAAAGCTGTGATTTTTAGAGGTTGTTACAATTGTTTTTGCCAAATATTTTCGCTAAAATACACATATTCTGTGAGCGGTCGACAGACTTGACCGCTGCAAGGTGAATTTAGGAGGAATTACCATGAAAAAGTTTTTAGCAATGATGCTGGCGCTGGTCATGGCTCTGTCTCTGGTGGCCTGCGGTGAGCAGGGCGACAGTCAGAAGGGTGATGATTCCGCTTCCGGCGACAAGGTCGTCAAGATCGGCGTGTTTGAGCCTCAGTCCGGCGACAACGGCGCAGGCGGCAAACAGGAGATCCTGGGCATGCAGTATGCCAACAAGATGATCCCCACCGTCACCATCGGCGGCGAGGAGTACAAGGTCGAGCTGGTGTACGCCGATAACGCGTCTTCCAACGATAAGGCGCCCACCGCGGCTCAGACTCTGATTTCTCAGGGTGTGTCCGTGGTGCTGGGCTCCTACGGCTCCGGCGTGTCCATCGCCGCCGGCGATACCTTCTCCGCAGCGCAGGTGCCCGCCATCGGCGTGACCTGCACCAACCCCCAGGTGACTTCCGACTGCGATGCGTACTTCCGCATCTGCTTCCTGGATCCGTTCCAGGGCACCGTTCTGGCCAACTATGCCAAGAATGAGCTGAAGGCGACCAAGGCATACTGCCTGGCCAAGCAGGGCGACGACTACTCCGGTGGTCTGGCCAACTACTTCATCAAGGCCTTCGGCGAGGAGAATTGCGTGTATGAGCAGTTCCCGGAGGGCACCTCTGACTTCTCTACCTACATCACCAACGCCCAGCAGCAGGGCTGCGACGTGTTCTTCTCCCCCGTGTCTCTGGAGGCCGCTGCGCAGATCATCGCCAAGGCCGAGACCCAGAGCCTGGGTATGCCCATTCTGGCCGGCGATACCTGGGACTCCAACGTGGTGCTGGAGGCCGCTAAGGGCACCAGCCTGAACATCTGCGTGACCACCTTCTATCAGGAGGGCGTGAACGCTGAGTTCGACTCCGCCATCAAGGAGTGGATCAACAGCGACGCCACCGCCAAGACCAACAACGGCGGCGATGACAAGCTGTCCGCCGTGACCGTCATGGGTTACGATGTCTATTGCGTGGCTCTGGAGGCGATCAAGGCCGCCGATTCCACCGATCCCGCGGCTGTTCTGGCTGCCCTGCCCGGCGTGACCTATGAGGGCATCACCGGCACCATCTCCTTCAACGATATCGGCGACGCCAACCGCGACAGCGCCGTTGTCAAGAAGTGCAATACCGAGAGCGGCAACTGGGACTTCGTCACCGTGGCCAAGGTCGGCTAAGGGATTTATAAACCACAGCCAAGTGAGGTACACAGGGCTGGCGGGAGCAAAAGCTCCCGCCAGCTACTGTGCTATACCGGCGGCGGCGAGGCTGCCCCACACCGGGCGGGACGGCTTCGCGGCGGCCGGAGGGAAACGGCTGTCTGCCAAGGAAGAAAGAACAAAATAGGGAGGAACCCCGCATGGAAGTTTTGAAAACCGCGTTGCCGTATATCATATCCGGCATATCGGTGGGCGGGCAATATGCACTGATCGCCATTGGCTACACCATGGTGTATGGCATACTGCGGCTCATCAACTTTGCCCACGGCGATGTGTTCATGGTGGCCGGCCTGATGATGGTCTATTTTGCCACATGGATGCCGCTGTATCTGGCGATCCCGCTGATGATCGTGCTGACGGTGCTGCTGGGCTTTTTGATCGAGCGGGTGGCGTACAAGCCCCTGCGTACCGCGCCCCGCATGTCTGTTATGATCTCCGCCATCGGCGTCAGCTATCTGATCCAGAATCTGGCGTTGTATGTGACCGGCGGCCTGAACAAGAACTATCCCGCTATCCCCTGGATCTCCGACCCGGTACGGCTGTTCGGCATGGAGACGTCCCGCGTGACGGTTATCACTCCGTTTTTGACCATCGCGCTGGTCATCGCGCTGGTGCTGCTCATCAACCATACCAAGATCGGCATGGCCATGCGCGCCGTGTCCGTGGACTTCGAGACGGCGCAGCTGATGGGCATCAAGATCAACAACGTGATCTCTGCCACCTTCATTATCGGTACGTTTCTGGCGGCCATCGGCTCGATCCTCTTCTTCACCAACTTCCCCGGCGTGGTGCCCACGGCCGGCGCTATGCCCGGCCTGAAGGCGTTTGTGGCCGCCGTGTTCGGCGGCATCGGCTCCGTGCCCGGCGCGGTGGTAGGTGCGTTCATCATCGGCATCTGCGAGTCCGTCATCAAGGGTCTGGATACGATCCTCATGGCCAATGGCGCCATCACCGAGCAGGTGGGTTTCGCCACCTTCTCCGATGCATTCACGTTCGTGCTGCTGATCGTCATTCTGGTGTTTAAACCCACCGGCCTGTTCGGTGAGAAGACCACCGACAAGGTGTAAGGGGGGTGCGGATATGATGCTGGAAAAGAAAAAGGACGTCCGCAAGACGTTCATCTCCCTTGTGGCTGTGGCGCTGTTCCTGGCGCTGGTGCTGGTGCTGGATCAGGTCATCAAGCCCAGCAATAAGATGTATATGCTGCTGACGGTGCTGCAAAAAGGCTCTGTGTATGCGCTGGCAGCGGTGTCCATGAACCTGCTAAACGGCTTCACCGGCCTGTTCTCTCTGGGTCACGCCGGGTTTATGCTGATCGGCGCGTATACATACGCGATCTTCTCCATTCCCGCCGCGTCCCGCGACACGGTGTATCAGTACTACGATGCGGCCATCCGCATCTCGTTCCCGGAGGTATTGGGCAACGTACTGGGCGGCTTCGGCACAGTGCTGGGCGTGATCATCTGCGTACTGCTGGCCGGTCTGATGGCGTCGCTGTTCGCCTATCTCATCGGTCTGCCGGTACTGCGACTGAAGAGCGACTATCTGGCTATCGCCACGCTGGGCTTTGCGGAGATCATCCGCGCCATCTTCCAGTGGGGCAAGCTGGGTCCCGTGACCAACGGCTCCAACCTGCTGAAGAGCTTTACCCGTATCAGCAACTTCAAGATTGGGACGTTCAGCATGTCCACCTTTGTGCCGGTGCTGATCGCCACGGTGTCCATTATTCTGATCGTCATGCTGGTGAACTCCACCTATGGCCGCGCGTTCAAGGCCATCCGTGACGACGAGGTGGCGGCGGAGGCCATGGGTATCAATCTGGCTAAGCACAAGATGATCTCCTTCGTGGTCAGCTCGTTCTTCGCCGGTGTGTCCGGCGCCACCATGGCCATGGTGCTGTCCATCGCCCAGGCCAACAACTACAAGGTGGCCATGACCTATGAGATATTGCTGATGGTGGTGCTGGGCGGTATCGGCTCCATCTCCGGCTCCGTGATCGGCTCCATGCTGTTTGTGGCGGCCTCCGAGTGGTGGCTGCGCGGTCTGGACTCCGGTGAGTTCCTGGGCATCAAGGCACCCGAAGTGTTCCGCAACGGCTTCCGCCTGGTGGTGTTCTCCATCGTCATCATGGTGGTGGTGCTGTTCTTCCGCAAGGGCATCATGGGCGACAGAGAGCTGCCGCAGGTGATCGCCGGGTGGAAAGCAAAGCTCCGGGCTAAAAAAGCCGCAAAACAGGAGGTGACGTCCAAATGAGCAAGAACGTATTGTCCGTGGAGAACGTCACCATGCAGTTTGGCGGCGTGGTGGCCGTGGATAATCTGAGCCTTGAGGTAAACGAGGGCGAGATCGTGGCCCTCATCGGCCCCAACGGCGCCGGAAAGACCACGGCGTTCAACGTCATCACCGGCGTGTACGCCCCCACCAACGGGCGGGTGCGCTTCAATGAGGCGTGCATCGTGCGAAACCATCCCACCGGCAAGATGAAGAAGATGTACAAGGGCGAGCACGCCGATATGTACACCGTCCAGTTCGCCCCGGAGGAGGAACTGGACGACGAGGCGCTGAAGGCGTGGAAGGAGGGGCAGAAGGCGCTGGACGCCTATGCCTTTACCGACCATGTGCTGGCCCCCACGCCGGATAAGATCACGGCGCTGGGTATGGCCCGCACCTTCCAGAACATCCGCCTGTGGAAGACCCAGACGGTGTTCGACAATGTGCTCATCGCCAAGCATATGCGCCGCAGCAGCAATATGTTCTCCGCCACGTTCCGCGGCAACCGCAAGGAGGAGGCGCAGCAGCGCGCTGAGGTGCTGGAGCTTCTGAAGGTGGTGGGTCTGGAGGATGTGCAGAACGAGCTGGCTACCAGCCTGCCCTACGGCAAGCAGCGCCGGCTGGAGATCGCCCGCGCGTTGGCCACCGAGCCCACGCTGCTGCTGCTGGATGAGCCGGCCGCCGGCATGAACCCGCAGGAGACGCTGGAGCTGGCGGAGTTCATCAAGGAGATCCGGGATCACTTCCACAAGACGATCCTGCTGATCGAGCACCACATGGACCTGGTCATGGGCATTGCCGACCGCATTTACGTGTTGGATTTCGGCAAGCTGATCGCCAAGGGCACACCGGAGGAGATACAGAACAACGAGCGCGTCATCGACGCATACTTGGGGGTGGCAGAAGATGCTGAAGATTGAGAATTTGTGTGTGTCTTACGGCGGCATCAAGGCGCTGCGCGGCATCAGCCTTGAGGTACCCGACGGCAAGATCGTCACCCTGATCGGCGCCAACGGCGCCGGTAAGTCCACCACGCTGCGGACCATCTCCGGCCTTGTGAAGGCGGACAGCGGCTCCATCACCTATGATGGACAGGAACTGCTGGGCAAGCCCATCAACAAGATCCTGGAGGCGGGCATCGCCCAGTCCCCCGAGGGCCGGCGGGTGTTCGCCAACCTGACCGTGCTGGAGAACCTGAAGGCGGGCGCGTACCTGCGGAAGGACAAAGCTGGCATCGAGAAGGATATCAAGTGGGTGTATGAGCTGTTCCCTCGGCTGGAGGAGCGCAACTGGCAGCTGGCCGGTACGCTGTCCGGCGGCGAGCAGCAGATGCTGGCCGTGGGCCGCGCGCTGATGAGCCGCCCCAAGCTGCTGATGCTGGATGAGCCGTCGCTGGGTCTGGCGCCGCTGGTGGTGCAGGGCATCTTTGACATCATCCGCACCGTCAACGAGCAGGGCGTCACCGTGCTGCTGATCGAGCAGAACGCCAACATGGCCCTGAAGATCGCGGACTACGCCTATGTGCTGGAGACGGGTAACATCACCAAGTCCGGCACCGGCGCGGAGCTGCTGGCGGACGAGTCCATCAAGGAAGCCTACCTGGGCAAAAAGAAGAGCTGAACAAACATCCCCCGGCCGTCAGGCCGGGGGATGTTCATTTTGCGGATTGCCTTTCCTGCGTGAAGTTGTTATAATAGCCGGGAATATGACAGAAAAGGCGGTGTGCGCGGTGGAATACGCAATGATGGGGCTGGCGGCGCTGGCGGGCGGTGTGATCCAGCCACTGACGGGCTTTGGCGCGGCGGTCATTATGATGGTGGCGGCCAGTGCGTTTTACGACATGACCATCGCGCCCACCATCGTGGCGCTGATCTGCATGGCCCAGTCCGGCACCATGACGTGGATGTACCGCAAGCACATCGATGTAAAGCAGATCGCGCTGCCCATCGGGCTGTACACCGTGTGCAGTCTGGTCATCATCAATCTGCTGGGGAATTTCGACCTGCACGTGCTGACGGCGTTGTTCGGGGCGTTCCTGATCGCGCTGGCGGCGTACTTCCTGCTTTTTGCCAAGCGGGTGAAGCTGGACCAGCCCGGCCTGGCGGCGGGGCTGGTGTGCAGCGCCTTCTCCGGGTGCTGCGCCGGGGCGTTCACCATCGGCGGGCCTATGATGGCGCTGTATTTCGTCGCCATCGCCCGGAGCAAGGAGACGTATGTAGGCAATATGCAGTTCCTGTTCTTTACCACCAACCTCATCAACTTCACCATGCGGACGGTGCGGGGCTATTTCAGCGCGGCACTGCTGCCTATGGCGGGGCTGGGTATGGCGTGTATCCTGCTGGGGCTGTGGATCGGTACACGGCTGAGCCGGAAGATGTCCGGCGACGTGGCCCGGCAGGTGGTGTACATCGGCGTGGGCGTCAGCGGTCTGGTGACGCTGGTGCAGGAGCTGATGAAATAAGATCAAAAAAGAAGCGGCGCACCGCGCCGCTTCTTTTTTTGCTTATTTCCGCAGAATGGTCTCCACCACGCCGTCCAGCCAGTGCCCCTCGAACTGCTCAATGCAGCCGTCGTCGGTCAGCTTGGCCAGCGCCGGGTCGATGGGCATTTTCGCCAGCAGGGGGATGTGGTACGCCTTGGCGGCTTCCTCGGTTTTGCCTTCGCCGAAAATATAGAGTTTCTTGCCGCAGTCGGGACACTGGACGTAACTCATGTTCTCCACCAGGCCCACGATGGGGATGTTCATCATTTGCGCCATCTTCACGGCCTTCTGCACCACCATGGATACCAGGTCCTGGGGGCTGGCCACAATGATGACGCCATCCACCGGCAGCGACTGAAACACGTTCAGCGCCACGTCGCCGGTGCCGGGAGGCATATCCACGAACATATAATCCACATCGTTCCACAGGGTATCACCCCAGAACTGCTGCACCACGCCGCCGATGACCGGCCCGCGCCAGATGACCGGGTCCGTCTCGTGCTCCAGCAGCAGGTTCACGGACATCCAAGGATTGCCCATGGCCACGATACTTTCCGCTACACGAGCTTCCTCGGGGGGCAGTTCCCCCTGCTCCAACACGGCATAACGGCGCACCTGGAGCAAAAGGTCCATCGGAGAGATCGCAATGGGACACGCCTCCAGACAAGCCCCGCACGAGATGCAGGCAAAGGCTTCATCCCGGGTGATGGCCTTGCCGTACAACACGCCATCATCCTTTCCTATCGCTGCCCGCCGCACATCTGCCACAATCTTCCGGGGAGAAAACGGGACATCCGAAGCCACCACCACAGGACAGACACTTTCACACCGCCCGCATTCGGTACAGGAAAAGGCGGAAAGCAACCTTCCGCGCGTAAAGTCCGAGGCCCTGCAAGCCCCCATACGTCCCGGCGGCGTTTCCGAAGCGGGTGCGCGCCCCTCCAACACGTCCAGTTCATGAGTTACTTCCGGCATGTCATCGGGAGAAAAGGTCTCCCTCCGGCCGAAGACGGCCAGGTACACCGGTGCCAGAAATAGGTGCAAGTGCTTGGAAAAGGTGATGTACAGCGCAAAAACGAGCAGGATGCCGTAATGCCACCACACT
>OODG01001906.1_pt1 | contig 13473 bp, 14 predicted proteins | sample 1671621 | NCBI WGS metagenome assembly OODG01 (sample SAMN06348175, study PRJEB24527) | human gut metagenome | biome: human gut; feature: ankylosing spondylitis patient; material: feces | host: Homo sapiens | place: China | collected 2015-10 | reverse complement strand
GCAGCCAGAGGCCGGGGTTATCTGCGGCGGGGACGGTGCGGAGCCAGCAGCCTTTTTTGGTGCTGAGCACCAGCACATGGTCGCTTTCTCGCTCGGCACAGGCCACGGCCAGCTCTGTTCCCACGATGCGGCGGGCCGCCCGCGCCCGGGAAATTGCCCGAAAGGACGCCGAGCGCCTGTTCGCCAAGAGCGACGTGGCCCACAACCCCGTGCGCCAGTTCGTGCCGCTGAAAGAGGTGCGGGTGGGGCAGGAGGTGGTCATCGCCGAGTATGACCAGCTGGCCACCGTCACCTCTCTGCCGGACCGCAACGGCATGGTGGAGGTGCGCGCCGGCATCATCCGAACCAAGGTGCCCCTCTCCGGGCTCAAAGCGCCGGACAAGCTGCAAAAGCCCCAGAAGAAGGGCGGCCGCGCCGCTCCCGCGCCCCGCAGCACCACCGTGCAGCGGGTGGAACGCAGCGCCAGCATGGAGATAAACCTGCTGGGCATGACCGTGGAGGAGGCGCTGATGGAGACCGACCAGTTCATCGACCACGCGGTGATGAACGGGCAGACCATGGTCTACCTCATCCACGGCAAGGGCACCGGCGCGCTGCGCAACGCCATCCACCAGCACCTGCGGGGCCACAAGAACGTCAAGAGCTTCCGCCTTGGCCGCTACGGCGAGGGCGAGGCCGGCGTGACTGTGGTGGAACTGAAGTGAGAACCAACAAAAAACAGGCTCCTCTCCGGTGAGAGGAGCCTGTTTTGCGTGTTCGGAAAAGCCGGGGCCCGGCAGGCGGGCCGCCGGTCTGTCAGTCTTCCAGCAGCTTGCGGTTGGGCACGATAAATTCGCCGATCTCGACGTAGGGAAGGTCGGGCTGCTGGGCAAAAACAGCCGCCGCTTTTTCCATGATGTCCGGATGGTCGGACTCCAGGGCAAAATAGGTGTCGAATTCTTCGTCGGTCATCGGGACCATGCCGTTCTCTTCGGTCATATTCATCATCATACATCAGGAAACATGTTGGATTTGAGCAAAATCTGCACGTGGTGGTCGTTTCCTTGCCTCCTTGTATATATTATACGCAGCAGAATCGGAATGTCCACGAACGATGCCTGTAAAATTTCAGCGCTTGCTCACAGTTTGCCCTTGATGCGCCCCAGGGCGTTCTTTTCCAGGCGGCTCACCTGGGCCTGGGATATGCCGATCTGCGCCGAAACCTCCATCTGGGTCTTTCCCTGGTTGAAGCGCATCATCAGAATGCTGCGCTCCCGGGGCGTCAGGCGGCTGATGGCGTCCTTCAGGGCAATGCGTTGGATCCAGCTCTCGTCGGTGCAGCGGCGGTCGCTGACCTGGTCCATGACGCATACCGTGTCGCCGCCCTCGGAGTATATGGGCTCGTACAGGGACACCGGGTCCACGATGGCGTCCATGGCCAGCACCACCTCCTCCCGGGGGATGGCCAGCTCCTGGGCCAGCTGCTCCACGGTAGGCTCCCGCTGACTCTGGCGCAGCAGACGCTCCCGGGCCTGGAGGACCTTATACGCCGTGTCCCGCAGGCTTCGGGACACCCGGATGGCGCTGTTGTCCCGGAGATACCGCCGGATCTCCCCCACGATCATGGGAACGCCGTAGGTAGAAAAGCGCACCGGCTGGTTGATATCGAAGTTGTCAACGGCCTTGATGAGGCCGATACAGCCCACCTGGAACAGGTCGTCCATGTTCTCACCCCGGCTGGCAAATCGCTGGAGCACCGACAGCACCAGCCGCAGGTTGCCCCGGATGAGCTTCTCCCGGGCGGCCATGTCTCCCTCCTTGGTCCGCCGCAGAAGCTCCGTCATTTCGTCATTTTTCAGAACCTCCAGCTTGGCGGTGTTGATGCCGCAGATCTCCACTTTTCCCTGCATTCCACTACTGCCTCCGTCACTTGGATAAAAACAGTATTCCCGGGGAAAAGTTCCTTATACGGCGCCACAGAATCCCATCAGCTTTCGCTGAACAAGCCATCCAAAAAATTTTTTGGATTTTTTGAAAAAAAGACTTGCATTTTCTGGGAGACCGTGGTATTATAGCAAAGTCGTCAAGAGACACGCGCCGTTAGCTCAGCTGGATAGAGCGTCTGGCTACGGACCAGAAGGCCGGGGGTTCGAATCCCTCACGGCGTGCCAAAAGTCCTCGAAATCATCTGATTTCGAGGACTTTTTCTTTTCATAAGTTCCTATTTTTAGATGCCGCTTTTTTCTGACCCAAACGCTGACCCAAACGGGCGTAAACTATACCCCATAAAGCGGACACAGGAATTTGACCCATGTCCCAATAGGATGGATACGCGCATGGCCCAAGGTGTCGAACGAACATGCCCTCTCGTTCCTGAAGGTTTTTGTCCGTTCGGCAAACAGCGTATCTAAATCTTTTTTATCGGATGCCGAATAACCGTTTTCCGTTTTTCTGGAGCGACCTTTCTCGCGTCGGACAGATAGATCTCATGATGTAGTCGTTCCTTATTCAAATCATTCGCATATCCATTCTGCTCCAAATACGCGTCCATAAGCGCGACGGTCGCAGGCTCATCATCAAACGCTCCCAAGTGCATGATTTGAACGCACAAACCTTCATCAATCGTCAAAAACTCCGCCGAGGAGCAATCCAGCTTTTTCTTTTTCGCCGCAGTATCGACCGCCCATTCAAAGTCCTCTTTCGTTATGAAATCAGGCAAGCGGATAACGGAGATCCAGTTGAACGCGGACTTATCGGTGTAATCCACGCCATCTATATGCTCCTGCCACCAGAAGCCTTCCAGCGGAGGAACCACATATTCAAAGAAACCAGCAATTTTATGATCCGTTTTATAGCTCATTTTTAAGGTGTATGCAACAGCATATAACACGCTGATCGCCTGCTGATATGCCCCATCTTCTTCGTTAGGATCCCCTTTTCCTCTGACCGCAATATAATTTGCTTTCGGAACAATTACGATCTCCGGCTTGTTCTTCGGCATATAGAACTCTTTGTATTCTTTCTTGAAATCAAAAGCCATAGCTGCCTCCTCAAGTGATGATCTGCCTCTCTCTTTTTACGTTCAAATGATACCACAAACCTGTAAACAATTCTACCGCAACTTTTGTGAGATATAAGAAAAGTCCGGACAGCTTTCTGCCCTGAGTTCCTCGCTTGATTATAAATCAATTCGCCCTTTACGCTGTCCCCGGTCTGCGTCTTGCCGAGAACGTTTTTGATGATGGCCTTGCCGGTTTCGGGATCGTGACCGACAGTGTACCGGCCCTCCCATCGGCCGTCTTTCCTCTTGCGAATGTTTCCTTCCCCGTTCGCTCGTCTTTTTGGCATGATATCAGCCTCCTTTTCGACAACGAACAATACCGTAATCAAGGGAACAAAGCTACCGGAAAACGGAACTGTTATCAGAAAGTTATCATTTGCCCCTCGGAGCCGCATCGCCTTATCTTTGTCTCTGGCGGCGCAAAATATGTCTGCCTTGCACTGTCGGTCTTGAGAGATGTGATTACCTCAGTTTTCTCCTAAAACGGCCATAAGGCACCACTAAAATTCTTGGGACACCTGCGTTTGCGGGAACTAAGACGCCAACCGCTCCAAAATGTCCCGCAAAAGGCGCCACAACCGACTGCGTTGAAACCCCCGTCAACTGCCCGCACTGCGGGCAGAAGTGATTGGGCAGAGCGTCGGTTCCGACGCCAGCCGTTTATCCTGCTTTCTTTTTCGTCCTCGAAAAAGCTGTGAAAAGCGCAGGAAACGCAGTCATACCAACGTCTCTAACACGTTGGTCACACGGACTTCGACGTCTCTGGCACGAACGGCTCATATTCGCTTTCGCGGATGAAATCGGGTACACACTCGGCTTTCGGAGAAGGATCGCACACAACGGCTTACACGGCGAAACGGGGGGGCATCCTTGCGTAGTTGCGCGGAGTATTTGGTTGCGGCCTCATCACTTAAAAAACAGCCGGAGGAAGCGGTTGCACGCCTATGGCGTGTGTCCGCTTTCCCCGGCACCGCAGCCCCGCTGGGCTGTGGGAACCTATTCTTTTGTTACAGCGTGGTCATTTTTGCACCGCTACCAGTCTGGCCAACAACGGGAATTTTCAATCAAGACTATCAGACGTCCCAACGTCCATTGCAAAACCGAATGTATTCTGCTACAATATTCTGAAAAGTCGTTAGAATGGAGGCGATACATGATATGCCCCTTATCATCGTTCGAAACGACATCACGAAAATGAGTGTGGACGCCATCGTCAACGCGGCGAAGGAATCTCTGCTGGGCGGAGGCGGCGTGGATGGCTGCATCCACCGGGCGGCGGGGCCGGAACTGCTCCGAGAGTGCCGGACGCTGGGCGGCTGCCGGACTGGCGAGGCCAAGATCACCGGCGCATACTGCCTGCCGTGCAAATATGTGATCCACACCGTCGGCCCCGTGTGGAACGGCGGTAAGTACGGCGAGCGGGAACAGCTCGCCTCCTGCTACCGGGCGAGCCTTGCGCTGGCGAAGGAGCATGGCTGCGAGACGGTGGCATTTCCGCTGATCTCCTCCGGCGTTTTCGGCTATCCCAAGGATCAGGCGCTCCGGGTGGCGGTGGACAGCATCAGCGAATTTTTGGCTAAAAACGACATGACGGTGTATCTCGTCATTTTCAGCCGCGCGGCGTACCAGATCGGCAACAAGCTGTTCGCGGACATCGCTACCTACATCGACGACCACTATGTGGACGCCCACACCGACCTCCGCCGGGAGCGGATGCGCCGGATGGGCGTCGTCGAAAGCCGGATGCTGACCGCCTGCGAGGGCGCGCCCATGGCGGCGGGCTGGCTGGACGAGGCGCTTGCGCATCTGGATGCCGGATTTTCGGAGACGCTGTTGAAGCTCATCGACCGCAGCGGCAAAAAGGACGCCGAGGTCTACAAGAAAGCCAACGTGGATCGCAAGCTGTTCTCGAAAATCCGCAACAATCCGGACTACAAGCCCTCCAAGTCCACGGCCATCGCCTTTGCCATCGCACTGGAGCTGGATCTGGACGAGACCCGCGACCTCATCGCCCGTGCGGGCTACGCCCTCAGCGCCAGCAGCAAGTTCGACGTTATTATCGAGTATTTCATCGGGCAGAAAAAGTACGATATCTTTGAGATCAACGAGGCGCTGTTCGCCTTTGATCAGAGTTTGTTGGGGGCGTGAAAATAATGAATAATCAAATGGATTGGGATTTCTTTTTTCGCCAATTGACTGTCGGCATGAACATAGACGAAACCTGCTTTTATTTCAGTGATGACCCCAATGAGGAAGAACATTATCTCGGCTACTTACCACAGTACGACAAGCCGTACTGGGTAGGTTATTGTGATATTGTGGGTGGGTGCGATTTTAAAACTGCGGAGGAGATGGTCAATGCACCAATATTTGACGAGAAAAGTCTTAAGGACCGCTGGCGCTGTGTTGTAATTTGCAGCATTGAGGGCCTCAGCTACGAAGATTGGTTGGAAGATTTTGAGCATGAGCCGGTGAATCCTCAAAGTGATGAAATTATTGAATAGAACAGGAGCGTGAACCATGACTTTTATCTGCTACCCCAAATGCACCACCTGCCAGAAGGCGCAGAAGTGGCTGGACGAGAACGGCATTTCCTATACATTCCGAGACATCAAAATGGAAAATCCTACTTACAACGAGCTGACCGCATGGCATGAGCGTAGCGGTCTGCCGCTCAAGAAATTCTTCAACACCAGTGGCCTCCTCTATAAGTCCATGGTGCTGAAGGAGAAACTCCCCGCCATGAGCGAGGACGAGATGCTGAAGCTCCTTGCAACAGACGGGATGCTGGTCAAGCGCCCGCTGCTGGTGGACGAGGACTTCGTGCTGGTGGGCTTCAAAGAAGCCGAGTGGGAGAGCCGTCTAAAAAAATAAAGAAGAGGGGAAACATCATGGATGTGCAACGGGCAAAAGAACTGCTGACGGTTTTGGCGGACGGCGTTGATCCCTTGACGGGGGAGGTTCTGCCGGATAACCACGTGTGCAACAAAGGAGAGATCGTGCGGGCGCTGCACTGTGCCGTAGAGGAACTATCCCGCAGACGGAAAAAACCGCTGCCCGAAAACAACGGAAAACCTTGGACGGAGGAACTGGACGACGAGCTAAGCCGCTTGTTCGACGGCGGTATGAAAAAGAAAGACCTCTGTACGCACTTTGGCCGCACCTCCGGCGCGATCGAGTCTCGATTGGAGCGGCTGGGAAAGCTGTAAAAATGTAACATAAATGTCGCCCCACAGGCGACCAAACCCTCCTTCGGATGCGCTACGATGTGAGCGTAATCAAACGAAGGAGGGCTTTTTTATGATGGAATTGGTTTTTATTTTGGATCGCAGCGGTTCTATGTCGGGGCTGGAAACGGACACCATCGGTGGCTTCAACTCCATGATCGCACAGCAGAAGAAGGAGGCGGGCGAGGCGGTGGTCTCCACGGTGCTTTTCGCCAACGACAGCACGGTCATCCATGACCGTCTGCCGCTGGGCGAAGTGCCGCCTCTGACAGAGAAGGAGTACTTCACCCGCGGCTGCACGGCGCTGCTGGACGCCGTGGGCGGCGCCATCCACCACATCGGCAACATCCACAAGTACGCCTGCCGGGAGGACGTGCCGGAGAAGACGATGTTCATCATCACCACCGACGGCTACGAAAACGCCAGCCGCCGCTATAACTACGAGACGGTGCGGCGCATGATCGAGCGTCAGAAGGAAAAATACGGCTGGGAGTTTTTGTTCCTGGGCGCCAACATCGACGCCGCCAAGGAGGCAGCTCGCTTCGGCATCGACGCCGACCGGGCGGTGAACTACAAGTGCGACGAGGCGGGCACGGCGCTGAATTACGAGGTCATCAGCGAGGCGGTGTGCAGCGTCCGCGCCGCCCGGCCGCTTAGCGCCGACTGGAAGCGCCGCATCGACGAGGACGTGCAGAAAAGAGGGAGGTAAGCGTATGTACGGAGCGATTTTGAGGACGCGCTGTGCACAGCGGTGTCCCTCGGCGGCGACAGCGACACCCTCGCCGCCATCACCGGCAGCATCGCCGAGGCGTTCTACGGCGTGCCGGAGGATCTGAAACAGGAGTGCCGCAAACGCCTGACACCGGAGCTGGCGGAGATTCTGCGTGAGTGGGAAAGTGCGCTTTACAACGAAAAAATCTGTGGTAGAATTTGAAATAGAGAACAAAATAAGGAGGGGTTTCCATGGCAATTTTGAACTTTTCCGATGTGCTTAAAAATGTGGGGCTTGACCCGAAGCGGGTAAAGCTGATCCGGCATTCGCTGGGTGACAAGGCATTCAAGAAATGCTATGATAAGGGCATGGTGGAAGAATACACCCGCGTACAGAGTGAAACCTTCAGCAACGGGTATGATTATTGGTGCGTATTTATCAGCGACAAGAGTACGACGGCAAAGTTTTTCGCCTGCTACAAGGTAAGCGGCGGCGTTATTGATACGCAGGACACGAAGCCAAAGGGATTCCCACTGGAGGATTGGTTCCAAGGACAGCGAATGTTTTACAATCTGGAACGCATTGACCTGCTGAAGGAGTACGAAGGCAGGCTCTTGATCGAATGGGGTAAAAGCGCGCTTGCCTGGGCGCAGAAAGGCACCAAGGAAAAGCCTATTGTGGCCATTCGGGACAAGAAGATTTTTTCCGGCTACGAAAACGCGATCCTTACCTATGAAGAGCTTCGGGAGATCGTGCAGGATCCTACAGCATACGAATCATGGCACACGGCGCTTTCCACCGTCAACGCGGTCTACCTCATTGTTGACCGGGAAAACGGACGGAAGTATGTTGGCTCCGCTTACGGCAAGGGCGGATTATTGGGGCGCTGGACGCACTATGTGAAGTCACTGCACGGCGACAACAAGCTGATGAAGGAGCTGCTCTGCGACTACCCGGATAGGTATACGCACTTCCAGTTCTCGATTTTGCAGCTCCTGCCAAAGGCCGTGACGCCAGATGAAGTGATCCAAACGGAGACCCTTTGGAAGAAAAAGCTGCTGACCTATGAGCCGCTGGGCATGAATGCGAACTGACTGTTCGAATTCTCCTGCCATACATCTGTCTTTGACCCACTTTTGACCCAGAATCCGAAAAAGCGGGCAGGGCTGGATGGAAACAACGGAAAATCCGCCGAGCGAGCGGTGGTAAAAAGGGCAAATCGGAGCCGTTTCGGCTCCGATTTGCCCTTGAGACAACCTACGGACCAGAAGGCCGGGGGTTCGAATCCCTCACGGCGTACCAAAAGTCCTCGAAATCGTCTGATTTCGAGGACTTTTGCTTTTCATAAGTTCCGTTTTTAGGGTGTTGCTTTTTTCTGACCCAAACGCTGACCCCAACGGGAGCGGATAGCGGAAAGGTCTATACCGCACGGGAGAGGATGCTCCCCATCGTTTGCGCCGCCTTGAGCTGTGCGTCGGTGGTGACGTGGGCGTAGGTGTCCAGCGTGAAGCCTGCGGAGTAGTGACCGAGCATCGAGGACACGGTTTTTACATCCACGCCGTTTTGCAGGGCCATGGTGGCGAAGGTGTGGCGCAGGTCATGAAAGCGTATCCGTGGCAGTCCCGCCCGCTTTAGAACGCGGTGCAGCATATGCAGGACGCTGTCCGGTGACATGGGGCCTCCGGTGGGCGATGGAAATACCCACTCGCTGCTTCCCACCTTGTTTTTCTGCATTTTCAGAACGCTTATCGTGTCTGCCGACAACGGCAGTGTGCGGTAGGCGTTTTTCGTTTTCAGCGGGGCTTCGACTACCTTGCCGTTCTGACGTGAAATTGCCCGTTGGATTTTCAGCACACCACGGACGAGATCAACGTCCGTCCATTTCAGTCCCAACAGTTCGCCGCGCCGAAGTCCGGTGGCGAGGTCGAGGTAGTAGAGTTCGTACACACCGCTGTCCCTGGCCTCCCGGAAGAAGGCGCTGAGCTGGTCGGTGGTCAGGGTTTTCATCTCTTTGTGCTCCTCCTTTGGCAGGGCGCAGCCCTGCGTTGGATTCTTGCTCACCAACTTCTGCTCCAGGGCGAGATTGTACGCCGAGCCGATCATCTGGTGGATGTTGCGGACGGTTTTCGGTGCCAGTCCTTTTGGCTTCTTTTTCGCTTCGATGCGGTCTACCCGGCCGCCGTCCAACAGGTGCTTGTAGAACCGCTGCAAGTCCAGAGAAGTCAAGTCTGCCAGCGGGATGCCGCCGATCTGCGGCTTGATGTGGTTTTTCAGAAAGCCTTGGCTGGTCTTGAACGTGGACGGTCTGAGTTTTACTTTCGCGTAGTTCTCCATCCAGACCTCCAGCCAACTCCCCACCGTGTAGGTCTTGGCCCGTCCGTAGTCGATGCCGACGTTTTCCTCTATGGCTTTCTTCAACTTCTCCTTGACCGCAGCCTGCGTCTTGCCGAGAACATTTTTGATGATGGCTTTTCCGGTTTCCGGATCGTGACCGACAGTGTACCGCCCCTCCCAGCGTCCGTCCTTTCGTTTTCGGATATTGCCCTCACCGTTCGCTCGCCTTTTTGGCATAAAATCGACCTCCTTTGTAACGGTACACAATACCGTAAAAGGCAGAGAAAAGCTATGGGGAAGCCACACTATTATCAGAAAGTTATCAATTCTCAACCGCCGCTTATCTTTGTTTATGGCGTAGCAAGATTTGAGCTGCTACGGAGACTTCCGCCGACTACAACGGTATAAAGCGTACCGATTTTCTATCAAAGCGCCGCCACAAACCGTTGTGACACGGGGCTTTGCGGCGACTTTTCTCAAATTTAGCGCCAAACAGTTCCGGAAGTCTCGAAAAAAGCGTCAATTTCCAAAACCCGCAAACCCTTGCGGCAGCTCGCACTGCGGGCTGCTGTGAATAGGCATTGGCGCGAAAAGCGCCAATGCCTTTCTCCTGCTTTCTTTTTCGTCCTCGAAAAAGCTGTGAAAAGCGCAGGAAACCTCCCCTACAAGACTCCCACACAGTACGCTTCGCTCTACCGTTATACACGCAAGCATTTTCATTCTCACAGTTCCATTTCAGTCTTGCTTTGGACAATCTCCCACAAACGCCGCACATTCGCTTTCACAGGTGAAAGCGGGTACACACTCGGCTTTCGGAGAAGGATCACACACAAGGGCTCACAGGGCGAAACAAGGGGCCTTCCGGACGGGGCTGCTATCACTACCCTCGGACCGTTCCACACGTTTCGGAAACCCTGCGTGGCCGGGTATCAGAACGGCAAACTTTGCCGCTTTTGGGTCTTGGCCGGGTGTGCTCCCGAAGAACGCAGAGAGCCTGCGGGACAGCGATGCGCTCATGTGCGTCGCTGTTCCGAGGCGTCGCGGCCCCGCTGGGCTGCGTAATCTGTTTGCAACTTGGTGATGTCACTGTTTTTTCACTCTGTGCGCAGTACTTTCTGAATGTGCGAGGTGGGGGTGGTATCACTACCCCCGGCGTGCTTTGCGTGCTGCCGAAACGCCGGACGTCCGCTTGTCAAAGCGGCTCATTTGTCGTTTTCTGAGGTTGCCGAGCAGCACTCCCTGCGCGGTCACTTTTTCTGCTAATATACAGATATCCCTGTCGGTAATTTCAGTAGCAAACGCTTTTGTGTTATGGTATGATAAGTCCCACAAATCCGGACTTTTCGGAGATGAGGGTGAGCCAGAATGACAGAAAAGGAAAAAATGCTGAGCAAATGCTTCATGACGCGAATGACGCTAAAGAGCTATCAGATGATCTGGCTCGGACAAAGGATCTTTGTTATGACTACAACCAACTTTGCCCATCTGATGAAGAAGGAAAGCAAAACTGATGAAAAAGTTGGTGGTCGAAGTCAAAGGAGCATTGTGATGAGATTTGTCAAGGGTAAATTACACCAGTAATTTATTGAAATCATTTGTTTTAGAAATTCAAGGGATATATTTTATTCCCCACTGCATAATGGCATAAAATACCGGCAACAAATCTTGCCCTTTCAGTGTTAGGGAGTATTCTACTCGCAACGGCATCTCATTGTACTGGATTCGTTGTATCAAATCATCGGCTTCCAACTCTTTGAGGGCATTTGTCAGCGCCGTATTTGTAATTGGCTTTAGCATCTTTTTCAGTTCCCCAAACCGCATGGGACACTTGATGCATAGTTCATAGAGAATTTGGAGTTTCCATTTGCCCTGCAGCATTTGAACCACCGGCGTGACCGGGCAGTTTCCATCATCGGTTAGAATGACACTGCCAACCTTTTCTTTGAATTCTTCATAAGTCATGATTGGATCTTTCCTCGTCTTTTGCAGCATACTTTTTGATACCAGGTACAAATAATTTGCGTACTTGAACAAGAATTGCTGTCAAGTATAATAAATATATCACTGGTTGGCCATGCAGTCAACGACTGAAATTTCTCAGAAAGGTCTGAATGACATGAAAGAACTGAACATTATGGAGGCTACTGTTCTGACCTCCCCCAATCCGCTGACACTGATCTGCTCTAAAAAGGAGGATGGTTCTACGAACCTGGCTCCCATTTGCTTTGTGTCTTACCTCTCCTTCAATCCGCCTATGGTGGGTTTCGCCACTGGCAAACAGTCCCACACCGGCAAGCGTGTGCGTGAGACCGGCAAAGTCATTGTCACTGTTCCCTGTGAGAGTCTGGCAGGCGCAGTAATGGCCTGCGGAGCCAATTCCTGAGCGATCTTATCGCCTTTCTTCTGGGCAGCCAATTCAGCTCTTAAAGCCGGAGCAACCATATCAACCGGACGATACCCCTCGGAAATACTTCCTTCTACAGCAGCCACGACAAATTTATCACTACACTCGAAGATCTCAGAGATAGAACCTTTATCGTTCTGGAACGCCCAACGAATTACCGGACGTGAATTCTTGATAGAACCTAACAACTGATCATCTGTAGTAACCGTTGCACCTGAAATCAAGTTATAACCGGCTTCCTTCGCATTCTCCTCCAATTTAGCCATAGAGTTGTTCTTCGATACGAACTGATTCAACTCATTGTAGATGTTGCTATAGGTCTTAGAGCTAGGAGATACAGTCATGTCGATATCTGCGATCTTATATTTTTCAACATTTCCTGTTTTCTCTGTTACTTTTACAAGGTGAGTACCATATAAAGATTTCACAACCGCTACCTCATTCAATGGAGTTGAGAAGACAGCCTTCTTAAAATCATCATTCACACCTCTCAAAGCGGTAACCTCTGTAAACCAACCTAGTTCACCACCATTCTCGGCGGCTTGGTCTGCTGAGTATTTCTTAGCTAATTCAGCAAAATTAGCGCCACCTTTCAACGCCCCCATCAAGCTATCAGCCAAAGCTGTTGTCTCAGCCTCAGATTTACCGGCCAACATGATGTGGCTAACTTTTACTGAGTCCGGAGCGACCGTCTTATCGACTAGCTTAAACATTCTGTATTTGTCATTCTCGAATACAGGACCATAAACAGCGCCAACCTCAGAAGTCGTAGCGAATTGTTTCATCTCCGGATCCAAAGCCTTCTCCGTGAAGAAAGCGTCAACATAAGGAACCTCAGAGTTCTCGTTTACTACATCAGCCACTCTTTCAGACGTAGCCAGCTCCTCTTTCAAGCTCTCGATCTCGGCCTGTGCCTTATCATAATCCTCTTTACTCGGACGGATATCTACGGCGATATATTTAATTACCTTAGATTCTTTTTGTTTATAAAGCTCCTTGGGTTGGTTATACAATTTCTCGATCTCGCTCTTGCTTACCTCAATCGTTGAATCCGGAATCGTAGCATATGATTGCATAGCGTAAATGATATCCGAATTCTCGGCATTATCATTATAAGCTTCCTTAGCGTCCAATGAATTCGCGGAAATAGCCTTGCTCAATAATGTCGTATATTTTTGCTCCAAACGTTGACGTTTGATGTTCTTCTCCCAGAACAACCAGAAGTTCTTAGCTTGAATCAGCTGTGCCTGTTGATCTGCCGGATAGCTAGCGATATTATCGGAATCGATTTGTTTCAAGAAATTCAACAAAGCGGCCTTATCAAAAGCACCAGTCTGAGGATTCGTAAACATTTGCATTTGTTGGATCAACGGAGAGATATTCTCACCTTGAACCATATCAAACAATTCTTCCGGACTTACTCCCATACCTAATTTAGCAGTAGCCTCGTCCAACACGACCTCTTGTACCATCGCATCGAATACGGACTGGCGAATCTGTGTCATATATTCCTCGGGCAGGCTGGCTGAACCGGATTGCATCTTATACATCTCGGCCATCTCATCAACGCGACCTTGATAATCTTGAATTTTTACAACCTCTCCATCAATCTCGGCGATCCGTTCCTGTGATTGCCTAAAATAAGTAGAACCAGAGTTTAAAAAGTCTCCAATGATAAAAGCGAACAATGCCAAACCCACCACGAGTACCAGCAGTCCTGCTTTGCTTCTGATTTTTTCCAGCGTAGCCATTTATC
>OODG01001900.1_pt1 | contig 13500 bp, 13 predicted proteins | sample 1671621 | NCBI WGS metagenome assembly OODG01 (sample SAMN06348175, study PRJEB24527) | human gut metagenome | biome: human gut; feature: ankylosing spondylitis patient; material: feces | host: Homo sapiens | place: China | collected 2015-10 | reverse complement strand
CTGTTTGAGGCAAGTAAGCAGTATCAGAAATATATAGATTTGTATAATCGGTTGATAGGAAAATAATGAACCAACAGAAAGCAGCAACCCTTCCTTGGTTGGATCTGACTCGCTATGTGGCCGCACTTTTAGTGGTAGTTGGTCACTTTAGAGCAGACCTATTTTTGAACTATAACGATCTGCCGTCTAACCAGTATTCCGCTCTAATGCAACTAGCATATTGCCTAACCAGTTTAGGCCATGTAAGTGTGTTGATTTTCTTTGTGTTGAGCGGTTATCTTGTCGGGGGGGGGATTTTTAACAAAATAAGAATTAACAAGTTCAATTGCCTTTCGTACAGTATAGACCGGTTTACCAGAATACAGTTGCCTCTGGTTTCGGCACTTGTGCTGATTGCTATCGGGAACTGCTTGATGCATACCGAAGCACCATGGGGAGACTATGTTCTAAACTTTTTTTCTTTACAAGGGGTATTCTGTAAACCATTGGCCGGACCGCTATGGAGTTTGGCCTTCGAGGTTTGGTTTTATTTGCTGGCTGGTGCCATGGCTGCCATAATAACCTTGAAGGGAACAAGTAAGAAACTATTGGCATTTGTTGTCATGACGGTAGCTATGCTTATCTTGAGCCGTTTAGGCGTTGTCTATAGCTTTCTGTGGTTTATGGGAGCATTTGCTTCACAGATCAATATTGAGAAACACTCTGGAATATGGGTATTGGTGAGTGGTATTGGAATGGCAATCTTTGCTTTGTTGAGTCTGCATTTATTTACTTCTCGTTTAGGTATTACTGCTGGTTCTATGGCTGCAGACGTCGTTACATTATGCTTTGGTTTGTTCGCTTGCCTTTTCATCATGAATGTTATACGAATCATCCCAACAAGCAAGCTGTCGCTCTGGTTGAATTGTATTGGAGAAAAGATGGCAAAGTTCTCTTACTCGCTCTATCTGACGCACTGGACTGTCTTATTGCTGATGCAATACTGGTTGAAGACAGAAAGGCATGATGTAAACATCTATTCTGTGACCTTATTTGTTGTAGCATGCTCTCATATCGTTGCTTATCTTCTGTATTTGCCTTTCGAATCTCAGTCGTATAGACTGAAAGTTTGGTTGAAAAAGAAACTACACATCATTTAATAGAAAATTATGACCGCACTTATCATATCTTTAAATTTTCACCCTGGCCACGTGAGCCACATGGTGGCGAGTTATAAACAGTGTGAGAAGTTGGGCTATGAGCTGGTATATTATGTCAATCCGTCATTCATTCCCTATCTGCCTAAAGGCAGCCGTATCGTGTCAGCTGTCGAAGGTAAGCACCCGAAGGCCGATCTGGCGATCTTTCTCTTTCCAAGCCAAAAGAATCTACCGCTCATTTGGAAACTGAAGCGACAAGGAACTAAAGTGGTATATATCTTCCATGAGCCGCTGGCACCGATGAAGGTATATCGTGAAGCTGGCTTCTCAATGAAGTATCTGGCAAAGTTGTGGGTAATAGACCATGTGAGTGCACTTACTGTAAAGTGGAGCGACTATATCCTGATCCCTTCGCGCAAGGCTATCAAATACTACGAGGAGAACAACCTCTATAAAAACCAGAATTATCACTATCTTCCACTTATGTATAGCGATGAGCGAGAGGAACGGCATGCTAAAATGCCAAGGCAATATTTCAGCTATATCGGTACTGTGGCTGCCGACCATTCGTTTACGGAATATCTGAATTTTGTGGAGTGGGCAGTAACTAATAACAAGCTGGAGGGTATTAATTTCTTGATTGCCACAAAGAGTGAGTTTGAGGCGCCAGATGCTTTGCAGAAGTCCAACCGCGTAACCATCTATAAGGGAAGGCCTATGAGCGACGAGGAAATCAATGCTTACTACAGTAGCACCATAGCCGTATGGAATGCATACGCACGTACCACCCAGAGTGGTGTGCTGGCCAAAAGCTTCATGTTTGGCACACCAGCTTTGGTGATGTGCGCTAACCTGAACGAGTTTACACGCGATGGGCAGAATGTAGTGGCTATTGATGACAACACCAATAAGGAAGAGATTGCTGCTGCAGTAGAGAAAATTTTCAGTAATCAAGCATCATTTTCTGCAGAATGCCGTAAGGAGTTCGAGAGGTCGTTCTACTACGGAGTGTATAATGACCAGTTTAAGAAGATTATCAATGGCTAAAGTAAAACAATCCAACTTTGAACTGCTGAAGGTGGTTGCAATGCTTATGATTGTATGTCACCATCTAATCACTCAAAATGCCTTCAATATCGATACGCAGTTGACCGGTCTGAACCCGAGCAGAGTCTTTCTGCAACTGATAGGTAATCACGCCTTTGTGGGTAATAACCTGTTCTTTATGGTGTCGGCTTGGTTTCTGTGTATTCGTGCCGAAGCGTTTCAGATGAAGAAAAGCGTGAGCCGCATCTGGAGTCTGGAGAAGGTAATGTTATTTGGGCGATGGTGGCTTTGTGGACGATACCTACTATCGTACCTGTGAAGTTACAACTGGGTGGAGGTAATACGACCTGCTTCTTTATGCTGTATGCTATCATCTTCTATATGCACAAGTTCAAGCCAGCGTGGGCATCGGACAGAAAGATCCTGGCATATGGGTGGATAGGTGGTTATGCCTTGGCCTTCGCAAGCATCTTGGTGCTGGATGTTTTAGGTACACATTCGAGCAGCATCAACGACTTTGCCTGCTACTACATCCGTGGCAACTGGCGCATCATGCCTGTAGTGATTTCAATTGCATTGTTCCTGTGGATAGCACAGATGGAGATGCAATACAGCAAGGTGGTGAACTGGATGGGTGGATTGACCTTTGCCATATATCTCATTCACATGCACCCATTGGTGATCGACATCCTCTTTAAGAAGACATTTATTTTGGAGTCCTATATTGGAAGTTGGACATTGGTACCTTACGTCATAGGAGTGACGCTATTGGTATTCTTTGGATGTGCTTTGATTGATCAGATTAGGAAATGGCTTATATGCCCATTAGAAAAGTATTTGGTGAAAAAACGGAATAAAACGATATGCAATTAGTCCTTTTATCTGGTGGTTCAGGCAAACGCTTGTGGCCACTTTCAAATAATGCGCGTAGTAAACAGTTCTTGGCTCTCCTTGAGAAGGAAGATGGGGGAATGGAGTCGATGGTGCAGAGGGTGGTGCGACAGGCTCGAGCTGCTCAACTGACGAATGACATTACATTGGCCACCAATGCGAGCCAGTTGGATATTATTACCAATCAATTAGGCGATACAGTATCAGTTGTGACCGAACCCGTGCGTAGAGACACCTTTCCTGCTATTGCTCTTGCAGCCAGCTATCTCAAGTTTACCAAAGGCTGCAATGATGATGAAGTGGTAGTTATCATGCCTTGTGACCCTTATACCGAAGCTGGCTACTTCCACACTATCGCCAAGATGGTACAATGCGTAGAGAGGAACGTTGCTGATCTCGTCCTCATGGGGGTCACTCCTACATACCCATCTGTAAAGTATGGTTACGTTGTGCCTGCTGCACAAGTTTCAGGAGACAAGTTTCAATCTTCAGGCTATTTGAAGGTTTCAAGGTTTACAGAGAAGCCTTCAGTAGAAGTTGCCAAAGCGCTCTTGAAACAGCATGCTCTATGGAACGGAGGTGTCTTCGCCTTTCGCCTAGATTACATGATGTCCACCGTCAAGAAGTACATCCAGAGCGAATCGTTTGAAGACACAAGAGCACGCTATCAAGAGTTCCCGAAAATCTCCTTCGATTACGAAGTAGCTGAAAAAGCAGAATCCGTAGCCGTTGTTCCCTTCACCGGTCAGTGGAAAGACCTCGGCACCTGGAACACCCTCACCGATGAACTCCATCACCCCATAATCGGCAATGCCATCATGGGTACCCATTGCGATAACACCCACGTCATCAACGAGTTACAGCATTCTATCTATGTAGATGGCCTGAAAAACGTAATTGTAGCAGCATGTCCTGATGGTATTCTTGTATGCAGCAAGGAACACTCCGAGGAGATCAAGAAGGCTGTCGAGAACCTCACTCCTCGTCTTATGTATGAGGAACGTCGTTGGGGAACCTATCGTGTACTCGATGACTCTACTTACGAAGGCGGACAGCATTCTCTTACCAAGAGTATCACACTCAACCCAGGGAAGAATATTTCCTACCAGATCCATCACCATCGTTCTGAGGTATGGACTTTCGTAGAAGGCAAAGGCATCTTCGTGCTCAATGGAGTTGAGCAGAGAGTGACGGCAGGTGATACCGTTATCATTCCTGCGGAGCACTATCATGCCATCAAAGCCCTCTCGAAACTCACCTTCATTGAGGTACAAAGTGGCAATCGGCTTGTTGAAGAAGATATTGAGAAATTTGAGTGGAATTGGAGTGAGTAAAGGAATATCCGTTCGCAGAAAACCAATAGGCTAAAATGCGAGTCTTGCAATATTTATAGAGGGGGCACCAACAGAGTATGATATCATTCTTTCTGATGGCGCAGGTGTGCCTTTGAGGAATCTTTTCAAGATGCTGACAAGACGAGTTCACACATGGCACCAAACTTCTTGGCTCACCCGACTTTTTCAAGAAATGCCAAGGGGTGGGTGGTGGATATGAACGACGAGTTATCCCTCCGTAAGCTGTTAGGCAAAAATATGCTGAATACCACTAAAGCGATTGCAGAAAGCAAAGCCAACTTGGAAGAATGGCGATATACCATATTTCGGGCAGAAGGATTACGCGAAGGTGATAAGGGCATATTAGCATACGGAAAAAAGTCTTCGCCATACGTTGTGACATACAATAATTTGGTTATGTCTTCTACCATAGCAATCCTACGGATGAGGAGTTTACAATTAGCCCCATCATTGTGAAAATAGAAAATCTGAATAATTGGCACTTGACTGAAAAATCAGTAAAGATTGATACTGATTTTGAGATGTACGCGACTGGATAGAAGAGACCTCGTACGACTATTATGATCCTGTATGCAAAAAGGCATTGGTAACACTTCGCGAAAAAGAACAGTCGAATGATCGGGTAGCCAGCGATAAACTCAAAGCATACCGGATGATATAAAATGGGCAGTATCCGATAATGACGAACCATTGGATACAATACCAGAAAGCTATGGATGACTTTGTCTGTAAGTTGAGTCCAAAGGATCTGAATCATCTGGGAATGGAATGCAGGTGCCATTTGTGAATCCTCTCAAGAAGATAGGCAAAAACGCCCCTTGTCCATGTGGCATTAAAAAGTGCTGCGGGAGGAATATTATTAAACATTAGGCGAATCTAAATCAAACATAATGGGACAACCAAATCAACGACTATGGATCGTTACGGAATTGTTTCCACCGGACGAGACTTCGACTAGCTACATTCTGGGCAAGATAGCAAACGCCATGGTGCTGAAATATCGTGTAGGTGTAATTTGTGGTCCGGAAATATATGACAAGCGTAAGAAGTTGGATAAAAACAATTCCTTCAGACTGGATGAGAGCATTGAGGTACATCGTGCAGAAGGGGCGGGTCTGGATAAAAATACGACCAAGGGAAAAGTTTTGTCGTTCTTGCTTATGAGCCAGAGGATAATGGCTTTGGTACGAAAATATGTACGCAAGGGCGACAAGGTACTTATGGTGACTAATCCGGCTCCTATGGTGCCTCTAATGGCTCGATTTAAAAAGAAGGTGGGTTTTGAACTGAACATTTTGGTGCACGATGTGTTCCCAGAGAATACGAAACCAGCGGGATTGAAATTGCCGATGTATGGACTGTTTAAGCATGTGTTTGATAAGGCGTATGCTAAAGCGGATCAGCTGATTGCTCTCGGAAGGGATATGCATGATGTCTTACGACAGAAGGTTGAGAGTTGTCCTTCGATATGTTCAGGAACCGGTAATACCCCAAAGATTACCATTATCGAGAATTGGGCAGATATTGAGAATATTAAACCGCAGCCAATGCTTGAGGGTAAGATAGTTCTGGAGTATGCAGGCAACATAGGACGTGTTCAGAGTTTGGACAAGGTGATGGATATGTTACCCGACAATGTAGAACTACATCTGTATGGAACGGGTGCGATGGAGGAAAAACTGAAAGCACGTAGGCAAAAGAATGTGTTCTTCCATGGGCCTTACTTCCGTTCACAACAGAACGAAGTGTTGGCGGCTTGCGACATTGCTTTAGTTACTCTTCAGGAAGGTATGTATGGCCTTGGCGTTCCGTCGAAGACCTATAACATTTTAGCTTCCGGCAGACCTGTGCTTTTTCTTGGCCCGAAGGATAGCGAGATAGATCTTCTGGTGCGAGAGAAGGGCATTGGCTATTGTGAGTGGCCAAAGAATTGGGACAAGGCAGAACTGGCCGAGATGGGCAAGAGAGCTCGTGAACTGGCAGAGAAAGAGTATTCTGAGAAAGTAATCTTAAATAAATTTTTAGAACAGGTTTAAGGTTTTATGGTTGTGGGACTCTTTAACCTATAGATTTAGGAAAGTTACAGATAATACGATGGAGAAACTTTTGTTTACAGGCGGAACGGGCTTCTTGGGTAAGAATGTCCGTCCGATATTGGATAAGATGTATGAGGTGACTACCTGCGGTATTACTCCCGACGATATGATCAAAACAAATCTGGCAAAAGAGGCCCCTGTGCTGGATCAGCATTACGAAGTGGTGTTACATGCCTGCGGTAAGGCACATGTGGTGCCTAAAACCGAAGAGGAGAAAAAGGCGTTCTACGACGTGAACTACACGGGTACCATCCATCTGTGTGACGCATTGGAGAAGGTGGGCACACCTAAAGCGTTAATATTCATCAGTACGGTGGCTGTCTATGGTTGCGAATATGGAGAACTGATCACGGAGGAGCATCCGTTGGAGGGTACTACTCCATACGCTGATAGCAAGATAAAGGCAGAGGAGTATTTGACCCAATGGAGCAAACGTCATAGTGTAGTTCTTGGCATCCTTCGTCCTTCGCTGTTGGCTGGAAAGGACGCTCCTGGAAACCTTGGTGCTATGGTGAATGGTGTGCGCAAGGGCTTCTACATGAACATTGCCAATGGTAAGGTGGTGAAAAGCATCCTGATGGCGGAGGATATTGCACACATCTTGCCTGCTCTGATAGAGAAAGGTGGCGTATATAATGTATGCGATACGTTCCAGCCTTCATTCGGTCAGATCAGCGAGAGTGTGGCTCGTCAGTTGGGTAAACGCAAGCCTATTTCGATCCCTTACTGGATAGCGAAGTGTATGGCTCTGGTGGGAGACTGCCTTGGTTCGAAAGCGCCTATCAACAGTTATAAGCTGGAGAAAATGACGAAGTCATTGACTTTCAGCAACGAGAAGGCGAGACGGGAACTTGAATGGGAGCCGCTGGATGTGCTGACTCATTATAATATTTAAGTTTCTTTGAACACGAATCTCACGGATTTGACTCTAAAGATAAAAAAGCCCTTGGAGAAAAGGGTTTGACAAAAACAGAAAAAACATCCGTAAAAGATTAGGGCCTAACAGCCCTTTTCGGAAGATAAACCCGCCTTTGGGCTTTAAAAACGCCCTCCAACATCAAAAAAAGTTCCTTCGTCACAGTCTTATGACCCTCATAGTAAGTCTCCATCACAGAGACCTACCTGATCCATTCCATCTTCTGCTCAAAAGGGCAAATTAATATTCTCGCTCTGGGTCGTTAGGATCTTCTCCAATCCGTCAAAACACCATCCCAAGTGACGGAGGAGAACCATTAACCTTTATCATAATCATAAGAATGCTCCTAAAATTGAGGCTCGATTGAAAAGTCTCGCACTCAATCAGGTTTAAGGCTTCAGGGGTTCAAGTTCCAGGTCCTGACGTCAACACTATATCCCGAATTCGACACGGGGCAGCATTTTGCTGGCGAACAGATAACATTGAGGCAACTGATGGACCGGAGAGGGGGGAGTATTGCAGCATGAGAGGTGAATCGGGTTCCTTCGTGAGATGGAAATCTGGCGATTCTTCAATCAGATAAATGCTATTGGTGATCATTTGAAAATAGTTCTTCCTGATAAGGTTCCTCAAGTTGAACGTGACAAAGATTTGGAACAGTACTCTTGATAGACATTCTCGAATCGGAATTTACCGAAGAGAAGTCCCATGGGTTCGTACCTGTCCTCCGCTTCAAGTTTCGCCACTGATGACACCACCGCTGGAAGCATCCTCTCATCTACGATGAATAGCTCCTGGATGCTCCTTACACTCCTTTGAAGTAAACTAAAACGGATAGAGACGATAAAGGATTAGTGGGAAGTGAATTAATAATTTACATCTGCTCCGTTAGTGCCGATGCTAAACTTACACAAGTACATCTTCCTGTCAAACTCATCTATGTAGAGGAGTTAGACAGAAAAGAAAAAAGGAATATAAAACTAACAAATATGAATACATACTTAATCTACGGAATCATCTTTGTGGTTCTTTTGGTCTTGGAGTTGGTGTACTTCAAGATGGCAGACAGGTTTAACATTATTGATAAACCTAATGAAAGAAGTTCGCACTCGACGATTGTGCTTCGTGGTGGCGGAATCATCTTCCTGCTGGGGCTGTGGATATGGGCGGCATTTTCTTCGACTGATTCAGTACAAGTTTCTGACTCGTATCTGTGGTTTCTCTTGGCGGTAACGCTGATTGCGGGTGTGTCGTTTGTGGATGACATTCGCTCGCTGCCAGACTCGGTGCGTCTGGTGGTACAGTTTGGCGCGATGCTGCTTATATTCTGGCAGTTGGATATCCTGCATCTGGACATGTGGTGGATCGTACTGTTGGCGCTCATCGTGTGCGTGGGTGCATCAAATGTGATTAACTTTATGGATGGAGTGAACGGTATCACGGGTGCTTACGCTTTTGCCTCATTGGTACCATTGGCATTGCTCAACTCGACTATGGGTTTTGTGGACCAAAGCCTGATCTATGTAGTAATGCTGTCTGATGTGGTATTCTGCCTGTTTAACTTCCGTCCGAAGGGTAAGGCCAAGTGCTTTGCGGGTGATGTAGGTTCTATAAGCGTAGCATATATCCTGCTGTATATGATAGGAACACTGGTGCTCATAACTCAGGATGTGACGTACCTCATCTTTCTACTGGTATATGGCATCGACGGATGTCTGACCATCTGCCACCGCATCCAGCTTCACGAGAACCTCGGCGAGGCGCACCGCAAGCACGCATATCAGTTGCTGGCGAATGAGCTCAAGATCGGTCACGTGAAGGTGGCTTCTTTATACTCTGTGCTGCAGTTAGCCATCTCGCTCGGCTTCATCTTCCTCTGCCCAAATACTGTGTTGGCGCATTGGTGTTATCTCATCTCTGCCATCCTTGTTCTCTCAATAGCCTACGTCCTCTTCATGAAAAGGTATTATCATTTACATGAAGAATATCTTGCTTCATTAGCGAAATAGCATTGTGATTTAAATTAATAAAAAACTAATTTCTGAACTCTTTGACAAGGCACTGATTAATCAAAACTATGATTGTCGAAGTTCTGGAACCATCTGTTCTCTACGGAGCAAAGGATGGCATGTATGGCGAGGATGGAAGTGAGACTTTTGACGAGTACATAGCAAAGTTGAATGGAAATTCATCCAACGACAAGCCGTTAACTCCGTCGAGTTCTTCGACCTTCTCAATTTGAAGAAGAATATCGAGTACCTTATTGGCATGGAACGCTAGTCAGGTTTAATGGATGCAATTTCCACTTTGTACGTTTCTCGTATGCTTAATGTTCCTTTGAAAGATGTTGCTGAATTCCCAACTTATCCGAAGTCGTCGAAAGCTGTTTCGTACGAGGCAGACACCCATAAACGGTCTCAAAAAACAGTGTCTATTTCTCCCTGCGCAGAAAGCAGTCGGTCAGGAAGCGGCGCACAGGCTCGTCGTAGAGTTTCAGACAGAGATAAGCCAATATCACAGAACCCGCGACGAGCGCCAGGGCGCCGGGCAGGGACTCCGTGAAGGTGAGGTTTTCGTTCTTGACCCAGGCATAATAGAGGTAGATGAAAGGGTAGTGCACCATGTACAGCGGGTAGGAAATATCCCCCAGAAATTTGCAGATCCGGGTCGTCACCCGGTCCGTCGTCTTTCCCGAAGCCCCGAGACAGACGAGCAGCGGAAAGAGGACTACGGCGCACAGGGTGTCGTACAGCCCGTTCATCCACAAATGTTCGCTTCCCCCGATGCGCGGCACGGAAAGTAGCGTCACGATCGCCAGGGCGCAGATCCAGAACGCGCCCCGAATCCGCACGGGCTTGAACACACGCGAAAGCAGCAGTCCGGCCGAGAAGGCGAACAGCAGGCGCAGAGAGCCGCCGAGCATGTTGTCCCCGTCCATGGCGAACCCGACGCAGATGTCGCCGAGGGGTCCCCAGACGGCGAACGCCGCCAACCCGCAGCCGGCGAACAGCACCAGCACGGAAAGCGCCCGGGTCGAAAGCTTACGGATGAAGAGGGCGTAGAGGACATTGCCGATATACTCGAAAAACAGCGACCAGCTCGGGCCGTTGAGCGGATACATTTCACCCAGCCCTCTGATTTCGGAACCGGGCGTCGCCGGAATCAGCAGCGCGTTCAGCAGCGTGGCCGTCAGCAGCATGGATAGGGACACCGCCGAGACATCCCAGACGGAACAGCCCTGAAAATAGAACATGACGGCCCCGATCACGGCCCCCATGACGACCATCGGATGCAGACGGATCAACCGCCGCTTGAGAAAATCCTTTACCGACATCTTTTTCTTCCAGCGGTCGTCGTAGGCGTAACCGATGACGAAACCCGAAAGTATGAAGAAAAAATCGACGGCCAGATAGCCGTGGTTGATCCGCTGGTCGAGATGGCTGGTCGCATAGGCTTCGAACAGATGGAACCAGACGACCATGATCGCCGCTACGCCGCGCAATCCGTCGAGTATGTCGTAGTGCGGTTTGGTGTCTGCAAATGCAGCTGATGAGATTTTTGACATCGGCTTTCGTATGTTTGGGAGAAGTAAAGATCGTAAAGAGCCGGACGGATGTCAAACCGGATACACCCGGTTCGGCGGAGCCTTCCGACTGAAAATTGTCGTTCCGGCCCCAAAGATACTAAAATATAGCCGCTTTCAAAACGGAAACGGGGAGCCATTTTGTCCAGGCTCCCCGTTTTCGGATTTTCCGCGGCTTGCGGGCGTCAGGGATTCACCTGCACCACCTGCTTCCAGTCCAGCTTTCCGGGTCTCCTCCAGCGAAATTCCCTTCACGGTGGCCGGGACCCCGATGCCCGCCAGGCCGCAAAGCGTGGGGTAGAGGTCGTACAGGTAACAGTAGGCGTCGCGCACGGTGTTCTGCGGGATTCCGGCCCGAAATCGGGGGGGGGGCGGCGACTATTCAAAAAACAACAAAATCCGGTCATACCGCAGCGGCGCAAGCCGAAAATGTCTTACCTTTGCCCGAAAGAACGGAACGAGCGAACGACATGGCGAAAATTCTGATCATCGACGATGAAGAGCAGCTGCGGCGGCTGATGGCGCGGATCATCGGGCTGGAAGGTTACGAGGTGGCCGAGGCTCCGGACTGCGCTTCGGGGATGAAAACGCTCCGCCGGTACGACCCCGACGTGGTGCTGTGCGACGTCAAGCTGCCCGACGGCAACGGCGTCGAGATGGTCGGCCGCATCAAGGAGGCCGCGCCGGCCACCGAAGTGATCCTGCTGACGGCCTACGGCAATATCCCCGACGGCGTGCAGGCCATCAAGAACGGCGCCTTCGACTACATCACCAAAGGCGACGACAACAACAAGATCCTGCCCCTGCTGAGCCGGGCCGCCGAAAAGGCCGAAATGCAGCGGCGGCTGACCCGCATCGAGAACAAGCTCTCCGAAGAGCACTCCTTCGACCGGATCGTCGGTGACTCGGAGGTCCTGCGCCGGGCCGTGGACCTGGCCCGCAAGGTCGCCGTCACCGACACTTCGGTGCTGCTCACCGGCGAGACGGGAACCGGCAAGGAGGTCTTCGCGCAAGCCATCCACCACGCCAGCCGCCGGGCGAAGGGGGCTTTCGTGGCGATCAACTGCTCGGCTTTCTCGCGCGAACTGCTCGAAAGCGAACTGTTCGGCCACCGGGCCGGCAGTTTCACGGGCGCCGCCAAGGACAAGAAGGGCCTTTTCGAGGAGGCCGACAAAGGCACGCTATTCCTCGACGAGATCGGGGAGATGCCCGTCGAATTGCAGGCCAAACTGCTCCGCGTGCTCGAAAGCGGCGAATTCATCAAGATCGGCGAAACACGCCCCACACGGGTTGACGTGCGCCTGATCGCCGCCACGAACCGCGACCTCGAAAAGGAGATCGCCGCCGGGAATTTCCGCGAGGACCTCTATTTCCGCCTCTCGGTGTTCCGCATCCACCTTCCCTCGCTGCGCGAGCGGCCCGGCGACATCGCCGGATATATCCGCGTCTTCGCGGCGCAGTTCGCCGACAAAATGGGACGTCGCATCGACTCGATCGACGCCGACTACATCGCCGCTCTCGAACGCCACACGTGGCACGGCAACGTCCGCGAACTGCGCAACGCCGTGGAGCGCAGCATGATCATGGCCGACGGCAACCGGCTCACGGCCGACTGCCTCGCGCCCGAATTCCACGCGGCGGCCGGCTCCGCCGACCCCGATTCGCTGGCGCTCGACGACCTCGAACGCCGCCACATTCTCCGGGTGCTGGAACACACCCGGGGCAACAAGGCCGAAGCCGCCCGCCTGCTGGGCATCGGCATCGCCACGCTATACCGCAAACTCGACGGCTACGGGGTGAAATAAGCCCCTCACCGTCTCATTCCGAGAGGGCCGCCCTATCAAAATGATAAGGCGGCCCTCTTTTTCGGCGCCCATACCTATCCGGCAAACAACTGCCTGTCAACGCATTGAATCCGGAGCATAAATTCCGGCATCCCCTTCGTATGCTTACGGGCAACAAACCCCGACGGCAAAATGGCAATCGTTATCCTCCTACTGATTTTCTGCGGCGCAATGCTGCTGCTGGACCTGATGCTGTGCGGGTTCGTGAAAAAAATGTCTAATTCAAAAAAACGAAGAGATGAATGAAATCATGCTGTTCCTGCTGCTCTGCGCCCTAGGTGCGCTGTGCTACGGATTCTATTTCAAATGTGTGGATTGGTTCGAAAAGATCTGACGCCCTATGTTTACAAGTCTCCTTATCTTGAGCATCCTCGGATTCGTCTATCTGATGTACGTGCTCGTCAAACCCGAAAAATTCTGAACCGATGAATACCGAAATTTCAGGCGTAATCCTGCAATGGACCCTTCTGGTGACGCTCTGCTACCCGCTGGGGCGTTACATTGCCAAAGTCTACCGCGGCGAACGCACGTGGCTCGACTTCATGGCTCCCGTCGAACGGGCCATCTACCGCTTCTGCCGCGATCTTGCCGAAGAGCGCGAACAGGTCCAGCAACGCCGAAGCGATTGA
>OODG01001887.1_pt1 | contig 13572 bp, 21 predicted proteins | sample 1671621 | NCBI WGS metagenome assembly OODG01 (sample SAMN06348175, study PRJEB24527) | human gut metagenome | biome: human gut; feature: ankylosing spondylitis patient; material: feces | host: Homo sapiens | place: China | collected 2015-10 | reverse complement strand
GAGCTCAGGAGATTTTTTACCCGCAGAGTGAAACGTCCCTTTACAAATACGGAGTGCGGAGTTACCTTTGTGCCGGAAAATAGAAAAAAGCACATCATACTTTCGGAAAAAATCACCCTCATTAAATCTTTTATAGAACTTTTCTACTCTGAAAAATTGAGTGATAAAACGACAGCTCGGCTGTTGCAAGGGTTTTTGTACGTACAAAAACATACCTTGCGTGTACCAAAAATTCAAGTTACGTATGCAATTTGTATACATCAATTTACCGAATAAAACATTATCATACAACCACTTATATTGTTTTAGCATACTAAAAGTATACTAAATGCATACATTCCAACTTCTAAAATACTAATTTTCAATATATTACAAAAGCCATATTGGGACTTGCCCAATAACTGCTTGCTCACTTCGTTTACAGGTCGGAACCTTCCAGTAATAGCACAAAAAACAGTATTCAACTAATCCCACCACGCGAACATCCGATAAGTACGGATGAGATTATACAGATGCCAAGCCTTGTGCAGACGAAGGCTTTCCTTATGGCTTATTTCGGAGGATTCATCCATATCCGGATTATTAAAATCGAACTTAATAAAACGGCCAGCATTCCTTACATTGACATACAGTTTTCTGTATGAAATTATTTTGGGAGCACCATCTACCTTGTACATTTTACGGCCATTGTCATCCTTAAACGGGATGAATTTAAGCGGACTATGCTCTATATTCAAATCATTCTTACCCATGACTATATCCAGCAGACGAAGGCATATCCTCAAATCCCGTCTCACATATTCAATGCCTACAAATGTATCCCTTTTCTTGAAGTATTCTTCCATCTGCCGGAGTTTCATATACTCCATCTCAAGCATAAAGCCATAATCCCAGTCTCTTTCTTGAACCAGGAAGCGGACCCAACGGTTTATTTTGCGTCTGACATGATTTGATTCAGAACGGTTACGTTTTCTTTTCATTGAACGCCACTTTTTAGTTATTTACTCTATTTCAAGAAAGACCAATAGTTCTCTGGAGTAATAACTTCATAAGTCGAGTTTGGATAAGTATTGGCAAATGCTTTCGGTTGGCTGCTCCTTGCCTTGCCGTTCCATTTAAACTCAAAAGTATGCAGAATACCGTCCTGTTCTTCTATTAGGTCTATTTCGTGCTGCTCATGGGTACGCCAGAAGAAAAGTTGTGCAAAGTTTCCGGAGTATGAATTACGTTTAACCCTTTCACTAACCATAAGGTTTTCCCACAAAGCACCGACATCGTTTCTCAGCTCTAATGGAGCAAAATTAGAAAGAACGGCATTTCTTACCCCATTGTCATAGAAATATATTTTCTTGCCTTTCTTGATTTCATTCCGCAAGTTCCGGCTAAAGGAATCCAAGCGAAACACGACAAAACATTTTTCCAGTAGATTGATATAATTTTCAACCGTACTCTTATCTACCCCCAAAAGATTACTCAGTTCATTATAAGAAACTTCACTGCCTAATTGCAAAGCTAATGCTCTTACTAATTTCTGAATAATTTCAGGCTTCTTTATTCCTTTATAGGCAAACAAGTCTTTGTACAGGTAATTGTTGGTCAAAGTCACCAATGTTCGCTTTGCATCTCCTGTTACTACTTCCGGATATAAACCATAAATCATACGGTTCTCCAACAACCTTTGTTCCTCCCTTTCAGAAGTACTGTCAGCTAGTTCCGGTAAAGAAAAAGGGAAAAGGTTATACTCTATCAACCGTCCTGTTGCCGGCTCATTTATTTCATCAGCCAAGCTAAGAGATGAAGAACCAGTAACGACCACTTGTGTATTTAACTTTAAGTCTGCAATTATCTTTAATGTCAGCCCTATATTCTTGACTCTTTGTACTTCGTCTATAAACACAAGTTCATATGGTGACAATAAATACTTTAATTCCGTAGAAGTTTTTCCTTCTAAAAGCATAGCATCATCATAATCATCACAATTCAAAGAAAGCACTTTTTCTGCACCATTCCATAATGCAGAAAGCAATGTAGTTTTACCAACTTGTCTTGCACCTAACAAGACTATCACCTTTTTCCTTCTGTAGTCAGCTAATATAGAATCTTTTATTAAACGCCCTATCATATTACAAGTTTTCCGCAAAAGTAGTAAATCATTTTTTGAAAACAAGAAAACAGAGAATACAATCTCTAAATTTAATATGAATTTAGCGGTTAAAAAAGCAAATATACACACAAATATACATATTTTAACGCGCTAGAAAGTTTGCTTTCTGAACCTCACTTCGTTCGGGATTTATTTGCTTTTGCTTTGTTCTACCTTTTAAGAGTTTGGAAAGTGGGGTAAAAAACAACCATATTTCCTCTAAAATCCTTTGCCTGTTTATAGCATCTTCTGTTATTATGCCTATCCCCCCATATAAAACCCACTCAATCACAAATACTTAAAACACTTGTTTACCTACTTTTTTAGCGTTGTATTACCTACTTTTTTAGCGTTGCTTACCCCCTTTTCTAACCTACTTTTTTAGCGTTATACACTACTTATTCTAAAAAAAAGTAGGTTAGAATAAATAAAAAACATATCTTTGCCATATATCCACCCTAAAAAAAAGCAGAGATATGCCAAGAAAAAAAGGAATAACAGTACCTATAACAACCCAAAACAAAGATGTGACAACCACATTTAAATTTGTTTTCGGTCATCATCCAGATATATCAGTAGACGAACAAAGGGTTTTAGCCAGGATCCTTGAATTTGCAAGCCTCGAACTGCAAGGAAAGCTTATGAAAGACGAGATACGCAATTTCAAACGTTCAGAATGGGGTGCTGTAAACATGGAATTAAATGTGAAAGATTTCATGCTTAGTAGCGAAGGGTGGTCTCATGAATATGTTCAAGGCATGCTTAACAGGCTTTCCAGGCGTTTTTTTACTTATGAAGACGATAAAGTATGGACACAAGCAACATATATTGCAGAACCTTTTTATGAAAAAGGGACTGGCAGAGTAACCTTTACCGTACCAAAGCTTATGTGGTGGGCAATGAAAAACTTTGTAGGAGGTTACCGGGAATTTGAACTAAACAAAGCCTTGGCACTGCCAACCACATATAGTTTTAGGTTTTATCTGCTGATGAGCGGACAGAAGAAACCATTTGAATTTAGTATTGAAAAGCTTTTTGAATGGCTTGCAATACCACTTAAAGATACAGCTATTCTCGACAAGGATGGAATGCCCAAAATTGTAAAGGCTGCATATAGGGATAAAAACGGAAAATTCCGTATAGACAACATCGAAGCTAAAGTAATAAAGCCTGCAAAAGAAATATTGGACAAGACTTGTCCATACACGTTTGACTACACAAAGCTCAAGGAAAACGAACGCAATCCAAGAAGTCGAGTGATAGGATTCAGGTTTTACCCTGTTTATCAGCCAAAATTCCGAGATCAAGAACTCGAAAAGAAAGAACTACTTATTCAAATACCAGGAAAGGCTCTTCTTGATAAAGAGATATACAACTATCTAACCGAACAAATAGGTTTTACCAAAGAAGAAGTCAACCGAAATAAGGAAATTCTCATAGAAGCCCAAAGAACCATACCAGATTTGGTTTATGAGCTGTCACTTCTGAAGGGAAAATCAAGGGATAAAAAGAACCCCAAGGGGTATATAATAAACGCACTGAAGGGAAAGGTAAAAGATAAGGAATAACTTTGATTTTGTAACACAATCAAAAAAATAAGGATATGAAAGAAGGAGATTTGATACTGGTATCAGCTGAAGCTACAGGCTTGGGCAAGCCAATGGAAGCCGTTATAGAAAAGATCGAGATATTTATGGGGCAAACCCTTGTAACAGTCACTTACACGCAACCAGACGCCTTATCCGGCTTCGGTGGGTGCTTTGCGGATTCTCATATCACTTTAAGCGAATAAAAAAAGCAAGCAATTACAGTATATTTCAGGAATAATCAGTATATTCACAGCATATACAACTAAAAAGAAGCATAAATCAAGCATATCAAGCATATTATAAGCATATTTATATCAATCAGTTAAGGTATGACAGATAAAGCAACCATACAACCCAAAAGCAAGCCGGAAAAGACCACAATCTCGATAAGCGGAGAGACGTCTGAACGGCTGGAGATATACTGCCGGGCAAACGGCATATTACGGAAAGAGTTCGTTTCTCTCGCCCTGGAATACTTTGAACGCACAGGTTTCGACCTGAAGAGTAACGCGCTTGATTACTCCCCCTTGGAAAAGATCATCGGAGAATTGAATGAAGTAAAAGCGACCATGCAGACAAGCAATGAGGGAACAGAAGCGATTCGCCAACTACTACAGGCAGTCCGGGAACAGACCGCAAAACAGCTTCCAGCTCCAGAACTTATCGCAAAGGCAGCAGAAGAAAAGGTACGTGCTGAAATGAGAGCAGAAGAACAGGTAAAAGAGCTCCAGGTTCTTCAGGAAGAAAACGACCGATTGCGTAACGAAATCAAAGTTCTTCAGGAGTATAAAGAAAAAGCACACCGGGAACTTTGCCGGGTACGTGACGAACAGAAAACTTTCGGAAAAATAAAAGTAAAAACAGAATTTAATTTATAACTCTATATCATTTATTTCATGAAAAAAAACAAGATTATTTTATCAGTTTCAATTGTCATTTTATTGTGTTTAACTATCATTTCATTAAAGCAATTTTCGCACAAGTCAATAGCGAACAAGAGTAAATCAGAGCTAAACAGTCAGGTTATCAGCGATTCTATTTCTAAGATTGCATCCGAATATCCAGGAGAAATCGGAGTTGCTGTAATCATAAACAATCAGGACACAGTAACAGTAAACAACAAAAGTATTTATCCAATGATGAGCGTATTTAAGGTTCATCAGGCATTAGCTCTTTGCAATGACTTTGACAAAAAAGGTATTTCCCTTGACACATTGGTAAAGATAAATAGGGAAAAACTTGATCCAAAAACGTGGAGCCCTATGATGAAAGATTATTCAACATCTGTCATATCATTAACAGTGAGAGATTTATTACGTTATACTCTTATTCAAAGCGACAATAATGCAAGCAATATCATGTTTAAGAATATACTCAATACTGCACAAACAGACAGTTTTATAGCGAAACTCATTCCACGTTCGAGCTTTCAAATAGCTTACACGGAAGAGGAAATGTCAGCTGACCATGACAAAGCTTACTCTAATTATACATCCCCTCTTGGTGCCGCAATATTGATGAATCGTTTGTTTACAGAAAGCCTTATTAGTAACGAGAAACAAAATTTCATTAAGAATACATTGACAGAATGTAAAACAGGTGTGGACAGGATAGTAGCTCCGCTTCTTGATAAAGAAGGGGTTGTTATAGCACATAAGACAGGCTCAGGTGATGTCAATGAAAATGGTATTCTTGCAGCTCACAATGATGTAGCCTTTATACGTTTACCTAATAACAAATACTATACATTGGCTGTATTCGTAAAGGATTTTAAGGGTAATGAAAAACAAGCTGCAAAAATCATAGCCCGCATATCCGGCACTGTATATTCATTATTGATTCAATTTTAGGGAAACAAAAAAGCTTTTCCAAGAACTAGTTGTTAATTCCCTTACCCTGCATATCAAGGTAAGGGAATTAACAAGCCCTAACACAAGTGGTATGTATATGTAGAATCACATACCCATTCCAAACCCCCGGCTTCTTTTCCTGGGCTGGTCGAGTTCTTCCTCCTGTTGCTTCTTCCGCTGCGGTACCTGGTTGATTTCCGGAACTTGGGAAATACTGTTTCCCTGTTGTTGGCTCTCTTCACGGCCTTGTTCCTGGTGCGGTTCCTGAAGATCCCGGTTCCATTCGGCTTTCATCTTCTCAAGCCGTTCATGGTTCACACGTTCCGCCCACTCCTTTTTCTGGAATATTTCTTTCGGGCTTCCGTTCTTCATGGTATTGAGATAGTCGAAGGTCTGTTCCGGGGCCCGGTCATACCCTGTGCGCTTGTCAAATGAGGTTTCACACTTTCGGAAAAAATCTGTCCTGTCGAAACCTCCCTTCACGTTTCCGCAGTTCTTCTTCCCGGTGTGGTTGGTCTTTGGGCTTAGCTTCCTGGTGTTGCTCCTGTCCTTCCGGCTGACGATGATATGTGCGTGCATGTCGTACCGGTCGGCTCCCTTCCTCTCAAAATGGATCTTTCCGTAATACTCGACATCCTCTTTGTTCAGGCCTTTTCCGAACCCTTCCGCATAGTGCTGCATCACATCATCACGGACATACCTTCTCATGGCTTCAGCCTGTTCCTTCTCTGTCTTGCCCATTTTCTCCAGCTCCCGGCTGGAAGGGCTTACCGTGATCACATAGAACTTCGCATCGTTCCGGCTTAATTTTGCCTTGTTGTTGTCTATCTTGAAGGTTACTTCCTGTGCGCTTATGTAGTCACGAGAGTTATTGAAAAACGGCTGCACTTCCCGGCCGTTCTTCATGCGCTCCAGATCCTCATGCTGGAGATAGGTCGTTACTCCTGTGCAGCTCCCTGTATTGGCATAAGTTCCGGAACCGCCACCCTGAATTTTTATATTCATAGCCCCCTCCTTTCCTTTTCCTTCTTATAGACCTTGTTTATGTCATCGAGCAGCCCGGTCTTTCCTTTTGCATCGAGGAAGGAAACGATATGTTGCATGGCCTTGAGTTGTGCCGTTTCGCTGGCTTCTATCCGCTTGAAGATAATATCCTGGTTCTTCCTTATAGTTGAATCTGCATCCCGCACCGCTTTTTCTGCCCTGCCTATGGCCTTGCCGTTGTTGTCGGAACTGTTGATTATCCCGGCAAGCAGCTCCTTGTTATCCTTCAGGAACCGCCTGAACTTTTCTTCCGAAAGTAAGGATGAAAGGCTTATGGTTATCTGTGTGCTGGCTCCGGCCAGAGCTTCACAAGCCGGACGCACAAGATCCGTTTCCTGTTTCTTCAGGAATGCGAACACCTGGTCCATGCGCTTGATAAGCTTCTGCATTTCCTGTGCCGGACTTTCATGCTCGACCGGGTTTATACCGTACTTCTCAAAGTAGTTTATGGCATGAGTAATATACTCCATTTTTGACACACTGTTTGCCTTGGCCAGACGGTCAAGTTTAGCAAAAGTGGTACGTTCTACCGCTACCGTTGTTTTACTGTCTTTTTCCATATAATTATAAGGATTATTATAACGAATTAATATACTAACTAATTGGTTTACAAGATAGTATATTTATTCGTTATAACCAACATATAACGGTTAATTTTTCTAATGCTTTGATTATCAAAGCATAACCCCGTAGGGCAAGAGGAAAAAACAGGGCTTGCCCGGTTTCCTCTTGCTGTTCTATCGAACACCCTCCCCAGCGCGAAATTAGCAAAGGGGACGGGGAGAGATAGAACCTATCCCACACACGTGAACACACACGAAAACCGCACACCTGGTACACAACAGAATTACCCAACAAAACCGCACAACAGGCCATGTCCGGAACACCACAAAAAACTCATCGGTCGGGGAGCGCCGCACGGCAAGGGGCGGGACCACCCGTCCCGACGAGTGCAGCCGTTTGCAGTGCAAATCAGTGTGCGGTTTTACTTGGATATCCGATATAAAATACCTAACTTTGATTCCGTAACGAAATCAAACAAAACAGACCTATGGAAAAGGAGCCAGGAAAAAAGACCGGGAAAGGTGGAGCCAGAGAAGGTTCCGGAAGAAAGGCTGTGTCCGGCATGTACACCAAGACCATGAGAGTGCCTACAGTAATGGAAGAAGAAGTGCTTTGTCTGATCGATATGTATTCAAATTGGCTGAAGCATGGAAAAATGGAAAAGGGTATGGCAAGGCGCACCACTCCGGAACAGAGAATGAGAGCTATCCGGTCAATACAGGAAATACTCGATTATGAGAAGCAGAGCCAGAAAGCACACAAACAGGAAGAAGAGGATAAACGGCAGTTGTCTTTATTTTGATTCTGTCACAAATTCAAAAGGATTGCAGTAAGTTCCGAAACGGCACATACTGCAATCCTTCATTTGTCGTCATAATGCCCCCAGGCTGAAATGATAAACACAATTACGGTAGTCTCGTTGACCATATACCTGATACGGTTCTTCTTGTCCAGCTGCCTTGACCAGACACCCTCCAGGTATCTCAACTGTTCCGGATGCCCTGTACCCGTATATGGGTGTTCCCGGAGTTCATCAAGCAGCTTCTCCAGCTTCTTGAAAAGCTGTGGAGAGGATTTTCTCATTAACAGGACATGTTTTACCGCTTCTTTGGAAAATTCTATCTCATACATTGCCTTCGCCCTCTATACGGTTAAGAAAATCGTCCAGAGACTCATTCTTGGCCATTCTGAAGGTATTTCCGTTTCGGATATCTTCAATACCTCTCTGGATAGCCGCAAGTTCTTCCTTTGAAGGAAAATCACCTTCTCTGACTGCACACACCATGATAGGGGCTGCATTGCGTCTGGAAACCAGGATCGTTTCCGTCTCTGCCATTTCGAAGTATTTCTTCTGGTTGGCACGAAATTCGCGCGTTGTAACAATCTGCATAGTTCTAATATATTGGTTTACACTGCAAAAATAGGGATAAAAACCAATGAAACAAAAGTTTTGTGTACTTATTTGTGTACACGCGCGGAAAATTCGTTCCTCAAAGAACGCTGCGCTGGCTTTTGCTTTGCTTTCACAAACATTCAAAAAGTCGTTTTTCACGGATTTGGAGGTCTGGAAGCCACATTCAGGCTAAAATTTTATGACTTGTTTTTAAGCATTACTTGTTATATGCTTATCGACTTCCGAAAAACATGCTTTAATAATCTGATAAACAATAAATTACAAGCAACAACAAGAATCTAACTACGAGTTTTTGAATACTAACTGCGAGTTTTAGAATACTATTTCAAAGTTTAACTACGAGTTTTTGAATACTAAATCACAATATTAACGAGTTTTATTCGCAAAACTCGTTTTTATTACTTATATTTGCACAAAACACTGATAATTATGGCAATAGTAAACAAAGACCTTATCCAAAGTTATATTATGACTACTGCAAAATATGACTTTAACGTGTACGAAAAGCGTATCATTTATCGTCTTGTAGAAATGGCTCAAGGAGAGCTGCAAGGCATAAAGTTCGCTGATAACTGTCAGAAGATAGAGCATGATCTTTTCAGTTGCGTAAATATAACCATGCCTATCGCCTGCCTGCTTAATGGGGAGGATGACAAAAATTATGCAAGAGTAAAAGAAGCCCTACAGTCGCTTCAGCGAAAGATCTTTGAGTATGAAGATGATGAGATCTGGCAAAGTATCTCTATCATAGCCTTGCCTTATATACGGAAACGTTCTTCAGTCTTGTCCTTTCAGGTACACCCACGTGTATGGGACTGCATACTTGATTTCTCAAAGGGCTTCAGAAAATACGAACTGAAAGCAGCCATGAGCTTTAAGAGCCAGTTTTCAATGCGTTTTTATGAGTTACTGAGCAACCAGAAAACTCCTCTGATATACTCTATAGAACAACTAAAGGAAATGTTTTGTGTAGCAGATAAATACGAGCGTATCAACGATTTTATACGTTATGTTGTGGATGCAGCAAAAAAAGAGCTTGATGAAGTCAGCCCATATACCTTTGAGTACACACCACTCAAAACAGGACGAAAGATAACGGCCATAAAGTTTTATCCGGTATATCAACCGGAACACCGTGACAGTGATTTGGAAAAACATGACCTTCAAAAACAGACAGCTTTAAGCTGGTCTTTGGCTCCTGAAGTAAGAAGCTATCTTAAAAACTCGATTGAATTTTCAGATAAAGAGATTAAGAACAACCTGGATCTGTTTATATCAGCACAAACCTTACTCCCGGATTTACTTAACGAGCTTGCCATTCTAAAAGGGAAATCAAGGGAAAAGAAGAACCCCAAAGGTTATATAATCAATGCTATCAAGGGAAAAATTAAAGATAGAAAGAAACTTTGAATCTGTAACAAAATCAAAAAGCAACGATATGAAAGAAGGAGACTTGATATTGGTATCTGCTGAAGCCACAGGCTTAGGAAAGCCAATGGAAGCCATTATAGACAAGATTGAGACATTCATGGGACAAACCCTTGTAACGGTCACTTACACGCAACCAAACGCCTTATCCGGCTTTGGAGGGTACTTTGTGGATTCTCATATCACTTTAAGCGAAGAAAAGGCCAAGTAACCTGAATATATTTCAGGAATATTCAGTATATTTACAGCATATTTAATTAAAAAGAAGCATAAAACCAGCATATCAAGCATATTATAAGCATATTCATATCAATCGGTTAAGGTATGACAGATAAAGTAACCATACAACCCAAAAGCAAGCCGGAAAAGACTACAATCTCAATAAGCGGAGAAACATCTGAACGGCTGGAGATATACTGCCGGGCAAACGGCATATTGCGGAAAGAGTTTGTTTCCCTTGCGCTGGATTATTTCGAGCGTACCGGATTTGACCTGCAAAGTAACGCTCTCGATTATTCCCCATTGGAGAAAATCATCGGAGAACTGAAAGAAGTAAAAACAACCATGCAGACCAACAACGAGGGAACGGAAGCGGTGCGCCAGTTTCTCCAAGTTGTCCGGGAACAGACCACCAAACAACTCCCAGCGCCAGAACTGATCGCCCATGCTGCCGAAGAAAAAGCAAAAGCAGAAGCCAAAAGCGAAGAACAAGAAAGGGAGATTGCCCGGCTGCGATCCGAAAACTCTGCTTTGCAGGAGTACAAGGAAAAAGCACACCAAGAACTGTGCCGGGTACGTGACGAGCAAAAGACAATAGGGAAAATAAAAGTAAATACAGAACTATAAACTTTAGCATATCCTTAAAAGGCAAAATGAAAGCGACACCAACACATGAGCGTCCAAAAGTGATTAATTTAACTGATTTCAACCAAAAACATCGCTTTCAAATTTGCTTATTACAATCTTTTTATTATCTTTGTCTAAGTTGTAACAGGACTATGTTGTCACTTTCTGAGAAAAACTTCTCTGATGTGGAGCCTTGGTCGGGGATTAGTCGCAATACAACAGTGTTTTTTACATATTGAAGAAAAGCGTTTAGCTGATTTCTGTGCAGGTGAAAAGTCGAAAATGAACCGTAGGTACAGCAAAAACAGTCTATACGCCCGCTCGCTATATGCGGGGGGCGCTACCTGTTTGTACCTAAGGGCTTCGACTCCCTCACCTGCGGATAGGCAAATGCCCTTCCGCTTTTTTTCACTTATAACAACAGTATCTTAAACGAGAGGACAGACAATGCGTACGCAATGAGAGATATATGTTTTTAGTACTAATTTTTAAACAAGTTGTTATATGGAAAAGACTACTATAGGCTACAATGCCGGAGCGATTTGGGATAAATTGAGAGAAACCGGACGTATAACCATTGCAGAGCTTGCGAGAAAACTGAACATGGCTGCTGATGAAACCGCCATTGCCGCCGGGTGGCTCGCACGTGAAGGCAAAGTATATATTGAACGGATAAACGGTCTATTGCATATCAGGAGAGAGTGATGCAACGCCTCAAGAGGATAAAAGGCAAACGCCGGCATATTCGCCGTATCATGCCATTATGATGCTAAAGCGTTTCCTCTTTATCCATTTCAAAACTATTTATTAATCTAATAAACCAACCAGTATGGACAAGCATATCATCGGAGAAAACGCAGGAAAACTCTGGCGTTTATTAAGCACAGACGCACCTCGGAAATGGACTTTACAAGAAGTCAAGGATGCAACAGGGTTCAATGACCTGGAAGCTGCCAGTGCAATAGGTTGGCTCGCACGTGAGGACAAAATCCAATTCGAACTTGAACACCACAGCACTAAGGATAAGAACGTCTTTTTATACCTTATGCTGAACGTGTATTTTTAAAGCCTGTTTAAAAATATTGCCCCCGGCGGGGTTTTCGCCGGGGGGGGCTTCCTGCATTTGCATATATAACCTCAAAGGCAAGTCAAATCGGACGGGGTGGCGGTCGGACGGCTGAAAAGTCGAAAACGTAACACAGGCGTGTTACTACTTGTCTTTGACAAGGCATTTTTTAGGGGTGCTGGCATACAATCCGAAAGGGGCGGGAACGGCTGTTCCCGTTTGTTCTCCCTGCAACCTACAGGATATTAACCTTAAATCATTAAGTGATAAACACTATATTTAATAAACCCTTTTAGCCAACAAATTGTTATCTTTATGCGGTCGTAAACAAAAAATAAGCTTATGAAAACTGCTATGGAAAAAAAAGAAATCGGCTTAATGAGACAGATCGGTTATCTCTCTTTTGTCGTTGTTTTGTTGTATGGGCTTACGCTATTTGCGGTTTCTTGTGACAATGATGAAGATCCTCCTCTTCCTCCCGCAGTGGAAAAAGTAGTGCTGGCATTTGGTGTGGATCAGGGTGAAGGTCAGCTTTCGGCTAAACCGGAGTTGGAAAATACGGCTGCGGAAAAGATAGGAGAATTGATCTCTCCGGCTGAAATAGCGAAAGGCACAACGGTGCATTTTCGTGCTACCCATTCCAAATCATGGACAATCATGTATTGGAAAGTCAATGGCGTCATTATTCGTTCTGTGGAGCCGGAGCAGACTTTCGTCATCGATGAGCATAAGGAGGTTCGGGTTGCTTTCAAGCCTTACAAGTCACCGGAACCGGAGGGGCTGTAAAACAAACTGTGTCAGCAAAGCAATAAAATATTAATTTTGCTGACACAGTTTAATTGAATTCTCTTTTTGCTGTTCATTTGCTTTATTTCAGGACTTCGCCCTTCTCGTTGAAGAACACTTCGCTGTCCGTGCCTTCTGCATCGGTAAATGTCACCTTGTAGGTCTTTGTGCCTTCCTCGCTTTCCTCAACTGCGGCTTCCTTGATTGTCAGGTCTGCGAAATCCTTCTTGATCGTGTCCTGAACCGCCTGCGGCAGATCCTTTACCTCGATTGGCTTATAATCGTTCACCATTACCACAATCTCAACATCCGATACCATGTTGCCGGCGAATGCCACTGAACTACCCAATCCCATAACAAGTGCTACTGCAAATAATACCTTTTTCATAATCCAATCTATTTAAATATTTAACATATGGTTTCTGAAAGACAAAGAACAAACATTGTGCCAAACAAATAAACAAGTCATATATACCTGATAATCAAAAGCATACAAAAAACACATATATTTATTGAAGAACTGTTATCTGTGTATCATTTCCACAAAATGTGGAAATGATACACAGACTTTCTATAATTGCCTCCGGCGGGGTTTTCGCCGGGGGGCTTCTTGCATTTGCATATCTATCAAAAAGAAAGCAATATCGGAGCGTTACACCATAAAAACAGCTAGCCGGTTATTACAAAATGATATTGCGTGTCCGGCTGATCGGGGCGGGTCTCCCACCATGCGGACAAATCCCGGTAACAAAATGACAAAGCGGACATCCCGCCAAAGAACAACATTTTTTTTCTTTTTTCCTAAACACCTGCCAGCGAAGCACAGAGTATTTGTCAAGGGC
>OODG01001877.1_pt1 | contig 13629 bp, 10 predicted proteins | sample 1671621 | NCBI WGS metagenome assembly OODG01 (sample SAMN06348175, study PRJEB24527) | human gut metagenome | biome: human gut; feature: ankylosing spondylitis patient; material: feces | host: Homo sapiens | place: China | collected 2015-10 | reverse complement strand
TCATTGTCGGTTTATCAATTCGATCAAAAACCTCGATGTAGACCAACTTTGCGCCGGCAGCGCCGAAGGGGCGGTGGACGCTGCCAACCTTCTCAAACCGGCTCTCAGCCGTTCAGAGATCCGGGTCATCGGCGCCACCACGCTGGACGAATACCGCCGCCACATTGAAAAAGATGCCGCACTGGAGCGGCGGTTCCAGCCGGTGACGGTGGAGGAACCCTCACCTGAGACAGCGGTGGCCATTCTGGAGGGGCTGCGGGAGAAGTACGAGGCACATCACGGCCTCAACATCACCAGCGACGCCATCCGCTCCGCTGTGGAACTGAGCCGGCGGTATCTGCCGGAGCGTTTTCTGCCCGACAAAGCCATCGACCTGATGGACGAGGCCTGCAGCCGGGTGCGGCTGGACCGGGAAAGCCCGGAGCCTGCCCTGCGGCTGCTGGAGGAGCGGCTGGCCGGAGCTCGTAGGGATAAAGAATCCGCCGTGGCCCGTCAAGATTTTGAGCAGGCAGCCACCTTCCGCGACGCGGAGGAGGACTTTGCCCGCCAGCTGCGGGAGGAGCGCTCCCTCCTCAATCAGGCCAGGGACTCTGTGACAGAGGAGGATATTGCCGCCGTGGCCTCAGAGTGGACCGGCATCCCCGTCAGCCGCATCACGGAGAGCGAATCCCAGCGTCTCCTCCATCTGGAGGAGGTCCTCAGCCGCCGGGTGGTGGGCCAGCAGGAGGCGGTCAGCTGCCTGGCCAGGGCCATTCGCCGCAGCCGGGTGGGCCTCAAGGAGCCGGGCCGCCCCGTGGGGACTTTTCTTCTTCTGGGCCCCACCGGTGTGGGTAAGACAGAGGTATGCAAGAGCCTAGCCCAGGCGGTGTTCGGCCAGGAGGAGGCCCTCATCCGCTTTGATATGTCGGAATATGCCGAGGGCCACACCGCCAGCCGCCTGGTGGGGGCCCCTCCCGGCTATGTGGGCCACGACGACGGCGGCCAGCTGACGGAAAAGATCCGCCGCCGTCCCTACTCCCTGGTACTCTTCGACGAGATTGAGAAGGCCCATCAGGAGGTGTGGAACCTGCTGCTGCAGATCATGGAGGACGGCTGTCTCACCGACAGCCACGGACGGAAGGTAGATTTCCGCAACACCATCATCGCCATGACCAGTAATGTGGGCGCCCGGCAGATCACCGGCGGCAAAGGCCCTCTGGGCTTTGCCGGGGGCGGGGATGAGACATGCAACGTACGGCGGGCCGTGGAGGAGGAGCTCAAACATACCTTCCGGCCGGAATTTCTCAACCGCGTGGATGAGACGGTGATCTTCCGTCAGCTCACTGAGGAGGACCTCCGGGAGATCGCCCGGCGGATGCTGGCCGACACCGGAAAACGGATGGAGGCGCTGGGTCTTTGCTTCCAGGCAGAGGAGGAGGCCATCTGCCTGCTGGCCCGGGAGGGGTTGGACAAAGCCTACGGCGCCCGGCCGCTCCGCCGCCTCATCCGCAGCAAGGTGGAGGACCCCGCCGCCGAAGCGCTGCTCTCCGGCCAATTCCATTCCGGTGACAGCCTGGTACTGACCGTTCGGGAAAATAACCTTGCTATTGCGCCTCTGGTACGGTAGAATAAGGGCAGAATGGCAAGTATGTCCATTCTGCGTGTGGTTGTGCCCGGTTTCGGACCGGAGAGCGATATTAAAAAAAGGAGACTAAGTAATTATGGGATTTTCCGGTACTGATGCCGGCGGCTTCCAGTGGGAAGGCTGGAGCAGCGGCGCTCCCTCCCAGCGGCCCTCTCATCAAAAGAAACCCAGAAAGCCGATCGGCGGGCCTGTGACACGGGTCCTCATCAACGTGATCGTTACCCTGGTAGTGGGGTTCCTTTACTTCTATTTTGAGCTGCCCGCCCTGAATCCCCAGGCCCCTGACTTCTACGCTTTTGTCCTGCTGCTGTGCGTGGTCTACTGTGTCTGCGCCGTGTTTACCTCCGGCTTCCAGGGCCAGGGCGCCAAGCACTACTTTAAATTTGTGAAAAAGCAGTGCGCTATCCCCGCCATCCTAGCGGTGGCGCTCATCGTGGTAGCGCTTGTGGGCACTCTGGTGGGAAGCGTTGTCTTCCGTGCCAGCGCCTATGCCTCCCTGCTTCCTCCGGAGGCCGGTGACTTTGCAGCGGACGTGGATGAGATCTCTTTTGACCAGATCCCTATGCTGGACAAAGACTCCGCCGAACGGCTGGGTGACCGGAAGCTGGGCGAACTGAGCGACATGGTCAGCCAGTTTGAGGTCAACGACGACTACACCCAGATCAACTACAAGGGCCGCCCGGTACGCATCGCCACCCTGCGCTACGCCGACCTTGTCAAGTGGTTCACCAACCGCTCCGACGGCCTGCCCGCCTATATCATCATCGACATGGTGACCCAGAACGTGGAGCTGGTCCGTCTGGAGGACGGGATCAAGTACACCACCGCTGAGCACTTCGGCCGTAACCTCTATCGTCATCTGCGCTTCAACTACCCCACCTACATGTTTGCCGAGCCGGTGATGGAGGTCAACGAGGAGGGCGTTCCCTACTGGGTCTGCGCCCGGGTGGTCAAGACCATCGGCCTCTTCGGCGGTACAGATGTAAAGGGCGGCGTGCTGGTCAACGCCATCACCGGCGAGAGCCAGTACTACGACACGGCAGATATCCCCTCCTGGGTGGATAATCTCTACAACGCCGAGCTGATCATGCAGCAGTATGACTACTACGGCATGTACCACAACGGCTTCATCAACTCCCTCTTTGGCCAGCGGGACGTCACTGTCACCACCGAGGGCTACAACTACATCGCCATTGACGACGATGTGTATGTCTACACCGGCGTCACCTCTGTGGGCGGCGATCAGTCCAACGTAGGCTTCCTTCTGTCCAATCAGCGGACCAAGGAGACCAAATACTACGCCTGTGCCGGCGCTACGGAGTACTCCGCCATGGACAGCGCCAACGGCGAGCTGCAGAATCTCCGTTACACCGCCACCTTCCCCCTGCTCCTCAACACCGGCGGACAGCCCACCTACTTCATGGCTATGAAGGATGCTGCCCAGCTGGTGAAGAAGTACGCCATGGTCAACGTGCAGCAGTACAACATCGTAGCTACCGGTGATACGGTGGCGGAGTGTGAGCAGAACTACCTGGCCATGCTGGCGGAAAACGGCATCATTGAGGATGACACCACCCTCTCCGGCACAGAGACGGTGGAGGGCACCATTGCCGATATCCGCTCCGCTGTCCAGGAGGGCAACAGCGTCTACTATATCCAGCTGATCGGCAACGAGACCTACTACTCCATCGCTGCCGCCGATGCGCCTCTGGCCGTGATCCTCAGCAACGGCGACCAGGTGACCATCAACTACCATCCCGGCGAGGGGCCCATCCTCTCTGCCATTGATGTGACACTGCGGTAGGCACTCTCCTGCCGCTCACGGTGATCCTGTTTTTCCGGGGAGGCGGCAAAAAAACCGCCTCCCCACCTTTTTCTGCCGCCTTTTCCCAAAAAAATGTCCCCTTTTGCGGAAAATCCTCTGTGTCCCCCCTTTACAGCTCCGTATCTTCTGTGGCATAATATAGTATTAGACTGGAATTTAACTGGAATGGAGAATCCATATGCCGATCATTGAATATGACACTTATAAACAAAAACTCAGCGCCCTGGGTCCCCAGCTGACCGAGCTGGCGGCGGCCCTGGATCTGGAGGGGGCCCGCCGGGAGGTGGAGGAGCTGGAGGAGAAAACCAGCGACGCCAACTTCTGGAACGATCTGGAGGCCTCCCAGAAGGTGCTGCGCCGGACCAAGCAGCTGAAAAACAAGCTGGAACACCACGCCAAGCTGGTCAGCCAGTGGGAGGACCTCACCACCCTGGTGGAGATGGCCATGGAGGAGGACGACGGCTCCCTGCTTCCGGAAATAGAGGAGGGCTACGCCAAGCTGGAGTCCGCTCTGGAGGAGGCCAAGCTCTCCACCCTGCTCACCGGCGAGTATGACGCCAGCAACGCCATCCTTACCCTTCACGCCGGCGCCGGCGGCACCGAGGCCCAGGACTGGTGCCAGATGCTCTACCGGATGTACACCCGCTGGGCCGAGCGCCACGACTTCGTCTGCAAGACTCTGGACTACGAGGACGGCGACGAGGCGGGCCTCAAGTCCGCCACCATCGCCATCGAGGGTGAAAACGCCTACGGCTTCCTCAAGAGTGAGAACGGTGTTCACCGTCTGGTCCGCATCTCCCCCTTTGACGCCAATGCCCGTCGGCAGACCTCCTTCTCCGCTGTTGAGGTGATGCCGGAGATCGAGGACGACAACAGCGTGGAGATCCGGCCCGAGGACATCGAGATGCAGGTGTTCCGCTCCTCCGGCGCCGGCGGCCAGCACGTCAACAAGACCTCCTCCGCTGTGCGTCTCATTCACAAGCCCACCGGCGTGGTGGTCTCCTCTCAGCAGGAGCGCAGCCAGGTCCAGAACCGTGAAAACTGCATGAAGATGCTGCGTGCCAAGCTCATGGAGATGAAAGCCCAGCAGCATGCGGAGAAGATCTCCGATATCAAGGGCGTGCAGATGAAGATCGAGTGGGGCAGCCAGATCCGCTCCTATGTGTTCATGCCCTACACTCTGGCCAAGGACACCCGCACCGGCTACGAAAACGGCAACATCACCGCCGTTATGGACGGTGATATCGACGGCTTCATCAACGCCTACCTTACCGCCAGCGCTACCGGCGAACTGAAAAAGTAAGTACAAAAAGAGCCTCCAGGCCAAATGGCCCGGAGGCTCTTTCATTTTTGTCGTGACTGTTCGTCCCCAGCGGCTCGCAGTTTCTTTGCTCGGTGATCAAAATAACCGCAGGGCATGAGGCGCGCAGCCTCTCCTAAAAAACACAGGGTCCGGGGCAAAAGCCCTGCAAAGGGGAGCGGCCTACCGTCCGTCCCCTTTATGATAGACGGGAATCCCGCAGACAACCTCCACCACCGTCTCCGCCCGGGCGGCGAGAGCCTGGTTCAGCCGCCCCAGCCCTCGGACATACCGGTCCATATCTCCGGTCCACTCCGCCCCGTCGGAGAAGATCTCGTTGGTCACCACCACCAGCAGCGCCGCCCGCTCCAAAATGGCGTCGATTCCGGCGAGGATCGTCTCCTCCGCCTTTTCTCCCGCACCGGCGGGGCTCCAGATCTCGTTGGAGAGAAGGTTCCCCAAATCCTCCAGCAGCACACAGTCGCCTGTTTCCACCGCCGCGCCGCCGATATCCACCGGCTGTTCCACCGTGACAAAGGACTTCCCCGCCATCGCGCCGTGGCGCTGCCGCATCTCCCGGTGCCGGGCAATGCGTCGGAGGGATTCCCCATCCCGCTGGTCCATGGTGGCCAGGTACACCGGCCGTCCCTCCCCCAGGGAGAGCAGCGTCCGCTCCGCAAAGGCGGATTTCCCGCTGCCGCTGCCGCCGGTAACCAGGATCAACCGCCCCCTCACAGAGGCTTATAGGCTTCGATGCCGATCCCGTCGAAGGAGGGCATATCGAAGTACACACGCAAGGCCATGTCAATGAGCGGCATAGCGGATACCGCACCGGTACCCTCCCCCAGGGCCATTCCCAGCCGCAGCAGCGGCGGAAGGCTCAGGGCCTCCATCACATATCCCGCCCCCGGCTCCGCGGAGAGGTGGGAGGGGATCAGCGCATCCCGGGCAGCAGGGCACATCCGCACCGCCACCAGAGCCGCCACTGTGGAGATATATCCATCCATGATGGCGGGGACCCGGTACCGGGCGCAGCCCAGGTAGAAGCCGGTCATGGCGGCGATATCAAAGCCGCCCAGCTTGCTCAGTACGTCCAATACATCATCGGGGTTGGGGACATTGCAGGCAATGCCCCGCCGGATGGTGTCCACCTTGCGGGCAAGCCCTGCGTCGGAAAGCCCCGCACCGCGCCCGGTCATGGTCTGCACCGGCTGTGCCAGCAGCACGGCAGCAACGGCGCTGGAGGTGGTGGTGTTGCCAATGCCCATCTCACCGGTGGCCACAAGCCCGTAGCCCTCGGCGGCAAGCTGCCGGGTCAGGGCGATGCCCCGGCCAATGGCCTCCACTGCCTCGGCGCGGGTCATGGCAGGGCCTTTGGTAAAGTCCGCAGTCCCGGCGGCAATGCGGCAGTCCCGCACGCCGGGTACGGGCGCACCGGCAATGCCCAAATCCACCGGCAGCACATCGCAGTGCGCCGCCTGTGCCATCCTGCATACGCTGGTGCGCCGCGCAGCAAGGTTCTCGGCTACGGCGCGGGTCACGCTCTGGTCGGTCTGGCTTATGCCCTGCGCCACCACGCCGTTGTCTGCACAGAGCACCGCCACCGCCCGGCGGGAAAAATCAAACTGCGCCGTGCCGGTCAGCGCAGCGGCATCTTCCAGCAGGGTCTCCAGTGCGCCCAGCCCGCCCAAGGGTTTGGCAAGGCTTGCCCAGTGGGTATGGGCGGCAGCACGGGCGGTTTCGTCCGGCGGGGTGATGGCAGCAAGCAGCTGCATCAGTTCAGCTTCGGTCATTTTCGTCATCCTTTGTGTTTCAAAAAGTGCTGTGCCGCCTGCACAAAGCGGCGGGGCAGGGCAGTGCCTGCCCAGTAAAGATGCGGGAAACCGGCATACAAATGCGCGTTTGCAAAGCCGCATTTCCACTGCCTTTTTTCGGTTTTGTGCACAGAAAAGTCTGCACCATTCTCGGAGGAATCCCAGTGGTGAAATTCATGGACGGGCAGCGTTTCTCCAGCGTGGAAAAGCATACTGTCGGACTTTGCCGTCATGGCGGCATAGCCAAAGCGCACCAGCCGCCCGGCGTTGTGCCCGCTGCCCGGCAGCACACCCGTCATGGGGTAAACCTTGCTGTCTGTGCCCTCCAGCGTCTGCCCTAAGTACAGAAAGCCGCCGCACTCGGCAGCGGTGGGCAGCCCCTCTTGCCCTGCGTCCCGGATAGCAGCACGCAGGGCGATGTTCTCACTCAGCTGCCGGGCGTACAGCTCCGGGTAACCCCCGGGCAGGTACAGCCCGCCGATATTTTCCGGCAGGGCGGCATCCCGCAGCGGGCTGAAAAATGCAAGCTCTGCACCCGCATCCCGCAAGGCGTCCAACGTTTCAGCGTAGGCAAAGCAGAAGGCTTCATCCCGCGCTACGGCAATGCGAACGGAGGGCGTGCACGGCGCGGCAAGCGGCGGCGCAGCCGGGGCAGGACGGTCGGTCAATACTGCCAGCTGTGTCCAGTTCAGCACAAGGGCATCGGCAAGCTTGCCCAGCTTTTGCTGTAAGTCCGATATCTCTCCAGCGGTTTTCAGCCCGAGGTGGCGGCTTTCGATGACGCACCCCGGCAGATGGGGCAGATACCCCACCACCGGCAGACCGGTCTCGGCTTCCAGCATTGGACGCAGCGTTTTGTACAAGGCTTCAGAGCAATCGTTAAGCAGAATGCCCACGATATGGCTGGGCGTGCGGAACTGCAAAAGCCCCCGCAGCTCGGCGGCAAGGGTGATGCTTGCCCCTTTTGGCTGCACTACCAGCAGCACCGGCAGCGCCAGCGTATCGGCCAGCTCCCAAGCGCTTGCACGGGTTGTCAGTCCCTGCCCGTCGTAAAAGCCCATGGCACCCTCGCATACGGCAGCGCCGTGCCCGGCGGCATACCGGGCGTAAAGCGTGCGCACCGTATCCGGGGCAGAGAGGTAGAGGTCTAAATTGTGGCTTTCAACCCCAAGCGCGCTGCGGTGAAACATAGGGTCGATGTAGTCCGGCCCGCATTTGAAGGCGCAAGGGTCAGTCCCGCGCCGCTGCAAGGCGGTCAACACGGCACAGGTAACGGTGGTCTTGCCGCTGCCGGAGCGCGGCGCGGCGATGAGAAACTGCATCATGTCCGTGCCCCCATAATGAGAAACACCGGGTTGTTAGCCATCAGCAAATGCAGACTGCCCGCCGTTTTTGTGCGGCTGACGGCGATCTGTGTCACCTCGGCGGCAAGGCCGTGGGCGGTCAGGGCAGCCACGGCAGCACTGAGCGTTTCCAGCGCAATGGCGGCAACGCACAGCCGGGCAACTGGATTTTTGTGCAGCACGGCGTCTATAACAGCGTCCATATTGCCCTTTGTGCCGCCGATAAATACAGCATCCGGGGCGGGCAGCATGTCCAAAGCTTCAGGCGCTTTGCCTTCGATCAGGGTTAGATTGTAAGCGGAAAATTTCTCCCGGTTTTGCTGGATCAGTGCACAGGCCTCCGGGTCACACTCCACGGCGTATACCTGCCCGGCAGGGGCGGCAAGTGCCAGCTCCACGCTCACGCTGCCGGTGCCAGCGCCTACGTCCCATAGGGTGTCCGTGGGGGTGACCGCCAGCTTTGCCAGCGCGGCGGCGCGCACCTCCTGCTTTGTCATGGGCACAGCGCCCCGGATAAAAGCCTCATCCGGTAGACCGGGGGTGCGGCGGGGCGGTAAAGCCTCCCGCTCGATGAGCAATACGCTCAGCGGTGCAAAGGGTTGCTCTGCCAGTTCCCGGGCAAGGCCAAAGCGGATGGCTTCTGCAGGGGTGCCAAGGTTTTCGCCCACAAGGGCGTGGGCAGCACCCAGCCCGGCAGCGGTCAGCTTGGCACACAGAGAGGCAGGGGTGTCCCCGCCGCCAGTGAGGAAAAACACCTGTGGATGCGCTAAAATCTCGGCTATGGGGTCGCAGGCACGACCATGGGCCGATACCAGCCTCCAGTCCTGCCAAGGGCGCCCCACTGCTGCGGCTAAAAGCTGCACGCTGGAAAGCCCGGGCAGCACCCGGACAGAGTAACCCATAGCCCGCAGCAGGGGCAGCAGCTTTGCCGCACCGGAGTAAAACCCGGTGTCGCCGCTGTACAAAACAGCGGTGTCCGTATCCGGCTGTGCAGTAAGACACGCAAGGATATCCTCCGGCTTATACACAGCTTTGCAGTTGTCAGTGCACCCCGCCGGTAAATGCTCCAACAGACGCTTTGCCCCAAGAATCAGCCCTGCGCTTTGCAGTGCAGCCAACCCTTGCGCGGTCAGGCTTTCCGGGCAGCCGGAGCCCATTCCGATCAGAGAAATCATACCAGAACCTCCTTGCAGCGTGCCAGAATTTGTGCAGCAGTTTGTCCGTTTTCGGCCGGGCGACGCACCACGATCAGCTGTGCACCGGCGTTCTGCGCGGCCTGTGCTTTTTCGGCAAAGCCGCCCACAGCACCGCCGTCCTTGGTGACCAGATACCGGATGGAGAATTGTTCCATCAGAGCGCAGTTCAGCGCATAGCTGAATGGCCCCTGCATGGCAATGATGTTTCTGTGCGGGATACCGGCGGCCTCGCAGGCGGCAATGCCCTCCCGCGTGGGCAGCACCCGGGGGAACAGCCGCTCCGGCCCGAGCGCCGCAAAAGCGGCAAGCTCTTTTGCGCCGGTAGCCAGCAGCACATTGCCGCTGCACCCGGCCAGAAATGCAGCGGCATGGGCGGCGGTGGCAAATACCATGCTCCCGGCAGGCAAGGGACTTTCTTCCCGCAGCAGCCGGTGGTACTCCACTCCGGCAGCGGCACACGCAGCCCGGATGTTTTTGGTGGCATCCACCGCGTAGGGGTGGGTGGCGTCCACGCACAGAGCAGCGCCCTGTAAAAGAGCGGCCATTTCCTCGGGGGTCAGCCGCCCGCAGTGCACGGTGATGCCGTCCGCTTTGCCCTGTTCCTCTGCACCCAGCGGGGTGGCAACACTGACCAGAACCTCTGCTCCCAGCGCCGCCAGCTGCCGGGAGAACACCCGCCCCTCGGTAGTGCCGCTAAAAACCACTGCCTTCATCTGCGGTACCCCCGTGGGGTGACCATTCTGCCGCCCAGCTGCTTTGTGGCGGCGTTGCCGATGTACACGGTGGTAAACATATCCACCGCAGTGTCTTTCAGCTGGGCAAGGGTCAGGATTCGGGCGGTCTGACCCTCCCGGCCGATGTTGCGCACGATGCCGCAGACGGTATCGGCACTTTTGCCGTTTTCCAGCAGGATGCACACCGCCTTTGCCAGATAGTCCGGCCTGCCCTTGGAGGAGGGATTGTACAACGCAACGCAGAAATCTCCCATAGCGGCGCAAGCCAGCCGCTTCTCGATGACCTCCCACGGGGTCAGCCGGTCGGAAAGGGAAATGACGCAAAAATCGTGCGCCAGCGGTGCGCCCAGCACTGCCCCGCCGCTGAGGGCAGCGGTCAGTCCGGGCACGATCTCCACGGCAACGTCCGGATAATCCGGGGCAAGTTCCAGCAGGGGGCTTGCCATGCCATACACCCCAGCATCGCCGGAGCAGACCAGAGCCACCCGCTTGCCGGTGCGTGCTTTTTCCAGCGCCCAGCGGCAGCGGTCAAGCTCCTGCGTCATGCCGGTGGCATAGTATTCCTCGCAGGGGAATTCATCGCGGATGAGGTCAAGATAGACCTTATATCCACAAATCGCGTCAACGCTTTCCAGCGTATTCGCGGCCTGCTGGGTCATATAAAAAGGCTCGCCGGGGCCAAGCCCCACGACATAGACTATCTTCTCGGGACGGTCAATATCGATTTCCATCACGTCAAGCATTCTGCCACCTCCAGTCCGGGGCAAAGGGCCTGCACGCCAGCGCAAGGGTCACGCCGCTGCAGGCAAATTTCGGGTAAAACAGGCTGCCGTCTGCGTCCAGCACAGCCGCTCGCTCGCAGACATTGTCTACCCCGGTCACGCTCTGTACAAAAGGGGAGGGGGTGAACTGTCCGGGCACGCTGCGCAGCTGTGCGGCAGAGTAAAACCGCACCGGCCAGCCGTGCGCCTGACAAAAGGCCAGCAAGCCCGGCTCGTTTTGCTTCAGGTCGATGCTTGCGGCGGCGGTAACTGCCTGCGCAGCAAAGCCGTACCGGGTGCAGAAGGCGGCAAAGGCAGCTTCCAGCGTTTCAGCGCTTGTGCCCCGCTTGCAGCCGATGCCCAGCACTCCGATGCGCGGCACAAGATGCAGTGCCTGCCCGGTGGGGCAAAGGGTGAGTGCAAAGTCGGCTTTTTCCGGGGTATCAGCGAGGAATAACCCTGCGGGCACGGTGCCCATTACCGGGAAATCAGCCCGGTAATATACCGGCTGCCCGGCCAGTAATTTGCCACTGACCAGCTTGATGCGTTCCGGCTCCAGCACCATGCAGTTTTGGTGTTTTGCCCACTCGTCTACTGCAAAAATGCCGTGGGCATCGGTGGCGGTGGTGATCACCGGCACGGCTCCGCATACAGCGGCAATGGCCCGCGCAAGATCGTTTGCACCGCCCAGATGTCCGGACAGAATGGGCACGGCAAACCGCCCGCATTCGTCCACCACTACCACAGCCGGGTCGGTAGTCTTGCTCTTGCAGTGGGGCGCGATGGCCCGCACTGCAAGACCCGCAGCTCCTACAAATATAAGCGCATCAGAATGCACAAACTGTGCGCTTGCCCATTCTGCAAGAGAAACACCATCCCGCCCGCACCGGGCAACACTGCCGGGCAAGGCGACGGCCAGACGCTTTGCTAGCGCAAGGCCAGTTTCCGTAAAGGCAAGGTAAGCGCGGGTCATACCGGTTCTCCTTTGCGGAACTCGGTGGTAAAGGCGGGGTCGTACAGCTTGCTGCGCTCGTACTGCGTGCCGAGAAAATCTCCCACTACGATAAGTGCCGTCTTGGTAATGCCCGCTGCACGGGTGCTCTCAGCCAAAGAACCAACTGTGCACCGCACGATTTTTTCTTCCGGCCAGCTGGCCTTGTACACCACGGCGGCGGGGGTGTCCGGTGTATACGCGCCCTGCAAAAGCGCCGTCTGCACCTTGTCAATCAGCCCGATGGACAGGAAGATCACCATGGTCGCGCCGTGGGCGGCAAGGCTTGCCAGCCTTTCCCGCTCCGGTACGGGGGTGCGCCCCTCCATGCGGGTGATGATGACCGTCTGGCTGACCATGGGCAGGGTATACTCGGCGTTCAGCGCAGCGGCAGCGCCGCAAAAGCTGGAAACACCGGGGGTATCATCGTAACAAATGCCGTCTGCGTCCAGTGCATCCATCTGCTCCCGGATGGCACCGTACAGGCAGGGGTCGCCAGTGTGTAACCGCACAGTGCTTTTACCGGCAGCTTCCATCCGGCGCATCACGTCCAGCACCTGCTCCAGCGTCATTTCGGCGCTGTTATAGATGGCACAGCCCGGCTTTGCCAGCCCCAGCAGTGCCGGGTTGACCAGACTGCCTGCGTAAATAATGCAGTCTGCGGCCTGTAAAAATGCTGCGCCGCGCTGGGTGATCAGATCCGGTGCGCCGGGCCCGGCACCTACAAAATGTACCATGTGCGTTACTCCTTCCATTCGTTCAGCAGACGGGCGGCAGTTTCGGTCTGTCCCAGCGGGCCATGCTGGTTTGAAAACAGCACGGCGCCCACCCGGAACGCCCCGCCCGCGCGGCGGTCGAGATGCAGCTGGATGGCGGCAAGCAGGCTTTGCAGAACCGGTTTCCACAGCCCGGCAGTGTCCAGAATCTCCAGACAGGCATCCGTGGTGGCTGCATTGTACAGCGCAGTGCACACCTTCCGGTCAGCACCGCACAGGGCAGCATGGGTGCAGAACAGCTCCGTGCGGCAGTCTGCCGTGTGGGAGTGGGTGTTCATAATGCCGCCCGCCAGCTTGCATAGCTTGCCGATGTGTCCCACCAGCAGCACCTGTTCAAAGTGCGCCGCCGCTGCCATATCCAGCGTATCTCCGATAAAGTTGGACGTCTTGACCACCGGGATATCAGCAAACTGCGGATACGTTTCGTGCAGATAGTCCAGCCCGTAATTGCCCGGGGCAAGGATGAGCTGCCGGTGGTCGTTTGCCCGCAGCGCCGCCTGATTCATCTCCAGTTGGATGGTATCCAGAATGGCCTGCTGGCTCATGGGTTCTACAATGCCGCTGGTGCCCAGCACCGACAGCCCGCCCTCCACCCCGATATGCGGGTTGAAGGTGCGCCGGGCTACCTCCTCGCCGCCGGGGATAGAGATAGTCACGGCAAAGCCGCCGGGGTAACAGACGGCTTCCGCCTCCCGGCGCAGCGCCTCGGTGATCATCTGCCGGGGCACATGGTTGATGGCGGCCTGCCCAACCGGCTGGTCTAGCCCGGGCTTCGTCACCCGGCCCACTCCCGCGCCGCCGGTAATACATATCTCGGGCGTGCCGGGCAGCAGCGTCACCGTGGCGGTCACCGGCAGACCGGTGGTCACGTCCACATCGTCGCCGCCGTCCTTTTCAATGGCGCATTCCGCACCCTCGGCAACGGTGCGGCAGAACAGGGGGGCAACCTCTACCACAATGCCTTTCGGCGTGCGCAGGGCGACGGTTTCCGGTGCTGTGCCGGTCAGCAGCAGCCGGGCGGCCCCGGCAGCGGCCAGCGCCGCACAGGTGCCGGTAGTGTACCCGCAATGCAGCAGCTTCTGCCCGCTGCGCACATAGTGCTCAAATTGGGGCTTTTCCGGCTTTGGTGGACCAAAAACAGCGCTGTACTGTTCCTCGGTCAGGCCGTAGAGTGCTTTGATATTTTCCCGTGCAAAGGCCTGTGCCGGTGCTGGAGAAGATGAAGGACGATGGCACCGGAAAACTGGTTGTTGATAGTTCGTTTA
>OODG01001867.1_pt1 | contig 13684 bp, 9 predicted proteins | sample 1671621 | NCBI WGS metagenome assembly OODG01 (sample SAMN06348175, study PRJEB24527) | human gut metagenome | biome: human gut; feature: ankylosing spondylitis patient; material: feces | host: Homo sapiens | place: China | collected 2015-10 | reverse complement strand
ATGTGAAGAACCTGCGCGAAATGACCGGCGTGGGCATGATGGACTGCAAGAAGGCCCTGGCCGCTTCCGACGGCGACATGGACAAGGCCATTGAGTACCTGCGTGAGAAGGGCCTGGCCGCTTCCGCCAAGAAGGCTGGCCGCATCGCTGCCGAGGGCATGGCTTACGCCACTGTCATTGACGGTGTGGGTGTTGTGGTCGAGGTCAACGCCGAGACCGACTTCGTGGGCAAGAACGAGAAGTTTGTGGACTTCGTCAAGGGTGTGGCTGCCACTGTTGCTGCCAACAAGCCCGCTGATCTGGATGCTCTGATGGAGTGCAAGTACAACGGCACCGATCTGACTGTTACCCAGCAGCAGCAGGAGATGGTCCTGGTCATCGGCGAGAACATCAAGGTTCGCCGTTTTGCCTTCTTCACCGAGGGCACTTCCGTGGCTTATGTCCACGCCGGCGGCAAGATCGGTGTGCTGGTGAACCTGGAGGTTTCCGGCGGTATCGATGCTACCGAGATCGGTAAGGATGTGGCTATGCAGATCGCTGCTCTGAATCCCCGTTTCTGGGACAAGACCCAGGTCACCCAGGATGTTCTGGATGAGGAGAAGAAGATCATGCTGGCTCAGATGGCCAATGATCCCAAGATGGCCAACAAGCCCGACAAGGTCAAGGAGAACATCGTCATCGGTAAGCTCAACAAGTTCTATGCTGAGAACTGCCTGCTGCAGCAGGAGTTTGTTAAGGACAACAGCATGACCGTAGAGAAGTATATCGAGTCCTCTGCCAAGGCTCTGGGCGGCACTGTTGCCTTCAAGAATGCTGTCCGCTTTGAGAAGGGCGAGGGCATTGAGAAGAAGCAGGACGACTTCGCTGCGGAGATCGCTTCCATGGTTGGCGGCAGCAAGTAAGCTTGTCTCATCAATAGGCGCAAATATGGATGATCAACAGAGCCCGGGGAAATTTCTTTCCCCGGGCTCTGTTATATATGTCAGCAAGTAAACTGATGAGAGATTTTGATTTTTCAGAGGATAGTATGGCAGCAATAAGATGAATTTTTAGAGATAAAGAAAATAAAAACACGCTTCTACAGAAGCGTGTTTTTATTGCATCTCTATGCGAGATGGTGGAGATAAGCGGGATCGAACCGCTGACCTCTTGAATGCCATTCAAGCGCTCTCCCAAATCATATTTTCTATGTAGTTTTGCTATGCGGGCGCTTGATGTACGCCCCGATTGACACCTTCACGCTGGTGGTGTTTCGTTAGTATTGACGCCTTTTAAGCTGACTAGGAACTGTTCAATGCTGATATTCAGTTTGATTTTCAGCTGATAATCTCGGCGCACGTCCACACGGTCAATTATGTGGGAAACAATCGTCTTTTTGGCCGATATGCTGGCAGTATCGTAAACAGTAGACCACTTCAAAAGCTCATCGTAGTGTTCACCGATACTAGCCATAGCAGCTTCCTCGTTCTCCCATTCTGCCTGTGCTTCACATACTTTGCTGCGTAGCTCAGAACACCGCTGCTCCTGATTTTGGATCACCTCATTCAGTAGCTGCGGGGAAAAAGCGCTTTCGCCGGTCAAGGCTTTCGTAATCTCGGTTTTTAACCGGGACAAATCGCTCTCTGCACGACTAAGATCCTTTTCCAGCTTTTTTAGGATGGCTTTTTTTTCAGCCAACTCTTGATTACAGCATGCGTCCAGTACATCAGATTTGCTGAGGTGGCATACTCTTGAGAAAATGCCGTGAATAACAGAATCAATAATGGCATCCAATTTTTCAACGGTGTAACCTGTCTGCCCATCGCAATCACCATGTGTCCTACTTCTGGTCTGACAAGTGTAACGTGTACGGATGCCGCGGCTTCCATCTGCCAGGCGACGGTTCCTTCCGCTGGTGGTAATGCAGAGCCTTGCGCCGCAATGGCCACAAAAGATATTGCCGGATAAAAGAGCATTACCACGGGTGCTGAGTGGCGCCGAACGGACGGCCTGCCGTTCTCTTGAACGGATCTCAAGCATTTTTTGAACGGTGTCAAAGGTTTTGTCATCAATGATCCGCAATTGTTCTTGCGTTTCGGAGCGGCTTTTGCCGCTGCGCAAAATGCCTGTGTACAGAATATTTCTTAGCATTCCTTGAATAGAAGCCGGGTGCCAGTTTTTTCCAGAACGATTTTTTATGCCTTTCCTGTTCAAGTAATTGGCCAATCGCTGTGCGCCATATCCTTCATCTGCGGCTAAACGGAAGATTGTTTTTACAATATACGCTTCTTCTTCACAGATTTCCAGGTCATACACTTCTTGCTTCCGCCGATTGGTGCGCCCCAGTCTGGCGTAACAGTAACCATACGCACAAAGACCTCCTGTGAAGTGGCCCGCCTCAGTTAACACACCCATGCTATTGGAGGTTCGAGCAGAGATTTTCTGACTTTCCCCATCGGCCTGCCAGTAACGAATATAGTTCGTCAGGCGGTCAGTATGGTTTTCAATGCGTTGCTCTCCTTCCAATGCACTCCATACGTGAATACCGTTGGAAATCAGCCATTCGACTACAAAAGGTGTTTCATCAGAAATGCGGCCAATACGATCAAACATGAATACCAGGAGAATATCAAATTTTTTCTCTTTGGTATACTCTTTGATGAGCTGGATTTTATCGCGCTGCTCAGCTCTGACTTTATGACCTGACACACCTTCTTCCTGCAACTCACACACAAGGGTCCAACCCATCCGTTCGCAAAATTCCCGGCAGCGGATACGCTGCATAGGAATATCAGCGTCATTTTCTTCTGTGTGATAAAGCTGTTTATCGGTGGATACGCGGTACAATGCCAAAACACGTGAACCCGGTTCTATATGCGTAGGTAAGTTCAGGCGCCATCCTGTAAGTTTGTCGAAAATATAATTTGGCAAAGTGCTTACTTCGTTTGTCATTTGTCATCCATCCTCCCAAAAGAAGTGAGACGATGAATCGACATATCCAATATGCAGTTTTCAAGGTACACATGCTGAATTTCTATTCATATTATCTCACATCGCTTAATACTTGTCAAATTTTCCATTTATCCAACGATTTTATAACAGAGTGAACAAGGATTGCTTTGAGCTCCTCATAGATATGCATATTGTCCTGCGGTGTGCAAATTGCGGTAACATGACAGTCATTTACGACTAAATGAATCGTGTGATTTTCGAGGTCAATGGAAGAAACAATCGAATTTGTGGGTGTCCCTCGCATGGTATTGTCTCCTTTATATGGCAAAATCCGCATCGCTCAGCAGTGCGGATTTCTCGGTTTCATATCGTATGTTCAAAGGCAAGGCAGACGGCGGCTGGCGGCCGCTCCATAGGTCTAATGTGCCTCCCCCCATTCCCGTGGCGGGGCGTCCCACGCTGTGACGCATGGCCGACGCAAGTATCATCATAACCCCCACGCGCATCGTGGCCCGCACCCCTGCCAACAGGGTGTATGCGGCGCTGGTGTGGATCGCTCCGTTCCATCGCATCGCTTTCCTACGTTTACGGTGGACTATCCCGGCGCACCCGCCGCGCGGCTCAACACATGGGGAATGTGTCTGATTGCCCTATTCAGTTGTGAAGATACCAAGTCAGGCTGCTTGCCAGCCTGTGAAAGCGCGCCTTATAGGGCAAGATGCGCTTTGACAGGGCGGCAAGGCTCAGTCTGTCTCCAATCGTTCTCCGGGCGGCAGGCGGCAGATGTCATAGTGGAGCAGGAAGGCTTCCAGGTAACCGGCTTCGATCCGGCTGCGGGCATCCTCGTCGATGACGATATGAGGGATATTGTCCTCGTCATAGACTGTCCGTCTGCAATAGTGGAGGATATAACGCTCGTAGTGGTGCAGAATTTTCTGGATGGCATCCGCATCTCCGCCCTTTGCTGCCGCAATAGCGGGATATGGGATGTGCTGACTATGTTTCCTCATGCTTCATGGCCTCCAGGATACCGCGCAGGGCATCGAGCCCTTTCTTTTTGCGGTAATTTACGGCCGCTGCCGTGATATTCAGGATTTTCCCGATCTGCAGCTCGTTCTTGTCTGCAAAATAGAGCAGCAGCAGGACATTCCGGTGTTTGGGGGACAGGAAATGCAGGGCTTGTCCCAAACAGGAATCAGTGACAACGATTCTTTCTTTACCCACAAAGAAGATTGTCTCGCTTCGTTCCAACTGGTATGTATCCACTGTACAGAGCGATATCAAGTCCCGCTGGGGCAGAAAGGAGAGTGAAACCTCTTTCTCTCTGCGGAAATCCATCTCATGAAAGATGTCAATGCCGAGGTTTTTAATTACCCGTTTGCTGAAAGCGTCAAAAAGCTGCTCCTGATAGGTATAAAATTCTTCTGTCGTCATGAATACTCCTCCTGTTGTCTGTGGCACTTATTACTACCGGGCAAGAAGGCAATCATAAAAAAATCTCCGCGAATGGGACAAAAGAACCTTTCAAAAACAAATATCTTTCTTATCCCAGCATTTTTCGCGGAGGGAGGGCAAAATAATCTGTCCCAAGTTGGGACAGATTTCGCGCTGCAAGATAAAAAAAGAGGGGGACGGTGGAGCCGTCCCTCCTCTTTGGAGCAGATTGCTTTTGGTTAGATTCGTTCAACCTATTTGAGATGCGTGAAGGCGGCTGTGCGGCCTTTGGAAGTGCCAGCTCACGCCATGACTTCGATAAACCGCATCAGGATGGTGGCTACCTGTGCTCTGGTAGCAGGGCCCTGGGGACTGAGGGTGGTGGTCGTGGTGCCGCCGATGATGCCCTGCTCCACGCACCAGGCCATAGCCTGCTGTGCGTAGGAGCTGACCGTACCGGCGTCAGTATAGTTGCTCAGGCCGTTGGAGACGCTGGGGCTTCCCGCATACCGCCACAGCATGGTAGCCAGCTGCTCACGGGACAGGCCCTGATCCATGCTGCTGCCGTCAGAGACGCCGTTGGCCACGGCCCACTGCTGTCCGGCCTCGTACCAGGTGCTGCCGGTGGTGGTGTCCACACCCTCGAACCGGGCCAGGACGGTGACGATCATGGCGCGGGTCATGGCCGTGTCGGGGGCGAAGGTAGTGGCGCTGGTGCCTGCGAACAGTTCCCGGCTGCTGGCGAAGGCCACGGCCTCCGCGCCCCAGTAGGTCGCAGACACATCCTCAAAGGTCTTGCTGTTGTCCACGATCTTCACCGTGTCGCCGTCAGAGAGGGTGACGGCCACGCCGGTTTCGGTGGTCAGGCTGGTCTTGATGACCTCCTCGGTGCCGTCGGCCTTGACGATGACGGCCACGGTGCCGGGGGTGACATTCTCCACAGGAATTTCCACCTTGGCGGAGGTGCCGCTGTGCAGGCTCACGGTGACGGTGGGGGCGGTCTCCCGGTCGGTGGTGACAGGCACCTCCGGCATGGGCAGGACCACAGCCTCGCCCTTCTCCTGGGCGGCGGCCACGGCAGACTGGGACAGGGTGGCCTCGCTGACCACCTGGCCGTTTTCGTCCACCACGGTGACGGAGCCGGAGCCGTCCTTGTTGTCCACGGTGGTCTTGCTGGAGCCGTCGGTGTTCTCCACCACCTGGGTCTTGTTGCCCGCCGTATCGGTGGTGGTCGTGGTCACGGTGCCGTCCTTCTTGGTCTCAACGACCTCCTTGGAGCCGTCGGGGAACTTGGTGGTCTCGGTGACGGTGCCGTTGGAACTGGTCACCGTGGTCGTGGTGGAGCCGTCGGGGTTGGTGGTGGTCTCCGTCTTGTTGCCGGAGCCGGAGGAACTGCCGCCTCCGCCGCTGGAGCGGACGGTGACCGTCAGGGTGCCGGTGTTCTTCAGCGTAATGTCGTAGTTGTCCACACCGGTAAAGGTAGTGTCGTTCGCGTTGCTCCAGGTGATGGTGTAGGTTCCGGCGGTCTTGACCGCGTCCGCCAGGGCGATCTCGGTGTCGTCAGACTTGGTGATGGTAAAGGCGGGGGCCTCAGAGGGCGTCATGCTCTCGCCGTCCACCAGACCTGTGTAGGTCAGGGCCAGCTCCGGCGCGTTGTCGCCCACATAGACCGACGCGCTGGGGGCGGAAACCGTCAGCGGCTTTTTGGCGATGGCAAACTCCAGAACAATGCTGCCCACATACTGGGGATCGCTGTCCGGGATGGCGATGGTGACGGCGTAGTTCCCGGCGTTGGTGGGTGCCTTGCCATCCGTGGTGTTGTAGGTCACGGTAAAGTCGCCGGTATAGCCCTGGGCGCGGGGAGTGCCGGTGTAGCCCGCCTGCGTCTGGCCGTTGTAGGTGCCGTTCTGGGCGGTGACGCCGGTGATGGTCAGCACCTTCTTATCCGTGCCGGTGAGGGTGACGGTGATCTGGTAGTCGTTGTAATTGGTCGCCCCGGCCACCGGGACGGTGACGGTGTACTGCTGGTTCGCCTGAATGCCGCTGCCGCCGGTGTAGTGCAGGACGCCGCCGGTGATGCTCATGCCGGTCACATCGTTGCTGGAGGGCTCACCATAGCTGGCCCCGTCGGGGAGGCCGGGCAGCTCCACTTCGCCGGGCCAGTTGGCCAGAACGGAGCCGGTGGCGGTTGTGGTCCCGTCATAGGTCCCCTTGTTGATGGTGATGGTTGCGGACACGCTGGTTCCGTCGTTGTAGTTGTTGTCCCCGGCTTTGACGGCGGTGACAGTGACGGTACCCGTCTTGATGGGGGTCAGGGTGCTTCCTTCGATAGTGGCTACATCGGTCCCGTCGGTAACGGTGAATGTGACCGCGCCGCTGCCGGAGCCGCCGCTGGTGGTCAGGGTGTAGTTCTGACCGAAGGTGGCGGGGCCGCTGCTGGTGATGGACAGGGCAGCCTGATCCGCCTTGCTGATGGTGTAGCTGGGCGTCTGATTTGCCTCGCCGGAGTAGTTGCCCGTGCCGGTGACAGTGACGGTGACTTCGCCCGCATTGGTGGTGTCGCCGTCATAGGTCACGGTGTAGTCGGTATTCTCGGTCAGGGTCTTGTCGCCCAGCTTCACGGTGACGGTGGGGGTATGGCTGTTGCCGTCGTAGGTGAAGCTCTCCGGGCTCAGGGTCACGGTGGCCCCGGCGATGGACGCGCCGCCAATGCTCCACGTCAGTTCTACGCCGGTGGCCCCGGTCAGGGTGTAATTGGTGTTGCCCAGGCCGGTGACTTTGGCGGTGTAATTGCCCACATCTGTCTTGGCGTTGTTCTCATAGGTCAGGGTGAAGGTGTCCCCATTCACCGCATTGCTCACTTGGGCGGTGACGGAATGTTCGCTGCCGTCGTAGGTGAAGCTGGTGGGGGTGCTCCAGGACAGCGTTACGGGTCTGGCGGTGATGGTCAGGTTCGCGCCGGTGAACGCGAGGGTGTAGTTGTCGCCAGCGGCCAGGGTGCCCTGGGTAATGGCATAGTCGCCCACGTTCTCGCCCTCTGCGCGGCTCAGTTCGCCGGTGAGCTTATCTCCGCCCACCAGGCCGGTGGTCGTATAGGTCAGTTCCGGGTCGGCGTCGCCGTAGGTCTTGGATTTGGCGTCGGCGGTGACGGCGAGAGATGCGCGGGTGATGGTGCCGGTTATCTGGGCGGACGTGGCGGACAGGGTGTAGTTGCCCGCATCTTCGCCGCTCAGGGTGATGTTGCTGGCGGTGACGGTCTTGCTCTCGCCCGCATCGGCGCTGTCGTAAGCGAAAGATGCCGTAGCGGTGACGGTGTCGCCCGACAGAACACCTTCCAGCGTGATCGTCAGGCCAGCGGGGGCGGCAGTGGTGCCGTCGTAGGTCTTGGAGGCGGTGCCGCTGATGGAAGGCGTCACCGTGACGGGCTTGATGGTGTAGGTCTTGCTTTCGGCCGTGCCGGAGTAGTTGCCCGTGCCGGTGACAGTGACTTTCACGGTGCCCGCATTGATGGTGTCGCCGTCATAGGTCACGGTGTAGTCGGTATTCTCGGTCAAGGTCTGGTTGCCCAGCTTCACGGTGACGGTGGGCTTCTGGCTCTGGCCGGTGTATGTAAATTCGGTCTCGCTCAGCTCCACAGTGGCCTCGGTGATGGATGCCTCGCCGATGCTCCACGTCAGTTCTACGCCGGTGGCCCCGGTCAAGGTGTAGTTGGTGTTGTCGATGGCGGTGACTTTGGCGGTGTAATTGCCCACGGCGGTACCCGTGTTGCCCTCATAGGTCAGGGTGAAGGTATCCCCATCCACCGCGTTGGACACTTTGGCGGTGACGGTCTTTGCGCTGCCGTCGTAGGTGAAGCTGGTGGTCTCCCACTCCAGCACCACGGGCAGGGGGCTGATCGTCCCGGTGGCGGAGTCGTAGGTGGCCTCGTCCTGGTTCCCTGCAAAGGTATAGTTGCTGCCCCCCTTCAGGGTCACGGTGACGGTGGCGCTTTGGCTGCCCGCATTGGCGCTGTTGAAAACTGCCGTGGCGGTGTAGTCGGTGCCGAAGGACAGGCTCTCGCCGTTCACCAGATCTTCAAAGGTCACGCTCTCCACGGTAGCGTCGGTGTTGCCGTCGTAGGTCTTGTCCTGCACCGTGGCGCTGGTGATGCTGATGGTGGCGGGGTTTACCGTGACCTCTTTCTCGATGGTGCGGGTGCCATTCTTGGCGGTCAGGGTGTAGTTCCCCGCATTTTTGATTTCCTTCGTTTCCAGGCTCCAGTCCGCGATGGTGGCGGAACTGGAGATGGTAAATTCATGGTTCAGCACCTCCACCGTGTCGGTGGGGAGGGTCAGGCTAAAGTTGTTGAACTGGTCGGTGCCGTCATAGGTCAGGGTTTCACTGCCGGAGATGACCGGCTCGGGGTTGGTCAGGTTGAAGGTGCCGCTGCCCGCCAGCGTTCCCTCACCCGCCAGGCTGGACTGGTTCGCAATGTTCAGGGTGCCGTTGTTGGTCAGGGTGTGGCCGCCCAGGTTCAGGGTGCTGCCCGCCGGGATGGTGAAGGTGTTCCCGTTTTCAATGGTGAGGTTCTCTTCCAGGGTATAGGTGCCGCCCACGGCGCTGGTCTGGTTGCTCTGGCCGTAGATCAGCCAGCTGCCGTCGCCGGTGGGGGCCAGCGGATTCTGAGTGTTATACATATCCTGACGTATCACACTGTTGGTCAGCAGGGTGGAGCCGTTCCCGACGGTCACAGACCCTGTGCTGCCAAAGGGGTTCTGGAAGTAGATGCCGCTCGCCTTGCTCGTCGCCGATCCACTCCGGGCGGTGAGGGAGCCGCTGTCGGATAGGGTCACGGAAGGGGAATTGGAGGAAACATAAAGGCCATAACTGTACTTTCCTGTGCCGCCGGTGGCGGTCACGGTGGCGTCGCTCACGGTGACAGACCCATTCGCACTGATGCCGTAACTGCCGCTACCGGTGGTACCGCCGGTGGCGGTCAGCGTCCCGCCCTGCACCGTAACCGTGCTGCCGTATACATAGAGACCTGTCGAATTATAATTTCCGCTAACATTGCCGCCGCTGGCGGTGACGCTGCCGCCTTGCTGGGTGAATGATCCAATGACAAAGATACCATAACTGCTGCCTGAGCTTGTCTCAGCGCCCTGCGCGGTCAGGCTGCCGCCGCCTTGGATGGTCAGGTTTCCCTCTACACGGATGCTCTGGGTCTCGCCGTTTGGATCCTGAACGCCCTTGACGGTGCTGCTGCCCTCCAGCACGATGGTCAGGTCGCCCGAGGCAAAGATGCCCGCGCCGACATGACCGATGGTATCCGTGCCGTTGATGGTGGCGTTGTCCAGGGTCAGGATGTTGCTGTCCACGTCGTAGCTCCAGCCCTGACCGCTTGTGTTTTCGGTGGTCTGGCTGTTTTCCACCACGGTGGTGCCACCCACCACCAGTTTGGACAACTGGGCGATTTTCGCCAACAAAGCCGGTGCCGCACCGGTGCAGTCTGCCAGATCAGCGCCCTCCGCGCCGCACACCGGGCAGTCAGGATCAACACTGTCCTCTGTGCAAAGGGTCTCACAGGTGCATTCCGCCGGGGCCTCTCCTTGGCAGGCGGCAATATCCTGAGTGCAGACGGGGCAGTTAAGGTTGCCCACCCCCTCGGTGCAGAGGGTTTCACAGATACATTCCGCCGGGGCTTCCGGTTCGCCGCTGTCCGTTGGGTTACAGATTTCGCAGTCCGCCGGGCCAAAGGTGCAGGGGCTTCCCTCGGAATAGCCGCAGGTCTCATCGTGGACGTGCGGACAGTTCAGTTCTTTTGTGATGCAGCCGCTTTCCTCGCTGCACACATGGGTGCAGGCGTCGGCTGCTTTTTCTTCGCCCTCGGCAGGGAGTATCCCGTCGCTGTAACACTCCGCCGTATGCTCATGGACACACTGGGTCACGAGGGTGTAACAATCGTCGGTGTGTTCGTGGGTGCAAGGCGTACCCTCGGAATAACCGCAGGTCTCATCGTGCACATGATGGGGGCATACAGCGGAAGCCCCTGTTTCCATATCCGCAGCGTACACAGGTGTACCGGACATGGAAAACATCATGGCCACTGACAAGAGCAGCGCCAGTGGCCGCTTCCATTTTTGTTTCAATCTTCCTTCCTCCTTAAAGCAGTAGAGCATTCCTGCGTCAGACAGGAACCTGTCTCCCGCAAGGGGGTACCCCCTTGCGATGGTATTCTGTTTGCTTCATACTGGGCACAGACCGCCGCGATGAGCGGCAGGCTCTTTGCCCCGATGGAGCGGATCTCCAGCAGCCCCTCCGGCCCCGCCCGTTGCATGGCGCACAGCTGTTCCATGCGCTCCACGCCGCCCCGGCGCAGGGCCAGAGAGAGCCGCCGCAGCTGGGCCCGCTGGGCGGGAAATTCTCCCTCGCAGGCGGCAAAGTATGCTTTGACTATGATCTCTCTCCTTTCTCCGGCGGCGGATGTTTGCTGTCAAATTTATTTTATAAGAATTCCACACTGGCATCCAGTACGAGAGATGCCGCAACCCGCGGCAAAACTGGTACTTGACAAATTGACTTTTTTGTGTATCCGGCGTATCATAAAAGAAAAACCCAAAGGAGGGGTTGCATGGAACCATTGAACCTCGCCATCTGCGACGACCTGCCGGAGGAACGGGAAGCCCTGCTTGCCCTGCTGGAGCAGGCCCCCATTGCCACCAACTGCACCCAGTTTGCCAGCAGCGAGGAACTGCTGGAAGCCTTCCGCCCCGGAAAATTCGACCTGCTGCTGATGGACATCTACATGGACGGCATGACCGGCGTGGAGGCGGTGCAAAAAATCCGGGAGATGGACGATGCCATCCCCATCGCCTTTACCACCACCAGCACCGAGCATACCCTGGAGAGCTACCGGCTGTCGGTACTAAAATATCTGGAAAAGCCCGTGGGGCAAAAAGACATCAACGACCTGCTGCATCTGGTGAAGCTGCAAAGGGACAGCGCCCCCCGGCTGGCCATCCGTCAAGGCGGCGAGACGCAAAGGCTCCTGCTCTCGGAGCTGTTCTGTCTGGAGCAAAAGGGGCATCATGTGATGATTTCCAGGAAAGACGGCAGCGTTCTCCAGCTTTACGGCAAGCTGTCCGACCTGCTGCCCCAGCTGGAGGGGCAGCCCTTTTTCTGCCCCCACAAAAGCTACTGCGTGAACCTGGCCTTTGTCCGGGGGATCAACGAGGAATATCAGAGCTATGAACTGGCGGACGGGAACCAAGTCCCCATCAGCCGCGTCAATCGTTCCAGGGCGAAGCGGGCCTATGAGGACTTTCTGTTTGCACGGACAAGGGGGGAGAAATGATGGAAACCATTGTCTATACCTTCTGCGCCTATCTCCCCATCCACCTGCTGGCTTACCTGCCTTTTTTTGATCTGCTGCGTTTCGGAAAGCACTGGATGGCGGCTACGGTAACGGGTAATGTTCTGCTGCATCTGCTGGGTGTGGCCTGGGTTATTCATATTGGCAGACCAGATTTGGTGATGGTGGTGGGGTTTGTGATGGTACCGGTCTCTTTGACGCTGTACTTTATCAATATCCGGCTTTCTCCCGGCAAGCTGCTCTTCACCTATGTGCTGTTGGTCAACTACCAGAATATTGCTTTGGGTGTAGCTACCTTTCTGGCGGCACGGCTGTTCCTTGCTGGTCCCCGCAGCCTGGAAAGCGGTGCGCTCTGTCTGGCACTGTGCGCTCTGGCCTGTCTGCCCATGTACCGTCTATTCCGCTACGCCGCCCAGCAAGTGTACCGTATCGACGCGCCCAAGCTGTGGCGGGTTATCTGGCTACTGCCCGCAGTCACCAGCGGAATCGTCACCGTATTTACCGGCAGCTTGCAGGAGGAGCTGGTGGGGTCCTGGCAGTTCCTGCTGGCCCGGACCAGCCTTCTGCTCTGTGTTGTGCTGGTCTACTGGGTGCTGCTGAACGCGCTGGACGGCATCCAAAAACAGGCCGTCCTCCAGGAACAGTTGAATTTTGAAACCCATCTGCTGGAACTCCAGATGGAGGAGGAGGAAAAGCGCAGCCTGCTCCTGATGGAGACCGCCCAGCAGACCCGGCAGATGCGCCACGACCTGCGCCATCATCTGACGGCAATCCAGGCCATGGCCGGGGACGAGAACCCCAGGCTGGCCGCCTATCTCTCGGAGCTGATCCGGGACATCCCCGCCGCCGTCCGGGACTACTGCGAAAACCCCACCGTCAACGCGGTGGTGTCCCACTACGCCGCCCGCTGCCGGCAGGAGGGCGTCGCCTTTACCGCCCGGCTGACGGTCCCCGCGCAGAATGAAACGCTGGATGACCGCGCATTGTGCGTCGTGTTCGCCAATCTGCTGGAAAACGCGGTGGAAGCCTGCGGGCGCATGGACGGGGGCGAAAAATTCATCCGGCTGAACAGCTCCCTGGAATACGGCGTCCTGACCATCACCATGGACAACAGCTTTGACGGGCAGGCGCGGCAGGAGGACGGGAAGTTCCTCTCCAGTAAGCGGGCGGGTGCGCCCGGCGTGGGCCTCAGCTCCATCCGGGCCGTGGCAAAGGCCCACCATGGGGACGCCCGGTTTGAGGCCGATGGGCTGGTGTTCCGCTCGTCGGTGTACCTGAGTGTGTGAGCGTCGGTGGCTATGCGCGAGGCAGGACCGTGACATGGAGCAACCCCCGGTGCCCCATGCGCTGGGCGTACTCCACCAATTCCAGCGCGTTGCTGGCCGGGTGCCAGGCGTAGGCAATCAAATGGCTACTATTTTCCACCATATAACGGTTAGCCCGCACTATGGCTATCCGTTTCGGCACGGTCTCCATGCCCGGCGGATAAAAGGTGCCGTCAAACCCCTCCGGTGTGGGGATTGGGCGGTCAAAAGGATGATAGGGCAGCAGCAGAGTCAGCGTCACCTCCGGGTGGCGCTTTTTTGCGTCTATGACAGCCCTGGCCGCCAGCGCGTCAAAATGCCCGTAGTTTCCCACCATGAAATCCGTCACACCGTATTCGACGATGTGCCGCTCCACCGCCTCCTCCAGCAGGGGCAGCAGCGCATCCGGGGCCTCCCGGTGGCCGATGAAGAAGCAGGTGCTGGTTTGCATATTCATCATCCTCTCTCAGTTATAGGCAATATTGCCTATAACGGTATGAACCTATTATAGGCAATAATAGAAATATCGCAAGAGAGAGGAGGACTGCTGGGTGATTTCCTACGCACCACTTTGGAAAACGATGGAGAAACGCGGTGCAACCACCTACACCTTACAGGTCATGGGCGGCATCAGCAGTTCCACCATTCGCCGCATGAAGGCTGG
>OODG01001865.1_pt1 | contig 13691 bp, 8 predicted proteins | sample 1671621 | NCBI WGS metagenome assembly OODG01 (sample SAMN06348175, study PRJEB24527) | human gut metagenome | biome: human gut; feature: ankylosing spondylitis patient; material: feces | host: Homo sapiens | place: China | collected 2015-10 | reverse complement strand
CCATCGGCGAACCGCTCCGCCGAGGACACTGCCCAGGGAAGCCCCAGCTCCACCACTAGGTCCGCCCCGGAACGCACCGCGGCGGATTCCACGGTGCGCACGGTATCCCGTACCGCGGGCCCGGCAGCCTGGCAGGCGGCGAAATCATGCCGCCCCACAAACCGGGCCGCGGCGTCCGCCATCGCCCCCAGGTCCAGCGGCCCGCGCACATGCCATACCCGGCTGGCGAATAGGGCGCTGGGTTGCTCCGCGCAGTAGAGGTAGTAGCGGTACTCCTTCCGGTGAGCGGAAGACTGAGTTTACCGGACCGGAAGGAGAGAAATTACACTTTTCTTCCGTTCGTTGCATGGAGGAAGAGAGTCCCGGTGTGCTACTGATAGGTATGCGTTCTGCCGGACTATACCGTTTTAATACCCGTACAGGTGAAATGACTGTATTTCGTACATCGCGCCCGGAACAGAAAATGCAAATTCCAAGTAACTATATATCTTCTATATTATTAACCAGATCCGGTGATGTATGGGTATCTACTTATGGAGGCGGTATTTTCCAACTGGACAAACGGGGAGGTGTGCTTCGCTGGGTAACAGAGAAAGAAGGGCTGATGGGAGGGGATATTTGTAAATTGCTGGAAGGAGCGGACGGTAATCTATGGATGAGCTCATTACAGGGAATTTCCTCTTATTCTCCGTCCACCGGGGAGATTAAAAACTTCCCATTCAATAATGGTATTCATTTGCGTGAATTTACATATCGGGGTGGGGTAGCCATGCCGGACGGTACATTGTGTTTTACCGGTAATGATGGCTTTATCACTTTTTACACACCGGAGATGCCGATGAATCGTTTTGTGCCGCCAATCGTATTGGAAGACCTGTTGGTGAATAATCGTGTGGTGCGTGCAGACGATGGAACTGGAATCTTAAGTGGGTTGCTTAATGAAGCGGAGGTTATCAATCTGCAGTATAATCAGAATAATTTGTCAATAGACTATAAAGCGTTGAATTTCATCAATTCGGAGATGAACCGGTATGCTTATAAGTTGGAAGGATATGATAAAGACTGGAATCATGTGGGAGAACGCAGCACGGCTTACTATACCAATCTGCGTCCCGGCACCTATCTTTTTCATGTCAAGGCTTGTAATAACGATGGGGTATGGAATGAGGAAGGGAAGACTTTGAAGATTGTGATTACACCGCCTTTATGGGCTACTTGGTATGCTTTCCTGATTTATGGACTATTGGTGATAGGAGTGTTTTACGCGATATTCCATTATTTCAATGCCCGTCGCCGCTTGAGGGAAAGGTTGAGAATGGAGCAGAAAGAGAAACTGCAACAGGAAGAGTTTCATCAGGCAAAGATGCATCTGTTCACGAATTTTGCCCATGAGTTACGTACTCCCTTGACGCTAATCATCACTCCCTTTGAAGAGTTGGTGAAGCGAATGGATATGACTTTGGAACTGCGGGATAAACTGATGGTCATTTATAGGAATGCCCAGCGGCTCCTTTTATTGGTCAATCAACTGATGGACTTGCAGAAAAACCAGAGTGGTACGATGGAATTGCAAGTCACGGAGAATAATGTATATGAATTTGTCACGGAGATCTATTGTGCGTTCAATCAGATAGCGCAAACCAATGAAATCACTTTCACACTGGATTGCCGGGACCGGGAGTTCCAGGCCTGGTATGATAAAGTGTTGCTTGAGAAGGTCGTATTCAATTTACTGTCCAATGCATTCAAGTATACTCCTTCCGGCAAAGACATACGTATGTTGGTGAAATGTATTCCGGCGGGAGAGTTGGAAGAATCGTATCGAAAAGAAGTAGCCCCTTCTGCCCTGTATATGATGTTGCAGGTTGTGGATGCCGGTTGTGGAATCCCACCGCAGGAACGGGATAAGGTGTTCACACCTTTCTACCGGGTACCTGAAACGGCAGGGGTAAATGTACCGGGTACAGGTATCGGGCTTAGTCTGGTGTATTCCATTGTGAAGCTGCATAAGGGAGTGATCCGTATTGAAGACCGGGAAGATGGGACGGAAGGAGCACGGTTCATTGTTTTGCTGCCCGTTTCCCGTGAAGCTTTCACTGAGGAAGAGACGGATTCTATGCCTGTGGAAACAATTGGCGATACGGCATTTGCACAGCCGGTGGAGAAACCGCAAACATCTCCCATTGGAGAAATCGCACCTAAAAAGCCGGTGGTTCTCTTGGTGGAAGATGACAAGGACGTACGGGATTATCTGCATAAGTCTTTGGAAAATGACTATGAAATCATTGAAGCGGCAAACGGTGTAAAAGGATATGATAAGGCAGTACAATTCTTCCCTGATTTAGTGCTGAGTGATATTATGATGCCTAAGCGGAATGGGCTTGAACTCTGCTCCATGATTAAGAATGATATTCGTATCGGACATATCCCGGTAATACTGATGACTGCACGCTCCATGGTGATGCATATCAGGGAAGGTTTTGAGGCAGGGGCGGATGATTACGTGATTAAGCCTTTCAGTATGGATGTGCTTCGGATACGTATTCAGAGCCTGTTGCAGTCGAGAGAGCAATTAAAGAAACTGTATGGCAAACGCTTCTCGCCCGAAGTGGTCGGTGTAAGTACTACCTCGGCGGATGAGCGCTTCTCACAGAAGCTGTATGAGATTATAGAGAAGAATATATCTGACCAGAATCTGGGTATAGAGATGCTTTGTGACCAGATCGGTATTAGTCGCGCCAATCTCTACCGCAAAATCAAAGCTATATCAGAGCTTTCGCCCACGGAACTGATACGTAATAAGCGCTTGGAGGTGGCATTGCGTTATCTGAAGGAAACGAATATGAGCGTTTCGGAAGTGGCAACTTTGTTGGGATTCAACAGTCATTCCTACTTCTCCAATTCGTTTAAAGCGTTTTATGGGTTCACACCTACCGAGTTCGTACAGATGAACAGTGCGAACAAAGAGAAGATGTAAGACGAAAAATAAGATTTAAGGCGGAAAGGAGTTTCCGCCTTTTTTGTCTCAAACGGTTCTCACTACCGTCTCAAAATGCTTACTACATTTGTTTTGAGACATTATTGCAAGTCAATGATACACGATTTATAACCCTCAGACCGGTGATGCCCTATCTTTGTGATGTGAAAAACAAGCTTAATTCAATCACTATGAAGTATAAAAGTCGTAGCATCGCAAAGGTTATAGTACCTGTATTTTTAGTGGTATCTCTATTTGCATTTACTACTCATACCACGGAACAGCCGGAAGGAACTCCATTGTTTATAACGGGTATCACTCCTTATAAATCTGGAATGATCGTATCTCAGAAGGGCGTTCAGAAGGTTTCTATTTATTCATCAGATTATAAAGAACGCTTGCAAGAGTGGGAACTGGATGAAGTCCCTACCGGAGTTGCTACAGATGGAGAACAGATTTATGCAACGGTGGCAGGTGAACATAAGAATGGTGTTTATTTCCTGTCTGCTTCCAATCCTTCGGAAAAAGTCTTTGTGGAAACAGCATCCGGTGCCTGCGCTCCGTTGGTAAATGCGGGTAACGGCAAGTTATATATTTGCAACCAGTTTGCCGGCACAGTATCAGAATTGGATAAGAATGGAAAGAATGTGGTAAGAACGGTGAAGGTATTGCGTGAACCGAAATCAGCTGTCTTTGATAAAGAAGGAAAACACTTGTTTGTTACTAATTTCCTGCCTATGCAGCGGGCGGATGTGGATACTGTAGCAGCTTGCGTATCTGTGATTGATATGAACAGTTTCCGGAAGATAAAGGATATTCAACTGGCCAACGGAAGTAATGCCTTGCGTGGAATGTCGCTTTCTCCGGACGGGCGTTATTTGCTGGTTACTCATAATCTGGGCCGTTTCCAGGTTCCGACATCCCAATTGCAACAAGGCTGGATGAATACCAGTGCTATCAGTATTGTAAATCTGACTACTCTGAACTTTGAGGGTGCCGTGTTGCTGGATGAACCGGAACGGGGTGCGGCAGGTATATGGGACGTGAAGTGTACGGATGATAAGATTGTGGTCAGTCACTCCGGTACCCATGAGGTTAGTGTGATAGATTATCCTGCATTTATTCAGAAATTTGAGCAGTATCCTCAAAAGGATGCTTTGGCGTATGATTTACGCTTTTTATATGGTATGCGTAAACGTGTAGCATTGGTAGGCAATGGACCGCGTTGCATGATGCTGAAGGACGGAACGGCTGTTGTTCCTACTTATTTCTCTGATACATTGAATATCGTGGACTTGAATACGGCAAATGTTCAGTCGGTTGCCATGGTGAAGAATCGTACGGAAAACAGAATACAGCGTGGTGAGAAATACTTTAATGATGCGGCACATTGTTTCCAGAACTGGCAGTCGTGTAACGGATGCCATCCGGGCGATGCACGTATGGATGCCATGAACTGGGATTTGATGAATGATGGCATTGGTAATTCGAAAAACTGCAAGAGTATGCTATTTTCCCATGTCACTCCACCGTGTATGATTTCCGGTATTCGTGCTAAGGCGGAGGTTGCCGTTCGTGCAGGATATAAGCTTATTCAGTTCAGTGATTTACCGGAAGAATTTGCAGAGTGTGTGGATGAGTATCTGATGTCATTGAAACCGGTTCCCAGTCCGTATCTGGTAAATGGCGAACTTTCAGAGAAGGCTAAACGGGGACGTAAGGTTTATGAAAAGTTTAATTGCGACGAATGTCATTCCGGTCCCTATTATACGGATATGAAGATGCACCGTATCGGCGAAGATATCGAATTTGAGAATGGGTGGGATACTCCGACACTGCGTGAAGTCTGGCGTACGGCTCCTTATCTGTTTGACGGACGTGCTGCCACTATGGAAGAAGTGTTCACGGTACATAAGCATGGCATTGAAAAGAAAATATCAGCTAAAGAAGCGGAAGAACTTGCCGAATATGTGAATTCACTTTAATAGAATAAGAAGACCATGATTACACACGAAAATATAGAGATTATTCATTATTTCCTGCAAGTTGATAAAGCTCTCTTTAAGGTGATGTTGGCGCAACTTCTGGCGGAATATAAAGCTATTCATACTCCTGTACGTATAGTGATATTCGATGCGCCGGCGGATAATGAAGAATATGTAGCCCGTTTTGCTTGCATCAGGGAAGCGGTGAAAGAGCTTTTCAAAGAGAAACAACCTTCCGTAAGCTATGTGGCACAACCTCCTCAGCGTATGGGATTGGTGATGGAAGTGCATGAAGTGCAGCTGACAGAGCAAGATCACATTGAATATCGGATACTGGGAGATTTGCCTTATATCACTATCGAAAGAGAAGGTTGTAAACGCCTGTTCCTGAGTGGTGTGACAGGAGATGTACTGCATCAGAGTATTCGTGAGCAATCTCATGAAGTATTCTCCAGGATAGCCAGGGTATTGGAAACGGAAGGTATGCCGGTTTCCTCGATCATACGTCAATGGAACTATATTGAAAAGATAACAGCTTGCGATGCAACCGGCCACCAGCATTATCAGGATTTCAATGATGCACGTTCGCTATTCTATAATGGTGTGGAGTGGACTACCGGTTATCCGGCTGCTACCGGTATCGGGACTCAGTGGGGCGGCATTATGATTGATGTGGATGCCTTACTCTGCAAAGATGGAAGTGTCCGGGTCCTTGGGGTGGATAATCCTTTGCAGATTGCCGCTCATGCTTATTCACAGAATGTATTATTGGGAGAAAAGGATGTCGCTCTTCCTCAAAAGACCACTCCGAAGTTTGAACGTGCCAAGGCTGTATGGAAAGAGGATCATGGTTTCGTATATGTATCGGGCACAGCCGCTATTCGTGGTGAGCAGAGTCTGGAAGGCGTTGGTATTGAACAGCAAACACTGACTACCTTGGAGAATATAGAATATTTGGTATCCCATGATAACCTCAATCGTTCCGGTATTCCTGCTACGGAGAATGCTACCCTTATCACCTTCCGCGTGTATGTGAAACGTTGGGAAGATATGGAAAAAGCAAGGCAAGTAGTGACAGAGCGATACCCCGATTTACCTGCCATCTATACTTTAACCGATGTATGCCGTTCGGAACTATTGATAGAGATAGAAGGAATGGGAGTGCTTTGTTGAGGCTGATTATTAACCATTAAAACAGATAAGTACATGAGATTAAAAAAAGTATTAACCCTGGCATTAATTGCCGCCTGCGGTATGGGACTCGCTTCTTGTACGGCAGAATCTAAAAAAACAGAACAAGTTATGACACAGGAAAAGGCAACGTATCAGAAGAAGTACACGAATGCTGACTTCTACAAAGACGGAAAGTTTGACCAGGAAGCTGCTAAAGAAGCATTCCTTGATATGTTTAAATTTTATGGCGTGCCTTACACTCCGCTGATGGAGAAAGATATCTGGTTTACAGATTTCGGTTTAGGCGACTTTGAGAATGTAGGTATGGGAGGCATCTTCTGGGTAAACGATCCTGAATATGGCTATTTTGCACATGCTATTTACTTGTTGCCGGGACAGATGATTCCGGAACATGCCCATGTAAAAACGGCATTCCCGGCAAAACACGAGTCATGGATGGTAAATCACGGCTGGGTTTATAACTTCTCCGAGGTAGGAGAGGAGACTCCGAATGCTCCTGCGGTTCCGGCATCTCACGGTCCTATCAAGAGCAAGAATTTCGTGAAACAGAATGTGGGTGATGTTCTCCGTCTGAAAGAACTGGGTACTTTCCACTTTATGATGGCCGGTCCTGAGGGAGCCATTGTAGATGAGTGGGCATGTTATCATGATAATGATGGTCTGCGTTTTACTAATGGACAGGCTGCTTTGTAAATCATTCAATAATTAAGAATACCATGAGAAAGATTAATCATTTTGGAATACCAACCACCACACCGCAACCGGGTGAGGTATATGCGGAAGGATTGAAGGTATGGCTGACTAACTTTAATGAAAGTCCCAATAAGATAGAATATTTGCGTTTTGAAGAAGGTAGTTGGATGCCTGAGCTGATTCAGAAAGTAGCACATATTGCTTACGAAGTAGATGATCTGGCGGCTGAACTGGAAGGTGCAAAAGTATTGGTTGAACCGATGCCGGGCGGAGAGAATCTGACAATTGCTTTCATTGAAGAAGAAGGTATTGCTTTGGAGTTAATGCAGTTTGATAAATAATCAATTAGTAGAAAGAAACTATGATGAATAAATTCATAAATGATCCGGATAATCTGACAGCTGAATTGCTGGAAGGATATGTAATGGCTTATAGTAATCAGGTAGCTATTGGCGGAGAAAATATTATTGTGCGTGCACATGCGAAAGCTGAAGATAAAGTAGCTGTGATCACTTTGGGTGGTTCCGGTCATGAACCCGCATTAAGTGGCTTCGTGGGCGACGGAATGTTGGACTGCTCTGTTGTCGGTGATATTTTTGCTGCTCCGGGTGCACAACGTTTGTTCCAGGCTTTACAGATGTTCAAACGTGAGGCTGGTATCTTGCTTGTGGTGTTGAACCACTCCGGCGATATCATGAGTGCAAACATGGCATGCCAGTTGGCTGAACGTACAGGCATTAAGGTAAAGACTATCCTGACACACGATGATATCAGTGCCGGACTGGATGCACCGGATGAAGATCGTCGCGGTCTGGCAGGTTGTGTTCCTTTGATTAAGATTGTTGGAGCTGCTGCTGAAGAAGGTAAGTCACTGGACGAGATTATTGAAATAGGTGAACGCTTCAATGCACGTTTGGCTACGTTGGCAGTGGCTATGAAGTCCTGTACCCATCCGCAAAACGGCATGACCATCTCCGATCTTCCGGACGGTGAAATTGAAATCGGTATGGGGCAACATGGAGAAGGTGGAGGAGGTCGCAAGCAACTGGTTTCTGCCGATGAAACAGCCGAAGAAATGATCGGTTTGCTGATGAAGAAGCTACAGCCGAAAGCTGGTAACAAGGCTTTGTTAATCATTAACGGTGTAGGGGCAACTACGCACATGGAGATGAATATCGTTTATCGTAAAGCGCATCAGGTGTTGGAAAATGCCGGCATCGAAGTGGCTGCTGCCCGTATCGGTGAGTTGCTGACCGTTCAGGAACAGGCAGGTTTCCAGATGATTCTTGGTTTGCTGGATGACGATCATATCGATTATCTGAACAATAAAATGTCTAATGCTCCTTATTGGACGACTATCGGTAAATAAAAGATGGATAAACTGACTATAGATGATTTCAAGAAGATGCTTCGTAATGCGCTGGTGTGCATTACGGAGCGCTCCGACGAATTCTCAAAACTGGATGCGGTATTGGGAGATGGCGACCATGGAACAGCTATCGTTCAATCCATGTCCGCCCTTGTTGATACGGCTGATAAGGGCACTGAATTTAAGTCGATGCTGAATGACATGAGTTTTAACCTGATGCTTGAGATCAGCGGTTCGACCAGCACATTACTAGGTGGATTCTTCCTGGGAATGAGCGACCATGCGGAAGGTGCCGAACTGGATGTGGCGGGTGTAAAGGCTATGTTTGCAGGTGGACTTGAAGGTGTGAGGAAACAAACAAAAGCAAAACAGGGGGATAAAACAATGATGGATGCCCTGATACCAGCGGTGGAAGCCATTCAGGCTTGTGATTCTGCTGATGTGAAGGCTATCCTGACAGCGGGTGCCGAAGCAGCTGTGAAAGGTGCTGAAGCTACTAAAGATATGAAGGCAAACTTCGGACGTGCCCGTAATTACGGCGAACGCTCTATCGGTTATGCGGATTCAGGGGCTTCATCCTGGTCGTGCATGTTTGATGCGTTTGCAAAAGCTTTATAGTAAATAACTAATGAAAAGATAAGAAATGGCTGATTTAGATGATTTAAGAGAAGGCTGCAATTTCGGTTTGGGGGTAGCTTCTACTAATAATAGTTTTCATGTGAAGGGAGCGGAACATCTTCCGTGGGGGATGAAGGATCGTTTATCACGTATCTTCAATCCGAAGACAGGCAGAACCGTGATGCTGGCATTTGACCATGGTTTCATTATGGGACCGACATCCGGTTTGGAACGTATCGATTTGAACATCGTTCCGTTGATAGAATATGCAGACTGTCTGATGTGTACACGCGGCATTCTTCGTACAGTGATACCACCCAGCACCAATAAACCTATTTGCCTTCGTTCGGATGCCGGTACTTCTATTCTTACAGAACTGAATGACAATGTCTTGATTGACGTTGAAGATGCGATACGTATGAATGTATCGGCCATGGCAATCATGTTGTCTATCGGTGATGCAGCCCACGAAGCAAAAACGGTTGCCAACCTGTACAAGGCAGTGGATAAAGGTACCCGTTACGGAATACCGGTGATGGGAGTGACGGCTGTAGGTAAAGATATGGCACGTGATGCCCGTTATTTCGGTTTAGCTTCCCGTATCGCTGCCGAGAATGGGGCGAATATCGTGAAGACCTATTATTGTGATGGTTTTGAAAAAGTGGTGGCAGCATGTCCTGTTCCTGTAGTGATTGCAGGCGGAAAGAAACTTCCTGAATTGGAAGCGTTGGAATTGTGCTATAAGGCAATCAGCGAAGGTGCTTCCGGTGTGGATATGGGACGTAATGTGTTCCAGTCGGAAGCTCCCGCTGCTATGATACAGGCCGTTCATGCGGTAGTACATGAAAATCTGAAACCGGAACAAGCACTCGAACTGTTCAATGAACTGAAGAATAAGTAACACTGATTACAAGAAGAATGATGAGGGTTTATATAATTATTGGGATCATTCTTTCCATGGGATTTCGGGCGGCAGCACAAGATAAACTCTTGGTTGCCGGTTCCGGAAATCCGAATATCCTGCTGTTGGATAAACAAACGGGAAAAGTGGAATGGCAGCATGCTCTGGAGAAAGGGGAAGAATGTAATGCAGTTGCTTTGACTCAAAAGGGAGAAATCTTGTATTCGTATAAGCGGGGAGCAAAACTCGTGACATGGGACCATCAGGTGGTCTGGGATTATAAAACACCGGATAAGACGGAATTACAATCAGCCACCTTGTTGCAGAACGGTGGCGTACTATTGGGAATATGTGGTATTCCTGCCCAATTCATAGAATTGGATAAGAAAGGCAAAGAAGTAAACAAAGTAACATTGAATCTGGAAGTGGAAAGACCCCACAGCCAGTTTAGACAAATATTCCAGCTCCGGAACAGCCATTATCTGATACCGGTAATGGCGAAACAGAAAGTGCTGGAAGTAAGCCGTAAAGGGAAGATCATTGCTGAACATCAGATTGAAGGCAAGGCATTCTCATCTCTTGAACTTCCTGACGGAAATCTGCTGTTGCCTTGTGGAGACAACCATTATTACATCGTAATCGACCGCAAGACAGGCAAAGAATTGAAACGGGTGAATGCACTGGATATTGAAGGAGTTGCTTTATTGTTTGTAGGGCAAATCCTGCAATTGAAAAATGGGAATCTATTGATTTGTAACTGGTACGGACATACGAAAGATACCACGGTGGATGAGCCGCAATTGATAGAGATAGATAAAAACGGTAAAGTGGTGTGGAGCTTGCATGATAAGAAGAATGTCGGCAAGATATCCGCTGCCTGCTATATAGACAATTTCCGCTTACCGGATTTAAAATAGGAGATTAACTTTAGAACAAAGTATTATGAATAAGAAATTATTAGTAATGTCTGTATGCATTGCCTTGTCGCTTCCCACTATGGCACAGCGAAGGGCGAGTGCGAAGGTGAAAGCGCCTGCTACGTGGGCGGAAAGCATTGCTGCGGCTAAGAATCAGGCCCATGCGGAAATGCAAAAGACCTGTTTGCCGATTGCATCGAAGGTGATTAAGGCAAAAGAGGCGGCAGTGCCTTTCTCGGCGGATATAACCGGACTGGATGAAATGGTGCTTTATACCTGGGGTACTGTAGATGGTACAGGAGATGATCAGGCTGTATGGGCAAATGCTAAATTAGTGGCGGCAGATGGCTCTTCTGTTTGGTTGAACGACCTGAAAAGTATTTTTAAGAAAACAGGTAGCGGCAGTCTGCGTTTTAATGAGAATGCCAAGGGACAGGATGTAGTCATGAAAGGCAAAACCTATAAACGCACGATCATGGCGAATGCCAATGCGCAAATCGTGGTTCCTCTGGATAAGAAATATACCCGCTTTGAGGCAGAGATCGGATTGGAGAACCGCTCTTCTGCGGGTACGGTGATTTTCCGTCTCCAAGGGATTACCGGTGCGGAAGCTGCTTCGGATATCGTTGCTAAATATCCGACTGAGGCTACTTTGTTTCTGCCATTCGGCGGAAGCGATATGAAAGCACTGGTTACGACCCATGATGCCAGTATCGAAAAGCATATAGCGACGGAAGTTATTAATTTGCTGAATGATAAATCCTATTTTACAGCACAAGTTGCCCAGATTGCTTCTAAACCTACTTTGGATGATCAGGTTATCGGCTATTTGAATCTGGCACAAGAGGCTATGAAAGTATATCAGTTGCAGGAGTCCCTGAGTTGGCTGAATATGCGTGCCATTGAAGAAGCTTATAATGATATGGCAAAAGATGCCGGTTATGATAAAAATGCGAACCAGGCTAAGCTTGCTGAACTGAAGCTACTGACCGGAAAAGGATTCTCCGGCATTTATAAGAATGAGGCTTCTGCCCTGGAAGCTGCCAACAAAGCTTTGCAACTGAAGCGTGATATCTTGCTGGCAAATACAGCGTTGGATATGGATAAGATCATTGTCGGTCGTTACAAGATAGGTACTTCTGCCCGTCAGGTGAATCCGCGTGCTCTGGGTACTCAGAATAACAACTGGTCTAACCAGACTTCCGCTCCACGCGGTGGTTTTAATGCTGAGATTGCAGAGTTATCCAACTTGCGTGGAGATGTTAAGACTCGTACTATCTTTAAACCTACCAACGGTTCTTCTGTTCCTGATTTGAAACTACATTGGGATGCTGAACGCCTGATGTTCTCTATGGTAGATACCGACCGCCGCTGGCAAGTATTTGAAGTGAAATTGGATGGTACCGGTTTGAAGAAGCTCATAGAAACCCCGGAAAAAGATCTGGAATTCTTTGATGCCACTTATTTGCCTTCCGGCAAGCTTATCGCTGTATCCAATATCGGTTATAATGGTGTACCTTGTGTGAATGGTAATGATGAGGTAGGTAATATGTGCTTGTATGATCCGAAAGATGGTTCTTTGCGTCGTCTGACCTTTGACCAGGATGCTAACTGGGCGCCAACGGTTATGAATAATGGCCGTATCATGTACACACGTTGGGAATATACGGATTTGACTCACTATTTCTCTCGCTTTGTAATGCACATGAATCCGGACGGAACGGAACAGAAGTCTTTGTATGGTAGTGGTTCTTACTTCCCGAACAGTACGTTCGATGCTAAACCGCTACCCGGTGGTTCATCACAGTTTATCGGTGTGATTTCCGGTCATCATGGTGTGACACGTTCCGGCCGTTTGATGTTGTTTGATCCTTCAAAGAGCCGTAAATCAGAGAAAGGTATGTTGCAAGAATTGCCTTTCCGTGACCGTAAGATAGAACCGATTGTAAAAGACCGTTTGGTGGATGGCGTATGGCCTCAGTTTATCAAGCCTTATCCATTGACGGATAAATATTTCCTGGTTACTGCTAAGCTGAATGAAAGTGCCCTGTGGGGAGTCTATCTGATTGACATATACGATAACCTCACGTTGATTGCCGAATTTGAAGGGGAAGGTCTTATTTGCCCGACTCCGGTTGTGCAGCGTCCGGTACCTCCGGTGATTCCTGAAAAGATTAATCTGGCCAGTAAAGAGGCTACCGTATTCATTCAGGATATATACGAGGGTGAAGGCCTGGAAGGTGTGCCCCGTGGTACAGTAAAAGCATTCCGTGTGCTTGCTTATGAATATGCTTATAACAAAACTCCGTCCGACCATTGGGCGCAAGGTGTTCAGAGTGGTTGGGATATCAAGCGTTTGTTGGGTACCGTTCCTGTAGAAGAAGACGGTTCTGCGATATTTAAGATTCCTGCCAATACCCCGATCTCATTGCAGCCGTTGGATTCGGAAGGACGTGCCATTCAGTGGATGCGTAGCTGGCTGACCGGTATGCCGGGAGAAACTGTTTCTTGTGTAGGTTGCCACGAAGACCAGAATCAATTGCCTATACCGAAACGTGTGAAAGCTTCGGCTATGGCGCCCCATGAAATTACGAAGCCGGAAGGTGGAGTACGTTCTTTCACTTTTGATCTGGAAGTACAGCCGGTGCTGGATCGTGCTTGTATTGCCTGCCACGATGGTTCTAATAAACTGGCTGACTTTACAGGTGGGAAGATAGATAAGTTCTCCGGTTTCGGAGTCAGTTACTTGAATCTGCATCCTTATGTGTACCGTCAAGGTCCGGAAGCGGAGATTGAAGTGCTCGATCCGTATGAATATCATGCTTCCGTGAGTCCGTTGATCAAGATATTGAAGACGGGACATCATGGAGTGGAACTGACTGACAAAGAATGGCAAGCTCTGTACAACTGGATTGACTTCAATGCTCCTTATCATGGCAAGTTTAAAGCCAATGAATTTAAGGGAGTGGAACAAATCAGCCGCCGTACGGAATTGACGGAGAAATATGCCCGCTCCGGTGAAGACTGGCAGGCTGAG
>OODG01001850.1_pt1 | contig 13773 bp, 19 predicted proteins | sample 1671621 | NCBI WGS metagenome assembly OODG01 (sample SAMN06348175, study PRJEB24527) | human gut metagenome | biome: human gut; feature: ankylosing spondylitis patient; material: feces | host: Homo sapiens | place: China | collected 2015-10 | reverse complement strand
GTGGACAGTTTTTTGTCAGATTGTATGCTTTCAATTAATTTATCCACAAGCTTCATCATTTCCACGTTTTCCTTATGGTGTTTTAGCGATATCTTACCAAGCTGTTCAATATAGTTTTCAATTCTCGCTTGAGACATGGCCAGAATTTTCAAGCTACAGTTGTTATACAGGCTGTAGCTTTCTTCTGTAACGTCTCTGCTAGTAAAGAGATGTAGAACAAAATGCGCGCCTTCTGGTTCTAAAAATTCTTCAAGCTCTTTAAGCTTATTGATTATCGCTTCCCGTCTGGCCTCGTCAATGCTCATTTTCTACGACCTCTTTTATCAACATTTTCTTAAAAGTCTCACCCGCATTTTCGGGGGGGACTTCTTCATCATAAAAAGCCCTTTCATTAGTTACTGTTCTTTTGATTGCTTCTGCCAAAAACATCTCTGGTTTAATGCCAAAGCCTTCCTGTGCCGAACACAGTAATTGAACAACGCTATTAATACACCTGTCGAGACTTACCCGGTTAGCCATGACTAAATAGCCACTTGCTTCTTCTGTGTCCAAACTTTCAACTTGTGCCAGTGCAATAATGTTGACCCCATATTTTTTCTCTAAATTTAAAATTTCGTCGTTTAAGTTTGAAACTTCTTCATTTAGATTTTCTCTTGTAATAATCATAACTACACCTCTTTCAATTTTTAGATATAACCTTTGTCGTCCAACGCTTGAATAACAATGTCTGAATTGTATTCTTTAAGCTTTTTCTTGGCCCAGTACATATCAATAAGCCACCAGAACAGGAAGCCGCCGCCAGTTAGCAGCATTGCAGCGCCGCCTACATAGTCCTTAATATAAAACCGGTGGAAGCCGCCTACTCCAAAAACTGCCCAAAGATGTTTCATCTTGCTATAGCTCCTGATTTTTCGGCTGCAACGGCGGAAGATGATTTCCCGCTGCTCCGGCGTAAGATTTTCTAAAGCATTTATGCAAAGGTCGTCTAAAGCGTTTTCATAGTCTCCAAACTTGCCAAGCCGATGTTGCGGCTTCACTTCTTGGAGCGGTGGAAGTTTAACGCCACCATAGCCCAATGTCTCTCTTAAATTATCCAATACCTTCATTCCCTGACCCCCTAACTAATCACTCAAAAGCGTAACCGTTTTTTTCTAAAAGCGAATATCCTTCATCTGTCTTACTGGCGCACAACTTGCCGTTGAGGTCTTTCGGAACGTCACCGATTATTTTTTGCGCTCGTAGAAGCGAATATCCTACACTTTTGTCACGCTCTTTAAAAAACTTTTTCGCTAATGCTCTGGCTTCACTATAGTTGTAAGCGAATGTTACTACACTTTCTAGGTCTTCACGGTTGGCCACGCTCACGCAGTAAGCGTTTACGTAGTCATACTGTTTTATCATTGGCAACTTTACATCACCTCACAATCATACCTGAACGCCATATATCGCGCTCAACAATGGCTTCTGCCAATGCCCCGCCGTAGCTCCACCCAAAGGAGATAACAGCTGCGGCTGCTGCCAGCATGACGATAGCCAGACAAGCTAACAAAAACATCTCTTTTTTCTTCATTCAATCCACCTTACTAATAAATATACAAGCCATATTCCATACAGGATAAATATAGCAGCCGCTATATCACAGCTTAATATTTTTCGTACCTTCTGTATTATTATTCTTTTGTTGGGTCTCGTCTATTGTTCCCCCCTTTCTTTGTCTATATTATATACCCCCCTATATACATTGTCAACACTTTTATTTTGAATTTTTATCCCTGTCGATATATTCACTATATCCCGGCTCGTCTTCCAGCCCCTCGAAAAACTCTGAAACGGTCATTCCTAAGCCGTTAGCAACTTTAGCGATATTTTTCATTGATAAAGTTTCCGTTCTGCCTACTTCAAACTTGGACAGTGTGCCATATCTTACACCCGAACGTCGTGCAAGTTCAGCAGGCCAGATACCTTTCTTGCTGTATTCGCTGTAAATCTTCTTAATTATAAACCGATTAAGCGGTGTAGCTGCTTCCAGCTTCTTTAGTAGTAACTTTCTACCTCCTATCCACTTGGGCAGGACTTTGAAAGTATCTTCATATCTTCTGTCTTGACTCATCTTTTGCACTCTCCTCGCGTGTATCTACATAAGTATATATTAATACACTATAGTGCATTTGTCCACAGGCTTTAATGGTTTTTGATGTCCCTGTTTGAGCTGGCAGGCAGAGATACCCCTTACCACGAAAAAGACAAATGTATATATGTCTTAATCGCGTAAGATAAGAGGTTTTCTATAAGTATAGGCTAGGTAGTCCCCGCCGTCGCTGTATAGGTCTTGGCAAATTTGGCAAATACTGCATATCATCACTTCTCTACGTCCTAGCTCCATGCTTTCCCCCCCGTGCTTTTGCACCCGTAGCCGCCAGCCGTGCAATTTATAGGGTATGGCTCCCTAACCGCTGCACACGGTACCACGATAGGCCTTTGCCGTCTCGCCTGTATAGGCCCTTTATCATAACCTATACAGCACATGTACTTATATCTGCGCTCATACATGCGGGGCAACGATTTTATATACTCGGCACGTTGCAGGACCAACAGTTTTTTATACTAGGTCTGTGTTCGCCTAGTCGCTGTTAAAGCGGTTTCTGTTATTTAGTTTTAGATAAAGTCGCCATTTGCTTTTATATAATTGTTGACAATGTATGTCGATATTGATAGAATAGTTACAGAAGCTTAAACCGGCCCTGTTTTAGGCCGTCCTTGTTTTAGGCCGTCCTTGTTTTAGGCAAAGTCGCTTTTAATTTTAGACAGTCGTCGGTTTGAAGTTTTAAATGTCTAGCGAGCATTTTAAAACGGCTTCTATTTTTTTTGCCTTCTTTGATTATAGTCGCTGCCGCCGGAAGCGTCAATCTTAAATTTTAGCGCATCTCTTCCCCCCCAGCTCCCGAAATCTCCGCTAATCTCTGTTTTACTCCGTTTTTCGCGTTTTTTCGCTGCTTTTCTCATGTACGAAAAAATTATGTTGACACAGTCCCGGTTTGGGTTTAAACTTTACTTGTGCAACTCCTAATAAATATATCGTTCTTCAATTAGTCTGCGCTTTGATACAGGGACCCAGAACAAGGGTAGTATAAAGCGGTGTTCCAGACGGGGAAAGCGCCATCCTCCGAGTACGAACCAGAGATGGCGCTTTTCTTTTACGGTAGCTAACTTGTCTGCCTCTCTCCCTTCATTTTTTCATTCTTCCTCCGGTATGACCTCGGCTGCTTGTCGGTCGGGGTTATATTTTAAAATTTATTTTATACCCCCCTCTTGATTATTTGGTACTAAAGTTGTATAATCATATCAAAGGCAGGTGAATAATTTGAATAAAGTAAGTAAAAAATGGATATGGATAGGCTTGTTGTGCGTGGCCTATGATAGTTTTATCGCTCGGCCGTTCTGGCGTGTGATTGACGCTTTGGCCGATGTATTGTTTTTTATATTAAATCCAAGGCGTGTATATGAACCTGAATTCTGGCTGTTTGTATTGATTCTAGTGTTGGGGGTGTTCTGATGTTAGTATGTCTTCGGCACATGGATAAAAACAAAAAGCCTTATGGACCTAATGAAGTCTACGTTGTAAACTCGCTCCAGAGGCTTACTATCATCACGGTATCGAACTTAAAATATCAAATAAAGGGTAGGTGATTGTTATGACTGATGAAATCAAGTTCCCGCTGTTGAAAGCCAGCGATATAGATGTACGTATCGACGACTTGCGGGAGATGAACTATAACAACAGCTCATACGTCAAATGTCGGCTGCTGCTTTATAAAAACGCCCGTGTTGATATGAAGTACCTTGACGCAATGTTCGGGCCGATGAACTGGCAGCGCAAACACACGCTGATAAACAACGAGCTTTTCTGTTCGATTGAGGTATGGGACCACGACAAAAAATGTTGGGTCTGCAAAGAAGACGTAGGTGTAGCGTCCAACTATCAGGCAGAAAAAGGCCGTGCATCTGACTGCTTTAAAAGGGCCGCTGTAAATTGGGGTTCTGGTCGCGAACTTTATACAGCGCCGAATATCACATTTAACTTGGCCAAGAACGAAGCGTCTATAGACGGTAAAAAAATCAAAATCGCTTTTGGGGTAAGCTTCCACGTTGGGCATATCGCCTATAACGATGATAGAGAGATTACAGAACTGGTTATTTTGGACGCCAACGGCTACGGCCGTTTCTTCTATCCGGCCAGTTTAAAAGCGTCTTATCTCCAGCAGCACCCGGAAGCGGCACAAGTACCTGTACAATATACTCAAAAACCTGCACAGAACGCACAGGCTGTCCCTAGAGGCGTCCAACCGTCCCCGCAAGGGCAATCACAAGCGCGGAACGTTTCGCAACCTTCTGGCGGCAATTCTGGCGCTGTAAATGTCAGAAGCGCGCCTAGTCCGTATATGTGCTTAAATTGTGGCGTTGAGATATCGCAAACTGTGCGCAGGATATCAGTAGAAAAGACAGGTAAGGCACTTTGCATGTCTTGCCGCAATAAAGCATTATCGAATAAATAAGGAGTGATTTAAGTGTTTATAGCAGGTTGTGTCTGTGAAAACTGCGGTAAATTATTAAAAACGAAATTTACTACTATGGGAAAACTGATAACCTTTGCCCGTGATTCTGGCTGGTCGGTTTCTAATCACCGCCAAGGACCGGACGGGAAGCGAATGTATACATACTGTAATGACTGCCGCCAACCGGGTATAGGTCGGCCGCTGGCCCGGAAGAAATAATAAAACCCCTCAAATTCGAGGGGTTTTATTTATGCCGTTTTCATTTGACTTCTGCCTTTATATTAATTCGATTACGCAGAAAGGATAGCACGTTTTCCTGCAACCAGTAATACCGTGTACCCCTGCTGCTATATAGTACCTTGTGCGGCACATCTTCCCGAAGGTCTTTTTGCAGTTCCTTATAGCGCTTTCTAAAGCGTTTTACGGTTATATCAGGCTCGAACGTATTAAGAAAGTGCCTAATCAATCGCCCAGCCTGTACGCCAGATATAAAGTCCATTTTTTGAAGCTCTTTCCGGCGTTGTATCTGTTCTTTGTAATCATAGTTACGCAAGCTTACCACTCTCCCCAGATAGATTCTATCCGCTTATTCTCCCGGTCCTGATAGTCTAAGTATTCTTCCAGCAAGTCCCTGTCACTACAGGCTTTCATCTCTGCGCGCAGCTTTTTCATTGCGCTTTGACCGGGGGGGCTTTCAACGCCATAGACGCGCGTCACAGATTGCGCTAACAAATAGGCGTCGTAGGTTTTTTCAAATAACTTTGCTTTGCTTTCTATAGGACATTCAAAACAATCCTCTATAGTTACTAGGTTTGACAAAAATGTCCCCAGCTCTTCCGGGGACATTGTACGCATTTTGTCTAAGTTAGTCATACTACTTACCTTCCTTTTGTGCGCACTCTTTGCACAGCGCCTCTCTGGCATCAATCAGTGCGGTATCTATATCAACCATTTTTCCGCATTTATGGCATGATACGCTCCATCCGTGCGCTAAAAGTTCTTCATCGGGCACTTTCCCGTTTTCACAATACTTATCAGCCCACGGCAGGCGCTCGACTTTGACATCTATAAAGTCTTCTCCCATCATCCCAGCAAACGCTGCCTTGGCTTGTCCGGCCGTGTTTGCAAAGGTAATTTCTGATTCTGCGTCGTCTCCTATGTATGCGTAAGCCTTTAGTTTCATTGTTTATCACTCTCCGCTCAATCTAATCTGATTCCAGGGTTCGTCATATTCTACGTCAGTCACTACAAAACCAATGGTATAGTTAGATACCACAAGTTCAGCGTTATCCGGCATGTTTTCAATCATTTCAATAAAATCCTGTTTAGTCATTTTCTTCCCCCCTTTTTCAGCCGTTGGCCGCAATACTCACAGTAAAAGGTGTTGTCATAAAAATAGCCGATATCATCATCAAAACCGATAATCGTTCTGCAATGCGGGCATACAACTTCACCATCCAACGACCTTTCAAAAGTCATTGGAATATTTAATATTCTGCTGACTGCTCCCGCGCATTTGTAGCAGAAAGCAATGGTATTTGCGGCATTACTACCGTCGGCAGCCACTCGAAGCGTTTTTACATTCTCCCTCGAATGGCAAATATAACATTCTTCGTTATGTTTAACTTTTACGTACTCAATCAATTTATCTTACCCCCGTACTGCCGAAGCCATTCGCTCCCCGTTCGGTTTCTGAAAGCTCGTCTATGGGCTTGCCAGCATAGATACATTTACCCACGTCGCTTTTCAATTGTTGTTTTAATGTTGAATACTTCTTGTTGAGTTGGGCCAGTCGATACCGTTCAGCGTTCAAGCTCTGACAGATGTTTTTGACCAGTTCGGCCGGGAGCTCAATTTGTGCGTTCTCCCCGAAGTTTCTAACTGCTGTTTTAGCTCGGTTTATAACGCCCTGAATTATATCGCTTTTTACTTGCACGTAATCACTCCTTTCTATGTTCTATGCCTATATTATATACCCCCCCTGTGCGCGATGTCAACACTTTTATTTCGATTAGGCGCAAAAAAGGCCCCGAAATTCGGGGCCTTTTCTTTATTCGTTTTCTGGCCAGATGTTTGGCCAAACGATAGCTATAACGTCCTTGACCGTTTCGGCCGCTTCCACCTTGTTACGCAGCGCATAGAAGGTGTTATATGCTTCCGTCTGCTCGTTGCTGCTTATTAGCAGCACACTTTCAAAGTCGGACTTCGACAACATCACCCATACACTGTTACCTTCTTCGTCTTTAACTCCAAAGCCCTGCTCTCCCTTGATTTGAGCTACGCTATAGGCCGAATTGAATTTATTGATATCCGCGGCCGTGCGGTCGAAGTAAAATGTTCTGTCGCCCTGCTTGTACCTCGTTGGCTTATCGCGCAGGAGCTCATAAATCCCGTACAGTTCGTTAAGCTTGATGTTCTTTGCTTCTGCCAGCGACACCATTACTTCCTCGCGGGATACACCCAGCGCGGCAAGCTGTTCATCCGTTGGGTTATTCGGGATAGAGGTATTCATCAAGTCCGGCAAACGGCGTATCTCGGTAATAGTGTTATACTGCTCTCCCTTATAAACGTATACTGTTCTTGTGTACTTCATATTCTCACCTTCCTTTTAGCCGCTATACGGCAACGCTACCACGTCACAGACTTGGATACTAAAGCTATCTGTATCGTCAACGATAGCGACTACATTGATGATATTGCTGGCCTTTGCTGTTAGCGACGGAGCTACGCCCTTCGGGTAGTAAACCACTGCACCGCTTGGGAACTGCCATGTAACAGTTGGTGCAGTTGCGCCGGTTACAAACCAGAAAGTTAAAGTTTTACACATATACGGCACACTGCCTACAGTGGCGTGGAAGCTCATGTTTGAGAAATTCATAGTAAGCCTTGCAGCGTTATTAATAGATGTGTTTATCAGATAGACGTTTGCTGCTGCTTGGTAACTTATGATATTCCCGGTATTCGGCGCTGCGAAGTGAGTATTTTCCGCTGTTCCCGCAAAGTAAAGGCAGTTTTCAGCGTTCCCAGCTCGAATAACGCCGTTACTTATTCCGGTGTTAGTGGTTGAGCCAACAGTTAGCCCCTGCGCGATAGAAAGATTGCCTGCTATGTCGAATGTGGCGGTATTATCGCCTTGGGCATTCGCTGTCAGCGTTATTTTTCCACCCGTTTCTGCCATGATAGCTAGGTCTTTAGTTGTTTTGTCAATTTCCAAAAACTTAAAGTTGCCAACCTGTAAGGCTGCATTGTTGGCGTAGTTGATATTAGGGTTATTCTGCAAGGAAAAAACGCTGTAATCTGTGCTGATAGCTTCTGCTTGATTTGAAAGCCGCATACCTGCCGTGTTATTGGCTGCCTCGGGGTAAAAACCTATGATTTTGCTTGTACCGCCGCCACCTACTCTTAAACCACTTGAAGTGCTATACTTTAGGATATTATTAGATAAAAAGTCAAGTGTAGCCGTCGTTGCAGTGCCGCCTATTGTGGCAACTTCTGCTGTGCCAACATTGAAAAAGTGTGCCAGTCCTTCTGTAGCTGTATAATACATTGCTCCGGTGGCAGCAGAATTTATCTTTGCTTGCGTTGTTGCGCTATTAGGCTTCGTGCCTAATGTGATAGTTCCACCAATGCCAGCAAGTGCGCCGTCCCTCACTGTTATAGGTTTATTAAATGTGTTCGTTCCTGTAAAGTTGTTGTTCCCAGCCGCCGTGACGTCGCCGCCACCAGCCCCGGCCACGCTGTCATCAACATACTTTTTGGTGACTGCCTGCGTGTCGGTAGTGGGAGTAGCAGACGGTAAGTAAATCGGTCCTGTAACCGTTCCACCTGTCAGGGGCAAGAATGTACCTTGTCCAGCTTCTATCGTGATGTTCTGCGTCCCGTCAAATGCTACGCCGTTTATTGTGCGGGCGGTTTCTAGTTTCGTAGCTGTGTTTGCATTACCAAGAAATTTAGCACCCGCAGTAGGTGTATAAGTTGCAATAGAAGTATGAAATGCTTGAAGAAAAAATGAATCTCTACCACCAGTAATTGTACAAACCTCATTGGATGAACCTACCCTGAATAAATGACCTGTTCCTTCTGTGGAAGTATAGTACATACTTCCTGAAGTTAGTGCAGTAATAGATGATTGAGTTGTCTTATCCGCTGGTTTAATCCCGAAATTGATTGTGCCTTGACTACCTGCCGCAGTACCGTTTGATACTCTAATGTTTGCTGTGAAAGTATTTAAAGCTGTAAAGGTATTGGCTGAATTTAATTGAGCGTATCCACTTAAATCGTGGTTGCCGCCTAGAGTATCCCATTGTGCGCCGTCCCATGCTACATTGTCCCCCGCTTTAATACCGTGGTCGGGGTCTGCCGTTTCAACGTTCCACACGTCGCCTATCTGCTGTTCGCTGGTCGGCAGGTCGGCGTATGTCTCAACGGACCCCTTGTATTTATAAACCGTCGTTAGTCCCAGCTGTGCGGCAGTTACTTTATGCGGGTTGTTGTAATCGGCCTTATGCGCGTCCAGCGCATTTTTTACGGTCGTAATATTGCCCTCGGCGCTGCCAAGGCTTCCTTGCAGTTCTGTGATATCTCCTTCAATGCTTGTTATATCACCCTTGATAGTGGTGATTTCTCCGTTGATTGATGTGATACTGTTATTAATCGTTTTGACCGCAGAAGTCAATTCGCTGGCCAGCGCATATTTTACCCAGCCTGTCCAGCTGCTTACCTCGATAGGGCTACTGTCGGGTACAATGGTGCCGAAGCGAACATAACATGCGCCGTTAGCCTGTGCGATAAACTTCTGCCGGATATAGGTTTCATTATAGTCGTCGTCAACATCCAGCCAGCCCGGACCCGCAACAGGGCCGTTCGTGTTGGCCGTGCCTTGAAGGAACGCCCTTTCCAGCTCTACATGTGTATTGAAGTCGATGTTATCTGTGATGTTTTCGTACCAGCGCAGAGTATCAACTATAGGCTCCAAGACGTCTAATCGCTGGTTAGACTGGTCGGCAGACGATTTAGCTTCGTTAGCCGCTGATAGTGCCTGTGAAGCGTTTTTAATGGCAGTATCAGCCGTAGACTGCGCATTGTTAGCAGACGTTTGAGCGTCGTTCGCTGATTTCTGCGCTGCGTCGGCCGCCTTCTGTGCAGCGTCTGCGCTGGCCTGTGCGTTGTCCGCTTTGCTTACTGCCGTGTTCGCAGTATTAAGCGCAGTATCCGCTGTTTGCTGTGCGTTCTGCGCAGCTGTTATGGCATTAGTGGCCATTTCTATAGCTGCCTGCGCTGCGTTGTAAGCCTGCCGCGCAATCTCTCGCGCTTCACGCGCTATCTCGTCTGACGAATAGGCGATGTTGCCTATCTCATTTATCGCGTCCTCTGTCTGCTGCTCCATAGCGTATCCGGGCAGTGGTCCTGCTGGCGGAACGTACTGAAATTGATAATAAGCGCGGGCCTGTATCTTGTCGGCGATATCTGCCGCTCTGGCCTTGCTGCGCGCTATCATAGCCTTGACAACATTAGAGTAATGTTCCATGTGTCTAACATCCTTTCTGATTGATTTAGTTTCCAAGCGTTACCTGTAGGGCGCAGCTGCTAAACTTTGTTCCGCCGCTGCTGGTAAGCTCTATCGTGGCGCCTTGTGCGATACTATAAGCCCACGTATTAGCTGCTGCACTAGATTTTGTGTTCCCCCAATAATGCCCTTTAGAACCTGCTTTTGTAGTGCTCCATGACATACTAAGAGGACCTATTTATTCAGAAAGTGGCAACCATCTTACATAATTAGCACCGCTAACGCTCCATGACGCCCCTTTAGGGACCGGGAAAGAAATAGAACAAGCACCTTGGCCGTATTTACTGCGGCCTGCCGTGTGCATGACTTGTAGGCCGTTTACGTATGCCGTTATAGATGTGTTATCGTGACTTTTTGAAGTTATAAAGCCATCTGTAGCGGCTACGCCGCTGGTGCCTACAGTTGAATAAGCTCCCATGCTGACCGGCTTCGGTTTGGGTATCTCTCCTATTGACGTGTCTATAGCGTCCTGCACTTCGTCCATCGTCAGCGACCCGATGAATTTGAGCAGGGTTTGCCACGTCGCGCCGTCCGTGCCCGGCTCTTTTACGCCCGCTGTTGTGTCCGGTCCGTTTTCTTTTAGACATACATAGAACGCATTTTTGTATAAGACCATGCAGTTAATGTTGTACTGCAAGTTGTTTTTGTAGGTGTACTGACCGCCAGACTGTGCCCACAGGCAGAAGGCAGAAAGCATGTATAGAATGCCGTTAAAGTCTGCTCTCTGCGGTGGGATACCGCCCATTTCTGGCTTAACCTGTGTTATGGCCGGAAAGCCGTTGATAAGACTTGCAAGTCCGGACGCTTCGTTGTTGCTGTCCGGGATAATGTTTTTAGTACCGCGGTCTGCGAATGCCCGCGCAAAGTTATACAGCGGTTCGTTGACGCTCATAGTATCGCCCCTTTTTATTCAGAAAGTGGCAACCATCTTACATAATTAGCACCGCTAACGCTCCATGACGCCCCTTTAGGGACCGGGAAAGAAATAGAACAAGCACCTTGGCCGTATTTACTACGGCCTGCCGTATGCATGACTTGTAGGCCGTTGACGTACGCCGTTATAGATGTGTTATCATAACTTTTTGAAGTTATAAAGCCATCTGTAGCGGCCACGCCGCTGCTGCCTACAGGTGAATAAGCTCCCATGCTGACCGGCTTCGGTTTGGGTATCTCCCCTATAGACGTGTCTATAGCGTCCTGCACTTCGTCCATCGTCAGCGACCCGATGAATTCGAGCAGGGTTTGCCACGTCGCGCCGTCTGTGCCCCTTTTTAAAATCTAGTGACGCAATCTAATGTTTCACGTGAAACATTCAATCTGATATGGTTTCTTCATCGTCCGGAACGAATATTCCGCCGTCAGGCATAAATACGCCACAGTTGAATGGCTGTAATCCGCTGCCGTCAAAGCCGAATACGTTCGATGTATCTATCATTACCAAATCCCAGCCGACGCCAGCACCTACGCACAGCGGGCCACCAACTTTGAATATAGCTAGGTCTTCATCTGACAGATACGACTTGAAAAGAAATCTGACGTGCATTGGGTACGAATTGTAATACATCCCATCTTCGGTTTGCTTTTCGACGAGGACATTTAAAACCGTAACACTGTAGTCAGGAAACAGCTGATTTATCATGTAATTCAGTGTATACAAGCTGGCGTCTGTGATGTTCGCCAGTGCTTTATAATAAAGCAGCTTCCTATATCCTTCATCATCAAGTGTTATCTTTGTGCTGGTTGACTGGTCATATATAGTACGGTCCATGCCTATGATAGCGCCCCATATGTCCAGCCCTACGCCCTGCGCCGTCGCAATGTTAAATACGTTGTCGTAAAAGGTCCAGATATCCGGCGTGGGGTCAATGTTTTCCCGGAAGTCGGCTAGTATCTGGTAAATGGTAGGACTTGCAGAATACTGCGAAAGCAGATACGGCTGCTTTTCCTCGCGTATGTTATCGCAGGCCCTTACGTCTTCATTGCCTCGAAAATCCATGTTCTGACCCCCTAAGCGTCCAGCAGCGCAACGACGGTTATGTTATCCTCGGACAAAACCGGGATTTCATCCGCAGGGATTTCAATACTATCTACACGGCTGCCGCCGACAGGATATTGAAGCTCCACTCCCACAAAATCATTTACACCCGTCTGGATTACGCTTTTATAAAAGCGGCTGGCGTACAAAACTTGTGCCATCTTGACGCGGCTATAGTCGATAGTCTCGCCGTTGAAGTTGGCCAGCACGGCCTTTTTTATCAGGTTTTCGTAATCTGTAGGCAAGGATAATGTTTTCCTGATAGTAACGTATATACCCATGTTGATAGTTTCGGGTATCTGGTAGTAGTACGTATTCTCGGCCTGCGTCGTTGGGTCGATAACATCGACTTTAGTGTTGCCGTTCGTTCCGCAGCCGCCGTCTATCTTTTGATGTATAGCGTTGCCGATGTCTTCCGGCTCGCCGCCATATACGCTAATATACAGGCTATGCGGCGATAAAGATACTCCCATTTTGGTGATGAAGTTATCGCCCCGGTTTTCGACTACCTCACAGGCAACAACGCCGTCAAGGTCGCTAACCGCTCCTTGTACTGCCGACGCTGTGCCATGCGCGTTTTTCGATACGCTTTCAGCCCGCCGCTGCTCAAATTCGGCCTGCGTCTCGTTGTTTCTGCCGGTAACGCCAGATGCGTCATTCGTGATACTGTCCCAGCCCGGTACGGCAGTGATGATTTTTGTAAGTGTATTCGGGCCTACTTCGATAGGTCCATACTGTGTGCAGCGGAAAACCGCCGTAGCTGTGCCGTTTTCATCAATCGTAGTGACTGTGGTGTTTAGAAACGTGTACCCGTTCACGTCCTGCACCAGCGCGCCATAGGGTATTATAGTACCATACGCACCCTTGATGTTCCCTGTGACGTAAGTCGGTTGGGCGACGTGCCGTGTCAGAAAGTAAATGTTTGCCAGTGCGTCCTGAAAAACGCCTGCCGCCGTTTTGGGGTTTAGCTGGTTGGCCAGCGTGAGCAGCGCGCTGTCTTTCTGATTTATCAGGATTGCCTGACCGTCGATAAGCTGCCCGGCCGGGGTCTCGGTCTCGGTGTTAAGCAGCGGCTTTGTCGGGTCAACGGCAAAGGCTTTCTGCCATTGTTCAACCAGCCGCGCCCGAATAGTCGCCGTGTCTTCTACTACGATACCAGTATCCGGGTTAAATGTTATTGCCATTTATCGCAGCTCCTTTCTGTTAAATCTGTATAGTGACATTCTTACTGTTAAGCGTCGTTATCTGCACTTCACCGCCATCTATGCGACCCTCGTTGTCATAGTCTATGGCGACTTCTACATCCGTCACACCGTATATCTCACTGACGATATCTTTTATCCTGCTTCTAAGCACCGACGCCGATACAGAAGACTTTTTGCCAAGCGTGATGTCAAAGTACGGAATGCCGCGCGTCATATCTAGCGGCGCGTCTTCGTAGAACAGGCGGCAGGCGTTGGCTGCGTTCTGTGCGACTGCATAGTCGCCCGATGTAGTGGCGATATTCCCGGCGGCGTCGACAGCTACATCCCATGCGTTATTAAGATACAGCGTATAAGCGATAGGGTCGGTGTTCGCGTAAGGGTTGAGCACTTCCTCATACTTACCGCTGACAATGA